>OCTW011608763.1_pt1 | contig 56396 bp, 49 predicted proteins | sample 1539671 | NCBI WGS metagenome assembly OCTW01 (sample SAMN02144230, study PRJEB22623) | gut metagenome | biome: sheep rumen | host: Ovis aries | place: New Zealand | reverse complement strand
CATTACCGAAGAAGACGAGAAGAAAATGGTGGAAGAACTTGCCAAGCGCAACGAATCCAATATTCAAAAACAAGCCGTCCTCGCCAGCGTCACCAACGCCCCTGAGACCACAAACATTTCTAACGAATAATAGAAATCAGTTTCTTCTTGAAGAAAGCCTCTCCTTCTTAGGGAGGGGCTTTTTTGGTGCTTGTATTGGTCCATTGACGAGCAATGGGGATGCTTCTGTTTCTTTTTCCTTCCGAAGTTGATAGAGTTAAAGACAAGCCAAAAGCTTTTCCACGAGGCCGTATTATGAGACGTTCTAAAATTTTATTTCTCGCATCAACCACTTGTTTGCTCGCTCTTTCTTCTTGCGATTTGCAATTAAGGCCCCTCAAGCCAAGTGATAGTGCTACTTCTCAGGAAGTTAATCCTTCTAGTAGCGAAACTAGCCAAGAAACACCTTCCTCTTCGCAAGACCCTTCTTCCTCAAGCCCTTCTTCGCAAAACTCTTCTGCCGATTCCCAATCATCTAGCAGCGAACCAACAAAAGCTTTGGGCGCCAAAAAGACGGGTAATATCTATCAGCCGATGGAGGATAACGGCACCTATAAAGCCTCTTTAGCAGGGACCATCACCTATCGTATGTTAGGTTCTATTCCTTATGTTGATGTCGGGAATTATTTTGAAACGTTTTTAGAAAAAGCCACGCTGAAGTCATCGACATCTGGCGTATATGCCTATCGAATCAATAACGTTATTGATCTGATTGTCGACGCCAACGCTGATACGGTTTCTTTTAACGATTACGATCTTTATCTTCAATGGCTATTGGAGAATGAGGAAATCGGAAACGTCGTTTCCTTCCCCGACGCTTCTTATTACGTCCAATTTAGCGACAACCAATCGTGTACCTACGTCTCAGGAGGGTCGTTCACTTTCGATTTGTCCGATTATGGTCTCGACATCATCGAAGATGGTGGCGAGATCTATCTTCCCTTCGCGAGTGTCGATCAAATCTTCTTTGCCCAGTTAGGTTATTCTTTTGTCTTTAATGGCAACGGCCTCTACCTTTCCTATAGCTCTTATTTCTCGCTTGATGGAAGCACCCTTACCAGTTATGGAAAATCCTATTTCAAGAACTCCTTTACCAAAGATAGCGAATATGCCGCCTTTAATTACCAAATGCTTTGTTTCCAAATCGACCATTTCTACGGTTTTTTGGATCAAAAATTAACCCCGTTTGATTCTTATTTGAAAAATAACAATTCCCAATTACGTGCCAATCTATTGTCGACGAATGAGACCACCTATGCCAAGGCGATCGATCAGTTGATGAATGAATTGATCGGCGATGGTCATACCGGCTCAGAAGCCTATGGTTCAATCTTTTCTTCAGGCATCCGCAGCGACAGTCAGTTTTATTACTATTATTCGGATCGGATGTATGCGTTATCTGAGGCTCAAAGCAAATACGAATCCCTAAGAAAGCAAAGGCTTGGGTCTTCCTTTGATGCCGTTCGTTTTTCGGGATCTACGGCCATCGTCTCTTTTGATGAATTTGCTTGTGAAGTGATGTCTTTCACCACCGGTAGCGTCAAAAATTACGTGGATACGGATACGTTCGCTTTCCTCTACGACGCCTTTAGCAAAATCGACGCTCACGGGGGAGTGGAAAACGTGATTTTCGACATCACCTTGAATGGTGGCGGAACCGCTAACACTTTGATAGCCGCTTTAGGGTGGATGGCAGCCGATGTGAACCTCAATATCTATAATCCATTAACGGGTAGCAAAAGCAGGCTTTATTATTCCGTAGACACAAACTTAGATGGACAATTCAATGCCGCTGATGTCCGTAATGATTTCAATTTCTATATTCTTGCTTCGAACTTGTCTTTTTCTTGCGCCAACGCTTTCCCAGCCATCGCAAAAAGCATGGGTGTTGCCAAAATCATTGGCGAAACCAGCGGCGGCGGAGCCTGCGTCGTCTTCCCCAGCGCCACAATCGATGGCATGCCTTACCAAATCTCTGGCATTTCGCGCATCAGTACCGTTGATTCTTCGAGCGTTTTCACGGATGTCGATGCTGGGGTAACCCCAGATTATCCATTAGACACTTCTTATTTTTACAATGATGCCAAACTGGCGTCCTACGTAGAATCGTTATAAACAAAATCATTGAAAAAGGCGGTACGTCCCGCCTCTTTTTATTCAAAAATTAAGTCTGCTGTCGCTTCGTTGGTGGCGAAGGGGATGTTGTAAACTGCCACAATTCTCATCAACGCCTTGACGTCTGGATCGTGGGGCTGAGAAGCGAGGGGGTCCCAAAAGAAAATGACAACGTCTATTTCATGATTGGCTACGGCTGAGCCGATCTCTAAATCGCCTCCCATCGGGCCAGGCAAATAATTTTTGACCGGGAGGCCGGTAGCGTCCTCGACTAACTTTGCCGTATGACCGGTTCCACAAAGGTAAAAATCTTGTAATTGGTCTTTGTGTTTCATCGCCCAAGCGATCATTTCTGCCTTTTTGTTGTCATGCGCGATTAAGGCCACACGCTGCTTTTTCGTTTTGCTCATATGAGACAATTATAAACTTAGTTTACTTTGATGCCACGTCCCCAATAAAATATAGTTGTATGAATGTGTTAGTTGCCATTTTTCCAGAAGCCGGACAGACCTATAAGTTCGATTGGATTTCCTTGATTTATTTGGCCATCGTGATTTTTAGTGTCCTCTGGGGAATCCATAAAGGATTCATTCATTCTTTCCTCAGCTTCTTTGGGGCGATCATCGCCTTCTTCATCGCTTATCTGATCGCCAAACCATTAGGGTCTTATCTTTTTAGCCTCAACGGTTGGGGCACGGGTCTTCGCGACAATATCTCTAGCTGGTTTGTTGAACGCGGTGCCGGCCATCCGATTGACGCCGGTAATGACGTTGCCAACGCCTATATCATCGCCAAATATGGATCTCAAAACGCCATGGAATGGGTTGTTGGTCAAGCTCAGTTGACGGAAGAAGTCTATGACGGCAACACCGTCTTGTCTTTGGCGTTATCCTCTTTGGGGATTCCGAGTTTCTTGCAAGGGACGGTCAGCAATTTGGTTTTGAGTGCCGTGCCAGAAAGCGCGAGCGAAAACCTTGCCTTCTATTTCGGCGAAGCCATTGCTTCCTTAATGTTTGTGGCTCTCGCCTTTGTGGTGATTTTCATCCTTGTTTCTGTCATTTTCTTGATTGTTCGCATCCTGACGAGGAATCTCAACAAAATCAAAATTGTGGGACCGATCAATCGCATTCTTGGCGGTGTGTTAGGCCTTGCGATTGGCGTGTTCTATGTCACATTGGCTTCTGCCGGTTTAAGCGCGTTGAGTGGCATTCAGCAGGTTTACGAATTCTTAGATTCTCAACTCTGTCTCTCCGATGATACGGTATATACCGTCGGAAAGATGTTCTATAACAATAATTTCTTGCAAATTTTGATGGGCTATTTCGATAACCTCATCAAGATGATAAACGGATAAAGAAAACGATAACCGAGGTTTGAGACCTCGGTTTTTTATTTAAAAGAACCCCGTTCTTCCTTTAGGAAAGACGCGAGGAAGGAAAAATAATTAGCAAATTCAAGAAAAAATCATTGACAATCCACCCATTTCTTTGAGAATTGGGCCATGGAAAACGCAAGAAGCATGGACAAAATGGTTCGCAATGCCGCCGTTGTTTTCTATTATTACGCCTACTGGTATCGCAGGTAGCTTTTCACTCGCTTGTCGGGCGGAGGAAAAGCCATAAGCCCGATCGGTGAGACGTCAATCCAATTCTCTTGTTCTCCATTAGACCGGGCAAAAAGAAAAGCCCGGTTTTTGTTTTAAAGGAGGAACAACCATGAAGAAACAAAACAAAATCGTATTATTCGCCACTTTCCTTTTAAGCGCCTCTCTTTTGGCGGGATGCGGTGGAGACGAAACCGAAAAAACTCAAATCGGTGTCCTTCAATTTGGCAGCTTTACCGCTTTGGAGAATGTGAAGAAAGGCTTTGTGAAGACATTAGAAGGCTCTAAATTGGCGGATCAAATTAGTTTTAATATCCAAAATCCCCAGGCAAACTCGACCACCAACACCCAAATGGCGGCGACACTGGCGGCAGAAAGTGATTTGGTTCTTGGGATTGCGACTCCTTCAGCCACCGCCTTAAAATCCGCGGTCGATTCGGTAGGCACGGGGATTCCTGTTCTGTTTGCCGCCGTTACCAATCCAATCGGTGCCAATTTGGTGAACGACCTTGTTTTACCAGGAGAAAACGTTACGGGTGTCACGGATTTGGGTCCGATTGCCGAGGGACTTCAGCTCGTTTTGGATTTTGGGGGTGTTGATCAAGTGACTTCTTTGTTCACCGCCACGGAAACAAACTCGGTTTATCAAGCCGGGATTGCAGAAGCCTTCTTATCTTCGAAGGGCGTTAGTTCTTCTCGGACTACGATTACCAATGCGGGAGAGATTACGTCCGCTATCGCCTCTATCCCAGAAGAGGTTGATGCTGTCTTTATTCCCACCGATGACACCATCGCTAACTCGATTTCATTGGTCAGAGGAGCGGTGGAGTCTTTAGATGCTTCGAGAAGCAAACCTTTAATTGTCTTTGGTGCAGATTCTGGATTGGTGGAAGGAACGACTTTTTCTATGGGGATTGATTATGAAGCGTCTGGCGTTCAAGTGACAAAACAAGCTTTGAAAATCCTTCAAGACGGCGCGCAAGCGGGATCTCTTTCTGTCGAAAGTTGTGATAATCATACCATTTCCATCAACAAGACTTTCGCCGAAAAAGAAGGACTGGATTTACCTGAATCGTTGTTTTCAAAAGAAGGAACAACAATCCTATGATTCTTTCTTCCAGCACATCCATCCAAAATTTCTTTTTCGCCCCTTTGCCTAATGGAGTGATCTTTGCTCTTTTGGTGATTGGTGTGTTTCTCTCGTTTCGCATCTTAGATGTCGCCGATTTATCCGTCGAAGGAATTATCCCGTTAACCACGGTTGTGACAGCCATCTTGATTCATCAAGGAATCAACTGTTTTGTGGCTTTGCTTATCAGCGCATTCATTGGCTTAGCCACAGGCTTGTTGAATTCCTTGTTGACCGTATATTTAAAAATTCCTGCGTTGCTTTCTGGGATCATCATGATGGCTGCCAATTTCGGATTATCCATCGTTTTTATGTCATTGAATGGGGGCGTGGCGACGTTTGCGATGAGCGCCCACCTTACGGCATTCAATTGGCTGGGCAATGGGCTGAAAGTTGCAGGGCTTAGTTCTTATTATGCCAACTATCTTAGTTACATTATCGTCGGTGGGGCAATCTTGGCCCTGATTGCCTTTGCCCTCTATTTCTTCTTTGGCACCGAATTAGGGATGTCAATTCGCGCCGCTGGAAAAAACAAACACATGTCACGCGCCAATGGAATTCAAGTCAAAGGGATGTTCATGATCGGTTTATCAATCTCTGGTGCCTTAGTTGGAATCGCCGGATCCTTGTATGCCCAACATAACGGGTTCGGTTATTCTACCGATGGGACGGGGATGATCGTTGTTGGCCTCTCCTCTTTATTCTTAGGGGAGCTCATTTTTGGTCAAAAAAGTTTCAAACGTGGCCTTCTTGCCTCTATCGTTGGATCTTTTCTCTATTGGTATATCATCCAGGTTTTGATGTTAATCGACACCAACGGTTACCTGTTGAATTTCTATAAAGCCATTCTCTTAGTGGTTGTGATTCTTCTTGGTCACTTAGTGAAACACGTCACGGTGAAAATCAATAACAAAAAGAATCGCATGAGAATGACCCAAGAAGGAGAAAGAGAAACGATCCAAAGCCCAAGCGAGATGCTTCAGGAGAACTTTTCTCATTTTGTGTTAGGGGCGGAAAGGAAGCGAAGCTGAGATGGAAAAGGAAAAGATTTTAGAGCTTTATGACATTCATAAAACCTTTTCTATGGACACCAATCCCTTAAACGACAAAAAAGCGTTACGCGGTGTCTCGCTCACCATTTATGAAGGGGATTTTGTTTCCGTGATTGGCTCTAACGGTTCTGGCAAATCGACTTTGCTGAATTGCATCGCCGGCCGTTTTCCTATCGAGGAAGGGTCGATTATTTTGAATGGCAGGGAGTTAAGAAAAGATTCGGAAGAGAAACGAGCCAAATACATCGCCCGCGTGTTTCAAGATCCTTTGGAGGGGACAATTGCCTCGATGTCTCTCTTTGAGAACCTTTCCATCGCCTCTCGCCGTGGAGAAAGACAATCTCCGTTTCGTTGGGCTTTGTCTAAAAAGAAAGAAGTCGCCTTCGCCGAATTGTTGAAATCGTTGAATCTTGGTTTAGAGAATCGCTTGAATAGTCCGATGGGGACTTTCTCTGGCGGACAACGCCAATCCATCACCTTATTGATGGCCACTTTGAAGAAGCCAGAACTACTTCTCTTAGATGAACATATGGCCGCGTTAGACCCAAAAACAGCAAGGACAGTGATGGAATTAACAAATCAGATGGTTCAAGAACACAATATTCCTACTTTGATGATTACTCATAACATGAAGGATGCGATTGCTTATGGAAATCGTTTGATTATGATGAACGAGGGCAAAATCATTTTTGAGGCCGAGGGGGAAGAGAAAAAGAACCTCAAGGTTCAGGATCTAATCGATAAATTTAACGCCTTGGGCGAAGGAACTCTCTCCGATTCTCAGATTTTGGCGAATTAGTTTTTTCTTTGTGGCAACAATTTCACCAGTTTTTTACTATTTTGGCCGAGCTAAGATCAGTACAATAAGTTCTATGGAAATCCTAGAAACGTTTCTCTCCTACCGAGGGCTCAAAACTTATGTGAAAATTGCTAACCCCCGAGGTAAAAACATACCTCTTCTTTGCCTTCATGGAGGTCCTGGATCCACGCACAACTCATTGGAACTGTTATTTCCTTTGGCCGAACGGAGCGATCGCCCCGTGATTTTATATGATCAAATTGGCTGTGGCCTTTCTTCTTTGCCAGATAACCACCCCGACCTCTATCAAAAAGATTTTTGGATTGGCGAATTAGAAAATCTCCGTCAAAAACTTCATCTACGCCGGTTCCATCTTTTGGGGCATAGCTGGGGTGGCATGCTCGCCCAGCTCTATCTTACTTCCAAACATCGAAGAGGCGTTGTCTCGGTGACGTTGTCTTCCACTTTATGCAGCGCTTCCCAGTGGAGGGAAGAAACGCATCGGCTAGCGAAAAAATTAAGCCAAGCCGATCAAGAAGTTATCGAAAACGCAGAAACAAGCGGTGATTATCATAACGAACCATTTCATCAAGTTAGCCAACGATATTTGAAATTAACCGTCTCGGATTTTGATAAGAACGATCCTCGAGTTCCCGAATGTCTTAGAAGAGAAAAAAGAAGTGGTATCGTCGCTTATGAAACGGCATGGGGCCCTAGCGAATTCACTCCTTTAGGAAATCTTCGAAATTATGATACACGCCCCTCATTAAATACAATTCACTGCCCTGCCTTAATTTGTTATGGGTCGGAAGACGAATCTACGTTGTTACAAAATCAGACGATGTACGAAAAGATCGGTTCTAAAAAGAAACTCCTTTACGAATTTAGAGGAGCTCGCCATATGACTTATTTTGAGGCAAACGAAGAATATCTCAATTTGCTAAATGGCTGGCTTAAAGAAAACGACCCAAGATAAAAAGATCCCCTTAGTCGATTTCTAAGGGGGTAGTTTTATTCACCGAATTTCCGGCGATAATTTTCGATGGCCTCTTGGATGACTTTCAAGGCCTCTTCTTTGTCCCTTAAGCCCGGGACACGAGTTTGTTTCCCTTCTAGGACTTTGTAGGTTTCAAAGAAATAGGTGATTTCCTGAACAATGTGGTCAGGAAGCTCTTTGATGTCGGTATAGTCTTTATAAAATGGATCATCAGGGCAAACGGCTAAAATTTTCGCATCACGTAAGCCCTGGTCAATCATGTCAATCATGCCGATTGGTCTTCCTCTGACCAAAGTCATAGGGACGATGGGCTCAGAGGTGATTAACAACACATCCAATGGATCGTTGTCCTCGGCATAAGTTTTTGGAATAAAACCGTAATTGTGCGGATACTGAGTGGAAGTGGAGAGAATGCGGTCCAATCTTAGAAGACCCGTGTCCTTATCCAATTCATATTTATTCTTGCTTCCCTTTTCAATTTCGATATATGCGATGAATTCTTCGGGCGTAACTCTCGAAGTATCAATATCTTTCCATGGATTCATAGCTTTACCTCCCGGATATTATAAACGAACATGGTTTATTCAGCCACCACGCACATTACCATAAACCAAAAAAGTAAACAAACATAAATTTCTGTATAAGAATTATTATTTTTGTGCATCCCCATACAAAGTGTTTTTCTAAAAGGCTAAAATAAGATTTAGTAACTTAAGAAAGGAGGCAATCGTATGGTGCCTTTCTATGCCGTTACCTTGGCCGATGCCGACATCGGTGCGAACCTTGTCAAAGCGTTAAGCTCTGAAACCCTTTGGGTGAACATCGCCAAGACGGTCATCTTCATTCTTTTAGGTTTCTTCTTTATCAAGAAAAAACTGTTGCCGGAAAACACCGGTAAAGTTCTGACGAAATTCGTCATGACGGTTTGCTTGCCGTGTTTGGCCTTCTGTTCCTTCATGTCGAATTTCACGGTTGCTGGTGGAATTGACGCGATCGTCAATTTCGTCATGGGCTTCGTTTTCTACATCGGGTTCATCTTCCTCGGAAAATTGATCTTCCTTTGGGTCAAAGACAAAAAGAAGAGGACCGTGCTGGCGGTTTTGTTTGCTTTCGGCTCTACGACGTTCTTTGGCTATCCATTGACTGTCGCCATTTATGGGGCTGGCGCAGGCAACAATTTCAACATTATGAACGTTGCCTATCGCGTGTTCTTATATTCTTATGCTTATTTGGCAGTTGCCAACCTTCAAGAGTCTGATGTTGGTGAAAATGCCGAAGAACTTAGTCATGAAAACGCGGCCAAACCAAAAGTAGATAAATCGGCGAAAACTATCCTTAAGAAAGTGTTCTTAAATCCGATTGTCATCGCGACATTTGCTGGTTTGATCCTCTGGGTTTTACAAGCAATCCCAGCTGTGAATTTTGTTCCTCATGTTGACTCAGTCACCCAAAGTGCAGCAAGTATGGAGCAAAGCTTATTTGACAGTGTCTATTCTTGGTTTAAGGGCATCAAAGGCGATTCTGCCATCGGCGTCAACGCAGTGGCGGGGACCGTCACCAATTATTATGCTTTCTGGCGTATTGATAAGACGCTTCCTTGGATCTACCAAGCTGCCAACACTCTTGGCGGTCTTTCCTCAACCATCATCTTGTTTGCCATCGGCTGCACTCTTGGAGGAACCAACATCAAAGATGCGGCAACCGACAAATATGCTTGGATTTGGACGGCCCTTAAAGTTGTGGTCGCCCCTGCCGTAGTCCTTCTCTTGTTATTCGGCATCCAAGCCATTGCCCAAGCTTCTGGATGGTTGCTAAATAGCGAAGGCGTGTCTCAATTAATTTCTTCGAACACGTTAAACTCTTCTGTCATTACCTGGATGGTTCCGCCAGCCACGGTTGCGGTAGGGTATTGCATTAGTTTTGACCAAGAAAAAGAGATGGCCTCACACATTTCCTTGGTCGGTACCTTTGGCTCGGTCATCGGAATTATCATCTGGGTCGTTGTTTTGACTGCTATCGGAGCAACGGGCTTCTTTGCTTGATTTAAGGAGTGTTGATTTATGGAAAAGAAAATGATTTGTTTTGGGTGCCGCGGTTATGAGCTCCCTTACTTCAAATCTCTAGGCGAGAAATATGGCTATGAGCTGGTGACTCGCCCAGAATACCTCAACAACGACAATTATGAGCTCGCATTGGGATATGAGATTGTGATGATTCGTGGCAATTGCGTTCTTGATAAAGAACATTTGGCCAAATTAAAAGAAAAAGGACTGAAATATTACCTAACTCGAACCGCTGGCTACAATCACGTCGATGTCGCCGCTTGCAAGGAATTAGGAATCGAAACTGCTTTTGTTCCAGGATATTCGCCAAATGCGATTTCCGAATTGGCGGTGACTTTAGCCATGATGTTATTGCGTAATACGGCTTTGGCAACTTCTTTAGCCCATCAAGGCAAATTCAAAGTCACGGATGCGATGTTTTCCAAAGAAATCCGCGATTGCACGGTTGGTGTCCTTGGCTGCGGTCGTATTGGCCGCACCAGCGCAGAACTTTGCAAAGGGCTGGGTGCTAAGGTGATTGGCTACGATGTCTTTGTCTCTCCTGCTTGTGAAGGACTTATTGAGATGAAGAAAACGCCAGAAGAAGTTTTCACTGAAGCCGACGTCATCTTATGCCATATGGCTTACGTTAAAGGGCAAAACGATAAATTTATTTCCAAAGAACGGTTGGCCTTAATGAAACCAACTGCTGTCTTGGTGAATGTCGCTCGCGGTGAAGTGATGGACAACATGGCCGCGTTGTTAGCCGTTAAAGAAGGGAAACTTGCTGGTTTAGGCTTGGATGTCATCGATAATGAAAAAGTTCTTTTCAACAAAGAACATGACCCGAAAGCCATGCCTAATGAAGAATCTCAATTAATTGTGGATCTTTACCCGAAAGTCTTAATCACGCCGCACATCGGCTCAGCAACGGAACATGCTTTAATCGATATGATTGAAATCACGATTCAAAACATGGAGGAATATCGCCTTACCGGGAAGTGCAAAAACTCCTTGATTAAATAAAAAAAAGAAATGAAGACGCCCCAAATCCTGAACGCTCAGGAGGAGGGGCTTTTCATTAAAAATGCTAACACGCCACACCCTGTCATCGCCCCCGCATATATGACGCGTGGATGTCTCTACTAGTAGATGATGGTTGCCCAGATTTTTATTATCGCAAGTTGTTTTATCGATTAAGCGACGACAGAACCACTTTTGCACGACACCATCGAAACAATTAAAAATTGCCTACAGTCTAATCTTTTTTCAACATCGAGCCAGTCCAATATGGCCACCAACCATCATTTTTCTTTTCCTTACATTTATTTTTATGAACTTGTTCACTATAATTAGACTTACGTTTTAACGAAAAGGCTTTTTATTAAACACCCTTTTCATCTTCATAGGAGTGCATATGGAAGAAACAAAAACTGTACACCGCGAAGAAAAAGTTAAGTCTTCTTCTGCGGCCTGGCTTGGGGCAGCCAATGCTGCAACAGGCTTGCTTTGTTCCTTTGCCGAAGGCAGCGCAGTTACCTATTTTTTCGTCACCCACCTTGGGCTTGACGCAAAATTTAACGCGGTCGCTTGGATTTTATTCGGCATTTGGAACGCCATCAACGACCCAATTTATGGGTTTATCGCCGACCGTACCAAATCAAAATTAGGGAGACGTCGTCCATGGATTCGTTATGGAGCCCCTATTATGGCCTTGCTTTATGCCATCATGTGGTTCTCTTATCCAAACATGGTGGACAACCAATGGTTCTTGTTCTTCCAAGAACTGTTGTCCTTGTTCCTCTTTGACATTCTTTATACGGCGATCGCTTCGGCTATTTATGTCATGCCTTACGAGATGGCCGTCACGAATAAAGCAAGAAACAAAATCTTCTTATTCAACATCGGCTTCTCTGTGATCTCTTATGGAGTTCCGATGATTGCCGGAACCTATCTTAATGTTTTGATTGAAGAACAATCGGCCATCTTCCCGTGGATCATGGCAGGCGTCGGTGTCCTTTGTGGCGCTGTTGTGTTTGTTTCCACGTTCTTCTATAAGGAGAATGGATACGTTAAAGAAGAAAAACAACCTCGTTTCTGGGAAGGTTTGAAGATGTGTATCAAAAACAAATCCTTCCTCTTGTTCGAGGTAATCTCCTGGACGGTGATCTATGCCCAATCCGCATTGATGCTTGGCCTTACTTATATGCAAGGTTTCTGGGCAATTGATCCAACCATCTTGACCAAAGACGGGACCGCGCCAATCGGTTTAGCGGATTCGGCTGCCTACGCCTCTAGCTATGGCTGGTTAGGCGGGAGCTCCATGTATGTCCTTTATGGGGCGATTTTCCTTGGCCTGATTGGTGGTCTTCTCTTCTTCGTCTTTATGAGAGACCGTCTAGGCGTTCGTGTGAATACTTTGATCATGACGGGAATTATGGGGGCAGGAACATTGATTGCTTCCTTCTTAGGAATGTATTTCTGGGTCATGGTTCTTGGCTTCTTCTGCATTGGTGTCGGCCTGGCCGGCGGCTTATATCTTGTCCCAATGGTTAACGGCGATGTCATGGACAAGGATGAGATTGACAACGGGGCTAGACGGGAAGGCGTTTATGCTGGCATTAATTCTCTGATTACCAAACCGGCTCAATCCATCGCTCAAGCTGTTTTCCCGATCATGCTCGCCTCCTTTGGCTTCAATTCAGAAAATAAATACGTGGCTCAAACCGGCTCGGAAACAACGAACTGGTTTGACCAGCCCAACACCGCTAAGAATTGGTTCTTCTTCTGCTGGTTACTCATTACGGCGGTCCTTTTGATCCTCAGCTTTGTTGCCATGTGGTTCTATCCTTTGCATGGCAAAAAATGGGTTGAGCAAAAAGAGGCTTTGGCCTTGGCTCACGCCGAAAAAGAAGAAGCTTATGAACAAGCGATTCTTGCGAAAATCGAGGCAGGAGAATCTCCAGAACAGGCTGCGCAAGAAGAAGCGCTAGAAGTTCAGAAAGAACAAGAAAAAGAGCAAAAGGAAGAGTAAAGAAAACTCTTTTAAAAAAGAAAAATACCCAGCAAAACCTGGGTATTTTTCTTGTCTTTAGTAACCTAGTTGTAATGCGAAGGCTTCGTTCACAAAATAATATGAATGATCAAAGAAGCCGAATTTCATTGGCAATTTGGTTCCCACTGGCACCTCATGCGTATATTTGATATCAATCAATTTCAATTCGTGAGATTTTAAGAAATCAATGGGAATCTTATCTTCCGCGATATCTAAATAGCAAGTGTTGTTCACGTGGCCATTGAGATCGCAAAGAGAATATCGAGCTTCCATCATGGTATCGTTTTCTAATTCCAAAGGGATTTTGTTGCTTAAAGGGATCTTAAATTCTCTTTGTAGGGATAAATCGGGAATGTGGATGCCATGCTCGTTCGGATTCACCATTTTTCTGGTGTTGATGTCGATTAATGCCCAAATGGCCGCCCCACGAACAATTAAATTCCCTTGCTCATCGAAAATCTCATAAGTACGGGGAAACAAAACGTGCATCGTCTTGCTTGGCCATGTGTTGATTTTGATTGTCTCGTCATAACGAGGCATCCTAAGAATTTCGATGTGTTGTTTAGCGACGACCCAAAGTAGCCCTTTATCTAGGGTGAATTGCCGAGGCATGCCCAGTTCTTCCGTGTGTTCAATCGAAACTTCCTGAAGGAAACGCAATAAGGTGCTCGGTCTTAGACTTTGAGTGATAGTGACATGCTCGGCACGAATTTTGATTGTTTTAGAATAATCGGCCATGATTATTTTTTCTTGCTCAAAGAAGATTCAACAACATCGATGAGATCTTTTAAGGTCTGCAGTTTTTCCCATTTCCGTTGAGGGATTTCGATATCGAAGAAAGATTCAATTTTGGTCATAACATAGATGAAGCGCATCGAATCTAATGCCGCATCGGTATTGATCACCGTGGACTCATCGATTTCCCCTTCTTTGAATTCTTCAAGATTCTCAGTGATGATCTTGATGATGTTTTCCTTGATTTCTTGACGTTCCATTAGAGTCTCCTTTATTTTCCTAGCGCCCAGCGTTTAATCTTTGCTGTTTGAGTTCTTGGCAGCGGTTCTTTTTGATAAACGATTTTGCTGATTCTTTGTCCTCTCGGCTTATTAAGGTTGAAGGCGTTAATCGCTTCTTGCACCGAAAAACCTTCTTCGGCGTTGCCAACAAACAAACATACTTTATCCTCTTTTAAGGAAATTGCATAATCTAAGCCTTTCAAATAGGGCAATAATTCCTGCTCATATTCGGGGCAAAAAATCTTAGTTCCATCACTTAAGACAAGAATGTCTTTCTTTCTGCCGATGATATGAAGAAGGCCGTTTTCATCTAATTTCCCTAAATCGCCTGTATGGAAGATGCCGTCTTTTAAAACCTCATTGGTCGCTTCGGGGTTTTTGTAGTAGCCTTTCATGATACAGGTTGGGGCCTTGAGTAAGATTTCTCCATCTGGTGCGATTGTGATTTCATTGTCCGGACAAACTCTCATGGCCTCTGGGTCTTCTCCGGTAGATAATGCAACTCCTGAACTGGTTTCGGTTAAACCATAGCCATAACTGACGCGAATTCCTTGGGATTGGATGGTTTGAAGGATTGGTAATGGGCAACTTCCTGCGCCAATTAAGACAAGCCTCATCTCAGGGTTCCATATTTTATTAATTGCCATGAAAGAGGCGATTTGTGGAACCAGGGAAACAGCGGTGGCGTGATAGTAAATTCCATCATCGAAGAAGTGGCGCATCCCTCTGCCCAAGGCGATTTTCGCCCCGAAAGAAAGACCCCACAACAACGAACAGACAAAGCCAAAAACATGGCTCAATGGCAGAAGGCAAAGCAAAGTGTCTTCTTTCGTTAATGGGAGACACGCCCCTCCGTTATACGCAGAATTGCAGAAGTTTTGCTCCGTTAAGACGACCGCCTTGTTGCTGTTTGTCGTGCCTGAGGTGAAGAAAAGCAAATCAGAGCTTGGATGATCTAATCCTTTGGTTAAACAAGAAGACAGCGATTGGGCCAGTGGCTTATTACCAACAAGGTAATCGACCTCGCCAATCGCAATCTGCTTGGCTAAGAGGTCTGGTTTGTCCATGGGGTTTAACATCACAATCTGTTTTTTGGCGGCCACATAGGCAAAAATGGCGATGATTGTGTCTAAGGCTCCGTCACAAAGAACGCCGATGCTCGTTTTGTTTACGATGGGATATGCCCTGATTTTCTCGATCAAATGGCCATAACTTAATGATAATGGCCCATTTTCACCGGGATAAAGAAAAGCCGGGGAAGTCGGGTCTTGGGCTTCTAACATGGCTAGAAAATTCGGATAACGAATCGCGTTCATTATTTATATTTTAATGGTTTACAAAGATAAAAAAATAAAAGATTTTATCGGTAAATCGCTCTTTATCCTCAAACCCCTAGAATTTCGGCATTGTGAGCAATAAAATATTTCTATCCATGTAAAAAATAGAGTATTAAGGAGATTTTTAATGGACAAGAATTTACGCATCGCGATCATTGGCGGCGGTCCAGCCGGCTTGAGCGCAGCAATGTACCTCGAAAAGAAGGGGTATGAAAATTATGTGATCTATGAAAAGACGGATCACGTCGGTGGTAAATGCCATTCCCCGGTTCACAATGGCAAACGTTATGAAATGGGCGCTATCATGGGTGTTCCTTCCTATTATGCCGTCCACGATATCGAAGAATTTGCCGGTGTCACCCACGACGGACCAAAACTTAACCGCAACTACAAATATCCAGATGGCAGAGTTGACTATCGTTGGGATACTGCAGATGCTATGAAGAGCCCGGCGAAATTCTTCTTCAAACATCCAAAAGCCGCTATCCACCTCAAGAAACTCGCTAAACAGATCAAGAAATTTGGCGAAATCCTCGAAAAAGACTATAAAGGCTATGATGTTGCCGGCCACAGAGGTGTCGCCGAAGGCAAATATGAAGGCTTTGCTGTCACTCCAGGCCGTGAACCAGTTTCTGGCGTTAACCCAAATTTGAAAGATTTGGCGATGCCATTCAAACAATTCTGTGAAAAAGTTGGTTGCCCACTCGTTCAAGAAGTCTGGATTCAACCATATACTTCTTTCGGTTATGGCTATTTCGATGAAATCCCGGCCGCTTATGTCTTAAAATATCTCGACTTCAAGACCATGATGGACTTCGTCGCCGTTAACCTTTGGACTTGGAAAGATGGCACTCAATCCATCTATGAAGCGCTCAATGCTCACTTAAAGCATCAAGCCGTCCTCAATTCCAACGTTGAAAAAGTTGTCCGTGGCGAAAAGGTCACCATTACCGTCAACGGCAAAGAAGAAGTCTTTGATAAGATCATTATCACGGCTCCTCTTCAAATCGCAACCGAGAAAAACCCTCTCGACAACCCAGTCGCGAAATCTCTTGATACCTGGCTCGACGTTAACGAAGAAGAAAGAGAACTCTTCTCCAAGATCGATTATGAACGCTATGATACCCAGGCTCTCATGATCCAAAAAGACAAATATCCAGATGTTTCTTACTACATCGTCGATAACATGGTTCCTGAGAAATTGGGACACGTCATGGTCTATTATCGTCGTTGGGAAGGTGAAACCGATCAGCCAATCGTCACCTACACTCTCCGTCACCACAAGACCTTTAATGGTGGCAAAGAACTTGACTATGAGAAGACCAAGAAGGTCGTCCGTGAGGATATGAACAAGGTTGGTGCAACCATCGATACCACACAAGGCAAAGATGGCGAAATTTATGAATTCCAAACCTATTATTTCCCACACGTCTATTCTGAAGACTATGCCGCTGGTTGGTATGACAAGGTTGAAGCCATGCAAGGCAAGAACAACACCTATTACGCTGGCGAAATTATGTCTTTCGGCGATATGGACGAAACGGTCGAATACAGCCACGATCTCATCGAAAGATTCTTCGCTGATTAAGATTTTGTTCATTTAGAACAAATTCGTAGTTTATAATTGGGACGCTTAGGGAAATCTAAACGTCCCTTTATTTCAATAACGAAAGGAAAATACGATGGCAGAAAACATCAAGTTTTACAAAGACCATTACGATGTGATCATCATTGGCTGTTCATTAGCTGGCATGAGCGCTGGCATGACTTTGGCCAAAGAAGGCAAATCCGTTTTGATCTTAGAACGTCACAATTTGCCAGGCGGGCTAGCAACCTCTTTTGTGCGTTCCGGACATGAGATGGAGGCCACCCTCCATGAAATGATGTCCATTGGCAAAGAGGAAGAACGACTCCCTGTCGGTAAATATCTCGACGATATGAAAGTTGCGATCGACTGGCTCCGTGTCCCAGAAGCATTCCGACTCTATGTTCCAACCGACGACATTGACATTTTGATCCACGCAGGGATTGATTCCGATGGCGTATACGTTGCTGCTAAAGAAATCGAAGAAAAATATCCAGGCAATTTAGAGAAAGTGGACAAACTTCTCCATCTTTGCAAAGAGGTCATGGAATCCACCAACTATCTTAATGACCACACCGCCTCAAAAATCGAGCTTCTTAAAAATCACAGCGGATTAGCCAAAACAGCGGGCTATTCTGCAAAAGAAGTAATGGACGCCTTTGAGATTCCAGAAAAAGTTCAAGCTGTTTTGTCGGCTTATTGGATTTATGTTGGCCAACCAGTTTCTAGTCTTCCGTTCACGATTTTCGCCTTCTTGTTGGGCGACTATCTGACCGGCGGGTCTTTTGTTGCTAAAAATTTCTCTCATGGCATGTCTGTCGCGATGGCGGAAAAATGCTTAGAACTCGGTTGCCAAATCGAATATCGCACCGAAGTCACCAAAATCCTTGTCAAAGACGGAAAGGCTTATGGTGTGAGAACGGCGCATGGTGAAGAAATTCACGGCCATTACATCATCTCTGGCGTTTATCCTGATGCAGTCTTTGGCCATATGATCGAGCCACAAAGCGAAGTTCCTGAGAAGGCTGTCAAACTCTATCACGGACGCAAAATCGGTGTCACGTGTTTCTCGGTTGTCTTACTTTTAGACCAAACCCCAGAGCAACTCGGCATCAAAGATTATTCTATTTTCTCTGGAACCTCCCATTTCGATACCGATGCCTATTGGGCACAAGGAAGCAAACTCGGTGGCTGGGATTATCTCACCACGATTTGCTTAAATTATGCCAACCCAGAACAAATCCCAGAGGGAATGACATCTTTATCGATCACCAATCTGCCACTTCCTGTCGCTTTTGAAGATGTGAAAGCGGACGATTATTTTGCCATTAAACGCAAATACGGCAAAGAAATGATCGAATCTATCTCCAAGCTTCTTGGCGTGAACTTGTTAGATCATGTCGTGGAAGTGGAAATCGAATCCCCAGCCACGATCTCGCATTATTCCGGCCAATACTTGGGTGGCATTTATGGCTATCAACACAGCATGGACGATGCTATCGCAGCCCGTCTTGAGACTTATGGTAAAGAGCATTACATCCAGAATTTAACCTGGGCGTCTTCTGCCACATTGGCAGGCGATGGCATGGCTATCAATATCAAGAATGGCCGTATCGCCGCACAAGTTGTTGATGCTTGGGAAAAGGAGGGCAAATAAGATGAAAAAATTGAAGATTAAAGGTTTCTTTAAAGACATTACGGGCTCGATGAGAGCTTCTAAACGCCGCAATGCTAACATCAAAAATGCCTCTCCAGTCAACGACTACAAGGACCCAATCAAAGAACTTGCGTTGGAGCTTCACCCAGTCGTGACCCATGTTGTCGTAAAGAAGGTGGAAGACGTTTCTCCTACCGCCAGGAAATTTACTTTCGTAGCTATCGATGGCGACAAACTTCCTCCTTTTGAGGCGGGACAATACGTTTCATTGGATTTAGAAATTGACGGCAAGAAAGCCTATCGTCCATATTCCATCTCTTCTGCCCCATTCCAAGCCAGAAGCGGAGAAGAGCCATTCTTTGAAATCACCGTTCGTAATGGCAGACCGGGACAAGGTTATGTTTCTAGCTACATTTATGCCAACCTGAAAGAAGGCATGAAATTAGAAGCCCATCTCCCTTATGGACAATTCCATATCGAGCCATTGCGTGATAGCAAAAACATCGTCGCCTTGGCTGGTGGCAGTGGTATTACGCCATTCTATTCCATGGCGCAAGAGATTGCCCACGGCACCTTGGATGTTGACCTGACAATCCTTTATGGTTCCGTTTCTCACGATGACATTATCTTGGAAAAACAAATCCAAGCCATCAATTGCCCACGCGTGAAATTTATCAACGTTATCTCTGGTGAAGGCGCCAAACTCCTCCCAGGCGATGAAAAAGGCTTTATTTCTCGCGACATCATCAAAAAATATTCCGTGGATCAGGATCCATCCAATGGCAAAACCACCTATTTCGTGTGCGGACCTCTTCCGATGTATCTCTTCATCAACAAAGAGCTTGAGGCATTGAAAGTCCCATATCGCCGCATTCGCATGGAAGTGTTTGGATCAACGCCAGATGTGACCAAAAACGAAGGCTACCCAGCAGGAAAAGAAAAAGAAGTCTACAAGATTACCGTTAAACGCGGCATTCATGAAGACATTATCGACGCCAAGGGATCAGAAACCATCCAAAACGCGATGGAACGCGCGGGAATTCCCCACGAGACCCGTTGCCGTTCTGGTGCCTGTGGTTGGTGCCGTACTAAAGTCGAGAAAGGCGAATTCTTCGTTCCTTCTGTCGGCGATGGCAGGCGCGCTGCTGATAAGGAATATGGCTATGTCCATGCCTGTGCAACCTATCCTCTTTCGGATATGGTGATCAAGATTGAGATTGAATAACCAACTTTCTTAAAAGGCGTCCTTCGGGACGTCTTTTTTCAATTCAAGGGATGCGTGTATCTGTTTTTTATTTTTATGCTGGAATTGGATGATCCCCATCGTTGATATAGAGGATGCCAAGAACGTTTCGCCCTACATAACAAGTAACAGTCGCCATCGGATTGGTATGATAGACTTTTTTAAAGCCAACTCCGTAAAGATAATCAGTTAATTCTTGGACTACCTCTTTTGGGATTGCTGATTCCGTGATGAAAACGACTTCATGATCGGGGTTATTGAATTCTTCTAACGTGGATTTGGCATAATCCATCACCCATTTGCGGACAGGCCCTTTGAACTTTTTATGGGACTCCAGCTTTCCTTCTTCATTCATCACAATCTGAGGGCGAATTTTCAAAAGATTGGCGCCGAAAGCAGCGACACTGGAGCACCTACCGCTTTTGTGAAGATAGTTCACGTTTTCAAAACAAAAAGTGGTGCATACTTTATGAGATCTTTCTTTCACGATATTTATCACTTCTTCAAAAGGAGTGCCTTTGTCTAGCAGACGTTTGGCATAAATGGCTAAGGTCGCTTCGCCTGTTGATAAGGAGCGTGTATCGATTATCGCAACTTTTCCTTGGAATTTTTTAGCTCCATTTTCAGCGTGTTCATAGGTGCTGGAGATGCCCGAAGAAATCGAGAAATGTATGATTCGGTCATAGTCCTTAAGAAGGGCTTCAAAATAATTCTCATATTCTTTTGGGTTTAAGGCGGCGGTGCGAGCGACAGTACCCGTTAACTCCATAAATTCACAAATTTCCTTGGAAGTGACTTCGCCGTCGAATTTCATTTGGTCCCCGATCATAATCGGAAAAGGGATGAAATGGATGTCGTATTCTTTCAACAATTCTTGATTCAAATCGATGGTGGATTCTGCACTGATTGCTATTCTCATAAGCTGACATTCCTTCCTGGCGAAATTATGGGCTACAAAAACATCAAAGTCAAACCTTAAATATCAAGATTTCATCGATGGTTTTTATAACTTCAAGAACTCGTTATGAAGACGAGGAACGAAATCTTTTTTTGCAAATTAATTGAATGTCCAGGCCTTATGCTTTTTAATTTACAAGTCCAAATATTTTATTTTCCCAAAAATTGGGAAATAAAAATAAGCGGAATCAAAAAAAGAGGATAAAGGGATGCTGAAACTAGACCACATTACGAAAATTTATCGCACCAAGGATATGCAGGTCGATGCATTAAATGATGTTTCCCTTGCTTTCCGCAAAAATGAATTTGTTGCTATTTTGGGTCCTTCTGGATGTGGAAAGACGACGACTTTGAACATCGTTGGTGGGTTGGATCATTACACCCACGGCGATTTGGTAATCGATGGCGTTTCCACCAAAGATTTCAAAGATCATGATTGGGATGTTTATCGAAATCATAGGGTTGGATTTGTTTTTCAATCCTATAACTTAATTCCTCACGAAAATATTCAAGAAAACGTCGAATTAGCTCTAACGATTGCAGGTCTTAGCAAAGAAGAACGTTCCAAAATGGCGAGAGAGGCTTTAGATCGCGTCGGTTTGGCGGGAATGTATGGGAAAAAGCCAAACGAACTTTCTGGTGGTCAATGCCAAAGAGTTGCCATCGCCAGAGCTTTGGTAAATAAGCCAGACATCCTTTTGGCAGACGAGCCGACTGGCGCCTTAGATTCTGTCACCTCGGTTCAAATCATGGATCTCATCAAAGAGATATCTCAAGAAAAACTGGTCATTATGGTCACCCATAACCCAGACTTGGCCGAGAAGTACGCAAACCGCATCATTAACCTGTTAGATGGCAAAGTGGTGGGGGACACCAACCCCTATTCTTTTGAAGAGGAGGCCAAAGAGCGTGATGCCGTGACATCAAAATCTGAAGAGCAACTTGCCAAAGAACGGGCAAAGATGTCCTGGTGGACCGCATTCAAACTCTCCGCTAAAAACTTGCTTTCCAAGGCAAAACGGACCTCTTTGATTGTTGTCGCCTCTTCTATTGGCATCGTTGGTGTTTCGGCCGTTCTTGCCGTTTCCCAAGGCGTGACTGGCTATATTGGAGGAATGCAGGATGATATGTTGTCGGGTTATCCGGTGACAGTTGCCGAATCTGCCTACGATTTGAGTTCGATTCTTTCGGGGACAAATTCTACGGAACAAGTCAATGCCGTCGCTCATTCCTGGAGGGACGGAAAGATCGACGTTCAATTCGTCACCGAAACTTTGGTGAACGTTTCTGACAGCATGAGTTCGGCTGCCTTAAAAAATGACATTACGCAAGACTACATTCAATTCGTTGATGACATGCCCAAAAATTATTACGCCGCACTAGGAAAAGAATATGGCATTAACTTGAAAAACAATCTCTATACTCATTCGGACATTCACCTGAAAGATTTCACCGAAGAGCAACTGAGGACCCAAAAATATTCCATCACCGCGATTACCTCCATCTGTAGCACCATTTTAGAGAACATCAACGATGGAGATTACTCGGCTTATTCTGCGATGGTGGATCAATATACCGACGCCATCAACCAATGTTTGCCAGAAAAAGAATACGTTCTTTCCCAATATGATGTGGTTTCTGGCAAATATGCCGAAGGTGAAAACGAGATGATGATTGTCTTAAACCATCGGAACCAATTGACGGAATTTGTCCTTACTTTACTTGGATATTATGGCCAAGACGAATTCGCGAACGCGATTTATTATTACTCTGACCAAAAAGAAAAAATGGATATGGATCTTTGGGAAAAGCAACAATCTTTCACCATTGATCAATTAGTAGGAAAAGAATACACGTATTACCCCAATAATTCCTTATACACTTATAACAGCAGCTATGATGCAGGCTCAACCACCAACCCTTTGGCGTGGCAGGCATATGATTATGCGTTCGTTGATGATGGTTCTTTAACCAATGGAGAAAATATGAAGGTCGTAGGAATTCTTGCCCCAAAAGAAGAGGTTTCCTATGGTTGCATGGATTCGGGTCTGTATTTTACCAAAGCCTTTGCTGAGCACTACCTTGAGCAAAACATGGAATCGGAAGTCACGAAATTCATCAGAGCTTATTGTGAAACCAATCCGGATGCTGATGGATTTACTTCCGCGGTCATCAATTTCTCCAATCACAAATTTATCTCCGGAATCGGTTTCATTTATGATGTCAACTTCCCAGACGGAATCGGATCTTCCAGCATCCAAACATTTGAAGGCGCTGGCTTAATTGGCGAACAAAATGCCTTATCTGGCATCATGAGTTTAATTGGCGGTGGTGGATCAGGCGGTTCTTCCTCAAGCATCCTTCCACAGAAGATGGCATTATGCACCCTTAGAGATGTCGGTGGGAATTCTCTTCCAGGAACGATTAAGATCTATCCGAAGAGTTTTGCGGATAAATATTTGGTCACCGATTATTTAGATCGTTGGCAAAGCGAAGAAACCATTACTTTGTCGACGGGAACGGTTTTGACTCCCGACCAACGTAACGACATCAAATATACAGACAATCTTGCCATCATCATCGCATTGATTAATGGGGTTATTAATATTGTCACGATCGCCTTGGTTGCATTCACCTCCCTTTCTTTGATTGTTTCCACCGTTATGATCGGAATTATCACTTATGTGTCTGTTATGGAACGTGTCAAAGAGATCGGCGTCATTCGTTCTCTGGGTGGAAGAAAGAGGGACGTGTCTCATCTATTTAACGCAGAGACTTTAATCATCGGATCCTTATCTGGGGTGTTTGGATTAATTGTCACTTATTTATTTGAAATCATTTTGAACGCCACCATAGGGGTTTATTATGGCATTGGCATGATTGCCAATCTCAGTTGGTGGACTGCCGTTGTAATTCTTGCGTTAAGCGTTGCCTTAACAATGCTTGCCGGCATCATTCCGGCCAGAGCCGCGGCTAGACAAGACCCTGTTGTAGCGTTACGGACTGAATAAAATAAAAATGATCGTTTCCAAGGCGCCTTATCGTGCCTTTTTTCATTACGAGAAAGAAAAAAGATGCCATTTTTGGCATCTTTCGGAAATCAAGGTTTTCCTAGCCCCGTTTAACAAACGCGACGAGGCGAGGACTATATAGGCATATGGCGGATCCTAAACTAACCCAACTATCCTTACGGTAGTAAGACCCACTTCTGTTCCTGTGCAAATATTATAATCATTTTTTAATTGATTGCAAATGGTTTCATCAAAGTCAATTTATCGCGGGTATTTTGCCCCTCTCGTTCCCGGATAAATCGTTTTGATTCCTTCCTCCCCTAGAAGGTTTCTTACGATCGCTTCGGCAAACTCGACCGTGTAATACATCGAATGTCCTGTAATGATGTTTCCATCTACGACCGCCCCCGTTTCCAAATAAGTCCCTTTTCCGCATTGGAAACCGGGGAAACAGGTGTATTTCTTACCATCTAAATAACCTAATTCCCCTAAAATTGAAGGACCAGCACAAATGGCAAAAATCTTTTTCCCCTCGTTGTGAAAATTCTTGATGACTTCCATAGCGAGGCTTGATTTCTTGATGTTTTCCACTCCTAATTTACCACCAGGAATCACCAAAAAATCATAAGACCCAAAATCTGGCATATCTCTTAAAAGGCCCTGAGAGATCATTTCCAATCCCATAGAGGAAATGACATTCAAATGATCTGAAATGGAGAGGTACGTGACGTCAATTTCATGGGTTCTTGTCAAAATATCATGGGTGCCGATGGCTTCGGTTTCTTCGAACCCATCTGCCAATAACATTAATCCTTTGATCATGTTTTCTCCCTTTTGAGAAGTTGGTAACTTCTATCCCAGATAGCGTGCGCCGCATCTGGATTGTCAATAAACGGGTTGCGGTTTTTCTGGATGCCATATACGGCTTCGTTACGTTTTATTTCTTTCTCAGACACTGGATCTTTATCGTTCCATTCCAGGTAGGTTTGAATTGCCCACGAAGCCAAACTCGGGAATGAGTTTCGTGAAAAGGCGTCATAACTCCAATCCGCCATTTTGTCTTGATAACGAGTGACGAAATAGAAATAGGTTCTCGCAAAATCGCCTTTGTATTCGTCAACAACTTCGAAGACGGTTTTGTTATAGCCGTGATTGTTTCCTTTGCCTAATTTTCCTCCGTTATGAGAAGTGTAGGTAGCCGTAGAAACGTTTCCGTGTGGGTAATTGCTTCTTTTGTTATTGACGTAAGCGTCTGTCGGATAGACATGGAAGAGGTCCGAACGCATCGGAGAGTTTTTGCTGAAGATAGACTGAGGGATCGTGTGTTCGCGATTGAATCCATCCCCCTCCTCAGAATAAGAGCCGCAGAAACCAGAACTATAAACGTATCTTTCGTTGGAATACATATCCCATACCGTGCCGTTTGATGTGATGTCTGTCGTCTTATAGGCATTTAGCAATCCATTGTATCCGACATCTTTTGTGCCGGTGCTGATGGTTTTGAATAATGCGGTTTTCAAGGCAGCCCCAGTAAGACTCCAATCCACGTTTTTGTAATATCCTTTCGGTTCAGGGGAAGGGGTGGAAGAATTACTGGAGGAAGAGGCTGAGGAGGTCGTTGATTGCTCGGTGCTAACAGACTGGCTTTCAGTGCTTGCGGGCTGACTCTCTGGTGAGCAAGAACCCACGATTAAGGCAAACAAAGATAAGGTGGAAAAAAATTTAAGTCGATGCGGTTTCACGCCATTATCATAACGCCCAAAAAGAAAAAGTGCCATTCTTGCGAATGACACTTCTTAAATCATTAACGATTATTTGCCGAATTTGGCAAAACGAGCTTTCGCTTCAGAAGAAAGATTGTAGAAGGCATCAATTCCTGGATATTGAGCGGATTCGCCAAGTTCTTCTTCGATTCTTAAGAGTTGGTTGTATTTGGCAATGCGGTCGGAACGGCTCATCGAACCCGTCTTGATTTGACCGGCGTTAAGAGCAACGACGAGATCAGCAATGGTGACATCCTCGGTTTCGCCAGAACGGTGGGAAACAACGCAAGTCCAACCATTTCTCATGGCCTTTTGGCAAGTATCTAAGGTTTCGGTTAAAGTGCCGATTTGGTTCACCTTGACCAAAACAGAATTGGCGCAGCCAAGTTCAATGCCTTTTTCGACATAAAGCTTATTGGTGACAAAGAGATCGTCCCCGACAAGCTGAACTTTCTTTCCGAGTCTTTCGGTAAGGATCTTCCATCCTTCCCAGTCATTCTCAGCAAGACCATCTTCGATGGTGATCAACGGATATTTCTCGACAAAATCTTCGAGCATCTCGATCATTTCTTCGGAAGTCTTTTCGCCTTGTCCAGAACGGTGTAAGACGTAACGATTCTTTTCTTTGTCGAAGAATTCAGAGGAGGCAAGGTCCATGCCTAAGCAGATGTCTTTGCCTGGGACATAGCCAGCGGCTTTGATGGCTTCAACGAGAACTTCGAGTGGCTCTTCATTGGATTTTAATCCATTAGGAGCAAATCCGCCTTCATCACCGACAGCAGTGATGTCGCCTCTCTTCTTTAAGATGCCACGTAAGGCAGCGAAGGTTTCGGCGCCCATTTTGACCGCTTCAGCAAGGCTCTTTGCGCCAACTGGCATGATCATATATTCCTGGAAGTCGACGGAAGAATCCGCATGTTTGCCGCCATTGATGACGTTCATCATTGGGACTGGCAATTGTTTGGCGTTTGGTCCGCCGAGATAGCGATAAAGTGGAAGACCGACGTAATCAGCGGCCGCTTTGGCAACAGCGAGGGAAACGCCCAACATAGCGTTGGCACCCAAATTAGATTTGGTTGCGGTGCCATCTAAGGCAATCATGGTTTCGTCGATAGCGACTTGGTCCAAAACACTCATGCCGATGAGTTTTGGCTCGATAATCTTATTAACGTTTTCAACTGCTTTCAAAACGCCTTTCCCGCCGAAAGCTTTGGCATCGCCGTCGCGGAGTTCGAGGGCTTCTCTTTCACCTGTCGAAGCGCCAGATGGGACGGCGGCTCTACCGAATGCGCCAGATTCGGTAAGGACATCAACTTCGATGGTTGGGTTTCCACGAGAGTCAATAATTTGACGGGCATGGATCGATTCAATGAATGGCATGTTCTTTATTTTCTCCTTTTAGGTTTTAAACATGCTTACAAAGTAAGCGACTAGATTATAGAGCAATTTCCCTATTGACGGCACGAGAAATGATTAATTAACGATTTATCGATATTATTTGTATAATAAAAAGACGAGAAGGAGACGGACAAAATGACCAAAACAAAAATCTCGACGAAACAGCTTTTGATTTGGGTCGCTTTAGCTGCCATTGCCTTTACGGCATTTGGGTTCGGCGGGACACGTGGCGTTTCTTTTGCTTCTGCGCTGATCTTTGTGCTGGGCGTTTTCATGTTCCTTGGCAAGAAAGAAAAGATGGCCAAAGGGGACAAGAAATCCTTTTTCATATGGGTGCTGCCCTTCGCAGTTTTTGTATTGTTGATTTCTTTTGGACGTTTTTGGAGTACGTATCATTACGATGCGGGAGCAGGATCGATCCGTTGGTTTTCCTATTTTATCGCGGCGTTGTTTAATGTTCTTGGCGTTGTTGGCTATGCCATGGTCGGTCATTGTTTGTCGTTGGAAGAAAACTCGGAAGGCAAAACAAAAGAGAGACTTTTCGAAGTCATCTTGTGTGCTCTTGCCTTGCACGTTCTCATCAATTTGATTATCACACTGGCTAATTATGGCCCGTTCTATCGAACGCTTTATGCGGGCAAGAGCTATTATTATGGTTCTGTTGAATACCCTGTCGCCAATGAAAGAATGATTTTGGACGGTTTTACTATCGCTACCGTTTCCACGCAGTATGGGGACATTTCTTCTTTTTTGCTTGCGGCAACTCTCCCATCCTTGCTTTTTATCTCTTTAAAAGAAAATAAAATTGGTTTCTCCATCGCCGCCGTTAGTGGAGGCATCGGTTTGTTGGATTTAGTCTTGATGCCAAATCATTTGGCTTTATTGCTTTTGATCCCTGTTTTTTCGATTGCCGTTTTCGTTCGTTTTGTGAAAACAGGGATAAAAACCCCTTTGTGGGAAAAGATTGTTGGCTTTGCTATGCTGGCAATGGTCGCGATTGTGGTCTTCTTGATGATCGGTGTGGCTGCGAATGGTAATAACAACTATGGTCCATTAAGCAAAATTTTTAATAATGGCAGACTGACTCAACCGATCAATCAAATCATCAACGCAGTCTTCAAAAACAACTATGCTTGGAATTGGAAAAGCATTTTCTTTGGCATGAACGTTTATTCCGGCTATAGTCCATTGTCTTTGAAAACTAGTTTTTGGATGCAGACAGAAATCACTTGGGTCAACATCAACCTTCACACTTTCGAATTTGCGGCGCTGATGGAAGGCGGATTTATCGCGTTTATTGCCCTTTGCCTATTTATGGCCAGCCTTTTCCCGATGTTCCGAAATCATTTAAGGAGAGAAGAAAAGGCAAATCCTTGGGTATTAATCAGCGCGGTTTTTGTCCTCGGCTATTTCTTATATCAAAGCCTTTTGTTCACAATGTTCCCCTATATTTATGATGTTGGTCTTTATGTGAGTGCATTTTCATCCAATGCATTCTTCTATTTGACCGTTTTGCTTATCTTTTTCTCTTATCGGAAAATCTATTCCTTAAAAAAGAAAGGGGGCGTAGCATGAAAATCAAGGTTTGTAGCACAGCTATTTGCGTCTTGCTTCTGGCAAGTTGCGTGAAAACCAACGAACTTTATGATCGGGGACAATACATTGATGGAGCTGATTTCACGAAGATTTTCTACACCGATCACGACCCTTTGTCTTCGCTAAGTATCAGCAAAGAATCTTCCGTTTCCTTAGATGCCTCTCAATACTGCAACGGAACTCGTGGACTATCTACAAAAACAAATAAGACGGGGTCGATTGATTTTACCCCAATGCAGATGAGTGTATCTGTTTCTCAAACGAAAGCGTTAGATGGCACCTTATCGTTGGATGTGACCATCCCCAAATTAAACCCCTATGGGAGTAACTTGCCTGTTTCCATCCTCCTAGGAAAGACCTACGAGGGCAAATATGCCATTTCCTCCTCTAAGGGAGCTGACTTTAACGTCCAATCCTATTCTTTTGAAGTGACTGACGATGATATTGTTGACGTCACAATGGATGGCGCCAAATTTACCTTTAGTCCGAGCAAAATCGGCGAAACGACATTGACTTTGAAGGCCAATGTAACTGTGTCTGGAACCGATTATGAGCTTCAAACTTCAATCCAATTTACTTTTGCCAACCCATACGGAACAAGAACTGGCTATTCCGAGAGGTATCCCGAGGTTTTCTCTTATCAAGGATCTTATTTAAGCGCGGACCCATCCGATGATTGGAATCTTTCTTATGCCAAAACCAACAACGACTCCTCCTTTATCGGAAAAAGCTTTGGGCGAAGCAAATGTTTGGCAACAACCGACGAATCATTTAAATCCGGCTATCTTTCAAAAATCTACGACGGACAAATGTATTGTGAGGGTTACCATTCCCGCGCTCTGGTGGCGTTAGACCAGAACGGCTACTCGGCCTTCTTCCCCAAAACACTCGACACTGGAGATTATTTCCTGATGTCGTTCCGGGGCGGATCGAATGACGATACTGGGAGCAATCATAATGCTGGCTCGCCACGGATCTCTTCTTTTGATCTTTCATTGGATTTTTATTACCGAGATTCTGAAGGTTATCGCAAGGTTACCGTCGTTTCTGACGATGTCATTGTCGAGACTGACAACGGCGGTGAGGGGTGCACCTTCTTTGGATTCAAATTCTCGGAAATTGGGGTCGATCCAAAAGGAATTCTTGGCATGGGCCTGCGATATAACGATTTCCAAGATCCTCAATATGCATTCGCGTCTGAAGAGACTTGCAATCAAAAAGAACCGAAACAATATTCTTGGGGCCTTTTGGTCTATGAACTGATGTTCCCGGATTCAACCTGGAAATAGTTGTTATTTGATGAATTGGGAGATATCCAACCACTCACCTTGCTCGAAGTCGGCTTGGTCGTCATCAAAAATCAAGGTTCCTTTCGCTGGCGTGAAGGTCATTTCGCTGAAATAAATTTTTCCATTCACGTTATAGAAGTCCACGCGGACAAACGGGAAGGGCTTTGCAATTTCTTCAGCAAAGCGCGCCATTTCTTCAAAATTAGATGGTTTTTGCAGGGGTTTTTCTGTTTTTAGCCAACCATTGAATTGGCTGCCGTCAAAGGGAGTCCAATCAATATAATACTGGTTGTAACGAATATCTTTTCCTCTGCCGGTGACAACATAAAGATTCTTGGCTTTACCATTGAAGACGTGGATTTTGTATTCGGTCGGCAAAGAATCTGCGTCTCCAATATATTGTTCAATGATGATTCTTCTTTTGATCGGAGAGTAGTGCATCTCCACAGTCTTTTTCCCATAGTCGGTTCTCAACCATCGATGAAATTTCCTTTTGGCTTCCTTTAGGTCAAGGTTGCTTTTGTTTTTGACGATGAGATTGAAGCCAGAACCATGAGTACATTTCATGACAAAAGACTCAGGAAGCTTGTCAAAATCAATATCTTCAAATCGGTCGTAAATTCCTAAACAAGGGATCAACAAATCTTTAAACCCTTTTTCTTGTAGATAATCACGAACTCCGATACGGTCGGTGCAGCGGATGACTTCTTTGCTTTTTGGATATACAAAAAGGCGAAGATATTGAAGCTTTTCCGTATAACGAATTGGATGATGCAAATTCAATTTGTGATGAGTGATGTAGCGATACTGATATTTCACGTATAAAACAGGCGAAATCCATTTGATTATCCCACGGAAGGGCGTGACCAAAGCTCTTTTCAATTTGTTTTCGTGTAATCTTTTTGCCAACATCAGCTAATTATAGCCTAATTGTAGAAAAAATTATTGGCAATGTGTGATAATTCTTATATGCGCATCCTGCTTGTTTGCCAATACTATTCTCCCGAACCGATTTCTGTTTCGCGAATCGCCGAAGATTTGGTGAAACGTGGTCATGAAGTTACCGTTTTGACTGGACTTCCAAATTATGGTTTTGGAAGAATTCTTGAAGGTTATGAAAAGCCCATCACCGAGGAAATCAATGGAGTTCATGTTGTTCGAGTAAAGCTTAAGCCTCGAACTAATAGCAAAAAATCTTTGATTGCCAACTATCTTTCTTTTTGGCGTCACGCGAAGAGAAAAGTAAATCATTTAGGCCGTTTTGATTTAGTCTATGGGATTCAACTCTCGCCGGTGATCTCGATGGCCCCAGCCATTAAATATGCAAAAAAGAGACACGTCCCTTTTGTTTTGTCCTGTTATGACCTTTGGCCAGAGAGCCCAGTGGCCTCTGGTTATATCAAAAAGAATTCCCTGGCTTATAAAATTCTTTATCGCTGGTCTAGGAAAATCTATGCCAAGGCAGATAGGATTCTGACCTCCTCGCCTGCTTTCGAACCCTATTTCAAAGATGTGCTGAAATTGGATAAAAATATTTCCACCGTTTATCAACCGCCTGTCGAGTTAGAGCAAGCAGACGCTCCAAAATCCTATGAGACAAAAACGAATATCGTATATGCTGGGAATTTAGGCAAACTTCAACGGGTCGATCAATTTGTGGAAGCGATGAAATTTCTCAAGCCAGAAGAGTCGATCCATCTTTGGGTCCTTGGCTCTGGCGTAGAGGGGAAAAGAATCGAAGAAATCGTTGAAAAATATCATTTGCAAGACCGCGTATCACTTATTGGGCTGGTAAGTCAGCAAGAGGTTGCCAATTATGTGGCGAACGCAACCGCTTTGGTCGTCTCTTTGCCTTTCACTGATTCTGTTGTTTCGGAAACTATCCCTTCGAAACTGGTTACCTCATTAGGGTGTGGTAAGCCAATTATTGCGGCAGTCGGTGAATCTAACAAAAAGATTTTAATGGCAGCTAAAGGCTCTTACTTTACAAACCCCGATTCCAAAAATATTGGAGACGTGTATCGAAAAATAGCCCAAGAAAGCAAAAATAATCTGATCAAGATGGGCGAAGACAACTTAGCTTATTACAAAATTCATTTCGAATTTTCCAAGGTTATGGACTCCTTAGAAAGAGAACTTAAATCTTGCAAGAAAGAATAAATTCTTTGGCCTTGTGTTTTCAGGCCATATAACTCTTCTAATTTTTGTTGGGAATGGTTTTCTTTAAGGCCGATCAATTTCCTATTTTCATCGAGATGGGTGATGAAAAAATCTAGTAATGTTCCATCAACCCAGTTCACCTCTTCCGGGAAAAGCTCTTTTAGTTTGCTATGAAGAGTACTGATCACTGGTTTTCCGGAGGCAAGATATTCCAACATTTTCGAAGGGACAGATTCGGCGTCTAAATGAAGGTCATAAGGGCGGGGGTTGATTAAGGCGGCGGCATGAGCTTGCAAAGCATAATTGGTCTGTTTGGAAACCTGCCCAACGAATTTAATTCTTGGGTTATTAAATGGCTCAAGACTTGCTCCATGTCCAGCGATGACCAAATCATAATCTGGTTTTGTTTTTTCGTAAGCCTTGATGAGATCATAAATCCCATATCGAGGCAATAGTGCGCCGCCGAAATAAAGATAAGATCCATCAAGAAAATCAATTGGGGCATCCCCTCTTTCTTCGATGATGCCTTCGGTGACCCAATGAGGCTTATTGACCATAGAGAAGGTTTCAAGCAGCCCTTCAGATAAAGCGATTGAGGCATCCGCCTTAGACACATTTCCGAGTATTTCTTTGACATAACCCTTTTTAGCGTTGGTTAAATTTTTTGGATTGTCTGTCAGCAAAGCCACGATTTCGCTTTTTGAGTGAAAACGAAGTGCCACGTTGCCTAGATGGCGATTCAACGAATCAAAAATCACCGAATCATAAGGACCCAACTCTTTTGCCCTTAAAAACAGTGATTTTTCCAAGAACACCTTATCCAATAAGTGGTCAGGATGCTCAATGTAATGATAATTGCCATGGTCAACGATTTTCTTCCCTTGCGTCGAAAAAGGAACTAACGACAAAACGGTTACCTCAGCCCCTGTCAAAGCGAGGGCTCGAATCATTTTAGAATGAAAATTTTGGTTCGATGGATTCCCGACAGGAAAAGATTTTCCAAGGAAATAGTCATAATTTGTTTCTTCTATTGAAGTGGTGAGATAAAGAATTTTCATTTGGCCATTTCTTCAAAAACTTCGAGGTGTTCTTCGACCATGATTTCGAAGGTATTTTTAGAGGCGGTTTTCAACGCGGCCTCCCTCATTTCCGCGGTAAAAGGAGAAAGCAAGGCTTTTTCGATGGCGTTCTTATCCTGAGGATCGACCAAATAACCATTAATCCCTTCTTGCAGCAAATGATTTACCGCATTGCTCTTAATGCTACCAATCACCGGCGTCCCCTGACTAAGAGATTCATTTACGACATGGCCATAAATATCTTCGTTGGTGATAAAAATCGAGGCATCGGCGATGCGGAAATATTTAAGCACAGTCTCGTGTTTCTGATATTTCACAATTTGAACATTCGTCAACTGATTATCGCGAATAAATCTCTTATATTTGTCTTCCAAGGGTCCATCACCAATGAGAAGAAGGATATTCTCTCTGGGCTGAGATTTCCAAATCCGGAGAAGCATCATTTCATTTTTTCGTTTGATGAAGGAACCCACCGAAACAAAAAGCCTACCTTCTGGAAGTCCTAGTCCTTTCCTTAGCAAAACTTTTTCTTGCTCGGACAAAGGAGAGGACAAAACCGATTCCTTTCCAATGGAAGAATAAGAATAAAGTTTGATCTTTTCTGTATCTGCCCCATAGAAGGAAAGATATTTTTTGCTATTGTTTTCAGGAGCTAAAAACAAGGTGGCGCCAGGGATGTATTTTTGTTTAAGATGTTTGATGAAAAAATTCTCTTTTTCCCTTGCAAAACCCCCATTAATAGCAAAAATATAGGGGATTTTGTGGCGTTTGAGATAACGAATCACTTTCATCTCCGTGAAGCTGGACCAGCCATTGATCACCACAATATCAAAACGTTCTTTTCTTAGAGGATTCAAAACTCCGAAAGCATAGTTGTTAGAATGGCCGAAATGGATGCTTTTGAGAATGATTGCTTTGAAGTTTTTCGTGCCCTCTCCATAAAACAATTTGTTTCTGTCGCTTTCGTTAGAACGTTCAAAAGCTACGGTGAGATCCACCTTGAGTCCTAATTGATTAAAGAATTTGACTTTATATGGCGCCGGATGGGCAAACAACCAGAAAACTTTCATCGCGCTAATAGTATAACCTTTAAACTTTTCTTAGTTATAATACCTAAGATGATAAAGGACTGGAAAGAGCTTTTTGACCATGTGAAAGGGGAAACCTATTCTCGTTCCCTCAAACAATTTTTGGATGCCGAGTATCAAAAAAACGTCATTTACCCCCCGAGAGACATGGTTTTTCAGGCGTTTAAACTGACTGCCCCAAAAGACTTAAAGGTGGTCATTATCGGTCAGGATCCTTATCACAATCCAGGCCAGGCAATGGGATTATCATTCAGCGTTCCTCGGGGGATGGAAATCCCTCCCTCTTTGGTTAACATTTATAAGGAAATTCAAAACGACATTGGGTTAAATATGAACTTTGACAATGGGGATTTGACCCCCTGGGCCCAACAAGGCGTTCTTCTCCTAAATGCTTATTTGACCGTCCGCGCTGGAATTCCTTTATCCCATGAACGCCCAGAATATCAGCAATTCATCACCGACACCTTAAACTATATCGAGCAGCTGGACCAGCCCATTGTCTATATGCTGTGGGGCGGCTTTGCCAAACGTTATGCTTCAGCGGTCACCAACCCCAAACACTTAGTTTTGATGTCTTCTCACCCCTCTCCATTAAGTGCCAATCGTGGAGGCTGGTTTGGCAATCATTTGTTTAGCAAATGTAATACTTATTTGGCGGAAAACGGCCAAAACATCATCGATTGGCAAATAAAATAACAAATAAAGAATTACATTCTTTTTATTTCGTGCTATATTGCACATTGACCTAAGGAGGCAAATCATGGAAGAAGAAAAGAAAACCCCTGAGGTAGAAGAAATTAAAGCTACCGAACAACAGCAAATTGAAGAAGAAAGCGATTTTGCTGATGAAATGAAACCAGAAGTCACTGAAGAAGTGAAAGTGGAAGAGCCAAAAGAGCCAGAAGTGAACCTTTATGCCGAACCCGCTCCTGAAAGTGAAGAAACAATGAAAGAAGAGCCAAAGCAAGAAGAACAAGCTCCTGTCGAAGCGGCTCCAATGAAGAAAGGCAAAAAAGGGAAGGAAGTCGTCACATATGTCTACGATGACCCTGAACTTCAAAGCATCGAAGACGCCCGTAAAGTTTTTCATGAACAATATCACAAATTAAACGTCATCAAGTGGATCATCACGGGTGTCGGTTTGGTCTTGATCATCGCAGGATGGGTGATCCCATCTTTGATTCAAGGCCTTGGCTCCAATATCACAATGTACGTTGCTTTAGGTGTTACCGCCTTGGTCTTGGTAGGAATTGCTATCTATTCGCATTTCTTCCGCAAAAAAACGGATGCGTATATGCGAATTTACTTTAAAGACTATTACGTTCACTCCAATAAATACGTTTATGGCGACATGGTTGAAAATTTAACTGGAACGGTTGATGACAAACTTCCACAAGATCTTCTAGTCCAATCCAACATTTATAAAGATGTTGCCAAGGTTGGAAGTCGCGCCTTTATGAATTTTACTTATAAGGATCACAAAGGCATTGTCGCCGATGCCGCCGCCCAAAAGAAAGGGGACAGACAATTAGAGACCCTTTTTGTCGGCAAATTTTTGAAATTCGAAGGCATCACCAGCCAAGACGAGGTCTTGATTTATCTAAAAGGCAACAAAAGAGCCCTCCCTCCTAATTCTTTGAAGGAAAGAAATTTGATTGAAGATAGCCGCACCATGGTCGTTTATGGAAGTGGCAAGGCGCGGACTCTTTTGACCAAGAAGGTTCGCGAGGCTCTCGCCGCTTTTGATACCAACAAGACTTTCATCGATATGGCAATCAGCGTGAATTCCAACGGCCTGTTCCTTGCTATGGGTTACGAAGATGATTTGATGGTCCTCCCATTAGAGAAGGCTTTCAATCCAGCGCCGACCACCCAAAACAAAAACGATATGGCGAAAGTCTTCGCTTTGGTGGATGCCTTCGCTAACCCACACGGCGAAAAATAAAGTTTCGACAAACTCTAGCCTCTCCTTAACGAGAGGTTTTTCTTTTGAAATAATTGCTAACCTTAAAACGAAAAACCTTTATACTAAGTGCAGGATAGTTGTCTCTTATTGAACAACTACGCGCCGATTATGGATGAACAAAAAAATATTTTTTCGAAATGGTTAATCATTCAAGCTTATAAGCACGATGGATCGTTGCATCGCCAATGGTCTCCTGGCTATGTGGTCTTAGAAACAGATGAATATTGGGCCCTGGCGACCAAATCTTCTTTGGTCACAGAAGACGATGGAAGAAGATGGATGACCAAAGAAAACGCAATTTTTTTGCTTTTCAAGAAACAATGGCTCAACGTCATCTGCATGTTCAAAGAGGCTGGGGGCATTTGTTATTACACCAACATCGCTTCCCCAACTATTCTTGATGATGGTTATCTTCGTTACGTTGATTATGACCTTGATTTAAAGCTCTTTCCTGACAAGGTCATCAAAAGTCTTGATGAACAGGAATTTTTGACTAACGCAAAACGTTATGGCTATTCTCCAGACCTCATCAAAGCCATCCGCCGTTCCTTCCAAGAAACGCGTGAAGCAATGGAAAAAGGGGTTTTTCCTTTTGCTGATTCGACTATCGAAAGCCTTTATCAGAAATTTCTTGCCGAGAACCAACCTTTTATCCCAAGACATTTTGTCCCAAGACATTAGTCTTTTCTTTGTTTGACTAGTAAGAATCTATTTATCGTTCTATAATTTTACAGGTTCTTTAGAGAACCCTGTAATTATGCAATTCACCTTCATTTCAACATCCAAAGAAACAACCCAGCGCCTCGGCGCTTTTATTGCATCTCGTTTCGTTAGAGGGGACGTGGTTTTGTTAAAAGGTGACCTTGGCGCAGGCAAGACCACCCTTACTGGTGGCGTCGCCAAAGCCTTGGCCATTCAAGATGATGTCATTTCCCCAACTTTTAACATCATGAAGTGCTATTTTAAAGGCACGCTCCCCCTATATCACATTGATGCCTATCGTTTGGAGGGCCAAAACATTGAACTTGGTCTGGAAGAATTCATCGAAGGCGATGGGGTGTGTTTTATTGAATGGCCACAATACATTGAACCTTTGTTGCCGGATGAATATCTCACCATTACTTTAAAAAATGCCGGCGATGATCATCGAGAAATCACATTAGAGGGCAACAATGCGCATTTTGACGATATCGTTGCTGCTGTGAAAGGGGAATTCAAATGATCGCTTTACTCTTAGATACTTCTAACACAAACCTTTCCGTGGGATTGGCTCAAGACCATCATCTTTTGGATGAGATTCAATATGACGCTTGGCAACAACAATCGGAATTCTTGGTTCAAGAGATTGCCAATATCTTGGATAAAAACCATATTGAACGTAAACAGATCGATGAAATTATCGTCTCCAAAGGCCCAGGTTCTTATACCGGAGTTCGGATTGCAATGACCGTTGGCAAAACTATGGCCTTTGCCCTAAACAAACCATTATTTCTCGTTTCTTCTTTAGAGGTTTATAAAAAAGGAAGTGACCGATCCGTTTGTCTGATGAATGCCCGTAGCAAAAGAAGTTACATCGGTGTGTATCAAGGTGATGAAATTTTGCTTCCTGACACCATTATGGAAAATGATCAAATCAGACTTTATTTGGCCGCCCACCCGGACTATAAAGTTTGCGGCGATGTCTCTTATCTTCAAATGAAAGGAGAACAAGTTGATCTTCTTGAGAATCTCATGAACGCCGACATTATGCGCAACAAAGTCACAGACGTGTTGTCCGCCAAACCAGTCTACCTAAAAGATTTATGATGGAATATATTATTCGCCCATTAAAAAAGAAAGACATTCAAGCTGTCGCTGATTTAGAGGCGGCTTGTTTTGTCAAGCCTTGGCCCCTTAATCAGATCGCTTATGAATTCAAAGGCAACCCTTGTGCCAAAGTTTTTGTTGCCGTTGCTCCAAGCGGCGAGATTCTCGGCTACTTGGATTTTATGATTACTTTTAACAGTGCTACCATCGATCGAATCTGCGTTTCCTCGGATTATCGTGAACAAGGAATTGCCAGCAAACTGTTAGACAAAATGGTTGAGGTCTGCAAAGCTCAGAAAGAGGCCGTTGAGTTTATCACCCTCGAAGTCAGAGCGTCCAATGAGAAGGCCATCAAGCTTTATCAGAAGTGCGGCTGGCAAAAAGTGGTGGTAAAACCGAAATATTATGATGATGGCGAGGACGCCATTTATATGATTAGGAGCATCCTATGACCCGTATTTTAGCTATTGAATCCAGCTGTGACGAAACGGCTGTGGCAATCACAGAAGATGGCAAACTATTAACGAATGTCATTTCTTCGCAAGTTGCCGTTCACGCCAAATATGGCGGTGTTATGCCTGAAGTCGCTTCGCGCTTGCACACGGAGAATATTGCCATCTGCCTTAAAGAAGCATTAGAGCAGGCCCATCTTAATTTTGAGGACATGGATGCGATTGCCGTCACCCGCGGACCCGGTCTTATTGGCTGTCTCCATGTCGGCTTGCAAGCGGCTAAAACAATTGCGATGCTTTATCATAAGCCATTGATCCCCGTCCACCATCTATGCGGGCACATTTACGCCAACGAATATGCTGGGGAATTTAAATTCCCGATGCTATGTGTCGTTGTCAGCGGTGGGAACACAGAATTGGTCTTAATGAGAGATCACCTCAATTTTGAAATCATTGGGGAAACCAAAGATGACGCCGTTGGAGAATGCTATGATAAAGTCGCTCGCGTTCTTGGCCTTCCTTACCCTGGAGGACTTCCCATTGATCAGCACGCCAAAAAAGGCAAGCACACCTATCATCTGCCCGAGCCTTTGATTGGGAAGGATGGATATGATTTCTCCTATTCCGGTCTAAAGACTTCCGTCATCAATTTAGTGAACACCCTTAAGATGAAAGGCGAAGAAATCAATATCGACGATATGGCCAAATCCTTCCAAGATGTCGCTGTCGGGATGATTGTTGACCGAGCCACAAGAGCAGCTAGGGATTTTAAGGTCAAACAAGTTGTTTTGGCGGGGGGCGTGTCTGCAAATTCCTATCTTCGGGAACAGATGAGCAACCGTCTTCAAGGAACTGGAATCGATCTAATTATTCCGCCACTTTGGTGCACGACCGATAATGCCGCAATGATTGCCAAAGTTGCCGAACGTCTCTATCAAGAGAAGGTGTTTGCCCCTTTGACCTTAGGGGTTGACCCAAACTGGAAAATTTCTGATTTCCGTAAATTTGATTGAGTTTAACTTAGACTCAGCTACCATAACCCAAAGGAGAATTTAGATATGCAAGAGAAAGCCATCAGCATTCGCAGCCTTTATGAATTAAGCGAAGACCAATTGAAACAATTAAAGACCGTCACCGTCGTAGGATGGGTGAAAAACAACCGCAATTCAGGCAAGGTCGGTTTCATCGCGCTTCATGATGGGACCTGCTTCAAAAACCTGCAAGTCGTTTATGATACCGACAAACCTTTCTTTAACGATGTTTCCCGCTATAAGATGGGATCGGCCGTTCGTTTTGCTGGCGAATTGGTGCTGACGCCTGGCATGAAACAGCCATTCGAAGTTCACGCCACCGAGGCGGTTCTTTTGGGTGATGTGGCAGATGATTATCCTTTGCAGAAAAAGAAAACCTCCTTTGAATATCTCCGCGACTTAGCTTATTTACGTCCTAGGACCAACACCTTTGATGCCGTATTCAGAGTCCGTTCTGTTTTGGCAATGGGGGTTCACACTTTCTTCCAAAATAATGGTTTCGTCTATGTCCATACGCCAGAAATCACCGGCAACGATGCGGAAGGCGCAGGATCTGTTTTCACTGTCATCACCGATTCCAAAGAAGATCCAATCAATGACTTTTATGGCAGGCGTGCCTCTTTGACTGTCTCTGGACAACTTCACGTTGAAGCGTTCGCCTTAGCCTTCAAAGATGTCTATACCTTTGGACCGACTTTCCGTGCCGAAAAATCCAACACCCCGAGACACGCTTCTGAATTCTGGATGATAGAGCCAGAACTTGCTTTTGCCGATTTGGACGACGATATGGATTGCATCGAAAGTTGCATTAAATTTCTGATCCAATGGGTAATGGACAAATGTCCTGATGAGATGGATTTCTTCGATCGTTGGATTGCTCCGGGCGTTAAAGACAAACTCAATCATGTATTGAATAGCCCATTTAGAAGAATGGAATATACCGAAGGGATCAAAATTCTCCAAGAAGCCGTCAAAAATGGGCATAAATTCGAAAACAACAACATCGAATGGGGCATGGACTTACAAAGTGAGCATGAACGCTATCTCACGGAAGAATATGTTAAAGGCCCAACTTTCTTAATGAATTATCCTAAGGAAATCAAAGCCTTCTATATGAGAGAAAACGATGATGGGAAAACCGTTGCCGCGGTTGATTTGCTAGTGCCTGGAGAAGGAGAGATTGTCGGTGGTTCTCAACGTGAGGAACGATATGACATCCTGAAGGCCAAAATGGACAAAATCGGCAACACGGAGGGCCTCGAATGGTATCTTAACCTTCGTAAATACGGTGGCTGTATCCATTCCGGGTTTGGTATTGGTTTCGATCGTCTTCTGATGTATATCACTGGCATTGCCAACATTCGTGATACCGAGCCTTACCCAAGAACCTCTTCTGCGTTAAAGTATTAATGATGAATAATTTTGATCCAAACCAACCATCATTCCAACCATCCGCCCCTCTTAATCATCAACAATCCCAACAGGCGCTGGACACTGAAGCTACCTTAAGCGATCAATCCGATGCCGAGAAAGAGAGGAAGAAGAATCTTTCTAAGAAAAGAATCTTTTGGGCGGTCGTCGGCGTAGATATCGCCCTTGTCGCGGTATTGGTATACGGCATCATCGATTTGTTTTTGGCATAATTGACCGGGCAAAAAGAAAAGAGCCTTTATTGAACAACGCCTTCTTTTAGGCAGAATTCAAACTGGCTCTTTTTTAATGCGGATAATTAGGGTTGTTTGGATAATTCGGTGGGTTTTGTTGCTGAGAGGCTTGCTGAGGATTCTCTTTCCCTTCGCCTTGTATTTTATCGTCTTCAAAATAATTAAAATCTTCCAAACTTTTTTCGAAAATTGAATGGCAAAGGCGATTTAATCTAATGGCACGGGCGATGTAGGCTTGAATGACAACGGCATACCAAATGATTGCCGTAAGCCATAATGGTACGAGCAAATAAGAACCCCAGAATTCACCTACCCAAGTTGGGGTGGACACCACAGCAGGCCATTGCCGCAATAAATTAATTCCCCAGAAAACGGCATAATTGTCGGGATTACCCCAATCGAAATTGACCAACAAGGTGGAGAATTCGCCAAAATAATTTCTTGCCCAACTATGGTAAACAGCAGAATAGATGATCCAGATAAGCAAAGAGATAAGACCGATAAAGAAGGGGATTAAGGAAACTTTGATCAAGAAACGATTGTTTTTCTCGTCCCCGTATTTTCTTAATTGTTCTGGCGAGGAAATAACACGATAAACAACCGCTTCGTGGACTTCATAATCCATACGTTTGCTGAAACGGATTGTTACGAAACGAATTAAGACACCGATTAATCCGACGATGATAAAAAGCAACACCAAGATACAAAGCAAGACAATTAAAAGGCGCTTATCATTTTCTGATAACGTGAAGTCGACAAGGAATCTCATAGATCGTCTCCTCCTTCATCGTGTTCTGAAATATCAATTAGTTCTGGGCCACCCGTGGACTCGTTTTCAGAGAATTGATCATGAAAGTTGTTTGGCGAGTCGATTTGCGGATTCAAATTTTGTGGCTGTTCAATTTGTGGGTTCTCCTGAACGGAAGGGGTTGGAATTTCGCCATATTGGTTTGGGCTGAATGGCTGAGGCTGTTGGTAAATCGAAGTTGGTTGTTGAGGCTGAGTTGGCTGGCCAGGGAGAGGCTGTTGCCCTTGAGTTTGCGGCTGATAATAGTTTTGCTGAATATAAACATTGCTGTTGGTGCTTGGCTGCGCTGGTTGGGGAGCGGGGGCGTTAGCGGCCACCGAAGCACGGTATTCTTTGATCTCTTGCACACGAACATCCTCTGGGATTGGCTCGAAGAATTTCTCTCCCCTAAAGAAACGGATGAGACCTTTGATATCTCGGTAGGCCATCAAGCCCAAGCCAAAGACAGCCACCAGGGCCACCAAAACGAGGAAAAACGGCAGTAGGAAAAAATAAACCAGTCCAAGTCCGAAATTTTTCAACGCTTGTCTCATGCCTTATTTTTCCTTTCTTGTGTCTTAAATAATAAACTCGAAAGCAAACTTGATAAAGAAACGGATATAAAAATTGTCAAAAACAACAACGGAGACACCATAGGTGGCAAAGATTGGAAGAAGAAGGCAGAAAGATAAAACGAGGCCATTATCAGCAAACCGAGAATCAAGAACACCCACCAAGGATTCTTTCGAAAGAGATCTCTAGAATGAGTTAGACAAAGATAAATCCCTATTACGCCCAATAGATATCCAACCATCGGGGAAAAGAAGGACAAGATGATTGCTAAAACCAAAAAGAGCAGGGACGTACCCTCTCCAACAAGAGAAAAAACCAGCGAATCTCTTTCCTCAATCTTCTCAATATTATGAATGCTGAAGATGATGACCAAGAAAGAAATCCCTGCCTCAATCAAAGCGTATACGTAGAGGAAGGCGGGTACAATCTCGCGGATGTTCGCTTTTTCTTGCAAACCAAGCAATGTAAGAGCCGTTTCGATGACATCGACTCCATAAATCCCACGAATTAAAAGGAGCATTAAATAATTGATCCCCAATTGTAACAAAGAGACCATCAAAACCGCCCAACTCGACGGGAACTCTTTTTTCAGTAGGAAGCCAAACAAAGACCCAGTCAGAATCGTTGGCACGACATCAAACAGACTTGAGCTTAGGTCATAACAAGTAGAGGCAACGACAACAAGAATTGTTCCGACGACATAAGGGATAATGTATTTCGGCTGACAATAATAGGCAGTCAAAGCGCTGATTAAAGGCAAAAAAAGCAAGATGACAAAGGCAGATAAAGGAACGAAGGTCGCCAAAATCGCCAAGGCGGTGATTGCCGCCACGGAGATTCCCATCAAAGCGATGTTCTGCGTTGGAGTGCTTCTTTCTTTCAAAAGTCTCATGCCCTTATATTATCAAACGAAACGCTCTCTCTTTTAAAGAGAGGAATCAAAACGAAAACTTTTTTCTTTTTCCCTCTCCTGAATATAGAAGAAAACCCAGGGAAATAGTAAAATTAACTTTAGTTAAATTTATGAATTACGAAGCGTTATTAAACAATAAACAATATGAGGCCGTCACTACCGATGCCCAATATGTCAGGATCGTCGCAGGCGCAGGATCGGGAAAGACACGCGTTTTGACTTTCCGCATTGCCTATTTGATTTCCAATCTGCACGTAGATCCATCTAAGATCTTGGCCATTTCTTTTACCAACAAAGTTGCTCGAGAGATGAACGAAAGGGCCACTCGTTTGGTGGAAGATAATTTAGGCATTAGCCCGATGTTGCATATTTCCACCTTCCACGCCCTATGTTCTCGTTTTTTGCGCATCGAACATCACGCTTTGAATTATCCGCAGTCATACACCATCTATGATGAAGACGATCAAAATAAGTTGATCCGCAATTGTGCCGCAGAGCTGGGTTACAAAAAAGGCGACGAAATTGTTAAAGTGGCTGCCAAATATATCCGCAGCAAAAAAGGGAAGGGCATTTATCCAGAGAACATCACCGTTAACGTTGAGACGTTCAAAGACGAAAGAGAATGTCTCAAGATTTATCTCAATTACGAACGGAAAAAGACCGATGCCTATGCTTTAGATTTTGATGATTTGATGCTAAAAACCATCGAAATCTTGGAAAACAACGAGGATATCCGCGAAAAATGGTGTCATCGTTTCCAACACATCCTCGTAGATGAATTTCAGGACACCAACGACATTCAATATAGATTATTGAAGCTTTTGACTACGCCCATGACTTCGGTTTATGTCGTCGGCGACCCTGACCAAACCATTTACACTTGGCGGGGTGCCAATCAAAAGATCATTTTGGATTTTGAGGCCTATTTCCCTCATGCGGAAACAATCGTCTTAAATGAAAATTACCGTTCGACGAAAAACATTCTTAACGCCGCGAATCATTTGATTGTGAAAAATAAGAAACGCGTCCCTAAAGATTTATACACCAATGGGCCTGAGGGTGACCCTGTCACGACGCACATGTCTCCCACCAGTGCAGATGAAGCAGATTGGGTTGCCAGAAAGATTGTCGGTTTGGCCAATGAGAATAAAGATCGGGAAGGGAAACCAATCTATAGCAACATCGCGGTGTTATATCGTTCATCTTATATGACGCGTCCTTTTGAATCTGCTCTCAAAGATCGAGGGATCCCTTATAAGATTTTCGGTGGTTTACGTTTCTATGAACGAATGGAAGTCAAAGACCTGCTGGCCTATTTTAATCTTCTTTTAAATCCTTTGGATGACATTGCATTTGAACGTATTGTAAATGTTCCAAAACGAAAAATCGGCGACACTTCCGTCGAAAGAATTAGAAAAGAAGCCCATTCTCACGGCTTATCGGAATACAATTACCTGAAAAACATCGATACCTATATTCGGGAAACAACAATTCCTTCTCGCGTCATTTCGACTTTGACCGCCTTAATCGCCCAAATGCAAGAGGTCAAGAAACGCCTTCAGGACAATTTAGAAGTCTATTCCTCCGTCTTAAAAGATTTTGTGACTGAAATTGGCTATTACGATTACCTCAAAGAAAACGAGGAACCAGACGAAGATCGTATCGGAAACGTCAACGCTTTATTTGACGACATCAACCATTTTGTTTCCAATAACCCAGAATCATCTTTCGCCGAATATTTGCAAAATGTCTCTTTGCTTACCGCCCAAGATGACATCAATGGAGGCAATTTTGTCTCTTTGATGACCATCCATGTTGCAAAAGGTTTGGAATTTGACAACGTTTTCATCATTTGCATGAACGATGGCTCCTTCCCATCACAACGCTCCCTTGCAGAAAGCGATCGCGATGGCGAAGAAGAAGAGAGACGCCTTGCCTATGTGGCGATGACCAGAGCCAAGAAATGTCTCTTTTGCTCATGCAACAACGGCTACTCCTATGTCACCGACTCTCATGCCCACCCATCGCAATATTTCGAAGAAGCGGGACTAAAGCTCAACAAGGCCGGCGCTTTCTATAGCGACAGCGCTTGGAACAAACCTAGACCCCAACAAGGTTATGGCTCCCGTCGGATGCAATCCAGTTGGGATGATGATTGGTTTAACGACGATGACCATACCGATTCTTTTTTCAGCCAAGTTCCGGAAAAACCGGCACCAAAACCACGGCCCAAAAAATCCTCCAACGGCATCACCGACTGGAAAGTTGGCGAAACTGCCCACCACGAAAAATTTGGGGACGGCATCGTCAAAGAAGTCATCGACAACAACATCATCGTTGTGGATTTTGAAAGCCAGGGCAAAAAGACGTTGCTTGGCACCCACCCAATGTTATCCAGAGTGAAATCTTTAGGAGGAGACGCATGACCTATATCGATGCCGAGAAAAGAGTGGCGGAGCTGACCGCTTTGCTAGAAAAATACAATTACGAATATTACGTTTTGAACCAATCTTCCGTTTCGGATGCAGAGTTCGACCGCTTGATGAGCGAACTTCAGGCTTTGGAAGAAGAATATCCAACTTTACGCAAAAAGACCTCTCCTACCCAAAGAGTTGGCGGGGCCGTGCAATCGGAATTTAAGAAAATCCCCCATAAAAGGCTGATGCTTTCTTTAGGAGATATTTTTAATGAAGACGAAATCAGAGATTGGGACAAAAAGACCAGAGCCGCTCTAGGCGTCAATGAAATCGAATATATGGGCGAATTAAAAATCGATGGTCTTGGAATGTCCTTGATCTACGATAATGGCGAATTCCAATATGCCGTCACCCGCGGGGATGGGGAAATGGGCGAAGATGTGACCGCCAACGTCATCACCATCGGTTCCATCCCAATGCATGTCAAAGAAAAAAGACCATTCGAAGTCCGCGGCGAGGTTTACATGCCAAAAGCATCTTTGGAAGCTGCTAATGTGCAACGCCGTCTTGCTGGCGAGCCTGAGTTCGCCAATTGTCGCAACGCCGCCGCCGGGTCGATCCGCAATCTTGACCCTAAAGTGGCTGCTTCCCGAAAACTAGATGCATATTGGTATTATTTGGTAAATGCCAGAGAGTTGGGAATTCACGTTCATTCAGATGCCTTGAACTATCTCGAAGAGCTTGGTTTTAGAACCAACAAAGAAAGAAAAATCCTACACGGGGCAGATGAATTGATCGCTTACGTGGAAAATATCGGGGAGAAGAGAGAAAATCTTGGCTACGATATCGATGGCATCGTTTACAAAGTAAACAACCTCGACGAATATGACACCTTAGGCTACACCGCTAAGGTGCCAAAATGGGCAATTGCCTATAAATTCCCGCCAGAGGAGGTCACGACCAAACTTTTAGATATCGTGATTACCATCGGGCGTACAGGAAGAGTTACTCCCAATGCAATTCTTGAACCAGTACGAGTTGCCGGCTCAACGGTGCAAAGAGCAACCCTCAACAACGAGGATTTCATCAAAGAAAAGGGCTTGATGATCGGCGATATTGTTGGCTTGCACAAAGCCGCGGATGTCATTCCTGAAGTCACGGGGCCGATTGTTTCTCGGAGAGATGGCTCCCAAATTCCTTGGATTATGCCTGATAATTGCCCAGTCTGCGGAGAAGCGCTGACCAAGGTCAAAGGCCTCCATTATTGCCTTAATCCAGAATGTGGCTCCCGAAAAATCGAGGGCATGATTCATTTCGCTTCTCGCAACGCGATGGATATTGATGGTATGGGCGAACGCGTCGTCGAAGAATTTTTCGCGGAAGGATTCATCAAAGACATCCCCGATATTTACCGTATCTCGGACCACGCCTCGGAAATCAAAGCCCTAGATGGTTGGAGCGATAAATCAATGAACTCTCTTCTCGATGCCATTGAGGCGTCCAAAAAACAATCATTAGAACGTCTTTTATTCGGCTTGGGCATCAAAGAGGTGGGGGAGAAGATGGGCAAAGTCTTAGCCAAAACATATAAAAATCTTGATGCCCTTGCCTTGGCTAGCGAAGAAGAACTTTTAAAAATTAAGGACGTTGGACCTGTGGCTGCCCATAGCATTTATTCTTTCTTCCAGGCAGAGAAAAACAAAGCTCGGATTGAAGCTCTTCGAGCCGAAGGATTGAATTTTGAATACTTGGGCACCGATACGATTGACGTGAATTCTTATTTCTATGGGAAAACCATTGTTCTAACTGGGACACTAACGCGTTATTCGCGCCAAGAGATGACTGAAATTCTAGAGGGGATCGGAGCCAAATGCGCTGGGTCCGTCTCTAAGAAAACCGACATCGTCATCGCTGGGCCTGGCGCCGGATCTAAATTGGATAAGGCGAATGAGCTGGGCATACAAGTGATGGACGAAGAGACGGCCTTGAACTACCTTGCAAGAACAACTGGGTAAGCAGGAAAATAAAAAATTTTTGGTAATTTTTGCCAAACACCCCCTTATTAAAAGTGAGGGGGTTTTTCATTGGAGAACTTTATCTGCGAACGTTGCGGCAATCGAGATCCGCGTTATATCGGCTTTAAAAACGGAAAGCCATACTGCCGAAGATGCATCTCCTTCCAAGGCGAAAGCGTTTCTTATGAGAAACCCCTCCCTAAAAGAGCGCCTTTAAATCTGCATTATGGTTTATCTCAAGATCAAGCCCGCCTTAGCGAAAAAATCGTGTCCAACTTCAAAAACGGAATCGATACCTTGGTCTATGCTGTATGTGGGGCGGGAAAAACAGAGATCAGCTATGCCGTAATTTCTTATGCCATCTCCCAAGGAATGACGGTTGGCTTTGCTTTGCCAAGACGCGATGTGGTTATCGAGCTTTTTTATCGCCTGAAAGAATCATTCCCGGAAAACAAAGTGGTTGCTGTTTTTGGTCAACATACCTCCGTTTTAAAAGGCGATATCATCATTCTTACCACCCATCAGCTTTTTCGCTATCCTAACTATTTCGATTTGCTAGTGATGGATGAGATTGATGCCTTCCCTTTCAAAGACAATCCCGTTTTAATCGCCATGTATCGAAGAGCTATGCGGGGGAGTTGCGTCTTAATGAGCGCAACCCCTTCAGAAAATGTAATCCAAGAATTCAAGAAACCTGATCATGAGATTTTGGAATTAAGGACGCGTTTCCACCACCAAGAGATTCCTCTCCCCCAAACAAAAATCATGCCCTCATTTCTGCAACCATTATTTGTTGTCGCCAAACTTCTCCATTACAAAAAAGAAGGGAAATGTTGTTTCGTTTTCACCCCGTCCATTGAAGAATGCGAGATGCTATATCGTTTTGTCTCTTGCTTTGTGAAAGGAGGCTCTTTTGTGCATTCGAAAAAAGAAAACAGGCAAGAAACAATAGGGATATTTAAGAAAAAAGGTTATTTCTACCTGATTACCACATCGGTTTTGGAGCGGGGAGTCACTTTTAAAAACCTCCAAGTGATGGTAACCCACGCTGACCGGGAATCGATTTATTCCTCCAGCGCTTTAATTCAGATTGCGGGGCGGGTAGGGAGAAAAAGCGACGCCCCAGGAGGAGATGTTATTTTCTTGGGAGAAGTGGAATCGAAAGCTATGAAGGACGCACATGATGAAATCCAATTCTGCAACACCTTTCTGTAAAGTATGCTTCCAACCCTTCTCGCCGCCATCTTTGAAAACCATTCTTGATCGCGATCCTTGCCTCTGTGCTAAGTGTTTTCGTGAGATGGGACCCGTGAACCTTTGCTACACCATCGAGGGGATTAAGACGATATCCCTTTATCGTTACAATGAAAAAATCAAAGGAATGCTATTTGATTTAAAAGGATGCGGCGATTATGAAATGGCGAAAGTATTTTTAGTCAATCAAAAACCATATCTAAAACATCGTTTCCGGGACTATTATTTAGTGCCTGCGCCAAGCTTTGAGCCAAAAAACATAGAACGAGGTTTTAATCATGTCGAAGAAATCTTTACGGGCATTGGGAAAGGATATATCCACGCCATCATGAAAATAGATGGCATTAAACAAGCTGATCTTAATTATCGGCAACGGCAACAAATTGGCGCTCATTTGACATGGAACCCAAAGGCAAATGTGGTTGGCAAGAAGATTCTTTTTGTCGACGATCTTATTACGACCGGAGCGACAGCAAAAGCGTGTTGTCATTTGCTAATGAAGCATGGGGCAAAGGAAGTGAGGATTTTGTCTGTTGCAAAGACGCCATTACGTCAAAATCACCGAAAATAACGCGCGTTTAAGGAAATTCATAACGGCGCTCACGCACACTCATATTTGCTTACCATTTATGGTAATGGTAAAATCTCAAAGAACTTTTTAGGAGAATAATCGTGGCTAACATTATTGAAAAGATATTTCATCTTGAAAAACGAGAACTGAACAAATACTATCGCGAATCTGAGCAAGTTTTGGCCTTTGATGAAGCGATGCAGAAGTTGAGTGATGATGAACTTCGCGCGAAAACCGAAGAATTCAAGGCAAAGCTGAAAAATGGCTCTTCTTTGGAAGACATCAAATACGAAGCTTATGCCGTCGCTCGTGAAGCTGCTTGGCGTGTTTTACACCAAAAGCCTTTCCAGGTGCAGATTATTGGCTCTTTGGTATTGAATAACGGCGATATTGCCGAAATGAAAACCGGTGAAGGTAAGACCCTTACTGAAACCATGGCGGTTTATCTTAATGCATTGACTGGCAAAGGCGTCCACGTCATTACCGTTAATGAGTATTTGGCTTCCCGTGACGCCGAGTGGATGGGCCAAATCTATCGTTTCTTAGGACTTACTGTCGGCGTTAACCTTGCCTCGAAATCTCCTAGCGAAAAACGCGAAGCCTACGCTTGCGATATCACCTATACGACCAACTCAGAGTTGGGTTTCGATTATCTCCGCGACAATATGGCCCCAGACCTTTCTGGCCGCGTTTTGCGAGGCCTTTATTTCTGTGTCGTCGATGAGGCGGACTCCGTTTTAATCGATGAATCCCGCACTCCATTGATTATTTCCGGCGGATCAAGAACAGCCGCCTCTCAATACCAAGTCGCCGATCGTTTCGTCAAAGCGTTGAAGAAAGATGTGGATTTCACCATCGATATCAAAGAAAAGACTTGCTCTTTGACCGATGAAGGCAATACCAAGGCGGAGAGAATGTTTGGCATTCGCAATCTCTATGACCCAGAATACCAAGATCTTGTCCATAGAATCCATCAAGCCTTGAAAGCCAACTACATCATGACGCGTGATGTTGAGTATATGGTCGATGCCGAACATACGATTCAATTGATTGATCAATTCACCGGTCGTATTATGCCAGGGCGTGAATATAATGATGGCCTCCAACAAGCCATCCAGGCCAAAGAAGGCGTGGAAATCAAACAAGAAACCGTCGTCATGGCGACCATCACTTATCAGAATTTCTTCCGTCTTTATGAAAAACTTTCTGGCATGACGGGTACCGCCAAAACGGAAGAAGAGGAATTCGAAACCATCTATAACATGAAGGTTATCGTCATCCCGACCAACCGACCGATTCAACGTATTGACGCTTCTGATTATATTTTTGGAACCCACAAAGAAAAATTGGAGGCCTTGGTCAAAGCAGTGAAAGAAAAACAAGAGATCGGACAACCGGTTTTGATTGGTACGGTCTCCGTCGAATCTAACGAAGAAATCTCTGCCTTGCTCACCGCGGCAGGCATCAAACACGAGGTTTTAAATGCGAAAAACCAAGCCCGTGAAGCGGAAATTATCTCTCACGCTGGTGAAAAAGGCGCAGTAACCTTGGCTACTAACATGGCAGGCCGTGGCACCGATATTAAACTTGGCGAAGGCGTTAAGGAACTCGGTGGCCTTTGCGTTTTTGGGACCGAACGTCATGAATCTCGACGTATTGATAACCAGCTCCGTGGCCGTTCTGGCCGTCAGGGGGACCCAGGCTTCACCCGTTTCTTCATCTCATTCGATGATGAATTGCTCCGTCGCTTTGCCCCAGACAATCTCCGTGAGCAATTCCAAAAGAACGCCGACGGCGAACCGATCGAATCTCGGTTGTTGACTAACGCCGTTACCAACGCCCAAAAACAAATCGAAGGCAAAAACTTCGACATCCGTAAAAATCTAAAGGATTACGACGATGTTTTAGCCAAACAAAGAGACATCATTTACAAGAAACGTGATGCGATTTTAATGGCAGAAGACATTGTCAATATGATTCATGACTTCTTCAAACTGACGGGCCTTTATCTTTGCAAACAAGCACAAGATAAGAACTCCAATCTAGACATCATCAACGGCGAACATTTAAAACGTATCGTTGAGCCACAATTTTTGCCCGAAGGCAGCATCGCCGTCTCTGCTTACGATGGTGCGCCAATCGAAGAGGCGGGAGAAGATTTAGGCGAAATTCTTTATGCACGCTATCTTGAAAAACGTAAGACGTGGCCAGCAGCGGATGCCGACAAAATTGAACGGACCATTTCCTTGCGTGTCATCGATCGTAACTGGCAAGGCCACATCGATACAATGTCCCACTTGCGTGATGGCATCAATTTGAGAAGCTATGCCCAGAAAAACCCACTCCAAGATTATGTTAACGAAGGTTATGACCTCTTCGCGGAAATGAATGAGAAGGCCGCGGTCGATACCTGCTTCAATTTGTTGAATGTCAGAATCGCCCAAAAAGCTCCTGAAGCCCCAAAACCACAAGAGCAGCCGAAACAGCCAAGCCACGAGCACATTCAGGCTCAACCGCAAGAAGGAAAACCAATCGGGGCGATTAAACCAGAAAAAATCGTTGTTGCTAGACCAGCAGAAAAAGAACCCACTCCGGCTCCACGTCTCACCAAACCAGACCCATTGCCGCAAGCAACCCCAGACATGAGCCCGGAGCAACGCTTAAAAATCGCCGAAGGTAACTTACGTCGTGCCAATCGCGAATTAATCGGTGATGAAGCCTATGGCAAAATCATCCGAGAATACAATGACGCCGTCGCCGCCGTGGAAGCGGCTCAGAAAAAATAAGAAAAGGAATAGTATGAAAGAGCTAGTCGAATTAAAACAAGAAGCCCAGGAAATCGGGAAACTTGTCTCGCAGCTCGGTGGTTCTCTTTGACCTCCCAAAGCTGAAAGATGAGATTGCCTCCCTTACAGAGGAGCAAAACAAAGAAGATTTTTGGAATGACCAGAAAGCTGCTTTAGCCGTTGTCGATCGTCTCAATGACGCCAAATATAAAGTCGACACTTACACAACCATTCAAAGTGACTTCGAAGGTGTCAGCCTTCTTCTCGAAGATGCCGACGCCGATTCGCCAGATATGCGAGAATTAATTGAAGAGACGGAAAATTCTTTAAAAAAGAAAATCCACGAACTCCGCAACGATCTCTTATTCAATGGCGAATATGATAGCCTCAACGCCACATTAGAAGTTCACCCAGGAGCTGGCGGCACGGAAGCACAAGATTGGGCTGACATGCTTTTTAGGATGTATGGCCGTTGGGCAGAAAAACATCATTTCAAATGGCAAGTCTATTCTTATGAAAACGGGGATGAAGCCGGATTGAAATCCGCGATGGTCAAAATCAGCGGGAAAAATGTTTATGGTTTATTAAAAGGAGAGAAAGGCGTTCATCGCTTGGTTCGTATTTCCCCTTTTGACGCCAACGCCAGAAGACACACCTCTTTTGCCTCAGTGAACGTCGTTCCAGAATTTGGCAAAGTAGCAGATGTCGTCATTGATCCAAAAGATCTCCGTGTCGATACCTTCCGCAGCGGTGGCGCCGGCGGTCAAAACGTCAATAAAGTTTCCTCTGCCGTCCGTATCACCCACATCCCAACCGGCATCGTCGTCTCTTGCGAGATTGAGCGTTCCCAACTTTTTAACAAACAAACCTGCATGGAGATGCTCGCCGACAAACTCATGCAGCGAAAAATCGAGGAACGGGATGCCCAAATGAAATCCATCGTAGGCGAGCAAAAAAATATTGAATGGGGTTCTCAAATCCGTTCCTATGTCTTCTGCCCTTATACTATGGTCAAAGATCACCGCACCGAATTCCAGACTGCCGATGTCAACGGCGTCATGGATGGCGACATCGATGATTTCGTTTATTCCTATCTAGAGATGCTCGCAAGAACCGGAAAACAAAGTTGAGGAGGATAACATGGATGCTCAGATGAGAAAAATGGTCCGATCACCGCATTACCAAAGGGCCAAGGATATTTTGTTGATCCTTGTCGGATGCGTTCTTTTCGCTTTTGGCGATGCCGTTTTTCTTAATAAATGGGACATCGTTTCTGGCGGCGTTTCTTCTCTTGGCATCATCGCTGACTATTTTGTTGAGCCTTTGACTGGGTTCGGCATCAGAGATATCGTCGTTGCGGTCGCTCAGGTTGTCCTCTGGATCCTCGGGCTGGTATTTATGGGCAAAAAATTTGCTCTAAAGACCTTAGTTGCAATGATTGCCTATCCAGCTTTCTATGCTTTGTTTTATCGTTTGGATTTAGGCACCGTTCTTGGGTTAGGTCTTTTATATCCATCCGTCGGGGGCGCATCGTTAAGTTCATATGAATTATTGTCGACCGATGTTGGCAATTTAATGATTTGTGCCGCAATCGGCGGTGCTTTAGATGGTGTGGCCGTGGGAATGGCCTTTTTAGGGCACGCCTCAACTGGAGGCTTTGCGATTGTCTCCAGCATCTTGGCGAAATTCACCGCGATGAAAGAAGATGTTTCCAGTTTCTTAATCGACAGCGTTTTAATTCTTATCTCTGCTTTAGCTCGTTTGAATCAGCCTAGCATTGGCATCTATGTTCTTGGCGGCATCATCTCCGCTTTGGTTTGCTCGATGGCGATTCAAGCGGTTTATATCAATGCCGATCGTTTTGTCATTGCCGACGTCGTATCAGACCAATATGAAGAGATTGCCAAATTCGTCTATAACGAATTAGACCACAGTGTTACTTTATTTGATGCTGTTGGCGGCTATACAGGCGAAAACCGTAAAATGATGCGGATCGTCATCAACAAATCCGAACAACTGGATTTAGAGAATAAGATTGCAGAAATCGATCCATCAGCCTTCGTTTCCTTTACGAAAGCCAAATCCATCAACGGCGAAGGCTTTGTGCCTCTCCCGAAAATCAAAAAAGAAAAGAAACATAAGACGGGAGACAAGGAACATGATTGATTCTTCTCATCCGTTCAAACTGGTTTCAAAATTCAAGCCAACGGGGGATCAACCCCAAGCCATCGAACAAGTTCTTAAAGGAGTGCGCGAAGGAAAACAATTTCAAGTTATCAAAGGGGCCACGGGCACGGGAAAGACTTTTACTGACGCTAATATTGTCGCGGCCCTGAATCGTCCGACTCTTGTTTTGGTTCATAACAAAACTCTAGCCTCACAGCTTTATGGGGAATTCAAAGAACTATTTCCTGAGAATCGCGTCGAATATTTCGTCTCTAACTTCGATTTTTATCAACCAGAAGCCTACGTTCCGAAAACTGACACCTATATCGCCAAAGATGCGATGATGAACGACGAGATTGAGCAATTACGTACCAGTGCGGTCAATTCGATCCTTGAACGTCGTGATACGATTGTCGTAGCTTCTGTTGCTGCCATTTATGGTTTGACCGATCCGGCCGAATATAGTGGCCTTGTTTTTGAAATTCGCGAAGGGGAAACCTTGGATCGAAAGAAATTTTTCGCCCGCCTTGTCGATTCTCAATATTCGCGGAACAACTTCGATCTGAATCCAGGCAATTTCCGCGTTCATGGCGACATCATTGACATCTGCCCTATGGCGCCTAGCGATTATTACATCCGTATTGATTGTTTTGGGGATGAAGTGGAACGAATTTCCGAGATTGACAAAACGACGGGGGAATTCCATCGTTCCTACCGCACCTATGCCATCTATCCAGCCTATGACCACGCCTCGACTCGTGCCAGAATCAATATTGCCTGTGAGTCGATTTCGAAAGAATTAGATACACGTCTAGCCTATTTTAAGAAAGAAGGCAAACTTTTAGAGGCTGAGCGTCTCGAAATGAGAACCAGGCAAGATATGGAATCCTTACAAGAATTCGGCCGTTGTCCCGGAATTGAAAATTACTCCGCCCACATTGATCAACGTAAACCTGGGCAAAGACCATTTTGCTTAATCGATTATTTCCCCAAAGATTATCTCCTTCTGGTAGACGAATCCCACGTTACCTTCCCTCAAATACGGGGCATGTATTTTGGCGATCGTTCTAGAAAAGAAACTCTTGTGGAATATGGCTTCCGTCTTCCCAGCGCTTTGGATAATCGCCCTTTGAATTTTGACGAATTTGAACGTCTGATGCCTGCCAACGTGATTTGCACCTCGGCTACGCCAGGTGATTATGAATTGAATCAGGCTGATGGAGAAGTGGTAGAACAAGTCATTCGTCCTACCGGCTTGCTCGATCCAGTCATCGAAGTTAGAAAGCCGCTCGGACAAATCGATGACATCATGCAAGAAATCAAGCAACGGATCGAAAAAAACGAACGTGTGATGATTGTTACTTTGACCATCCGTATGGCCGAAGATCTTACGGCATACCTTAAAGGGCAAGGAATTAAGGTCACTTATCTACAAAATGAGACCAAGACCTTAGAACGCACGGAGATTATCTATCAATTAAGAAAAGGAAAATACGATGTCCTGGTCGGCATCAATTTGTTAAGGGAAGGCTTAGACATTCCAGAAGTTTCTTTGATTTGCATTTTAGATGCAGACAAAGAAGGATTCTTACGTTCAAAGACTTCCTTAATCCAAATCACAGGACGCGCCGCCCGTAACGCCCATGGCAAAGTTATCATGTACGCCGATATTATCACGGATTCAATGGCGGCCTGTATCCATGAAACGAATCGCCGTCGGAGAATCCAAAACGAATATAATGAAGAAAACGGCATCATTCCAACAACGATCATCAAAGACATCCGCCCTCCGCTTTCCAATAGCGACAGCGAGGAAGAGGAAATCACGAAACACATCAACAAAAAAGCCTCCCGCAAAGATTTGGAAACGCAAATCAAAAAACTGGAGAAAGAAATGCGCGAAGCTGCCAAAGCCTATGATTTTGAACGGGCGGCTGAGATTCGTGACATTATCTTAGATTTGAGAACGGGCATGAACCAATGAA
>OCTW011569243.1_pt1 | contig 56396 bp, 39 predicted proteins | sample 1539671 | NCBI WGS metagenome assembly OCTW01 (sample SAMN02144230, study PRJEB22623) | gut metagenome | biome: sheep rumen | host: Ovis aries | place: New Zealand | reverse complement strand
ATGATCGTTACTATACTCGTTGCTTCGATTGCTTCTCTCATGAAGGAGAACGGAGGATTTGAGGCGATACTCTCATTTATCAGAAAGACTGCAAAGGGCAGAAGAGGCGGTATGGCAGGCATCGCACTGCTTACGGCATTTATGGATATTGCTACCGCAAATAATACGGTTGCAATAGTCATCGCGGCACCAATCGCGAAGGACATAAGTACTGAATACGGTGTTGATCCGAAAAATACAGCATCACTTCTTGACACCTGCTCATGTATTATGCAGGGGATAATTCCTTACGGAGCGCAGCTTCTGATCGCGTCCGGGATAGCAGGGGTGACCAGCATGGCTATAATACCGTTTCTGTTCTATCCGTTTATCCTTTCGGTTTTTGTGATCATCTCAATAGTTATTCAGAAAAAAGGCAGTAAAAAAAATGAATAAGAAAGAAGAAAAAATCAGAGAGAAAACCATTGTAAAAACAAGTATTATCGGTATCGTAACAAATGTTTTCCTTGCTGGATTTAAAGCGGTTATCGGACTCCTTAGTAATTCGATTGCCATAGTCATGGATGCTGTTAATAATATTTCCGATGCCGGAAGCTCCATTATTACGATCATAGGAACAAAGCTTGCAGGGCGTGAACCGGATAAGAAGCATCCCTTCGGATACGGACGTATCGAATATCTGAGTGCGATGATCATATCGGTTATCATACTGTATGCCGGTGTAACGTCGCTTGTGGAATCCATCAAGAAGATCATTAATCCGGATACTCCGGACTATTCGACAGTTTCACTGATCATAGTAGGAGTAGCTGTAGTTGTGAAAATAGTTCTCGGAAGATATGTTAAGTCGGTCGGAAAGAAAGTTAATTCCGCCTCACTTGTGAATTCAGGAGAGGACGCAACTCTGGATTCGGTCATTTCTGCATCCACACTTCTTGCCGCGATAATATTTATGATAACAGATGTGTCACTGGAGGCATGGCTGGGTGCAGTCATTTCGCTGGTCATCATTAAGTCCGGCATTGAAATGCTGAAGGATACAGTGTCACAGATTCTCGGAGAACGAAATGATCCTGATCTGACAAACAGTATCAAAGAAACCGTAAGAGAATTTCCGGATGTGCAGGGAGCCTATGATCTGGTGCTGAATAATTACGGGCCTGATACCTGGAATGGTTCTATCCACATTGAGGTACCGGATACATATACTGCAAGTCAGCTTGATAAGCTCATAAGAAAGATTCAGGAAACGGTATATCTGAAATACAGAGTAGTTCTGACTGCAATAGGAGTCTATTCGGTGAATACCAAGGATACTGAAATCATGGAAGCAGAGAAGAGTATCCGTGAGATAGTCCTGGCGCATCAGCATGTACTTCAGATGCATGGTTTCTATATGGATAAAGAAGAGAAGAGCATGCGATTTGACATAGTTGTAAGCTTTAACGCCGGCGACAGGAGGGCTGTTTATCAGGCTGTAACGGCGGATGTGCAGAAGGCATTTCCTGATTATAAGGTGCAGCTTTCCATGGATACGGATTTTTCCGAAGTATAAAATATAAAAAATAACAAGCCGTGTGTTCTTGATGTACTTTGTACATCAAGAACCAGCGCCGTAGGCGCCGTATATGGCAAAAGAATAACAAGCCGTGTGTTCTTGATGTACTTTGTACATCAAGAACCAGCGCCATAGGCGCTGTATAATCACAAAACAGAATGCACAGAATGGTATGCAAGCATCCCATCTGTGCATTCTGTTTTGTGATTGCACGGCTTGTTATTTTGCTTTGTTGCTCTTTTGTTGCGAAGAGAGTGATACAATGACGCCAGATAAATAAAAACGCTTTAAAATAGGTAGGAGGATATAAGTATGCCAAAGCTGGAAGAAAACGTAAATAATGAGAACCAGTTAAATAACGATGCTAACAACAACCAGCCTGAGAATATCAATGTAAATGATGCAAATAACAACCAGCCTGAGAATATCAATGTAAATGATGCAAATAACAACCAGCAGGAGAATGTCGATGTAAATGCTGCAAACAACAACCAGCAGGAGAATGTTGATGTTAACGCTGTTAACAACCAGCCTGAAAACATTGATATCAACGCTGTAAATAATGATCAGCCTGAAGTAAACAATGTGAACGAAGGCGCACCGCAGGAGGAGCAGCCTGAAGAAGAGGTGAAAGATCTTCCGGAAGGTAATTATGATGATTACAAGGATATAAATGACCTTGAAACACTCCGCACAAAGGAGATGAACAAGGCAAGCGTTAAGCGTGCCAGAGAAATACTTGGTTTTATTAATCCTGATGTCACTGATCTTTATAAAAAGCAGGAAATGGTTTCAGGTGATGAGGAGATCAAAAAGGCCTTTGGTAATGCGCATTTCCATGATTCCGGAAATCCGAGACATTATGGTATATTTGTTGCATATCTGATGGGTATAAAGGGACTGAACTTCAATCAGGTTATGGATCTCAAATCTGATTCTCCGGAGTTTAGCAATTATGTTGCCGAATTCCATGATTTCCTTAAGGCTCACCCTACAAATGCAGAGAAGGCTGAGACCAGAAGGACAAATGTCAAGATTTGGACAAGAATGTTCATGGATTGTAATAAGAAGTTAGGCGAGACCAGAATGCCTGATATTGATTATTCTGATCCTAAGCAGGTTCAGGAGCATGCTGATTTCTTCAGACAGCTTCAGGGCGCTGAGATAGATGTTGCTCAGGAATTTGAGATGGTGACAAGAAAAGACGGAGAGGCGCTTATCTATGCTCAGGAAGAAGCAGGAGGTACAAAGCAGTACTCTGCCGCAATTGACAACTGGATTGGCGTTCAGCCTAAGCTGATCTCGATTATGAATTCATACAATCCGGATCATTTCGAGCCTGAGCATATTTGGAAAAATCAACCGAATAACTACAGGCTGGCTACAAATGCGAGATTACAGCTTTCGAAGATCGGTCAGAAGGATATTAAGGGCAGGACTATAGCTGATATAGCAGGTGATACAAAGGGTAAGGACGCAGCTCGTAATCTGTATGCTATTATGGCAGACAGTCAGTTCCATATGCCTAGGGGCGTTAAGCCTTTCGAATATCTTACGGGCAAGGACAGATCAGCTGAGAATGGACTTGATGAATCATATCAGAAATCTCGTAAGGCAGGACGTCAGTCATTTAATTCAAATACATTTGAAAGCTCAACACTTGCGCTTGCGGATGAAATTGCTAAATTCGGAATAGAGCAGCGTAAAACAGGCGAGGATATTATACCTGGTATATTTGGCGCGTATAAAAATGAGTCAACTCCACAGCAGATGCTTGATTATATCAAAGGCGAAAATGGCAAGGATTATCGTGAAAAGCTTGAGCAGGCTTACAGCGTCATGACCAAGGAACTGAACATGCCGGAATTTTATGAATTTATCGGTATAACTGATCCACTTTCGATAATCAGGATTGATGGTCAGAGCGTGACAGACCTGTATGCCGAAAAGTATGCCGGTATAACTGATCCCGAGGATAAGAAGTTACTTATCATGAATGAGGTGTTCAGGGAAGCTATTTACGGTGATAAGAAGGTTACAGCTGATGTTTATGTTCTGGACGATAATGATAAGGCTGTACAATTCAAGCCGCAGGTTATTTCGAAGTCATCGAAAGATATTAACAGAGAGATGGCTTTCTACAGCGAAGTAAATGATCTTCATAAGAAGTTAAAGGCAATATATGATGAACTCAAGGCAACACAGGATGATCCGAATGTAGATGTTGCGCTTAAAAAGGATGCTGAAGGTTCCGAAACATACAAGGGTCTTATGAAGGCTTTAAAGACAGTGGTTAGCTGCACTGCTCTTGAAGGCCCAAGTGTAAATGCTGATATTAAAAATCTTCCGAAGTATATGTCTGAGGTTAAGAAGGCTGCATCTGCTTACGTAAATAAGCATACAGGACTTAAGGGCCTCTTTAAGGGATATTCAAAGGAAAAGGGAATTCCGAGAAATAATATTGCAAAGAAGCTCGAGGCTGATGAATACGAATTCGCATTTGACATCAAGAAGGTTGCTGATCTCTATCCATTGATCGGGGCTCGTAACGCGGATTATTTCGATCCTGGTTTGACAAAGACAGATCTTCAGTTAAAGTGGGGACGTTTCAAGAAGTCTGCTGCCAGCAAGGGTATCAATGCTTCCGTCGAAGCTTTCGAGAATCCTGGTCCGGAGACAACTAAGCTTCTTGATGAAGTCAACAGACGTGATGAGTTGAGACGTGCTGTTGCCGATGCAGCCAAGAAGAGAGGCAAGAACATAGAGTTTCTTGACAGTCCGTTTGAGGCAAAGCCGGGAGAATATGCAAGAGAGTTTATTAAGAGTAAATATGAGAATGCAATCAAGGCTGCAGGCAGGAAGAAAAATGCGCTGAATGTCGATGAACTTGCAGAAGATATTCTGAGTGATGATTTCAGTGAGAGATTCAATGCAGAGGTTAATAAGCTTGCTGCTGATCCACAGTTCAGTAAGCTTGTTAAGAAGGATCCTAAGAACTGCCTTGAAAAATGGGGCAAGATCATGGAGAAGGGTGACCTTGGAAGACATGAGATACTTGCTGAGCAGAGCGATGTTTATAAGAGACTTGCTGCTGCCGATCCAAAGAATGCGAGAGCAAGATGGAACAAGGCCGAGGACGTCGTTGATGGCTGGCGCAGAGAGTGGAAGAGAGAGGATAAGAAGCTCCAGGGACTGAAGGACCTTGTAAACGATGCTTCTTCAACCGCACTTTTTGATCCTACGGAATTTGGGCATGATATGGTTAAGGAAGATACGTACAAAAGGCTCGGAGATATCATTGCACTCAGCACCATTAAGGACTATATTGCAGCCAAGAATGAAGATGCTGCCGTAGAGCTTGCTCTTCATCCGGAAGAGGTTCAGAATATCAGAAACTGGATCATAGATGGTCTCAAGAAGGACAATGTTCTGGGAAGCAGAGAGACTGCTAATGAAGCACTTAACAATATCAAGGCGCTCAAGGTTAAAGCAATCGATAATGTACATGCGGCTGATACTGTTAAGGAACGTAATTCGGTAGGCCCTGTTCATAAGAATGAAAACGAGATGGATAAGAACGTAAATGATCGTCCAAGATCGAATACGGTTACTCCTAAGTCATCTATGAGAAGACCATAGTCTGAAATTTAAATTATTTGAGATTTACTTGACGTACATAAAGAATCTTTATGTACGTCAAGTTTGTTCTGTCCGGAAAAGAAATGGTGCGACATATGCTGCATAGGTAAACACAAAATTGTAGTTTACTGACAAAACAGCGGCCTTTTTTCGTGAGTTTTTGTTAATTGATTTTCTGCCTTATAAATAATAAGCTAAAGATGGAGCATAAATGACAGTGGAATACTATATATGAGGATTTATTTATGGGCGATCTTTGCAGAATGGTAGAAGTAAGTGGTGTACCTGCTAAGGACAGGTACAACATTTTGAAGACAAAGGGAATCAATACTATTTTCAGCAGTATTGATATGATTGACGGCATTTATGACAGAGCTGAAGCATTAGTAACGATGGGAAGCGATATTCATTCGCTTGGACTTAAATGGTGCGTGAATCTTGCACTGAACGAGCTCTATCAGGGAGTTATCTCTGAGGTGGGTACCGATAACAGGATGTTTGTAAGAAAGGCTGAAAGAGCCGGATTTGAGAATACTCATAAGCTCTTTACAAAGCTCGCAGCAGCCGGTGCAGCACCGGATTATGTGCAGATTGAGGTTGAAACCTATAACAGGATCGAAGGACTCTCACTCAGCTTTGAAGAGCAGACCAGAATGATCAATGCATGTATCAATGCAGCAAAGGCGGCTTGCCCTGGCGCTAAGATAATTCTTGCTACAGAGGAAAGTACTGATAATGAGAAGGCTAAGAAGTGGTATAGTCGTTTTCAGGTTTCAGGCGGAAAGCCGTTTGATATCATTTCTCTCAAATATAATGTCAACGCAGAAACATTCTATGATCTCAGCTGTAATATGAGCGACCTGTCCAGAAGATTCGAAGCTGACATACTGATCGATATTTCCGGTCAGGATGATATTTACTCAGCTGATATTTCTCTGGAAGATATCGACAGTGCTATTGCTATCGTTCCTTTTGACAGAGGACTCGGAACCGTTTATTCGGATGAAATGCTTGCCAAAGCAAATATGGTAGCGTAATATATGAACGTATCAAGTTGATAATGCAGCGAAAAGCATAAAATGACCGGTATATCATGTGACGGAAAACGTTGCTTTTCGTACTGCCCGGACAACGTAAAATGTTTGCTGAGATATCCTGCAGCGTTCATAATGTGCGAAATCATGACAGAAAGAATAATAGAAATTAAAGATTTAAAAATACCGGAGCTTGCGGTTTATAAGGAGAGGAGCGAGATTCAGCTCCTCCATATAAATGAGCCTGCTGCCGGTATTTTTATTTGCGAAAGTGCAAAGGTTATAAGAAGAGCTCTCGATGCGGGTTACGAACCAATCTCGGTGCTTACCTCTATCGGTGATCCGGATGAAGAGGTCAGAGAAATATTTGAATTATGTAAGAATGTACCGATTTATTATGGCAGTGACAGTGTCCTCAGAGAAATCGCGGGATATGCGCTGACCGGAGGCATACTTTCGGCGATGAGGAGAAAGCCGCTTCCGGATATATCTGATGTGATCAGAGATAAGAAACTGATCGCTGTGCTTGAAAATGTTCAGAATCCTACAAATGTCGGATCGATATTCCGATCGGCTGCCGCAATGGGAGTTGAGGCTGTCATCCTCACTTCCGACTCTTCGGATCCGCTGTACAGGAGAGCCGAAAGAGTCAGCATGGGAAATGTATTTCTGGTCGACTGGACGATCATGGATAAAGAGATCGATTATGTTTCACTGCTGGCAGAAGAGGGCTTTGCAACGGTTGCCATGGCACTTTCCGATAATTCCGTAAGTATAACTGATCCGCGGATCAAGGCGGAGAAGAAGCTTGCGATAATCCTCGGAAACGAAGGCTACGGGCTCAGACAGGAAACCATCCAAAGCTGCAAATATACGGCCAGAATCCCTATGAAGCCGGGAGTAGATTCTCTCAATGTCGGTGCCGCCAGCGCCGTTATGTTCTGGGAACTGGTCAGAGACAGATTATGAAAGAAGAGGCTTAAGAAGAAACGATGAGCAGTACGATAGTTATAGAGCAGATGTGTGTGATCCTTATACTGGTATCCATCGGAGTATATCTTTATAAGAGAAAGATTGTAGATAAAACCGTATCACAGCGAATATCTGTGATAATCATAGATATCTGTAATCCGGCAATGATCCTCGCATCGGCACTTTCGGGAGGGATAAAAGCAGGGCATAAGGAGCTGCTTACAGCTATACTTATAGGCTTTGCTTTTTATCTGGGACTGGTGATCCTGGGGGCACTCATTCCGTTCATTCTCCGTTCCGGAAAAGCTTCACGACGTTTTTATACCATGATGACAGTATATACAAATATAGGTTTTATCGGCATTCCTGTAACCAAAGCACTGCTTCCGGAAAAGGCCATGCTATATGTTGTTATCTGCAATGTCATCTACGCCCTTCTGTTCTATACACATGGAATAACAGTTCTGTCTGAGGGACGTGAGAAGATGAACCTTAAGAACGTCTTCAGTCCGGGAACAATCATGGCTGTAATAAGTCTCCTGGTAATCTGGTTTGATCTTAAACCTCCGGCCGTAATAAGCAGCAGTGTTTCCCACATAGGAAATGCAACCGTATTTCTGTCAATGGCACTGCTCGGAGTAAATATAGCCAGATCAAAGGTGGGAGAAGGCTTCCGTGACATAAGGCTCTGGGGCTTTATTCTGATCAGACTTATCATGGTTCCCGTAGGAGTATTTTTCCTGCTGAGAGCTGTTGGCTGTAAGGATGTTATGGTGCTTGGCTTCTCTCTAATGGCTATGATGCCGGTCGGAAACCTGCCACTTATTCAGGCTGAAAAAACCGGTGAAGAGACGGAGACACTTTCAAAGGCTATTGCCATGACAACACTGGTATCTATGGCAACGATAACCCTGCTGATGATACTTTTTACAAGTAAAGGGATCGGTATCACAATCTGATTTTTGAAATAGATATTAATAGAATACAGGTAAAATGCATGACCTCCGAATTCGCTGTTTTCTTTACGGTTAACAGCGGATTCGGAGGTTTTTTGCGTAGATAATGAGCTAATAAAAATACAGATATTCAGCAAATGATCATCACCGAGTGACGGAATCGGCATCGCCATAAAAAAATATAAAAAAAGTACTTGACATATTATCGAAAAGATAATAAGATACAGACAGATCGAAGATATTATCAAAATGAATATAAGACGGGGAGCGGTGATCAGTGCCGGAATAAAGGTTTAAACGTCTCTACAGATATTATCATATTGATAATATGACGACAGCGGCGGACAGTATATAGTTCATATATTTTGAAAGGAGGCACAAGAGATGAATGGAATGTTTAATGGTATGTTTGGCAGGATCGCGCCGGGAATGTGCCGGCTTTCCATGGACGGCGGTGTTGCGATTAAAACATCGAGTGGGTATAAGACCTACGACGAAGCGGCAGGCAGGCTGACAAACTGCAGTGAGTTTGTATTTAATGTCGGCGAGGAATTCTTCTTTGTGATACCGACCAATCATGTTAAGGCCGGCGACATCATACTTGCAAATGGCAGACCAAAATGTGTTATTGAGAGCGGCAATGAGAGGATAACGGCTATCAATTATGAGGATTCGACAGTTGAGCAGATACTTCCGGAGCACTACATCTTCATGGGAAATACTTACTTCTACGGTAAGATAGTTTCAATGTTCGGTTCCGAGCTGAAAAAGGGTAATAACACTGACAGGATCATGAAATACATGATGCTTTCTGAAATGATGAAGGGAAATTCCAAGGGTGGAGGAATGTCAGAGCTTTTACCGCTTCTGTTGCTTGGTAACAAGGGAGACGGATTATTCGACGGAATATTCGGATTGGATGAAGATGGTGAAGACAGTGTGGATGAATCCAAGAGAGAAGACTAATTCGGAAGCGCGGAATATAAAGAAAACCAGAGATAATGGCATGCTTATTCTATAAATGATATGAGAGGATGCCGGAAAGGAGGCAGTTATGGGAAGCGGAGTATGGAGAGAGGATACATTCAGGATGTATTCAAGAAAGATGGGAAGAGTGATCGACAAGCACGGCAGGATTTCAGGAGACCTTAAGAATCAGGAAATGTTTGCAATGCGTACAATGAGTCCTTTGCTGAATCCGAAAAATGTAATAAGAGAATGTCGTGATACAAAGGAACATCCGGCAACCATTCCGGTCATCCTTGCTCTGGATGTTACAGGCTCAATGGGACAGGCAGCGGTTGAGGTTGCGAAGCAGCTGAATGTTATCATGACAAGCCTGTATGAAAAGGTGAAGGATGTGGAGTTCATGGTAATGGGTATCGGTGACTTTGCGTATGACAGATGCCCTCTTCAGGTATCTCAGTTTGAATCAGATATCAGGATCGCCGAGCAGCTCGATAAACTGTATTTCGAATTCGGCGGCGGTGGTAATTCGTATGAGTCTTATACTGCAGCATGGTATTTCGCCGTGAATCAGATCGAGCTGGATGCATGGAAAAGGGGAAGTAAGGGACTCATAATCACAATGGGAGACGAGGCGATAAATCCTTATATACCGGGCAAGGCTCTTGCTGAAGCAACAGGACAGCAGATTGATGGTGATGTGGAGACAGAGGCTCTTCTTCAGGAGGTACAGGAAAAATATGAGATATATCACATATATGTTGATCACAGAGGAAGAGACCGCGCCGAAAGAGATGTTAAGGAATGGGAGGAATATCTCGATAAGCAGCGTGTGAAGATCGTTGGACTTGATAATATATCTGCTGAGATAATCAAAATAGTTGAGGCACATGCCGGAAATGATTCACTGAAGAGTGATTATGTGGTATTTCCGAAGGCCGCAGGAATTGCCTGGTGATGTTTAAATCAAATAATACGAATAGCATAGTGAAATGAATGACAGGATGTGAAGCGGCGGAAAATGATCAACATGAAATGAAATATGTGACTGAAGATGATTTATGCAATGATGGAGAATGATGAACAAAGAGCAGGGGAGGTGAGCGTATGCAGGATATCAAGATCGTTATAGGCGGGAATTTCGGTGATGAAGGAAAGGGACTGATGGCGGATTATTTTGCTTCTGAGGCGAGGGCGAACGGTCGAAGTGCGCTGGTTGTATGCAGTAATGGCGGGGCACAGCGTGGGCATACGGTCACAACCCCTTCAGGAATAAGACATGTATTTCATCATTTCGGATCAGGAACGTTCGAGGGAGCAAATACATGGCTGCCGAGATTTTACATCGTAAATCCGATGCTTTTCATGAATGAATATGAGGAACTGCAGGAGAAAGGCGTGTCCTTCGAAAGAATAAAAATATATATGGATCCGGAGTGCCCGGTTACAACGCCCTTTGATATGATAGCCAATCAGGTTATAGAGGAACACCGCGGAAGGGCGCGTCACGGAAGCTGCGGAATGGGAATCTGGGAGACTATCCTGAGAGACGGTTTACTTCTTGGAGAGATGTCGCTTATGACGGATGATGAGCTGAAGTGTTATCTCGCCGGAAGCTGCAAGGCCAGGATGGAAGCGCGTTTTAAGCAACTTGGAATATCTGAAATACCTGAGAGCTGGAGAGATATAATTGAGGATGAGGGCCTGATACGGAACTATATTGCTGATTTCAGGCAGATGTACCACCTCAGCAATCTGCAGGGAGTATCAGTGATGAAGGAATATGATACCGTTATCTTTGAAGCGGGCCAGGGGCTCCTGCTTGACAGATGCAGAAGGGAATTTGGGTGTCATACCACTCCGAGCAATACCGGGCTTCGTAATCCGGCTGAACTGATAAGAGAGTATATGGATGAACCATACAGGCTTCAGGTTGAGGTATGTTATGTCACAAGAACCTATCTTACCAGACATGGTGCAGGACCTTTTCCTGAGGAGTGCAGTAAGGATGAGATCAATCCGTCGATGACAGACCTGACCAATGTTCCGAATCCTCATCAGGGGACTCTGCGATATGGAAAGCTGGATGTGAAAGAGTTTATTCGTCGCATTGTAAATGATTTTGACAGCGAGAGGCTTCCGGAAAGAACAGAGACGAGGATGACAGTTGCGGTAACACACGTTAATGAATTTACCGGCCCTGTTATTGATAAAGCGGATTATATTTCTGACGGAGAAACAAGTATGAATGTGCTGAAAAAATCGCCTAAATATTTGCCTGTACATAGCGACAGCATGATTCAAAGTGCCTCGGCGTAGCACACGGAAAAACTGTCATATTGTCAAATTATCAAAATGGTTATAAGATATGAGTATAACTACCTGAAAAGGAGCAAAAAATGAGCAGTTATATAGTATCTGACGAGGAAAAAGAATTCCTCAGACAATATGATCAATCAAAATATGACAGGCCGTCACTGACGGCTGATATAGCTGTATTTGCAATACTTTCTGCCGGCGATGCCGATGATTACAGAAAGGATCCGGAGAAGAAGCTGGCGGTTCTTCTCATAAAAAGGGGAGGATTCCCATTCAAGGATCAATATGCTTTGCCGGGTGGCTTTGCGGCCAAGGGAGAGGAACTGGAAGCTACGGCATTAAGAGAACTCAGGGAGGAAACGTCTGTGGACGGTGCCTTCCTTGAGCCATTTGGCGTGTTCAGTTCACCGGGCAGGGATCCGCGGGGATGGATAGTCTCACAGGGATTTCTGGCTCTGGTTGACGAGAAGAAATGCAAGCTGGCCGCAGGTTCAGATGCCTGGGAGGCAGGATGGTTTTTCATCGATATAGAACGTGAGGAACTAAAGAAACACGTGAAAAAAGAAAGCGCCGAGATATGCACCGTGTATCGGCTGAAGCTTGAGAATAATGATACGAAGCTGTCCGCAATCGTAGAGGAACGGAAGGTGTTCAGCAGGCATCATGAGAGTATTTCCTACGAGATCAAGGAAAGCAGCGGACTTGCCTTTGACCATGCAGAGATAATTGTGAGAGCGTTTAAGTCGCTGAGGGAGAGGACAGCCGAGTCCGGAAGGATAGTATTTGACCTGATGCCTGAAAAATTCACGCTTTACAGTCTTCAGGAGGCGCATGAGATCATTCTGGGGGAGAAGCTTCTGACACCAAATTTCAGAAGGAAGATCGCGCCGTTTGTTACTGAGACGACATCAATCGTTACAGGATCTGGACACAGACCTGCAAAGCTGTTTGTGAGAAATCTGGATGCGTTTTATGAATGATCCGGCTGTATCACGGAATCGTTTGTTAATATATGGAGTGGAGGAAATAAAGTGAGAGATTACAGAGAGGAAAAATGGTTTTCATATCTGTATTATACAGAAAACAGGTCAGTAAATGTTGAACGTGTGGAACGGGTTGAAGGGATAACTGGGCGTGAAACACTGGACTATGTGCTGAGGACGCTGTCAATTCTTGATATGATCGAAGTTTGTGGTAATTCTAATGTTACAGCCGAATGCTTTGATATTATAAGAATGGTACTGGAGTGGTCGGAGGTCGCAAAGGGCGGAACTGCCAGAGACCGCGCGGACTGGGAGAAAAAGGAGTATTCTCTCGATATCCATAATATTGCGTCGGCAGAGATATTTCTTGATGATAATCCAGAGATTGATAATAAAATATCGCTTGATGACAGGAAGCTTATTTATACGCTGATCAGAACTCACGGTATGATCGGTCAGTGTCTGAGAGGTGAAGTTCCGGTTGCGGAAAATGCATCGCTCCTGCTGCTGCCTGAGGAAATAAAGATTGATAAGGATATACTGAAAAATATGCTGTATATCCTTAATGAGTGTATCATCCGCGGTGTTTCCGATGAACTCTGGGATAAGGTGAAACCGGAGGCGTGCGCTCTTATTGACCGTATTCTTATCGGTGATCTGAGAGAGTTTCCGGCAGAGCAGAGAGTAAAGAGACTCCTTCCGTGTCTGGGAGAGATACCGCAGGAGCTTACGGAGTTCTTCAGGGACAGGCTCTTTCCTAAATATGAATTATGGTATTTTGAGGCGGCACTGTCGGATTTTGACGGTACTCAGATACTCGGAATACTTACGGGGCTTATGGATAAGATCGGCGGGGAGGATGTGAGGTATATCTCATTCAAGCCTCTGGCGGACAGTCTGTATTATGATTACGAGGGAAAGAAACATATAAATATTTATAAAAAGAGGATTATAGAGAAGCATCTTCGGGATAACAGGGTGGAAAATGTTTCCCTGACCGCAAGAAAAAACGGCAGTGCGATACTTGTTGATCTTGCTTTCTCAAAGGTCTGTGAAAAGCTGATAGAATTCTGTGTTGAGGCAGAGAGAAGCGGTCTCCTGACCTTCGAAAAAAGCATCACAGTTCTCTATGATATGTTCGGCTTCAGGCGAGATGAGTTCGACCGCCTGAATAACGAGGATAAATATCTTGCTACCATGAATGCTTCGGAGGAATCCACGAAGAATACGATAATCGACCATGTTGTCGGTCAGACGGTGGTTGATGTCGGAAGCGGCGGCGGAGTGCTGCTGGATCTTCTGGAAGAAAAATATCCGGGTAAAACAGTGATTGGCACCGATATTTCCGAAAATGTAATCTCGGTGCTTAACAAAAAGAAACAGGCCGAAGGCCATCACTGGACGGTTGAACGTCATAATTTTGTTGATGGTCCGATACTTGTCGGCGGTGAGACCGGTAAGGTTGACAGTATTATTTTTTCATCCATCATTCATGAGATATATTCCTATACAATGACGGATGAGGGCAGGTTCAATATTTCCGTGGTAGAGAAGGCTCTTAAAAATGCTTTTGATTCGCTCGCTCCGGGCGGAAGACTGATCATACGTGACGGTGTGAGAAGCTTTCCGGCTGATCAGCAGGGAATTATCACGGTAACCTTTAAAGAGGACAGCGGACTGGAGTTCTTTAAGAATTATATGCGTGATTTTGAAGGCCTCAGAGATATCGAGGATAAGAAGATCGTGGTAAATGAGGCTGAGAAAAAGGTCAGCGCATGTACTGACTTTATACGAGAGTTCCTCTATACCTATACCTGGGGGCAGGAGTCCTACAGTCATGAGGTACAGGAGCAGTTTGGATATTATACCATCACTGAATACAGGGAGGTTCTGGAGCGTCTGGGTGCGAAGGTGCTTAGAGCGGATGCTTTTCTGGAACCGGGATATCCTGAGCATCTCAGACCTAAGGTAACACTCGAGCCGGATATCTATCCGGATTCCAATTGCATAATCGTCGCTGAGAAGACGGTATGACGGATAAACAGCATAAGATTTGGAGACTGAAATATGAGTATTTTAAACGTAGAACACTTAACACACGGCTTTGGCGACAGAGCTATATTTGACGACGTATCCTTCAGACTGCTGAAGGGTGAACATATCGGACTTATCGGAGCGAACGGAGAGGGAAAGTCCACCTTTATGAATATAATCACGGGCAAGCTGATGCCGGACGAGGGAAAGATCGAATGGTCTAAAAATGTCAAGGCAGGTTATCTGGATCAGCATGCAGTGCTGGAGAAGGGCATGACCATAAGGGATGTCCTTGCGAGTGCTTTTCAACCTCTCTACGCCATGGAAGAGAGAATGAATGAGATCTATATGAAGATGGGTGAGTCCAATGAAGATGAGATGACAAGCCTTATGGATGAGGTCGGAACCATTCAGGAGCTTCTCACAAATCACGATTTCTATCTGATCGATTCGAAGATCGAGGAGATCGCGAGGGCTCTCGGACTTCTGGATCTTGGACTGGATCGTGATGTTACGGAGCTTTCCGGCGGCCAGAGGACCAAGATACTTCTCGGCAAGCTTCTCCTCGAGAAGCCTGACATCCTCCTTCTGGATGAGCCGACAAACTATCTGGATGCGGAACACATCACATGGCTGAAAAGGTATCTTCAGGAATATGAGAACGCATTTATTCTTATTTCCCACGACATACCTTTCCTTAATTCGGTTATAAATATCATTTATCATATGGACGGAAATACGCATAAGCTGGAACGCTATGCAGGTGATTATGATAAGTTCCAGGAAGTATATGCGATGAAGAAATCTCAGGCGGAGGCAGCTTATAACCGCCAGCAGCAGGAGATTGCCGAGCTTAAGGATTTCGTTGCGAGAAACAAGGCCAGAGTAGCGACGAGAAATATGGCCATGTCGCGCCAGAAGAAGCTGGACAACATGGAACTGATCGAGAAGGTTTATGAGAAACCGAAGCCGGAGTTTAACTTTAAGGAGGCAAGAACCTCCGGAAAGGTTATTTTCGAGACAAACGATCTTGTGATCGGTTATGACGAGCCTCTTTCGAAGCCTATCAATTTCCGCATGGAGAGAAATGACAAGATAGTCCTGACCGGTGCGAACGGTATCGGCAAGACTACACTTCTGAAGAGCCTGCTGGGACTGATCAAGCCTGTTTCGGGAACAACTAACAGAGGAGATTATCTGGAAATAGGATATTTTGAACAGGAGATGTCTCCAAATATAGATACTACCTGTATCGAGGAGATATGGGGCGAATTTCCGGGATTTACACAGTACGAGGTGCGTGCGGCACTTGCCAAATGCGGCCTTACAACAAAGCATATCGAGAGTAAGTGCAAGGTGCTTTCTGGTGGAGAGCAGGCCAAGGTCAGACTCTGCAAGCTTATCAACAGAGAGTCCAACCTCCTTGTTCTCGACGAGCCTACCAATCACCTGGATCAGGATGCAAAGGACGAGCTTAAGAGGGCACTTAATGAGTATAAGGGCAGTATCATCATGGTCTGCCATGAACCGGAATTCTATGAAGGGCTTGCGACCGATGTCTGGGACTGCTCGCAGTGGACGACGAAGCTGTAATTGATGCTTTAGTGATATAGTGAAAAAGAAGTATTTGTTGGGAAAAGGGAGAAAAATAATGGATAGAATTGAATATATAGTTGAAAAACTTGATGGTGATTATGCTTATCTTAGAAATATTTCCGCACCGGAAAATGATCTTAAATGTGTTGCGAGAGCTTTGCTCCCGCCGGAGATCAATGAAGGGTCAAAGCTTGAATATGAGATGTTTGAGTACAGAATGATGTAGCACTATTTGGGGAAAACGTTTTAGTTATATGTCAGATATTTTATTAGTTTTATTTCCTATAATCATTTTCACAATACTTTTTGCCGGGGCGAAGGTGCGAAGAACTGAGGAATCCTCTGGTGAGGCATGGAGTCTGGGGCAGGCCAAGGCGATGCAGGTTTTTGCAGCACTTATGGTCATACTTCATCATATGGTGCAGAGGATAAGTAATTACGGAGCGATAGATAAGGGACCTGTGACCGCATGGAATTCCTTCGGTATTCTGTGTACGTCAGTATTCTTTTTCTTTTCGGGATTTGGACTGTTTAAGAGCTATAAGACGAAAGAAAACTATCTGGAAGGAATGTTACGAAAGAGACTTCCGAAGATACTGATTCCGTTCTTTGTCACAAATATAATCTATCTGATCTTTGTCTCGAAAGGTAAAGTCAGTAATGCACTTGACATTGTTACTTCATTGGTTGGTTTCACTTTGTTAAACAGTAATGCATGGTTCATAGTTGAGCTGACAGTTCTCTATACGTTGTTTTATCTGTGCTTCAGGAAGGCGGGGTCGGAACGTAAAGCGATCTGCCTGCTGACCGTATTCACGACGATACTCGTGATCGCGGCGCTTCTTCTGGGTCATGATACAACAAAGATCAGAGGGCACTGGTTTATGGGTGAGTGGTGGTATAACACAACACTTATCTTCATCATGGGAATACTGTTTGCAAAATATGAAAGCCGGGTTAAAACCTTTATGGTGAGACGATGGAAGGTACTGCTTCCGCTTTCATTATTGATCTTCGTCGGATGGTTTATTTTACAGGAATATGTTGAGGCAGGTTTTGGTTATTACAAGGAATGGCCGGGACACCCGGGCTATCCGGAGAAGCTTCTGACACTTATAGTGCAGCTGATACTCTGCATGATCTTCATGTTCATAATGCTGCTTGTCAACCTGAAGCTTGAGTTTGGAAATCCTGTGCTGAGATTTCTTGGAAGCTTCACTTATGAGATATATCTGATCCATGATGTATACAGATGGAACCTGCCGGGAGGACCGGAAGGAACTATGTCTGATGTGTTATATCTTGGACTGACATATGCATTTACGATCATATCGGCGTATATTCTGGCGAAGATACTTTCAATAATCACACTGCGAAATCGAAAAGCCGATTGATCATCATAAAACAATAGATAGAAAATATCATTTCACAATCATCATATATTATTTTAAGACTGGTAATGGGGTGATTTTATTGACTGGTACGAATTATCACCAGGAGCAGTCGTTGACAATTGAAGCAAGGAAGGAAGGGAGACTATGATTTCATTAATCTGCGCATTCACAGTTTTAATACTGGGTTATATATTTTACGGACGGTTCGTGGCGAAGGTGATCGAACCGGATGACAGGATAACTCCGGCCTTTGCGAAGGAAGACGGAGTGGATTTTGTTCCGATGAAGACATGGAAGGCCTTCCTCGTTCAGCTTCTGAATATCGCAGGAACCGGTCCCATCTTTGGTGCGCTCATGGGAGCCTGCTTCGGACCGGTTGTATTTCTCTGGATCATTTTTGGAGCGATTCTTGGAGGCGGCGTTCATGATTTCATGAGTGGTATGATCTCCGAGCGTCATGACGGTGCATCGATAGCAGAGCTTTCGGGAATTTATCTCGGACCTGCATTAAAATGGATCATGCGTGCCTTTTCGGTTCTGCTTCTTCTGCTCACCGGTACGGTTTTTGTTACCAGTCCTGCGGCACTTCTTGCTAAGCTGACACCGGACTTTATGAATGCAAAGGTATGGATCGTAATAATACTGCTTTACTACGTACTTGCCACACTGCTTCCAATCGACAAGATAATCGGACGTCTGTACCCTGTTTTCGGCGTTGTGCTGATCACAATGGCAGCAGGTATTCTGTTCGGTATAGTGCATGGAGGATATACTGTTCCTGAGATAAGCCTGTCCAATCTGCATCCGCAGGGACTTCCGGTCTGGCCATACATGTTTGTTACTGTTGCATGCGGCGCCATATCAGGTTTCCATGCCACACAGTCTCCGTTGGTTGCAAAATGCATCACCTCAGAGAAGGCGGGTAGAAAGATCTTCTATGGTGCGATGCTTTCTGAAAGCGTAATAGCTCTTGTGTGGGCAGCAGGCGGCGTTGCATTTTATGGTGTTACAGGCGGTCTCTTTGATGCTATATCAGCTCATGGTCAGTCAGGTGTGGTTTATGATATTTCCAAGGGAATGCTTGGCACGGTGGGCGGCGTTCTTGCTATAGTCGGTGTTGTTGCATGTCCTGTAACCTCAGGTGATACAGCCTTCCGTTCGGCGAGACTGATACTTGCCGAGGTGGTTCATCTGGATCAGAAGAAGCTTAAGAACCGCCTTATCATAACACTTCCTTTGCTGGGGCTTGGAGCACTGCTGACTCAGCTGGACTTCAACGTCCTTTGGAGATATTTTTCATGGAGCAATCAGACGCTTGCAATGATCACTCTGTGGGTGGCAACGGTTTATCTGATCAAAACCAGAGAGCATAAGTGGTATTCTCTTGTCACAGCCATGCCGGCGGCCTTCATGTCGGCGGTCAGCCTGACCTACATACTTATGGCGAGCGAAGGCTTCGGCATAAAGAAGGAGGTCGCATATCCGATAGGTTGTGTATTTGCGGTACTTCAGTTTGTTTTCTATTTGCTGATGCTGCATAAAATAATTACCAGTGGTAAATACAGACCTGACGACAAGAATGAGACAAAATAAATAGACTAGAATTATAAGAACAGGATGTTTAAGTTAAAATGAATCAACGGGTTCGTGATGATGTGTTTTCAGCAAAAAATAGTATAAAGAGGTGTGGAAATATGATATAATTCTATCACCTATCGGATGGTTATCCGAAATTTCAGAATAATCAGACATAATCCGTAGATGACTTCTTATTCGGTCATAGTGCAGGGGGATTACATGAACGATAAAAAGAAAAGGCAAAATGAACGAGGCATGACGGCAGTTAAGATGCTGCTGTTTATTTTCATGGTCATTAATGCCTTTATTTTTATTTATTATGGTTTGATAAATCGTAAGGAAGCCTTTGAAAAAGAAGCACTTCAGTATGTCAAGGACTGGACCGTTGTTCATGAGGACAAGGATAATCAGACTATCAGAGCAACTCTTCCACAGAATATAAAGAATAATGAATACCTGTATTTCGATACCCGTAAGGATGTTTCGGTATATATAAACGGCGAGCTCAGAAAGGATTTTGTCGAAGAAAGAGATGTAGATATTCCGGGTGGTTCGTTCAAGAAATTCCTCTTTGCCGTACCGCTTATGGAGTCTGATTCCGGCACCGAGATAGTGATAGAGAGATTTGCCGTACAGGATATTGATAAGGATATTCCGGAGATGTTTATCAGTACACGTTCCGGAGCTCTCAGCCATATGTTAAAGGTGTCCGGAACATCATTTATCATTTCATTTATCATACTGATCTTTTCTTTAGTTGCATTTGTTGTAAGTATTGTACTCAGACTGATGTATAAGCAGAGGATCGACATGTTATACGGTGCGCTGAGCATCTTTATCATCGCGACCTGGTTACTTACGGATTCATCTATCTGTTCACTTATTATTGGTGTTCATCATATGAGCGGGCTTCTGAATTATCTGGCCTGCTTCATGATGCCGCTTGCGCTTTTTATCTATTTTTCAGCACTCCTGCGAGGCAGATATAACAAGATAATGTCAATCGTGATGCTGGTTGCAATTCTGAATGCTGTCGTGTGGCCGGTGCTTCATTTCACGGGGCTCGTGCCTTTCTATAAGGTTCGTACTCCTGCCAATGCCACACTTGCATTTTTGGCAATAGTCGGAATAGCAATCATTATAGTTGATGCTGTCAAGGGCTACACTTCCACATATCGCTTTACCTGTATTGGCTTTTTATTCTTCCTCAGTGGGTGCGTGATGGAGCTTTTCTTTATTTTTATCACCACGTCGTCTATGAGACAGTCCGTTCCTATAGTTTTCGGACTGGGGTGCCTTCTGACCTTCATCGTTATTCAGCAGGTACACGATCTCAGAAGGATAAATATGGAGAAACAGCGTGCAATCGATATGTCTGAGGCCAAGACCAGATTTCTTGCAAGTATGTCGCATGAGATCAGAACACCGATCAATTCCATCCTGGGTATGAACGAGATGATACTCAGGGAAAATACGGATAAAGCAATCGATGAGTATTCAAGAAATATCAAAAATTCAGGCAAGATGCTGCTCAGTCTCATAAATGACGTACTCGACTTCTCCAAGATCGAGGCCGGAAAGCTTGAGATCGTAGAGGTTGATTTTCTTATGTCTGAAATGCTTTACGATGTCATATCGCTCGTTAATGAAAGGGCGGAAGAGAAGTCGCTTGAACTGAACGTCGAGGTAACAGGAGAGGTCCCGAATGAGGTGATAAGTGACGAGGTGAGGATCAGACAGATCCTTATCAACTTCCTGAATAATGCAGTTAAATATACCGAGAAGGGAACTATTACGCTTAAGATAGGCGGAGAATATACAGACGATGGTTATATGCTTAACTTGAGTGTAAAGGATACAGGTAAAGGAATCCGCAAGGAGGACCAGGGGAATCTGTTTGAGGCCTTCTCAAGAGCTGATATTAAGTCCAATGCAAGTATTGAGGGTACAGGCCTTGGTCTTGCGATTGTCAGGAGTATAGTTGATTCCATGAACGGAGAGCTTGGAGTTGAAAGTGAATTCGGAGTCGGTTCCGAGTTCTGGGTTAAGCTCCCTGTGAAATATAATAGTAATGAGCTGCTCAAGAGTGACTTTATGGAGCATAAGATCTATCAGGAATCTAATAACAGAGCAGTCGGCTTTACTGCGCCTGATGCGAAGATCCTTGCGGTTGATGATAACCAGTCAAATCTTACGATAGTTAAGCTCTTCCTGAAGAAGAACGGTATCGTTCCGGATCTTTGCAGTACAGGTAACCGCGCTGCCTCGCTTTGTAAGGAGAAGAAATACGATCTTATCCTTCTGGATCATATGATGCCTGCACCTGATGGTATAGAGACGCTTCATATGATCAGAGAGGATGCGGATTCACTTAATAAGGATACCAGAGCGGTTGTTCTTACGGCAAATGCAGTAGCCGGCAGCCGTCAGATGTATATCAGCGAAGGCTTTGATGACTATCTGACAAAGCCGCTTGATTCGGGCTTGCTTGAAGAAACTGTGAAGAGACTTCTTCCGGCAGAGAAGGTGCTCGAGGGGGCTGCGTCATCGCAGGCAGGCGGTACAGATGCACAGAAAACTAAGGCATCTATAAATGCTGTTGATATTAATTCCGCATCGGAATCGCAAGATGCAGGTTTCGGGTTGATAAGAGACAGACTCTCTGCTATCGAAGGGCTTGATTATGATACGGCACTTAAATACTGTGGCGGAGATGAAGAACTCCTGGCTGAGATATTAGGGGATCTCGCAAGGGAGTGTATGGTTCGTTCCGAGAGAATGAGAAAGAGCCTTGAAGCGAGAGATATCAAGGCTTATGAGATAGATGCACATACTATCAAAAGCTCTATGGCAACTGTAGGAATGAAAGACTTCAGTGAGAGAGCGAAGAAGCATGAGTTTGCGGCAAAAGCCGGTAATACGGACTTTATTTACAAGGATGCCGAAGACTTCATCAAGAAGTATGAAGAGATATGCAGGAAGCTTGGCGGTGAGTAATCCGTTGGTCGGAGAAGCCGCCGGTTGGAGAAGAGGTTAGAAGTTATGATAATTTATTTTCATGCGACAGTAATTCTGTCAGTTCTTTTATCATCAGTATTTGTCCTTCGATGGAGGAGAGGTATATCGGTTCATTTTCCGATAATCTTTGTATTTATCCCTATCATCAATCTGGGGTATCTTTCTGTTGCCATGGCAACGAATGAAAGCGAAGCTATCCTGGCCAATGCCATCGAATATCTGGATGGCTGCTTCCTTGAGGTTTTCTTCTTCCTCTACGTTATCAACTTCTGTAAGCTGAAGATACCTAAGCTTGTGACCGGTACCCTTATGTCGATAGGATCGGTACTTCTCTTTATAGCGATCAATACCTCAAGCAACGGCCTGATGTATAAGAGCGTCGAGCTGAAACAGTATCATGGTGTATCATACCTTGTTAAAGAATACGGACCGGCGCATACGGTTTACTATGCGATGATAGCCCTCTATCTGATCGCAAACCTGTCCGTGATCATCTATAGTCTGACCAGGAAGAATATATCAAGGACCAATTCGATACTTCTTCTTACAGTCTATATGGTAATCATGCTGGCATTTATTATCGGTAAACCGTTTAATCCGGCATTGGAGCTTCTTCCGGCATCATATCTGTTCTCACAGGTGATCTTCCTCATAATCATGAGCCGTATCAACCTGTATGATATAACGGAGACGGCGATAACCAGTTTGTCCGAAAACGGAAGCATCGGCTTCGTGAGTTTTGATATGAAGATGAGATATCTCGGATGTACGGATCCGGCACTTGAGTGCCTCCCTGAATTAGCTGATCTCTACGTTGATCAGGTTCTTCCGGAGAATAACGAAAACTTTGCCAAAATAATCAGATGCGTGGACAAACTTCAGCTGAGCAGCGATTCGACATATTTTTACGTTACAAGAAATGATATCAGTTATAAGATAACCGTCAGCCACCTATATGCTGGCAAGAGAAGAACAGGTTACCAGCTGAGAACTGAGGATAATACACTCGAGACCAAGAAGCTCGAAACACTTAAGCTGAAGGAACGCCAGAAGGAGATGGAGGCAGAGATCCTTAAGCTTGAGAAGACTGCAGCCGAGTCGGCTAATGAAGCGAAGAGTTCGTTCCTTGCACAGATGTCACATGAGATAAGGACTCCTATCAATGCTATCCTTGGTATGAACGAGATGGTCCTGCGTGAGAGCAGTGAACCTCAGATAAAGGAATATGCCGAGAATATAAAGAGTTCGGGAAGAACACTTCTGTCGATCATTAATTCCATTCTGGACTTTTCTAAGATTGAAGATGGTAAGATGGAGATAGAGCCGGTGAATTATGAGACGGCAACTCTGATATATGATCTTGAAAATACGATCTCTGAGAGGGCTAAGACCAAAGGACTTGAACTTATCATTGATGCGGATGAAAAACTTCCGAAGACACTCAGAGGCGATGACATCCGCATAAAACAGGTGATAATAAATCTTCTTACCAATGCTGTTAAATATACCGAAAAGGGCAGTGTGACGCTTTCTGTAAAGAAGGAAAGCGAGACGGATGGTACAGCTATGATAGCTGTCAGTGTTATTGATACAGGTATCGGTATCAAGGAAGAGGACATCGGAGTTCTTACAGAATCATTTAAGAGAGTTGATCTGATCCACAACAGAACTATTGAAGGAACCGGACTGGGTCTTTCTATAGTTACAGGCCTCTTAAGTAAGATGGACAGTCAGCTCGAGGTGAAGAGTGTCTATCATCAGGGCTCAGCCTTTAGTTTCGTTCTGCCACAGAAGGTTGAGAATTCCGAGCCTATGGGCGATTACAAAAAGAGAACTCATAAGCAGGCTGAAAAGGATGATCAGGAAGAGAAATTCAGTGCACCTGATGCCAGAGTTATTGTTGTTGATGATAACAAGATGAATCTGAAGGTTGCAGGAAAACTGCTTGGACTCTTCGGAATCAAGGCAGATATGGTGGGCTCCGGAAAGGAAGCGCTCCAGGTCCTGTCTGAGAAAGAGTATGATATCATCTTTCTGGATCATATGATGCCGGAGATGGATGGTATCGAGGTGCTGCGAGAGATCAAAGCGCGTAAGCTTATTTCGGATAAAACAGAGGTGATAGCACTTACCGCAAATGCAATCTCAGGCGTCAGAGAGATGTATCTCTCGGAAGGCTTTGATGATTATCTGTCCAAGCCTATCGAGCCTGCAGAGCTTGAAGCAATACTCAGAAAATATCTCAATGCAGAGGCAGAGGGATAGGAAATCAGCATATGTTATACAAAAAAAACGAACCATTTCGCATTAGACTGAAATGGTTCGTTTTCTTTGTGTCCGCTTTCTGGAATTCTCAGAACAGGACTATATTATTCTCCGATATGAAGCTCGTGAAGAACCTCACCGATAATTCCTACAGCTTCATCGATAAGCTCCTCTGTATGTGTAGCCATGAGGCTGGTACGGATCAGAGCTTCACCAGGTGCTGTTGCAGGTGGGATAGATGAATTAACATATACTCCACGATCATAAAGAGCCTTGGTAACAGTAAGTGTAGGGATAAGCTCATATGTATAGATCGGAATGATAGGTACGCGTTCACCGTTTGATTCACGCATACGTATATTTGCTTCCTTAAGCTTCTGACGCATAAACAGTGCTCTTGACTGAAGAGTCTCAGGGAGCTCCGGATGAGCTTCAAGGATCTTAAGAGCTGCGAGTGCAGAAGCACAGCTTGCAGGTGTGATTGAAGCAGAGAAGATGAATGGACGTGAGCAATGCTTTACGTAATCAACAACTCTTGCTGAGGTAGCCATATAACCACCGAGTGATGCAAGTGACTTTGAGAAGGTTCCCATGTAGATATCAACTTCGTCCTCAAGTCCGTAGTAGCTTGCTGTACCACGACCGCCCTTGCCGATAACACCGAGTCCATGTGCATCATCAACCATAACACGTGCACCGTATTTTCTGGCAAGTCTGCAGATCTCAGGAAGGTTTGCGATATCACCGCCCATAGAGAAGACACCGTCAGTAACGATCAGACAGCCTGCATTTTCAGGAACAGCCTGAAGCTTCTTCTCGAGGTCTTCCATATCGTTATGACCAAAGCGAAGCATCTTACCGAAAGAGAGACGACATGCGTCATAGAGACTTGCGTGGTTCTCTCTGTCCATGATTACATAATCGCCGAGACCGACAAGCGCACTGATGATTCCGAGATTTGACTGGAAGCCTGTTGAGAAAGTCAGAACAGCTTCCTTACCGAGGAATCTGGCAAGAGCTTCTTCAAGTTCTATATGGAGCTTAAGTGTTCCGTTCAGAAAACGTGATCCGGAACAACCTGAGCCGTATTGTTCATAAGCTTTGATTCCGGCTTCGATAACCTCAGGGTGTGTTGTGAGACCAAGATAGTTGTTTGAGCCAAGCATGATGCGGCGTTTGCCCTCCATGATAACTTCAGTGTCCTGTCTTGATTCCAATGCGTGAAAATACGGGTAGATCCCCGATTCACGAGCCATATCAGCCTGTGAAGGCTCGAAGCATTTTGCAAAAAGATCCATTTGTTTCCTCCAAATATTTAATATCTTTTATCCTTCAAATATAAATTTTTTCTTAATTTTCGTCAGACCAAAAGGATTATACCACAAAACATATGGAAAATGCAAAATTTCTTGAAGAATATTAATGTAGAACTGCTTTTTTTTATATGATACAATACTATTGGTTGGTATTTTGTATGATTTTAGGGTGATTTTCATGAAAAACAGAGTGAATTATGTTGATAATCTGCGGTGGCTGACGGTATCGCTTCTGATATTTTACCATGCTGCAATGGCTTACAATAGCTGGGATGAGGCGAATTATATTCATCTCGGCGAGAATAAGGCTTTTGCGGCGATAGTTACCTTTATCAGTCCATGGTTTATGCCTCTTATGTTTTTGCTGGCGGGAGTGTCGGCATCCTACTCACTGAGGAAAAGAGGCTACGGCAGGTTTATAAAGGAACGTCTGGTAAGACTTGGTCTGCCGCTTCTTGTCGGTACTCTCACTCTGGTACCTGTTCTTACATATATTGCCGACAAAACGCATAATGGTTATGACGGCAGCTTCTTTGAACACTATTCGGTGTTCTTCACAAAGTTTACCGATCTTACAGGTTATGACGGAGGATTCAGCTTAGCTCATCTGTGGTTCCTTGCTGTATTGATCATAATTTCACTGGTGTCATGTGTTTTTATTATCCTGATTAAACTAGTATCAGGAAATAAGAACATAAATGAATCTGAGGAGATAGTACAGGAGAAAAAAGGGAGGATCTGTGGAAGTGATACTGAGAAAGGCAGGAGAGAAATAAATATAGTTAATATAAAGAATAAAGCCGGGTTCAGGTTTCTTGGCATTATTCTGGGAGTAGTGGCAGTCGCTGCGTTTGATATCAGGACGGGAGGTAAGCCACTTGTGACTTTCCTTGCTGTATTTCTTCTGGGCTACTGTTTTTTCAGTGATCAGGATTTTGTCGCGAAGCTGGCGAGGCTTAAATGGCTGTGGGCAGCGTTTTTTATCATAACGACTGCACTGAACATGGTTCTTTTTATCTACGTTGAGGACTATGAAATACTGAATAATATCTGCTGGTATGCGTCTCTTCCGACCGGTATCCTTGCCCTTATCACTATCGGACATGATCATCTGGACTTTACGGGCCGTTTCAGCAGCTTTAACTCGAAGATTTCATATCTTTTTTATATTATACATTTTACAGTTGTTGTTCTGTGCCAGTTTCTTTTGGAAAGGGCAGGCGCCGGACGCGTGATCAATTTCGCATTAACAGTTGTTATTGCATATCCGGTGACATATATGCTGTGCTTCGTTATTTATAAGCTTAGGCATTCCGGTTGCAAATAAGGATCGCACATATTGAGAGGGTTCTATGAGGTATTTATGACTATATAAGATGATATTTCGGGGAGGGGTAGTCTTGGACAAAGAACATAAACAAACATCGGTAGCTGCGTATGTGGTTGCCGGATTAATAGTTATTGTGATCATGGTTTTCGGAACAATATTTATGGGTCAGAGAGCTTCGACGGATACGGAGAGGGCTGTAAAGAAGGTCAGCAGCCTTTATCTCGATGAGCTTGCCGGAAGACGTGAGCAGGTTGTAGAGAATAACCTTAACAGAAATATAGAGGTTATAGATGTTGCGGTTGCTCTGATGACGGATGAAGATAAAAGTGATATTCCTCATCTTCAGAATTATCAGGCCAGGATGAAGAAGCTCTACAAGCTGGAGAAGTTCGCCTTTGTAGATACGAATGGGCTTATTTATACTTCGCTCGGTATGCAGGATAATATTTCCGATTATTCTTTTGATCATATCAATCTAACTGAGCCGGAGATATCCATACTGAATCTCAAGAGCCTCGATAAGAAGGTTGTTATAGCCGTTCCTGTGGATATTCCTTTCTGCGGTGAAACTCTCAAGATCTGCTTCATGGAGATCGATATGAACGAGATGCTTTCCGGTGTTTCCATGGAGTCAAGTGAGGATGATGCAACCTTCTGTAATATTTATACGCAGGAAGGTGTGGCACTCAGCAATACCATTCTCGGAGGCCTTGCTTCGGAGGATAATCTTCTGGATGCCATGAAGAAGGCTGATTTTGATGACAATTATACATATGATAAGTTTCTTTCGGAATTCGAAGGTGGCATAAGCGGCGAGGTTTCTTTCACATACGGCGATATCACAGAAACCCTCAGCTATGAGCCGGTAAGAGGGACTGACTGGATGCTTACCTATCTTGTCAGAGAGAGTGTTATCAGTGATGAGATCAGCTCTATTACGAGGGGTATCATTCTGAGGAGTATACTCCAGACGTTGATCATGGCGGCCTGCCTTATGGTTCTGTTCATTTTTATAATCCACCAGATAAAGAGAAATTCCAAGATCGTACTTGAGAAGGAAACTGCGGAGGCAGAAACGAGAGCCAGGGAGCAGGAGATGGAGGAGAAGATTCATATCAATGCCCTCCTCAGTGACGCTCTTGCATCGGCTGAACAGTCCAATAAGGCGAAGACTGCATTTCTGTCAAATATGAGCCACGAGATCCGAACGCCTATGAATGCTATCATCGGTCTGGACAGCATCGCCCTGAATGATCCGGAAACGCCGGAGAAAACAAAGGAATATCTTGTTAAAATCGGCGAGTCGGCTAATCATCTTCTGGAACTGATAAATGATATTCTCGATATGTCACGTATCGAATCCGGAAGGATGGTTATAAAGAATGAGGAGTTCTCATTCCCTGAACTCCTTGAGTCGATCAATACAATGTTCAGCGGTCAGTGCCAGGAGAAGGGCATCGACTACCAGTGTCATATAAGTGGTGATGTGGATGACTATTATATCGGTGACGGGCTCAAGCTTCGCCAGGTGCTTATTAATATTCTCGGAAATGCGGTTAAGTTCACCGATAAGGGCGGCGTGGAACTGAAGGTCAGAAAGACTGCAGGCTTTGATAATAAGTCGACGTTTTGTTTTGAGATCAAGGATACAGGAATCGGTATAAGCGAAGAATTTATGCCGCATCTCTTCGATACCTTCGCACAGGAGGATGCTTCAACCACTAACAAATACGGAAGTTCAGGTCTTGGAATGGCCATAACCAAAAACATCGTTGAGCTTATGAACGGCAATATCGATGTTAAGAGTAAAAAGGGTGAAGGCACTCAGTTTGCCGTAACAATTACACTTTCCGACTCTGACAGAACACAAAAGGGAGATAATGATATTGAAATCCGACCTGATCAGATGAGCGTACTTATAATAGATGATGATGAGGTTGCGTGCGAGCATGCAAGGCTTGTTCTTGAGAAGGCAGGTATAGTCGCTGAGATCGCAATGTCGGGACAGCAGGCTATTGAAATGGTCAAGGTGAAACATGCAAGAAGGACGCCGTATAATCTCATACTTGTTGACTGGAAGATGCCAGATATGGATGGCATTGAAACAACAAAAGAGATCAGAAAGATAGTCGGAAATGAATCGGCGATCATCATACTTACGGCATATAAGTGGGATGACGTTCTTGAGGAGGCACTCAGTGCCGGAGTTGACAGCTTTATTCCGAAACCGCTTTTCGCAACTGTTGTAATAGAGGAGTTCAAAGCAGCACTGAGGAAGAAGGGACTTTCCGGAAAACTTGCCGGAAAGAGGGCGGACCTGTCGGGCAGGAAGATACTCCTTGCTGAGGATATGCAGGTTAATGCAGAGATTATGATAATGGTCCTTGAAATGAGGGAGATGCAGGTTGAACTTGCTGAAAACGGCCGTGTGGCTCTGGAAAAATACGAAGCGAGCGAGCAGGGCTACTACGATGCGATTCTTATGGATATGAGAATGCCTGAAATGGACGGACTTGAAGCTACAAAGCGTATAAGAAATCTCGACAGGGCAGACGCAAAAGAGGTTCCTATAATCGCACTTACAGCGAATGCATTTGATGAGGACGTACAGAGGTCTCTGCAGGCAGGAATGAACGCACATCTGTCTAAACCGGTTCAGCCGGATGTACTTTATGAAACTCTGGAGAGTCTGATAAAACCGTAGCAAGAATATGATCGGTTATATAAATCATAATGGCTATTACAGAGTGAGATTGGTTACGAAAAACAGTATTAAAGAATTGTATTGAGGTATTACATGTTTGGAAAAGGATTTGAATTAAATGAATACAGTATACAGATAGTCAAGGAGATGGGCAGCCATATGCCCGGCGGCTTCTTTATATACAAGGCGGATATCAATGAGGAACTGCTGTATGTGAATGATGCTGCCATAAGGATATTCGGCTGTGATGACCTGGAGGATTTCAAGGCTTATACCGGAAATAGCTTCAGAGGTATGCTTCATCCGGAAGATGTGAACTCTGTTGAGGATTCTGTTGCGGATCAGATAAGAAAAAGCGATGATTATGTCGATCATGTCGAGTACCGTATCATCCGCAAGGATGGACAGATCCGCTGGATAGATGATTACGGGCATTATTCAGAGTCGGAGAATTATGGCGGACTCTACTACGTATTTATTTCGGATATAACCGAAAAGCGTGATCAGGCTCTCAGTGAGGCGCTTGAAGCTGCAGTAAAGGCGAATGAAGCGAAGACAGCATTCCTTTCAAGTATGAGCCACGAGATCAGAACACCGATGAATGCGATCATCGGTCTGGACAGTCTGGCACTTAAAAAGGATAATCTCGATGCGGAGACCAGGGGGTATCTGGAGAAGATAGGTGAGAGCGCGAGACATCTTCTCGGACTTATAAATGATATTCTTGACATGAGCAGGATCGAGTCGGGCAGACTGATCCTCAGGAAAGAGGATTTCTCCTTCAGGGCTATGCTCGAGCAGATCAATGTTATGGTAATGACCCAGTGCAGCGATAAGGGGCTGAAATACGAGTGCAAGGTGATCGGCGGAGTTTCTGATTATTATATCGGTGATGATATGAAGCTGAAGCAGGTGCTGATCAATATTCTCAGCAATGCGATCAAGTTTACCGATGCACCGGGAACTGTTTTTCTCACGGTCGAGAGGACAGCGGTATTTGAGGATCAGTCGACCATCAGATTTGTGATCAAAGATACCGGTATCGGAATGGATGAGGAGTTCCTTCCGAAGGTATTTGACACTTTTGCCCAGGAAGACAGCAGCAGAAATAATAAATACGGCAGCACAGGCCTGGGTATGGCTATATCGAAAAATATAGTTGAGATCATGAACGGCAGTATCTCGGTTAAGTCTGAAAAGGGTGTGGGAACCGAATTCACTGTTATCGTTACTTTGAAGAACAGCGAGCATGATAGTGTACAGGGTAATTTCATTAACCTGAATGATATGAGAGTGCTTGTAGTGGATGATGAAGAGATAGCAGCCGAGCATGCAAGACTGGTGCTTGATGAGGCCGGAATACAGGCAGATACATGTCTCTCGGGTGATGAAGCGCTGAAGATGCTTGAGATCCGACATACCAAGCAGGAGCCATATAACCTTGTACTTCTCGATTGGAAGATGCCGGATATGGACGGCATTGAGGTTGCCAAAAAGATGCGTGCGCTTTACAGCAGCGAAACGACCATAATCATCCTGACGTCCTTCAACTGGGATGAAATACTGGATGAGGCGCTTCATATCGGTGTTGACGGATTCCTTGCCAAGCCGCTTTTCGCATCAAATGTTATCGGAGAATTTGAACGTATTGCAAGAAAGAATAACATGTCTATCTTCCGTGAGAAGCAGAGGGCAGATCTTACCGGAAGGCATATTCTTCTTGCAGAGGATGTGCTTATAAATGCTGAGATCATGAAGGAAGTCATCAAAGCGAAGGGAGCTATCATAGAACATGCCGAGAACGGAAGGATTGCTCTTGAAATGTTTGATAAGAGTGAGCCTTATCATTACAGTGCAGTTCTCATGGATGTGCGTATGCCGGAGATGGATGGACTTGAGGCAGCTTCAAGGATAAGAGGGCTTGAGCGAGAAGATGCAAAGAATGTTCCTATCATAGCAATGACTGCGAATGCATTTGATGAGGATGTTCAGAGATCACTTCAGGTTGGTATGAACGCCCACCTCTCAAAGCCGGTTGAGCCGGAAAGGCTTTATGTGACTCTTGAGGAACTGATCTGGGAGGCTGAGGCAACAAGAAAGCAGAGTTGATAAATCATTGTCTTATATGGCAAATATGAATAATTTAACACAAAAAATAGTGTGCCGGCGGCACACTATTTTTTTAAATCCACAATGATTTCAAATTGATGATAATAGTTTTGATTATCGGACAAGATGTATAGCTGTTTTGTCTCAGTGTATGTTATTTGCACAGGTCTTCAAGCGTAGCTCTTTTAGTTAGGATTGTGTCAATAAACTCTGTATAGTCAATATTCTCACGGGCTCGCAGAAGCTCGGTGATCTCTACAAGAGGATCATAGAGAGGAGTGAGGGACAGATTTCCCGTAACTCCCTTAAGAGCGTGAGCGCTTTCAAAAGCCGCATCGAGATTGCCTGCCTCAAGACTTTCCTTCAGCTTATTAAAGTTTGGTTCTCCCGGAATGATTGCAACCAGCTTAAGGAAGAGCGCTTCATTATTCATGCAGCGGGAAAGCCCCTCGTCAACATTTGCACCATATTCTTTTAATGCGTCTATTGTGATCATTTTTATTTCCTTTCGTTTTCAATGACATACCGACAGTGAATGTGTTTATCAATTATAAATATAAACTGAATTTTCTCAGCCTAACTATACTGTATGCCGATTCAATTGTTATATGTTATCTGCTCAGTTCCTTCTCGATGAATGCTGTGAATTCCTCAGCCGGTACAGGCTTTGAGAAGTAGTAGCCCTGGATGATATCACAGCCTCTTTCCTTAAGGAGGAGCAGCTGTTCTTCGGTCTCTACACCTTCGGCAATTACCGGAACCTGAAGGAATCTGGCAATGTCCAGTACAAGCTCGACAAGCTTCATGCTCTTTTCGTCCTTCTGCATATTTCGGATGAATTTCATATCCATCTTAAGAGCATCGATCGGAATGGTGGTGAGCATGTTGAGGGATGAATAGCCTGAACCGAAATCATCCATCTCTATCATAAAGCCGTCACCTCGGAGGGCTTCTATAACATTAACAAGCTGGTCAGCATTGTCTGCATAGGCCGATTCGGTTATCTCCAGCATCAGCTCATTGGTTTCAAGACCGTTTGCATCGAGAAGCTCTTTGAAGTTGTCACGGAGTCTCGGATAATAAATATCCATACGGGAAACGTTGACTGATACAGGAACTGAAAAGTTGTATTTCCTCTTCCACTCACCGACCTGCTTAGCAGCTTCCTTCCATACGAAGCGGTCCAGCTTCTGGATGAGACCGTTACTCTCGAAGAGAGGAATGAAATCGCCGGGGCTGATCATGCCGAGCTCAGGATGCTTCCAGCGGATAAGTGCCTCAGCACTGCGTAGGGCAGGTGTATCGCCCTGAATACTGTATTTTGGCTGGTAATAAACTATGAGATCGTTATTTGTGATCGCGTCGTCAATATCGGTTATCAGCTTTTCGTGATATTTTGATCTCTCATAGAATTCCTTGCTGTAATATTCCACATGCCTGCTGTAATCGCCTCTGATACGGTCACAGGCTGTTTTCGCACGGTCTAACCAGTTCTCTACGGTGAGAGTTTTATCAACATCTGTGTAGATGCCCATACGAAGTCTGACGTGAGCCGCAGGGAGCGCCTCGGCGAGGTCATCAAGAAGTCTTTTGAGGATTGTGTCAAAGTCCGAAGTGTTCTCGGCATAAACATAGAAATAATCGGCTTCACTCCTGCAGCTGATACCCTTGCCATCTGAATAAAGCTTAGTCAGAGTTTCGGCTATGCAGATAAGAGCCTTATCACCTTTGCGTCGGCCGTAAAGCTCATTTATAAGATGAAAATGCTCAATATTTATGACCATGACATCCATCTTCTTATCCGGTGTATACTTTTCAATCTGTCTGATGTATTCGGTAAAGAAGTCTTTGGTATAAAGACCTGTCAGACGATCCTTCTCTGCAGCATGGATAAGTGTTTTATCCTCCTGCAGTTCGATGATCCTTTCGCAACGTGCGAGTATGACTTCCGGCATATTATAAGGCTTGGTGATAAAGTCTGCTGCGCCCAGCTTGATGCTCTTAACCTCGGCATCAGTCTCCGATGTCATAACTATGACAGGGATGGAACGGAGCTTTTCGTCAGCCCTTAACACTTCGATAAGTTCAAAACCATCCATGACCGGCATAAGAAGGTCAAGAAGAATAAGAGAGTAGATGCGCTCCCTCTCCTGAAGTATATCAAGTGCCTGTTTGCCGTTTTCTGCAAAATGAACCTCATAATCGTTCGACAGGATATTACCCAGTATCTCGCGGTTAATCAGTTCGTCATCAACGATAAGAATATTTCGTTTTAGACCGCCCTTTTCAATATAGTTCTGCATTATTTCTATACTCCTTCTCCAAAGTATATTTTTAATAACATAAAACCGTATCTCCCTGAGGGAGATGATATAACAGGAACGAAGTACCCTGTTATATAAAAACAAAACCCCATATAAAAATACTACCATAATATGCGGTTTGTGACAATGTGGAATGAATAATAAATCTCTGTTTCGAATGGGCGAAAACAATGTTCTGTGATGTATATCCGGGAGGACTTTTATATAATATGAATGCGGTTCTCAGTTATTAAAAAAATATACGATGACCAGATCATCGTATATCTATAACAAATTCTATTCCATCGGAGGTTCTTCCTGCGGTGATCTTCCATCCATGAAGAAGAATGATCTCCTTCGCAAGTGCAAGACCGATTCCTGTATTGCCGTTCTCACCGGTATAGAAGCGGTCGAAAAGGTGAGAGAGGTCACTGTCTGAGATGTATTCGCAGTCATTCTGCATCCTGAGCTGACCGTATTCCAGAGTGATAGAGAGGCGGCTTTTTGCGTATTTTAAGGCGTTTGTGATCAGATTGGTGATCGCCTGCTCCAGACGGTCCGGATCGGCTGAAACCCTGCATGGACTGAGGGACAGTTCTACATTCAGATTTCTGCTGAGAACAGCACCCTCCATAGGCATAAGGCATTCCTCTACGAACTCATTCAGATCAAGAGTTTCCTTATGAAGCTGCATGGCTCCGCTGTCGAGCCTGGCCGAAAGGAGTATCTCCTCAATAAGCCGGCTCATTTTTTCGGTTTCCTTGGTTATAACCTGACCGGTCTTCTTGTAATCGGTGATAACACCTCTTTCTATTCCTTCGGCATAACCGCGGATCGATGTGAGAGGAGTCTTAAGCTCGTGAGAAGTATTTTCAAAGAACTGCTTCTCGGCCAGGCGGCTTCTTTCGAGCCTTCGGCCGATCATATAGCCTTCGACGCTTCCGATCATTCCTATTATGAGAGCAGCGATCAGAAAGAAAATACTCATCTTTTTGATCGTAACAAGCTCTGCCGTAACATCAACATAGGCGATGACGGTGACTCCTTTATCAAGCTCGTCGAGAGGAAATATTTCCGTACTGATGAAGTTCAGCACATCATCTCCGACAAGCGAGGTGATAAAACTGGAAACAGCATCGTTTTCAAATGTCCTTGAACCGACATAATATGTTCTGGAATTAAGCCTTACTCTTTTAGCCTCAGGTGAATCGTTGTTTTTACACCATTTGATGATACGCTGCTCCTGCTTTGAATAGTAGGACAGAGTTTCATCCAGGTTGTCAAATCCGCCGGAAAGCTCGATCATTGTCGGCTCGTACTGATGATCGGAGTTCAGAACCGAGCCTGATATATATGCGTCTACGGAATCCCTCGCTCTCTTTTCTGTCTGACGTCCGAAAACGACCTGAAGGATGATGAGTATTATGAAAAGAGTCAGAAGAACCGAGCCTCCTACAAGGGCGGCAATCTTAAAACGGACATTTTTAAAACGTGCGTTATTCATCGGGTTTCCTCCAGCTTATAACCATAGCCCCATACAGCTGTGATCTTAACGCTGCTTCCTGTAGCAGTCAGTTTACGCCTTATTCTTCTGACGGTTTCGTCGGTCACGCGTGTTTCCACGGAATCATTATCGATGCCCCAGACATTATCAAGCAGTTTGTCGCGTGGAACTGCCGTTCCGGGGTTATTCATCAGGCACTCGATCAGAGCATATTCAGTCATCGAAAGACCGGCGGTCTTGCCCTTGCAGAGTACATCATGTACAGAAGGCGAAAGGATGATATCGCCGAAAGGTCTGTCAACAGCGTTTTCATCGGCAATGCCGGTACGCCTGAGGAGAGCTTTGATCTTCATGACAAGAAGAGAAGGAGAGAATGGTTTGACCAGATAATCGTCGCCGCCGAACATATAGCCGCGCATCTGATCGGACTCACTTTCCTTGGCTGTAAGGATGACGATAGGAATATCCGAAAGCTTTCTCAGCTCCCTGCAGATCGTGAGACCGTCTGAGCCGGGCATCATGATATCTAGTACTGCAAGGTCACAGGGACAGGTTCTAAAGCAGGAGAGCAGTTCATCCCCGGTTGAGAAGGTTTTCACGTTATAGCCGGCATTTGTCAGAAATTCTCTGAGAACGTCGAGTATATCCGGTTCGTCATCTGCAGCATATATCAGTTTTTCCATGGGTTCCCTCCATACGCGAAAGTCCTGCCCGGATATGGGCAGGCTTTCGTTTAGATTCTTCTTGTTAGATTATTATATAGAATAGTTATGATCAGTCGTCATTCTTGATCTCGTCGATGATATCATCAACAAGTTTATCTACATCTATTTTATCAAGTTCCTTCACTAAATCATCTGCAAATTTATCAACGTCTATCTCACTGATCTCGTCAAGTACTTCGCTTGTGAATTTGTTGATCGCATCCTTGTCAACATCATCAAGAACATCATCAACAAAATCCTTTACAGCATCCTCGTCGATATCATCAAGAATGTCATTTACAAAGTTCTTTACCTTATCCTCGTCGATATCATCAAGAACATCATTAACGAGATCCTTTATGGCATCCTCGTCAATATCATCAAGAGCGTCATTTACAAGCTCCTTGATATCGTCTTCGTCAATGTCATCAAGAACATCGATTGCGAAATCCTTGATCTCCTGGATATCTTCATCATCAAGCTCGTTCAGAAGATTGTCTGCGATAACCTCGATATCCGCATCTGTTATATCATCGATCAGGTCATCTACCTTATTGATAAGATTTTCGTCATCAATATTTGATACGAAAACTACCAGTGCATCTCCGTCGGTCCAGCCAGCCTTCTTTTCAAGCTCTGTGGAACGCTTTGAAAGCTTATCAAGCTCGTCTTCGTATTTATCAAGTGTCTTCTCGATATCCTCCTCGCTGATATCAGTCAGTGAATCCGGAATGATTTCTGCCATGATCTCTTCTGCACGATCGTAGATCTTAAGAAGCTCGTCCTTTTCTTCAGGTGTGAGCTTGCTGTAATCCACATCGGAATCTCTCTTCACTGATACAACGAAATCTTTAAATTCGTCATCGGACAGTTCTAACATTTCATTTTCCGTGGTGCCATCGGCCTCAATCGTTATTCCTTCGGTTGTTGGCTCATCTTTTTTGTCAGGATTGGCAAATGCCGTAAGTGATATAATACCTGAAACTGTGAGAAGTGAAACTGCTCCTGTGAGCATAACAGATTTTAATTTTGTCATAATACTGACCTCCTATGATTTTAAATGTCCCCTGTTGGTTTATTGTACTGCTGCTGTGTAAAGCTGCTGTGAATAGGTTGATCATAGGATATCATTTGAGGGGGAGAGTATCCCCGTAAAACTGTCAAGAAAATGTCACAAAACTGTCATAATCATATATAGAATAACAATTTGCGAGGTTTTTTTCAATAAGCTTTATGGAATCACGCAAACGCATACCTCTTCGTGCACCATAATTCTGCAAGCAGAATTATGCATGCATCACAATGTGATGCATGTGGTCCGCTTCACGTCCCGTGTCATTCACTGCGTTCATGATAGCAATATGCTGCGCATATTACTACTTAGTTGTAGATAAAATACGCCTTCAGAGATATATTTACACCTGATTCGCGAAAGTGTTCTAATATGATAAAAATCTTGATTTTGTTGTATAATTTATAACGTGAATGTTGTAATATTATCTGGTGAAATATGATTATGACAGTTTTGTTTAGAGGGAAACTTGGATATGACATTGCGGGAGCTTGGAATTGGAAAAAGAGTGGTAATTGAAAAGGTTGGAGGAGATGGTGCGCTGCGGCAGCATTTCCTTGATATGGGCGTTATTCCGGGGGCAGAGGTGAAGCTGATCAAATTTGCTCCTATGGGAGACCCTATGGAGTTGCGGATACATGGCTATGAGCTGACGCTCAGGCTGGATGATGCGGAGAAGATTGAGATCACTGAGGATACTTCGGGAAGGCCGGATACGGATGTTCTTATAGAGGCGATGGGTAAGAAGGCGGAGCTGAAGGGTGCTGAGGCAAGGACAAATACCAGATCATACAGACAGCATCCTGGTCTCGGTGAGGGCGGTATTTACCATGAAAAGTCCAAGGAGAAGCCTCTTCCGGAGGGAACGGTACTAACCTTTGCGCTTGCCGGAAACCAGAACAGCGGCAAGACGACACTCTTCAATCAGCTTACCGGGTCGAACCAGCATGTGGGTAATTTCCCGGGAGTTACCGTTGACAGAAAGAGCGGAGTGATACGAGGAGTACCAAATTCGGAGGTTGTTGACCTGCCGGGTATTTACTCCCTTTCTCCGTATACCGAAGAGGAGATTGTTTCCAGACAGTACATAATAGAAGAAAAACCTAAGGGCATCATAAATATAGTTGATGCTACAAATATAGAAAGAAACCTTTATCTCACTATGCAGCTGATGGAGCTGGACGTACCTATGGTGCTGGCTCTGAATATGATGGATGAGGTCAGAGGAAACGGCGGCTCCATACGTATCAATGATATGGAGGCACTCCTCGGAATTCCTGTCGTTCCTATTTCTGCGGCGAAGAATGAAGGAGTTGACGAGCTTATCAGCCATGCGATTCATGTTGCAAAATATCAGGAGAGTCCCGGCAAGAAGGATTTCTGCGATGAGAATGATCATGGCGGAGCTGTACACAGATGTCTGCATGCCATCATGCACCTCATTGAGGATCATGCGAAGAGGGCTGATATTCCGATAAGATTTGCGGCAAACAAGATAATAGAGGGCGATGAAAGAGTTATAAATGCCCTCGGACTTACGCAGAATGAGAAGGAAATGGTTGAGCATATCATCCTTCAGATGGAAGAGGAGAGGGGGCTTGACCGTTCGGCAGCCATTGCGGATATGCGTTTTTCATTTATTGAAAAGCTTGTCAGAGAGACTGTAGTTAAGCCGAGAGCAAGTAAAGAAAGAGAGAGAAGCGAGAGGATAGACCGTATTCTCACCGGCAGATTTACTGCAATCCCTGCATTTATCGGTATTATGGGTATCATCTTCTGGCTGACATTTAATGTTATCGGAGCATGGTTCCAGGAGCTTCTTGAGAAAGGTATAGGAGATCTTACTGACAGGGCGGACACGGCACTTACAAATATGAAAGTCAACAGTGCGGTTCATTCGCTGATAATAAATGGTATATTTGAGGGCGTGGGAGCGGTTATTTCCTTCCTGCCGATAATCATAATACTCTTCTTCTTCCTGTCACTTCTGGAGGACACCGGATATATGGCGAGAGTGGCCTTCGTGACTGATAAGCTGCTCAGAAAGCTCGGCCTTTCAGGAAGAAGTATTGTTCCGCTTCTGATCGGCTTCGGCTGTTCGGTTCCGGGCGTTATGGCAAGCCGTACACTTCCTTCGGAGCGAGACAGAAAGCTTACCATCATGCTGATACCTTTCATGAGCTGTACGGCCAAGCTGCCGATATATGCCTTCCTGACTGCGGCATTCTTTCCGGGCAGGGGAGCGCTCATCATGATAGGGCTTTACCTTCTAGGTATCATCGTCGGAATAATAGCGGCGCTGATATCCAAGAGAACTGTATTTAAAGGCGAGGCGGTTCCTTTTGTTATGGAGCTTCCGAACTACCGCCTTCCGGGAATGAAAAATGTAATAAGGCTTCTTTGGGATAAGGCAAAGGACTTCCTGATGAGAGCTTTTACGGTTATATTTGTTGCTACAATAGTCATCTGGCTGTTGCGCAGTTTTGATTTTAACTTCCACATGGTTGCCGATTCGGGCGACAGTATGCTTTCTATAATAGCCGGATTTATAGCACCGATATTTGTGCCTCTCGGCTTCGGAAGCTGGAAGGTCGCTACGGCGCTTATCACGGGCTTTATGGCGAAGGAAAGCGTTGTTTCGACACTTACGGTTCTCTTCGGTAACAAAGCAGGGGTCGCTGTAGCGCTATCACCGGCGGCAGCAGGAGCACTTCTTGTTTTCTGTCTGCTCTACACACCTTGTGTAGCTGCGATTGCATCCGTAAGACGTGAGCTCGGAGGGAAATGGGCCGCTGCCATGGTACTTATGCAGTGCGTGGTTGCGTGGCTGGTGGCATTTGCAGTTTACGGACTGGCAAGTCTGTTTTAAAACTGCTGTATCATGTATAGTGATTTAAGATAATATACCGGGATAGTGATTTAGATAATATATCGGGATAGTAATTTATACAAACATGCCTGTTAAGGAAAAAATATGCTTATTTCAGTTATTTATATAATCTTTATAAGTCTGGGCCTTCCGGATTCACTGCTTGGATCAGGCTGGCCGAAGATGCATGTGGTTTTTGATGTGCCATCTTCTTATGCGGGTTATGTTTCGATGACCATATCGTTCATGACCATTATTTCCGCGCTGCTCAGTCCGGGATTTATAAAGAGATTTCATACTAAATGGATTGTTATAGTTTCAATATTTCTGACAATCCTGGGGCTTATCGGTTTTTCGATTTCGGAAAGCTATTATATGCTCTTTATCTTTGCGGTTCCGTACGGAATCGGAGCAGGCTGCATAGATGCATCGGTAAATCATTATGTTGCAAATAATTATTCCGGCGCGGTTATGAATTTTCTTCACTGCTTCTATGGAGTAGGTGCGGTGATCAGTCCGAATATCATGGCGCTCGCACTGAGGAAGGCGGGCTGGAATGAGGGCTATCGCTGGACTGCCTATATTCAGATGGGAATACTTCTGGTCTGCATCATCTCTCTTCCTCTCTGGAATAAGGGCGGTGAGACCGCCGAGGATGAAAAGGAAGAGGCTGCAGGAATAAAGGAAACGCTCAGGGTTCCGGGAGTTATATTTACGCTTATAGCTTTCTTTTCTTATGCATCGGGCGAGGCAACATGCTTTCTGTGGACCTCGAGCTACTTTTCAGGAACAAAGGAAGGGCTCTCTGACGGTACGATCGCTTCCTTCGGTTCGCTTATATTCGGCGGACTTATGCTCGGAAGACTGTTTTCCGGCTTTGTGTCAAATAAGCTGGGCGACAGACGCCTGATACGCATCGGTATAGCTGTTGAGCTGGCCGGTATCCTGCTCATATTCCTTCCGGTTTCACATTACATGGTTGCAGCAGTTGGTTTTGTTGTGACAGGAATCGGTATGGGACCTGTTTATCCGGCTATTCAGCATATGGCTCCGATCAATTTCGGTAAAAAATACAGTGCGGCAGTCATAGGCCTTCAGATGGCCTGTGCATATGTCGGAAGCACATTTATGCCGATGATATTCGGGCTTATCCAGGAGAGCATCGGTATCGGAATCATGCCGGGCTTTCTTCTGATATTTGCAGTTTTGAATCTTGTTCTTCTTGAGATAACATATGTTGTGACGCGAAAGAATACTGACAGAAAATAAATTGTGAGAAATTCCAATAATACAAGCAGCTGGAAAACTGTGATAATGTTGATGAGAATATGACAATAAACAGTAAGATAATCAATGATAATATATAAAGATAATATACAGTAGGATAAATAATAAGAATACATAGCCGGATTAATAATATACTACAGCTGGCTGAATAATTAAAAACTAACGAAAATAACAGGCATATAGAAAAAGGCAGAGATATGAAAAAGCATGTTAAGATTAAAACAAAGCTGGCAGTGATAGTTGCGGCTGGCGTTGCACTCTTCACCATGGCGGGCTGGCCCTTCTTCAGGTTCATATGCTACTGTGGCAAAAAGGGCAGTGCTTCGTCGAAGAAAAAAAAGAAGAAATGGTTTCAGCTTAAGCATACTGTGATCAATCATCCGAGACATCTCTATAATGATGAATACGAGGAAACGAAGAAGTGGTGCGAAGCTCAGGATATGACGGATTATTATATCACCGCTCGCGACGGACTGAAGCTTCATGCCTCATATTTGCCTGCAGAGAATCCTGAAAGAATCATTCTTATGAGCCATGGCTACAAGGGAAGCGCTTTCGGAAGCATGGCTCATATGGCTGAGTATCTTCATGATAATAACGCTGACCTTTTATTTATAGATCAGAGATGTTGCGGAGAGAGTGAAGGGAAATACATAACCTTTGGCGCAAAGGAGCAGTATGATATCATAGATTGGCTGAAGCTTATCGAAAGCATCAATAAGTATAAACTTCCGGTTTACCTTTACGGACAGTCCATGGGAGCTGCTGCAGTACTCCTGGCTTCAGGGCAGGGTCTTCCTAAGGAGGTCCATGGAATAATTGCCGACTGCGGTTTTCATTCGATGAAGACGCAGCTGAGGGATATAGCTTCCGGATGGTTTCATCTTCACTGGGTCGAGCTTTTACTGCTGCGAGTAGACCTGTTCTGCCGTATTTTTGCAGGCTTCAGGATGAAGGACACTGATGTCGGTGCGGCACTTAAGAAGAATACTGTTCCGGTTATTTTCTTCCACGGTGAGGATGATACTTATGTATTTCCACGTAATTCCGTAATGAATTTTGAGACATGCAGGGCACCGAAGGAACTTGTCCTTGTACCAAAGGCAAGACATCTCTGCTGCTCATTTACCGACCCTGAAATGTATGAGAGTAAACTGAGGGATTTTTTTGACAGATTAGATCAAGGAATATGATTGAGGAAAAAATCATTTACAGACAGATCGATCATAAAAAATACAGTTGAATATATTAAAAAAATCGATCAGGCATGGTGGCATGATAACAGAGTGACCACGACATAACGAACAGTTTTAACAATAGTGTTCGATATGTTGTGGTCACTTTTATTGGAAGTGTCTGTTAAGTCGTTGGGGGGCTTGTAGACCGAAAAAGAATGTAGTATGGTCTGCTCTATCAAAGGAAAACGAGATGTGATTTTAAATGGAGGGCCAGATAAGATGAGAAAAGAGTATCCGCTCACAGCAGCGCAGAATATGCATTATCAGTGGATAAGAGAGTATAAGACACAGCAGGTTTCAGGTGTCAGCATAGTTGCTTCGCTTAAGGCTGAACTGGATTTCGGACTGCTCAAGAAATGTATTCAGCTTGAGATCAAGAGATACGGATGCATTCGTCTCAGATTTACGAAGCCGGATGAAAATGGTGAGATCAGACAGTATCTGATCAAGCATGATGCCAGAGATATCAAGCTTAAGGATATGACAGGCATGACTCTGGAAGAGGCAGACAATATCATGCAGAACTGGGCATATGAAACTCTGGACGGAGACAATCGTCCGATGTGTGAGTTCCTGATGGTTAAGCTTCCGGAAGGCTACAATGGCTTCTTCGTACATATGGATCACCGCCTTATAGATTCCTGCGGACTGGTCGTAATGGTAAATGACCTGATGCAGTTATACACGCACTACCGTTTCGGAGCAGAGTATCCTGCAGATCTGGCGGATTTTGAGAAGGTGCTGGAGGCAGACCTTCAGAAGGCCGGAAATGAGAAGCGTTTTGCCAAGGACAAGAAGTTCTGGGACGATCAGCTGGATGCTTTAGGAGAGCCACTCTATTCGGATATTCAGGGACCGGCTGTTCTTGAGGAAGCAAGAAAGAAGCATAATGATCCGAAGCTCAGAGCTGCGGATATCGAACGTAAGGAGCTTTTTGTTGCAGTTAAGGATTACAAACTTGAACCTGAACCGACCAAGGGACTTATCGATTTCTGCATGAATCATCAGCTTTCGATGACAAATCTTCTCCTTCTTGGCATCCGTACATATTTGTCCAAGGTAAATAACGGACAGGAGGATATAACGATTGAGAATTTCATTTCCAGAAGATCAACTCATGATGAGTGGACTTCGGGAGGAAGCAGAACGATAATGTTCCCTTGCAGAACTGTAATTCCTGCGGACATGGATTTTCTTTCAGCCGCATATGAAATACAGAATGTTCAGAACAGAATATACATGCACAGCAATTACGATCCGGCGCTTATCCGCGAGGAAATGAAACGTCGATACAATACACCGGATGATACAACCTACGAAAGCTGCTATCTGACATATCAGCCGATGCCGGTACATATGGACAATCCGTTCCTTAAAAATATACCGATGCATTCAAAGTGGTTTGCAAACGGTGCAGCAACCAAGAAGATGTACCTCACGGTATCTCATACCGATGACGGCGGTATGAATTTCTCATATCATTACCAGACGGTAAAGCTTACCGAGAAGGATATGGAACTCTTATATTATTACATGATGAAAATACTCTTTAAAGGTATTTCCGAGCCGGACATCAAGATCGGTGATCTTATGGATCAGGTATAAAGCTTCGGATCAAAGAAATAATAAAACATATAGATGATTCGTAATAAGAATAGAATCAGATATCACAGAATAGATAATAAAGAATTTGAATAAAACAGGAGGATAATAAGATGGATAAGGTTATGGAATTTAAGAAACTTATAGCACAGTATTGTGACGTAGCAGCAGAGGATATGAAGGATGAGATGAGCTTCCGTGAGGATCTGGGACTCAGCTCGCTTGATTTCATGTCATTTCTCGGTGAGATCGAGGATAACTTTGATGTTGAGCTCGATCTTGAAGAGGCAGTAAAGATCAAGACAATCGGCGAAGCACTTGAGATGCTTGATATGCTCGAGGTTGCGTAAGAACTACTGTAGCAGGCAGGCTGTTGCAGGTACGACTGTCCAGGTGCGATTGTGGCAGTTTTGACTGTGAGTGTGGATTATAGCGAGAGGTATCGGATATGAATACTATCAGAGAAATATGGGACAGGTCACAGAACCTTTACTCAGAGCTTCCTGCAGTCAGGTGGCTTGAGAAAAAAGAGATAAAAGAGAAGAGCTATGCCGAGCTTGGAGAGGACATCACTTCAGTAAGGAAGGGCCTTTCGGCAAAGGGCTTGGCAGGAGTTCATATAGCTCTTATCGGAACAGCTTCGGTAAGCTGGATAAGCAGCTATCTTGGTATTACAACCGGTAATAATGTCGCGGTTCCTCTTGATGCAGGTCTCCCTGCAGAGGATCTCGTTAACCTCCTTAATGATTCGGATTCCGAAGCGCTTTTCCTTTCGCCAAAGAGGAAGGATATCCTGGAAGGACTGAAGGAGAAGTGTCCGAAGATCCGTTATATATGGCTTCTTACGGAGGATGCAGCAGAGGGTTTTGAAACATTTGGTGATCTGATAAAGGACGCTGCAGGTCAGGTCGATACTGAGGGACTTCCTGCAGAAGAGATCGCAACACTCATCTATACCTCCGGAACCACAGGTAAGAGCAAGGGTGTAATGCTTACACAGATGAACCTTGCACAGAATGTTGAAGCGGTTCCTTATACTGCCGAGCCGGGCTGTACACTTCTCAGTGTGCTTCCTGTTCATCATGCATTCTGCCTCGTTATGGACTGGCTCAAGGGCTTTTCACTTGGAGCGGTTGTATGCATAAATGATTCGTTTATTCACATGATACGTAATATGGGCATATTTAAGCCGGATGTTATGCTCATGGTTCCTCTGATGATAGAGACCATCTATAAGAGGCTCGCTTCGGTTGATGCATCAGTTCCTGCCGCAGCGGTAGCTGAAAATGTATTTGGCGGAAAGCTGAAGATCATTTTCACCGGTGGTGCGCATCTCGATCCGTTTTATATAGATAAGCTGGAAAAATATGGTGTTCAGGTGCTTGAGGGATATGGTATGTCTGAGTGTTCCCCTGTAATAAGCTCAAATACACCTGAAGACCATAAGAAGGGCTCCATCGGAAGACCTCTTGCCAATGTTAAGGTACGTTTTGTGGACGGCGAGATCCAGGTGCAGGGCAGCAGCGTTATGAAGGGCTACTATAAGATGCCTGCTGAGACAGAAGAAACATTGAAGGACGGCTGGCTCCACACCGGAGACAAGGGCTACCTCGACGAGGATGGCTTCCTCTTCATAAACGGCAGGGTCAAGAACCTCATCATCCTTTCAAATGGTGAAAATATATCACCTGAGGAGATTGAGAACAAGCTTGGTATCAATCCTCTGGTAGGAGAGGTGGTAGTTACGGGTGAAAATAACGGCCTTACGGCACGTATCTTCCCGGATCAGGATGTAATTAAGGCTATGGGGCTTGATGACGCAGCTGTCGAAGCAGGATTAAGAAAGCTTCTGGATGAATATAACCGTCCGCAGCCAACCTACAGACAGATTGTTTCTCTTGTAATAAGAAAAAGCCCGTTCCATAGAAATGCAACGGGCAAGATAGTCAGAGCGGATGCTGCGCTTGACGACTAGTATATGGTTTGAAATTTACTTTCCGGTTCCGAGATAAGGAAGTATGCCGGAAACAAAAATCTTTGATAAAATATCAGCAATTTCTTCAGCGGGGGTCGCAAAGTCCTCCGCTGTCCATTTATGCAGAACACCTATCGTACAGCCGATAGAGCTTGCAATCAGATAAGAGAAGGTGGTACGGTCACTAGTTGCCGTTACATTTATCTGTGTTACCTCTGCAACATATTTATGAAACATGGTTATGGCCTTCTCAAAGAATGCGTCTCCTCTTGGACTCTGAAGCAGATTGGCCAGGAAGGGGTTCTTTCTGGTGTAATTGCAGATCGCAAGGAAATAGGAACGGCACATATCGCGGTCGTTCTTCGGGTGGAAGCTTTCCATCATCCGGAATATATCACGTATGGTCTTATCCTCAGCCGCAACCATAAGGGCAGGGATGTTTTCGTAATGGTTATAGAAGGTGCTTCTTACGATCCCGGCCTTCTTTATAACGTCAGATACGGTGATCTTATCGAGTTCCTTATTCTGAAGCAGAAGGAAAAATGCATCATAAATAGCGTCTTCTGCGGTGCTGTAGCGTTCATCTGATTCGTTCATGTGTAAATCCTTTCAAGTTTTAAAGCCTGCTACCGGATATTATAGCAGATAATACGGAAAGACGAAATAAAAAATCCGCAGTCTCTTATGAAACTGCGGATTTTTTAAGTACCCCTATTCTTCCATCATATTTTTCATTTCTTCAATCATTGCATCATCCAGAGGAGCTTCCTTAAGCTTGTCCCAAGCCTTCTTGGCAACTTCGCTGATCTTAGGAGGAAGAAGTTCCTCGTGATACTGGTAGTGACCATATCCACGATATTTATCAGTATATTGTGCGACCTCCTGACCGTCTCTCATGACCCAAACCTTCATATCAGGCTCATTCTCGTGCTTTGTGCTTCTTGGCCTCAGTTCGATCTGCCATGTGTCGTTCTCGAAGATCACTACATTCTGCTTTGGTTCTTTGTTTTCCATAGTACAAATACCTCCTTATGTTAAAAGATTGAAGAATTTTTCAACTGAAGATATTATACCACAGTACCCCATTGAGGGGCAACAGTCTTTATCTTTTTTGGAGGTATTTTTAGATTAATTTTTAGGCCTCCTGGCCGAGCCTGGCAGCCCATTCGATAGCGTCATCGATATGCGGACGGAAGTTGTCACGACCTACTTTTTCTACAAAGCCGCTCTTCTCCATTGTATGGAAAGGCTGCTCGTTAACGTGAGAGAAGATGAGCTGTATTCCGCTCTTTTCACATCTCTCCTGGAGCTGTTCCATGGCATGCATGGCTGAAGCATCAAGAGCCGGAACACCACGCATTCTGATGATGATGGCTCTGGTGAAATCCTTGAAGTTAATGGTTGCAAGACTGTCTGCATCACCGAAGAACATAGGGCCTGAGATTTCATATACACGGACATGCTTAGGGATAACCTTAAGCTCAGGTCCGTCAGGATCCTCGTCCGGATCATAATATTTCCAGCCTGATACGTTTGATTCGTCGCTCATCCTCTTCATGAAGAGAACTACAGCCATGAGCATACCAACCTCAATAGCTACAACAAGGTCAAATACAACCGTCAGTACGAAGGTTACAACAAGTACGAGAATATCACTTTTAGGTGCGGTCTTGCAGAGGTGTACGAAGGTTCTCCACTGGCACATATTGTAGGCAACCATGAAAAGAATGGCTGCGATCGTCGGCATAGGTATAAGTGCAGCATATGGCATGAGAAGCACAAGCACCAGAACGAGAACAATCGAGTGTGTGATACCGGCTATAGGAGTACGTCCGCCGTTCTTGATGTTTGCAGCGGTTCTTGCGATGGCGCCTGTTGCAGGGATTCCTCCGAAGAGAGCGGAACCGATATTTCCGGCACCCTGTGCGATAAGCTCCATGTTTGAACGGTGATGTGAGTTGATCATACCGTCAGCAACCACGCACGAAAGAAGGGATTCGATAGCTGCAAGTATGGCGATGGTAAATGCGTCCGACAGCGAGCCCTTGATGCCTGAAAGACTTATGTCAGGAGCGCTGAAGGCCGGAAGCTTGTTGCTAATTGAATAGAGATCACCGATGGTATTAACCTTCATATTAAGAAGTTCTACCATACCTATTCCGACAAATACGGCTATAAGTGATCCCGGAATCTTCTCGGTAATATACGGCCAGATGATAAGAACTGCCAGACAGACAACGCCGACCAGAATGGCTTCCCAGTTGACACCGGATATATTTTCACCGATGGCCTTCACCTTGTCCATGGTTTCAATAGTCTTGGTTCCGGCAGGGAAGGAGAGTCCCATAAAGTCCTTGATCTGTCCGATAACGATGGTTACTGCGATACCGGCTGTGAAACCGGTGGTTATGGTATAAGGAATGAATTTGATCAGAGAACCGAGTCTCAGAAATCCCATTACAATAAGGATAATACCTGCAAGAATGGTAGCGAGAGCCAGTCCGCTCATACCCTTTTTGGCAACGATGCCTGCAACGATGGTTGCGAAGGCAGCGGTCGGACCTGCTATCTGTACACGGCTTCCGCCGAGGAAGGCTATGATAAAGCCTGCGATGATGGCGGTATAGAGACCCTGCTCAGGACCTACTCCGGATGCAAGTGCAAGTGCTATCGAAAGCGGCAGTGCGATGATCGCTACGATAATTCCGGAAATAATATCCGTTACGCATTTCTTTTTACTGTAGTTCTTCAGATTGCTGAAAAGCATCGGCTTCAGCTTATCTCTGTTCATATGATGATTCTCCCTTCTGTTTTCCACATGATCCATATGTTCGGAGCATGTAAGAGGCTTGCTCCGATTAAGTCACAATGTCACACATTATAAGCACGTTGTCCGGGAAATGCAAGAAATACTTATAATATAACAAGACATGCTCTGTTCTTGTCGCGTCATCACATCAAGAACCTGCACCATAGGCGCCGTATATTCCTCAAAAAAGAAACAGTGAGTTGCGATTGAGGGGTAAGAGTGATACAATTATTCTGTGTACTCATTTATTGTGGGAGAGTATGCAAAAAAGAAGGGTATATAGTGTTTTTGGAGATAAAATATGGATAATAGGGACGAAAACAGAAAAATATGGGCCGACAGACGCTTTTATTTCTGTGCGATAATCACCGTGACCCTTCTTTATCTGATTCTCGATACGATGTTTCATATGAACAGCCTCGATAAGGAGGATCAGACAGAGGATTACAGCGATAATTGGTTTTATGAGGACGGGACAGCTGTCGATTTTGATAACCTCAGTAAGGGGAAAGAGGTTGTCATACATAAGCGTGGTAATATGGAAGAGGTCAATGATCGTATGATCTGCTTCCATAGTAAGAATGTTTACTTCTCGATTTACTTGGATGATGAGCTTATCTATGATTTTCATCCGGATGCACCGAAGATATTTGGTAAAGCATATGGAGTCTGTCCTCATTCCGTAAATATACCTATAATGAATAAGGATGGAGTGCTGAGGATAGTACTTAATAACATTTACCCTAAGGAGCCGGGCTTTATCAAGGATATCTGTCTTGATAACGGAAATCAGTTCCTCGTGGAGAAGATGCAGGATTCTGCACCTGATTTCCTGCTTTGTCTGATAGTTTTTGTTTTCGGTATAATACTCCTGACAATAGGTTTTGTGGGAAGATACTTTAAGGAGAAGAGAGGCGAGATCATAAGTGTTGGTACCTTTGCCATGGTTTCATCTCTGTGGGTTGCCTGTGAAACCGATATTTTCCCGATGATCATCAGAGCACCGGTAGCGGTGCATTTTATGGAATATATGGCGCTGGATCTTCTGGGAATTTCCGGAATAATGCTTGTAACAGCCGTTACGGATTGCAGGAGATTCCATATAGTTGATGTTTTTGCGGCGCTTACGGCAGCCAAGATAGGCTTCTCAATCTTCTCTGTTCTGTCGGGAGGACTGGATTATCACCAGCTGCTGATCGTTTCACATGTGCTGCTTTCTCTGGCGGTAATTATCGTTTTAACTCTTGTTGGTTATGGAATAAAGAGGCATATGCTTAAGCTAAAGCATATGAAGATACTCTTTGCCGTGCTGGTCTTCTCGATAATAATGGGAGTAATAGATATCATACGTTATGTGGCACTTCCTTATGAGTATAACAGACCATCATATTATAAATATTCGATGTTTCTGTTCATCATAGTTCTCGGAAGCTATGAGTTCTATGCAATATCCGAGATGAGCCGACGTGGTCAGTATGCCGAGATCATGGAGGATCTGGCGTATAAGGACGGACTCACAGGGCTTATGAACCGTATGGCTTACAACCGCGAGATAGAAAGAGCAGGCATGTCGGAGGAGCCGGTTGCATGTATCATGCTGGATATGAATTATCTGAAACGCGTGAATGATGAGATTGGACATGATATGGGTGACAAATACATCCTTAAGGTTGCTGAGTTTATGAATGCTGTCTTCGATGGCGATGATAAATGCTTCAGAATTGGCGGAGACGAGTTCTTTGTTTTAGGGCACTATGGGAAAAACGATCCGAGACTGTATGACAAGAGAGACGCCTTCAAAGCTATGGTCGAAGATTTCAACAAGACATCAGGTAATAATATTCCGCTCAGTATAGCTTACGGACATGCTGTATTTATTCCGGGAAAGAGTAATATAGAGGATGTCATCCGTGAAGCGGATAAGAGGATGTATAAGATGAAGGTTCTGATGAAGGCAGCTAGAGTATAGCTGCCGGAGAGCGGCGGCTGGCCGGGTCAAAGGTTTCAGGATATAACTTTAGTAATAGAAGGTTCGTAAAATGGGGTTACGACAGTTTATAAACAGAGATATAGAATTTCAGAATGAGACAAAGCGGGGAGTGGTTTCGGTAAGGATATTATATATCGTTACCATGCTCGCTTTTCTTCTTGACCTTGCTTTTGCAGGGATTCCGGTAATAAAGAAGTTTCCTTACAGGATAGGGCTCATCTTTCTGGCAATGATAATCCTTTTTGCAAATACATATTTTCTGAATACCAGAGCGACTATAGTTCTGTATCTTCTTTTTACATTTACCTTCAGTTTGTCAATGATCCCATGCTTCGGATGGAGCGCAGGCATGCAGAATTATTTTATAGTGATGCTCATGGTCTGCTTCTTTGCCGCTCACGGGAGTCTTGGCTTTAAAATAATACTGACGGCTATAGTTCTGTGCGTCAGGATAGCTGCGATATTTATCTACAGCGGCACACTTCCTGAGGTGAAGATCAGTGAGGTTTCAGGCAAGCTTATCCAGAGCTCAAATATAACTGCGGTTTTTCTTTCAGCAGTCATACTTGCCTACATCTACAGTCACAGGGAAAATGTTGAAGAAAGCAAGCTGATGAAGTTTAACGACAGGCTGATGAAGGAAGCAAATACAGATCAGCTTACGGGGCTCGGTAACAGACGCTATGCAAGAGCCTATCTGGAAAGCGTTAAAAGGGCTTCATACCTTGACGCTATAAGTGTGTGCATGGCTGATATTGATTTCTTCAAGAAGGTTAACGATACCTACGGCCATGATGCCGGTGATGAGGTTCTTAAGGCTGTTTCAGCTGCTTTGAAAAATGGATGCGGAGAGAAAACTCTTGTATCAAGATGGGGCGGGGAGGAATTTCTTATCGTATTTACCGGTGTGAACGGTGATGATGCGTTCATGATACTTGAAAAGCTGAGATCAGAGGTTCAGAAGATGACCATAAAGGCTCTGGAGAACGAGATCAAGGTTACCATGACCTTCGGACTTACGGAATATGATTTCGGCGGCGATATGGAGAAGGCAATCAAGGAAGCCGACGAGAAGCTTTATCTCGGCAAGACCGGCGGAAGGAATAAGGTTATTTATTAATATTTAATATGATGTGGAATAAAAATAATGTCAGATAAAGAAAAGAAAAACGAGATAACAGAAAGACCAAAGAGAAGATTGGATAAATATGGCTTATACATAGTTGTCCTTCTTCTTTTCTTTGTTGCGGCTATTGTTATCATATCCTTATACCTCCGTTCACAGCTGAACAGCGTTAAGAAGGACGATAAGAACTATAAATACCATTTTGTATTTATCGGAAAGTCGGAGGATTCCTATACCGCAAACCATATTTACGAGGAGGCCAGAAGCTACGGAAGACAGCATGATGTTTATGTTGAAAAGCTGAAGAACAGTGCCAGTGCTTCCTACAGTGATGACGATTACGTTCGCATGGCGAAGGATATGGGCGTGGACGGGATCATCATTGAGGCTTCGGATGAGAAGAGTCTCGGAAGCTGTATTGACGAGGCTGAGGAAAACGGCGTTCCGACCATTACAATACTTACGGACTGTCCGGGCAGCCGAAAGTCGTTTATTGAAATAGGAAATTATAATCTCGGAAGAGAATATGCACGTACCATTATAAATATAACCAGGACAAGATCACCAAAGGTTATGGTATTTATTAATGAGGAGCAGGATGGGTATCTGCAGGTTGTCGACGGAATCCGTGAAACCCTTGCAAATGAAGGAAATCACCTCAGTCCCGAACTTGATATAAAAAATGTAGGCGACATGCCGAACTTCAGGATCACCGAACTTGTGAAGGAAAGTCTGTCGGATGCAGAAACCAGGCCGGACATCCTTATCTGTGTCAATGAGCATGATACCAAGGTTGTTTATCAGGCGGCGAGGGATTATGATCTTGCCGAAAAAACGCAGCTTATAGGCTACGGTATTTCCGAACCGCTTCTCAGGGCTATCAGGGATGGAGAGATAGCTGCGATAGTGGATGCTGATTCGGCGCAGCTGGGCATGATGTCTGTGGATGTCCTGCTGAATTATCATAAAAAAGGCAGCTGCAATGATCATATAATAGTAGATGACACTGTTGTTACGAAGGACAATGTAGAGAGGTATCTGGATGAAGATTAAAAGACGTAAGTTTCGTACCCAGATCATTTATATCTTTCTTCTGACCTTCGTATCGCTCTTCCTCATGAACCTCTATATTTTCAGAAATATGAGACAGGTCGTGAGCAGCGTAGACAGTGCATATGAAGGAAACAGAAAGCTTACTGAGATGCGTGAGTGGCTGGATACCATTCATTCGGGGATGCGTGAATACCTTAATATGAAGGATGAGAGTGTCCTCAATCAGTATTATATAAATGAAGAGAAGTACAAAGAATTTCTTGAAAAATTCAAACATGAAGGCGAGATGACCGAGGTCGAACTCCGCGAAAATGCGATTTATAATATTTCCGTCGGATATATTCAGTCGGTGAGTAAGGCGGTTCTTGCCAAAAAAAACGGAGAGATAGTTGAATATCAGTCGTATCAACAGCAGGCGGAGAGGCAGTACGAATATCTGACGACTTCCATGCTGAGCCTTAACAACCTGATGTTTCATAACAACTCGGGCACAAACAGTAAAATGAGCAGGCTGATGCGAACCTCTGAGAGGCTCAGCGGAATCATTCTTTTCCTGACGGGCGGAGTTGATATCTGTATACTGCTGCTTCTTATCAGAAGGCTGACCAAGCCGCTTCAGAAGCTGGTGGATACAGCGAAGGAGGTCGGACAGGGAAATCTCGACGTTCAGCTTGTGGAAACGCATGACTATAATGAGATCGGTATTGTTAACAGCTCCTTCAACCAGATGGTGATAAGTCTGAAGGATTATATGGAGAAGGTGCGTGTAAGCGTGGAGGCTGAGAGTGCTCTTCGCGAGAAGTCGATCCGTATGGAGGCATCCGTTAAGGACGCCCAGCTGAAATATCTGCAGGCGCAGATTAATCCGCATTTCCTCTTTAATACACTTAATGCAGGCGCTCAGCTCGCCATGATGGAGGAAGCCGACCAGACCTATCGTTATATTCATAAGGTGGCTGATTTCTTCAGGTACAAGGTGAAGAGTGATGAGGGCATATCAACCATTCAGGAGGAGCTGCAGATCGTTGATGACTATATTTACATCCTGAACGTGCGCTATGCCGGCGAGATCCACTACAATAAAAATATTGATGAACAATACCTGAGTGTCAGTGTTCCGAGTATGATACTCCAGCCTGTAGTGGAGAACTGCATAAAGCATGGTCTCCATGATGTGGAGTGGGAGAAGAAGATAGATGTTTCCGTAACCGGCGAGGATGACAGAATAGTCATATCCGTAAGTGATAACGGTGTCGGAATCCCGCAGGATATAATTGACAAGATCATGACAGGAACGCTTAAGGACGAGGAGTATATCAATAAGAAGGACGGCGTCGGACTGGACAACGTAATAACCAGGCTGAAAACCTTCTATGACCGCGAGAACGTGATCGAGATAACCAGTGTCGGACCGGACATGGGTGCGGAGATCGCACTGTATATTCCGAAGGATACGACAGCGTGAGATTGATCGATCCGGATGATCGTTCAGCTTAACATCAGTCGTGTTGAGGGTACCGCAGTCGTGATTCGTATAGGACAATAATGATACTGTATTTATTAATGAGGACAAAATATGTATAAGATTTTGATCGCAGACGATGAGAGCATCGTTATAAACGCTCTGAAATTTATAATAGAAAACAACTTCCCGGGGGAGTGTCTGATCGAGAGTGCAAATACGGGCAGGCGCGTTATAGAGCAGGCTGAGTATTTCAGACCGGATATTGTATTTATGGATATCCAGATGCCGGGCATCAATGGTATCGAGGCCATGAAGGAGATAAGGAGATCGAGCGAGGGGATCATCTTCATAGTTGTCAGTGCTTACCTCAAGTTTGATTATGCCAAGGATGCCATCAATATCGGTGTTATGGATTATATCAACAAGCCTATCGACAAGGATGTGATTGTCAGCATCCTCAGGAAGGCAATGAGAAAGGTTGATTTCAATAAGCAGAAGAGAAGCGAGGAGCTTTCCAACAGAGAGAAGCTTGAGATCGTAACGCCTATCATCGAGAACGGCTTCATCTATTCGCTGATCTATCAGAATCACGGCGAGGAGGAGCTGGCGAACTTCAGAACGCTGCTCAGTATTGAGGAGGATTCCGGGTTCATCATGTCTCTTCAGTTCGGTGATATCGCACCGAAGGGTGAGATGGAAAACACGATCGGAACCACTGTCCGCCTTCAGAAGGAGTATTCACGTATCAAGGATGCAGTTAAGGCAAGCTTCAATTGCTGCGTTGGTGCGATGATGGGAAATATGATACTTATATTTGTTCCGCGAACCATGCCTCTTCCGGATGAGGAATATGAAACAAGAATTCAGATAATCAACGAAGCACGTAAGATGACCAGAGAGCTGAGACGCCTCTTCGGGGCCTGGTTCAGAGTCGGTATCGGAACCGTGCACAGGCTGGAGGATCTATCACAGTCCTATAATGAAGCCATGCGTGCGCTTTCCTTTAACAGAACAGACTCGGTTGTTCATGTGAGCGACCTTCCGCTTCTTGTAAGCTACGAGGACGATTATCCGGTTGAGACCGAAAACGCCCTCTTCAAGAATATCGAGGAAGGAAACGTGAGCCGTGCTTCCTTCTATGCGGCTGCATTCTTTGACTGGATGATGGAAAGGCATGTCCAGAATGTCATGGATGTGAAGCTTAAGGTGCTTGAATTTGTCCTTCGTGCCGAGAGGATCGGCTTCGAGAGCGGCGGTATGATCTACCGCTTCAATATGAGAAGCGAATATCTTGATACCATCATGAACATGACTACCTACGACCAGCTCCGTGAGTGGTTTACGACCAAGATCGGAACGGTCTGCCATAACATCCTTACCAGCAAGGAGGAAAATACGGTCGATATCATCAAGAGTGCCCAGGAATATATCGCCCAGAATTATTCGAAGGATCTCATCCTTGATGATGTTTCGAAGGAACTTCAGATATCACCTTACTATTTCAGTAAGCTTTTCAAGAAGCGTACCGGCAGTACCTTTATCGAGTATCTGACCAATGTCCGCATGGATAAGGCCAGAGAACTTCTCCGTAACACTAACAAGAGTATGAAGGAGATATGCCTCGAGAT
>OCTW013416975.1_pt1 | contig 56590 bp, 51 predicted proteins | sample 1539671 | NCBI WGS metagenome assembly OCTW01 (sample SAMN02144230, study PRJEB22623) | gut metagenome | biome: sheep rumen | host: Ovis aries | place: New Zealand | reverse complement strand
CGCATACGCATCGACTTCGGGGTCACCTCGACGAGTTCATCCTGCTTGATGTACTCCAGACATTCCTCCAACGACATCACCGTCTTCGGGATGATGCGGGCCTTGTCATCAGTACCAGAGGCACGGACATTCGTCAGTTGCTTGGCCTTGCAGACATTCACCACGAGGTCGTTGTCGTGAACATGCTCGCCGACCACCTGACCAGCATACACATCCTCGCCCGGATCGATGAAGAACTTGCCACGGTCCTGCAGTTTGTCGATGGCATAGGCAAAAGCGTTGCCCGTGTCCATCGAGATCATCGAACCGTTCACACGGCGCTCTATCTCACCCTTATAGGGCTGGTACTCCTTGAAGCGGTGGGCCATGATGGCCTCGCCCTGACTGGCAGTCAGCACATTGGTACGCAGACCGATGATACCACGCGAGGGGATATCGAACTCGATGTTTACACGCTCGCCCTGATTCTCCATCGATGTCATCTCACCCTTACGGCGGGTCACCATATCAATCATCTTCGACGAGAACTCTTCCGGCACATTAATCGTCAGTTCTTCGATCGGCTCGCACTTCTTTCCGTCAATCTCTTTATAGATCACCTGCGGCTGTCCCACCTGCAACTCATAGCCCTCGCGGCGCATGGTTTCCACAAGCACCGAAAGGTGGAGTACGCCACGGCCTGAGACAATCCACTTATCGGTAGAGTCTTCGAAGGGCTCCACGCGAAGGGCGAGGTTCTTCTCCAGTTCCTTCTCCAGACGGTCGTTGATATGGCGGGAGGTCACAAACTTTCCCTCCTTACCGAAGAAAGGCGAGTCGTTGATGGTGAAGAGCATCGACATCGTGGGCTCGTCGATGGCGATGGGGGCCAGCGGCTCGGGGTTCTCCAGGTCGCAGAGGGTGTCGCCAATCTCAAACTTCTCCAGGCCGATGACGGCACAGATATCTCCGCAGTCCACAGAGTCGGTCCTCACATGTCCCATACCCTCGAAGGTATGCAGCTCCTTGATCTTCGTCTTCTCCATCGAGCCGTCGCGATGGGCAATGGTCACCTGCATGCCGTCCTTCAGTTGTCCGCGATGCACACGTCCCACGGCGATACGCCCCTGATAACTCGAGTAGTCGAGTGAGGTGATCAGCATCTGGGGCGTTCCCTCGATCTGCTGCGGGGCGGGGATTACCTCCACGATCTTATCGAGCAGATAGGTGATATTGTCGGTAGGTGTCTTCCAGTCCTCACCCATCCAGCCGTTCTTGGCTGAGCCATAGACGACGGGGAAATCCAACTGGTCTTCGGTGGCGTTGAGCGAGAACATCAGGTCGAACACCATCTCATACACTTCTTCGGGACGGCAGTTAGGCTTGTCCACCTTGTTCACCACGACGATGGGTTTCAGACCAATCTGCAGGGCTTTCTGCAACACGAAGCGTGTCTGCGGCATCGGACCTTCAAAGGCGTCGACGAGCAGCAGGCAACCGTCGGCCATATTCAGCACACGCTCCACCTCACCGCCGAAATCGGAGTGTCCCGGGGTATCTATGATATTGATCTTTACTCCTTTCCAATTGATACTCACATTCTTCGAGAGAATGGTGATACCACGCTCCCTCTCCAGGTCGTTTGCATCCAACACCTGATTGCTGAGATTCTGTCCCTCACGGAAAAGATTCCCGGCGAGCATCATCTTATCGACCAGCGTCGTCTTACCATGGTCTACATGCGCAATAATTGCGATATTCCTGATATCCTGCATCGTCTATAAACTATAAACTTTAAACTCTAAACTATAAACTTCAAACTATATACTTCAAAAAGCGGGTGCAAAGGTACAAATATTTTTCGAAAAAGTTTGCAGTATCGGAAAAAAGTTGTACCTTTGCACCCGCATTTCGGAAAATCCGAAGCATCCGACGACGTAAACCGGCTGGTGATTAGGCCAGAAACGCGTCAGAAGGATGTGTTTGCAAACAACAATTAATCACATTATTAAATTATGTATTTAGACAAAGCCAAAAAGGAAGAGATCTTCGGTCAGTATGGTAAGAGTACCACAGACACTGGTTCTGCCGAGGCTCAGATTGCTCTCTTCAGCTATCGCATCTCTCATCTGACAGAGCATCTGAAGAAGAACCACAAGGATTACGCCACAGCCCGTTCGCTGACGATGCTCGTCGGTAAGCGTCGCAAGCTGCTGAAGTACCTCTACAACAACGACATCAATCGCTATCGCGCTATCATCAAGGCTCTTGGCCTGCGTAAGTAAAAGGCGGATAAGCAACAAAAAAGCCTCGCAAGATTTTTGCGAGGCTTTTTTGTTTGTTACTCAAGCACAATCTTTACATTCTCCTGCGACACGTTCTCCGTAACATTCTGGAACACTGCCCCCTCTTTGGCACGGATGGTGATGTTCTTCAGACGGATATTGTCGATAGGCATCTCTGGCAGGCCGTTGAACTCCATGGCACGACCGGCTCCATTGCAGACGACATCCTGTATAAAGATATTACGGAAGATGGGCGTCGTCTCGTCAACGGCTACCTTCGTGGTGTTGTCGGGCTCGATACCTGCAGCCTTCATCTCTGAGACGGACTTGCCACCATAATACATATTGAACGTGATAGCATCCGTGATGATGTCCATCATTGAGATATGATCGATATAGATATTCTCGACAAGTCCGCCGCGGCCACGCTTCGACTTAAAGCGCAGACCCACGTCGGTACCAAGGAACTGACAGTTGCTCACCTTGAAGTTGCGCACACCGCCGCTCATCTCCGAGCCCACGACAAAGCCGCCGTGACCGGCAAAGACCGTACAACCGTCGACGACCACATTCTCACAGGCCTTACCCCGCTTGCGCCCGTCGGCATCCTTGCCGCTCTTGATGCAGATACCATCGTCACCGGCATCAAAACGGGAGTTCACGATAAGGGCATTCTTACACGACTCGAGGTCAAGGGCATCACCATTCTGGGCATAAGAAGGATTGCGTGCAAGTACATTATCTATAATAATATTCTCACACATCAGCGGATGGATGTTCCAAGCAGGAGAGTTCTGGAAGATCACCCCTTGGAGCAGCACGTTCTTACAACTGACCAGACTGATCATCACAGGACGTAGAAAACGGTGTATGGCATTCCACTCCTCGTCAGTCTTTGCGGCAGGCACGTTAAGATCGGCCCCCTTCTCACCCCGGGCATAGCTCTCGGAGGGCACCCAGTAGTCCTTACGCATCGCAATGCCTCCGGGCCGGGCAAGGACATCTTTCCACATGCCCTCCGACACTTTCGCCCGCTTCACCGGTCGCCAGTACTGTCCGTTGCCGTCGATGACGCCAGCACCCGTGATGGAGATATTCGTGGCACCTACGGCAGAGAGGGGCGACTGACAGCGGCGGGTGTCAAGCCCTTCAAACGATGTCTTGATGATGGGATAAAGATTCTCATCAGCAGCGAAACGGATGACTGCCCCCATCTCGAGGTGCAGGTCGATATTGCTCTTGAGCACGATAGGCCCGGTATGCCACACGCCGGCTGGCACGATGAGGTGCCCCCCGCCCTTCTCCGTCAACGCATCAACAGCCTTGGCAAAGGCTTCGGTACAGAGGCCGATGCCTGTGGGGTCTGCACCGAAATCCTTCAGGCAGACTTTATTGTCTGGGATAACGGGAGCCTTCACTTCAGGCATCTCGAACGGCAGATTTTCTGTGTACTTCTTGTAAGGATTGGCGCCCTTGCAACAATTGTCGCCTTGGGCTTTGGCTCCCAGCACGATGGCGAATGCTGCAACCATGCAGATTAGTTTTTTGTTCATGTTCGTTTTAATTGTTAGTTACTTTTTCTTTTATCTCTGCGAGGGGCTTCATAACGAAGTCACGCTCAGTCATCAGCGGATGTGGGATCTTCAGGTCTGGCTCTTCTATTGTGAGATTGTCGTAGAGCAATATATCAATGTCAATCGGTCTGTCGGCATAAGAAGGGAGAAGAGAGGGCGGAGAGGCCGAGACAGTCTTTTTTCGTCGGCCAATAAGACGCTCAATCCTCTGGGTCTCCTTTAGGAGTGTACGTGGTGTGAGAGTCGTCTCTACGAGGATGACACCATTGAGGAACTTATTCTCAGAGTCGAAGCCCCAAGGTTCTGTCTCGATGAGCGTGGACTGGCGCACAACCGGCCCCACACGCTCACCGATCAGTTCTATCGCCCTGCGGATATGCTGGGCCTTGTCACCAAGATTACTCCCCAGCCCCAGATACACCCGATGGACATTGCTCTCACCTCTCACCTCTTATCTCAATATCAATCATCGACAATCAGGAGTGCATCGCCAAAGCAACCGAACTTGTATCCATTCTTCAGCGCATTCATATAGCACTCATACACATTGTCATAGCCGCCGAACGAAGCCTCTATCATCATCATCGGCGACTCTGGATGGTAGAAGTTGGCCACAAGGGCATTAGACATACTGAACTCGTATGGCGGGAAAATGAACTTGTTAGTCCACCCCTCGAACTCCTTCAGCAGGCCGTCAGTACCGACAGCCGTCTCCGTGGCACGGGCTGTACTCACCCCGACAACACAAACACGGTGCTCTGCCTGTTTCGTACGGTTCACGATGTCGCAGGCTTCCTTGCCGATAAACATCTGCTCGGACGACATCTTATGTTTTGTCAGGTCTTCAACCTCGATGGCGTCAAAGTTGCCCAGTCCGCAGTGCAGGGTGATATAGGCAAAGTTGATGCCGCGGATCTCCATGCGCTTCAACAGTTCACGACTGAAATGCAGTCCTGTGGCAGGGGCAGTGACGGCTCCCTCGTTCTTGGCGTAGATGGTCTGGAAGATATCCATATCCTCAGGTGTAGCCGGACGGCGGTCGATGATATACCGTGGCAGCGGGGCTGCGCCCAAGGCAAAGAGCTCTCGTTTGAACTCATCGTGAGGACAGTCATAGAGGAACCGCAGTGTACGACCGCGACTGGTGGTATTGTCGATGACCTCTGCCACCATCGGGCCGTCTTCCTCGAAGAAGAGCTTGTTGCCGATACGTATCTTACGGGCAGGCTCCACAAGCACGTCCCACAGACGGAGCTCGCGGTTCAACTCACGCAAAAGGAACACCTCGATCTTTGCGTCGGTCTTCTCCTTGGTACCATAAAGCCTGGCAGGGAACACCTTTGTATCGTTGAAGATGAACGTATCGTCTTCGTCGAAGTAGTTAAGGATATCACGGAACTGGAGATAGACAGGATTGCCTTCTTCGTCTTTCAGGTCGTTGCCGTCCTCATCCTGCTTCGTCATCTCGATCTTGCCACTCTTACGGTGCAACACCATCAACCGGCACTCGTCGCGATGCATAGGCGGTTCCAGGGCCACCAACTCCTCTGGGAGTTTAAACTTAAACTGTGATAACTTCATTATGTGATTTACGATTTACGAATTTACGATTCACTATCTAATTGTTGCTCCAGCCAGGCGGGGAACTCATCGAACGTGAGGCAGTCCTCGATACGGACATCGCCGACACGGGTACGGCAGAGAGCCGTCAGATAGGCGCCGCTCCCCAGTGCCTCGCCGATATCGCGGGCCAGCGAACGGATATAGGTGCCTTTGCCGCAGACCACACGGATGGACATCTGCATCGTCACAGGGTCGAAGGCGGTAAGCTCTATCTCGTCGATATGTATCGGTTTGGCTGCCAAAGCCACCTCCTGTCCCTTCCGGGCGAGCTCATAGGCTCTGTCGCCAGCCACCATACAGGCCGAGAAGACTGGTGGCACCTGCATGATGTCACCTACAAAACTGGGCAGCGTCGCGAGAATCTGTTCCCTTGTGATGTGCACTGTCGGATAGGTCTTGTCCACGTCGTGCTCCATGTCGTAGCTGGGGGTCGTGGCTCCCAACTGCAGGGTGGCAGTGTACTCCTTCGTGTGCAGCTGCAGCTTCTCTATCTGTTTGGTCGCCTTCCCCGTACAGAGCACGAGCACCCCTGTGGCCAGGGGGTCGAGGGTGCCGGCATGCCCCATCTTCACCCGCTTCACATGGAGCCGTTTCGACACCACGTAACGGATGTGGGCCAACGCGCCGAAGCTCGTCATGCGATAGGGCTTATTGATATAGATATAGCCTCCCTCGATGAAGTTCATTTTAGTCTACCATTGTTAATGATTGTCCTGTGAGCAGCATCACGAGGATGATGCCACCCACGATGATGCGATAGATGCCGAAGGCCTTGAAGCCGTACTTCGACAGGAAGGCCACGAACCACTTCATGGCCAGCAGCGCCACCACGAAGGCCACCACACAGCCTAAGATCAGCATGGTGATGTTATGCGGTGTTGCCCACGAGGCATCTTCTTTCATCAGGTCGAGCAGGTCGAGCAGCGTGGCACCAGCCATCGTCGGCACAGCCAGGAAGAACGAGAACTCGGCAGCACGCTGACGGGTCAGCCCCTGTGCCATGCCGCCCACGATGGTGGCCATCGAGCGCGACACACCGGGTATCACGGAGATACACTGGAAGAGGCCGATGCGGAAAGCCCGCTTCTCATTCACCTTGTTGGCCTCTGAGCCTTTGTTGAACAGCCTGTCACAGTAAAGCATGAACACGCCACCCACCACAAGCATGATTGCCACGACGAGCACACTGTCGAGCAGCCAGTCGAGCAGACCCGACTTCTTTGCCAACAGGCCGATGACCACTGCAGGGATGACACCCACGATGAGCAGCCAGTAGAAATAGTAGCGATGCTTGAGGCACTGCCACCAAGTGCTGCCCTCCGGAGCAGGTGTGTTGTCGAAACGGAAGAAACGCTTCCAGTAAAGACACACCACCGAGAGGATAGCACCAAACTGGATGATAAAGGTAAAAGCATGTACAAAGGCATCACCCTGCGGAACGCCCAGCAGGTGTTGGGTGATAATCATGTGTCCCGTCGACGAGACAGGCAGGAACTCCGTCAGTCCCTCCACTATCGCTATGATAACAGTCTGAATCCAATCCATATCTTTTTGTTTATAGTTTAATGTTTATAGTGTATTAAACTATAAACCATAAACTTCAATTACAACCTTACTGCTTTGGTTTGCGGATAACCGCATAGATCATCGACACGAAACCGATGAGGCACACTACAGGCGCCACCTTGACACGTCTGACACTGAAGATATCAGGTTCATAGGCCGCATCCGTAGAGGCAGGACCCGTCATCAGCAGGAAACCGATGACCACGATCACCATGCTCACAGCAAGCAAGATGAAGTTCGTCTTGTCAAATGCAAAATTTCTCTTATCCATCATAATTATCAATATTCAATGTTCAATGCTCAATGCTCAAAGCTCAATGCTCAATGCTCAATGCTCAAAGCTCAATTAAATCTTATACAACTCTCCTGGCGGCATGCGGAGGAATCGGTTTACCGAGATATACGAACACGTCAGCGTAATCACCAGTCCGAACACCAGCACCGCCAAGGCCGTAATCACCAGCTCGCGCCAGGTGATGACCAGCAGCACGCCCGGCTCGTAGTAGTAGAGGGCATACACACATCCGCCCAGCACGGCAATGGCTATCACCGCAGCGATAATACCCACCAGCAGTCCCTGCTGCATAAACGGCCTGCGGATGAATCCCCACGAGGCGCCCACCAACTTCATCGTGTGGATGAGGAACCGTCGTGAGTAGACACTCAGGCGCACCGTATTGTTGATGAGCGAGAACGAGATGAATGTCAGCAGCACAGCCAGCACCAGCAACAGGATGTTCAGCTTGGCCAGGTTGCGGTTCACGCTATCCATCAGGTCCACCTGATAGGCCACGTCTGTCACATGCTCATTCTTCCGCAGCTCGTCGCTAATCCACGCCAGCGAGTCGGCATTGGCATAGTCCGACTGCAGATGCAGCTCCAGCGTGGCGGGAAAGGGGTTCATACCCAGGAACTCCGACGGATCGGAGCCCATCGCCTCCGACTGCTCCTTCAAGGCCTGCTCGCGGCTGATGTAGTCGATAGACTTCACAAACGGACGGTGGATCAGGTCATTGCGGAACTGCTTGGCATCGCTGGTAGTCACCTCATCATGGAGCACCACCGTCACCGTCAGGTTCTCTTTCACCCACTCAGACAAGTTACGGGAGGTGAGCACAGAGAACACCACCAGCCCTAACAGCACAAGCACCATCGCCGTGCTGATACACAAGGTCACCAACTGCACACCCTGTCGGTGGCCAGCCTTCTCACGTCGTCTTTTCATGTAGGTTTACGTACGTAATCTTTGAATTCGGCTGCAAAGATACAAATAATAATGAAGAATGAAGAATGAAGAATGAAGATTTTTGCTACCGCCCTCCTAAGTTTTAACTATTTTAAGCATGTAGCAGGCTGATTCCTCACTCTTCTTTCTTCATTCTTCAATTTTCTTCGTACCTTTGCACCCATTATGAGTACAATTATCTATCCATCGCCCATCTTCGGCCCCGTACACAGCCGCCGACTGGGCATCTCCTTAGGCATCAACCTGCTGCCTGCTGACGGCAAGGTGTGCTCCTTCGACTGTATCTACTGCGAGTGCGGCTTCAACGAAGACCACCGCCCCACCCTGCCTCTGCCTACCCGTGAGGAAGTCGCCGACAAGCTCGAAGCCAAGTTGCGGCAGATGGTGGCCGACGACCAGTTGCCCGACGTGCTGACTTTCGCCGGCAACGGCGAGCCCACCTGCCACCCCCACTTCGCTGAGATCATCTCCGACACCATCCGCCTGCGCAACCAGTACTGCCCCCAGGCCAAGGTCAGCGTGCTCAGCAACGCCACGATGATCCACCGCCAGGCTGTCCACGACGCCCTAATGCTCGTAGACAACAACATCCAGAAACTCGACACCGTCGACCCCCTATATATAAATAAGGTAGACCACCCCAACGGCACCTACGACGTGCGTCTCATCATCGACCGTCTGAAGGCCTTCCGCGGCCACGTCATCATCCAGACGATGTTCATGCGTGGCAACATCCAACCCTCAACGCCCAATGCTCAAAGCCCAAAGCTCAATGCTCAAAGCCCATCGGATTCCGTCGACAATACTGGCGATGAATACGTCGTCCCCTGGCTGGAGGCCGTCAAGGAGATCAAGCCCCAGCAGGTGATGATCTACACCATCGACCGCGAGACGCCCACCAAAGGCCTGCTGAAAGCCACCCACGAACAGCTCGACCAGATCCGCGACCGCGTCATCGCCGCCGGCATCCCCTGCACCGCCTCCTACTGACTTTTGCCAGAAATAGTCACAGGCCCATATTTAGCCCAAAACATTTGGCCGTTTCAGAAACTTTTATTATCTTTGTCCCCAATACATTTGGAACTTTCAGAAACAATGCCTATATTTGCACTCGAATAATGACAGAAACGACATAAAAGGAATAGCTGATGAAAAATTAACCAATAAAAAATAATCAATATGAAGAGAAGTCTATTTATACTAACATTGCTGGTAATGCTTTGCGGAACGATTGGTGCTGCCAATTATGATTTCCACATAGGTGGAGTGTATTATCGTATTATATTGAATGATGCCTTAAAACCGACAACGAATGTGGAAGTTGTGGCAGGTGACGAAAAATACACTGGAGATATCGTTATTCCTCCCAGTATTACAGTTGACAAAGTTGAATATGATGTAACCAGAATTGGTCAGAATGCTTTTTCCCAATGCGTCGATGTTACATCTGTTTCTCTTCCAAACAGTTTAACAAGCAAATTGGTAGTAATAGAAGGTCAAGCTTTCGACAATTGCGAAGGTCTGACATCTATTAGAATCCCTGATACTGTGACAGAGATAGGAGCGTTCGCTTTTGAAGGATGTAAAAATCTGAAATCCGTTTATATGGGTAGTGGGGTGCAGGCGGTTCAATATAAAGCCTTCGGCAATTGCGAGGCTTTGGAACGCGTAGACATCTCAGACTTAGCCGCTTGGTGCAACATCGCATTCTATTATAACGGTATTGCCTCGGGGTGGTTTGGCCCATACGCAAATCCACTGGCTTATGCCGGGCATCTTTATCTGGATGGGAAGGAAGTGGTTGATCTGGTTATCCCGAAAGAGGTGACATCCATTCACGGTGATCTGAACTTTTATGGATGTGTCGGTTTGAAATCCGTCACCTTCCCAGATGATTCAAACGTGGAATACATAGGTGAGCTCGCATTTGCAAATTGTGAAAACATCACTACCGTAAAGTTCAATAAGCATCTTAAACGTATCTATGGACGTGCTTTCGCTGGCTGCAAACAGATAGAATCTTTGGACATCCCAGATGAAGTGACATTAATCGAAGCAGCAGCATTTAGTGGTTGTACAAACTTGAAAGAACTAAAGCTGGGTAATGCAATAGAAGAGATTAAGACTGGTTTTTGGGGCCCTGCATTTTCAGGAACGGCCATCAAGGAAATCACTGTACCAGAGAAACTACAATACCTGTCCGGATTCTGGAATAGTCAACTGAGCACTATACATATCGGAAATTCTTCATTGGTTGAAATAGCCAGCGGAGGAAGAGACTACCCACTGCCGATTTCTAAAATAAACATAACAGACCTCAGTACATTCATGAATATCAAAAAAAACAATCTTGGTGCTTATGATTTGTATCTTGATGGAAAGCTTGTTGAAGATCTGACAGTGCCTTCTTCCATAGAGAATGTGATAGAATATGCCATGGGAGGATGTAAAAGTCTGAAGAGCGTGACCATCCCCAGTCATGTAAAGTCTATTGGCGATAACGCATTTCAGCAATGCGCCTCTATTGAAAAGGTGACCTTTGAAGGTGGCAATCCAACTCTTGGTCAAAGTGTGTTCAGCAGCTATAACAACGCCTATTTTGTCACAAAGATGCAGACACCTTCCGAGGCTCCTAATGCATTTGCCAATGATTGCCATAGAACACATATTCTCTGTGTACCTTCTGGAAGAAAGGAACAATATGAGACTGCCGAAGGATGGAAGAATTTTCGGTATATCGTGGAGGCAGAACCTGAAGAGGTCTTTCTGGACAAGGGCAATCTATACAGGATTTATGGAGACGAGCTCACTTTCTTAAAAGGCGGCTATTCTGGAACATGGGGCTATTACATGCCAGAAACAGTTACCTATCAGGAAAAGACCTATCCTGTTACAGCCATAGACGGTGTGGTGTATGAGGGCTATGCTCCTGACATCGTAATATACAATAAGGTGAAGAGTATAGCAGATGGAGCTTTCGCCAGTTGCACAGGAGTGAAGTCGGTGACATCATACATCAAAAAGCCCTATGCTATTAGCAGCAATGTCTTTAGTGACGAGGTGAAGCAAAACATCACGCTTCGAGTGCCTTACGGAAAGGAGGCTGCCTATAAGGCTACCGACGGCTGGAAGGACTTCTTTCACTTCGAGGAGATGCCCCCAAAGAAGGGCGACGTGAATGACGACGATTCTGTAGACGAAAACGATATCAGCGAACTGGCCAAGGAGATCATAGAGCCATCGCAGGAATACGATGCCACCAAGGATGTCAACGGCGACGGCTATATAAATGTAGCCGATATCGTAGAGTTGGTGAACATCATGAAGTAAAAGGCAGCATCTTGCCTACTATCAGCGAATCCCTTGCCAAGACTGATGGCAAGGGATTCGCTGGGTTTGTAAGAGGGGTTTTGATCACTGGGAGCTCTGCCGAATTGGTGCAATCGAAAATTCTAAAAGAAAATGATAGAAAAATGGGTTGAAATGCCATTATTGTAATTAACAAGCTGATAATCAAGCAGATAAGTTATGGCATTTGCTTGTATGAAATGCCATACAAATGCCATAATTACCACAAAAACATGAAACTTACTTACATATTAACGACTATTTACAGGCTATTCCGAGCTGTCAACGATAGGAGTTTATCACAGTTTAAATAGGGCAAACTAACAGTTTAGCCAGTCTAAACTGACAGTTTACCCGGGCTAAACTGTCAGTACAGACTATCCTTGCTATTGCTGAACTGCCTATAAACAAAGGCTTTCAGCGATAGTTTCCTCGATTTTAGACTCTCTTTTGTAAAGTTTTTAGGCAATTATGGCATTTATATGGCATTTTACACAAGCAAATGCCATAGGTTATTATATTGGTTTTCAATTGGTTAAACACTTATATGGCATTATGAAGATATTTTTTAATTTCAAATTAAAAATGGGATTTTATCATTATCACACAAAAGTAATAATAGCTTACATAATCTGAATATACGAATCATCTGGCTCGCTCGCCGCCCAGAGACGAGGAAGAGGCTTTATTTATGATTTCTCTGAGCCGTCACTCTCGACAACGCCTGTAACAATTGTATGTAATTTTGGAATTCCGAAATTGCATAAACAATGGCTAACAACTTATATCTCAATCGCACAATAGAGGGGCTTATCAAAGAGGCTTCCAAATATTTCTCGGTCATATCCGTTACTGGCCCCCGTCAGTCTGGTAAGAGTACGCTTTTGAAGCATCTTTTTCCCAGTATGCCTAACTTGGAATGAAAAACAATGTTTTTGCAATAATAGCCCTCGCCACGATGATGGCGAGGGCTATTATTTATAGATGTAGCGGTAAGGGCACTACTTGCACATGATGCCCTGCTGCGTCGTCTCCAGGAAACGGAGGATGTCCTGGATCTCTGGGCTGTCGGGCACCTGCTCGCGGATCTGATTGATCACATCGAAGGTGCTCGTCTTTCCATGGAAGAGCAGACGATAGGCGTTGGCGATGTGCTTCTGCACCTTCTCGTCGATACCCGCATTGTTCATCATCGTATTGTTGGGGCCGCCATACTCGATGGGCTTGCCGCCAGCGACGACATACGGCGGGATATCGTGGGAGAAGGTAGTGCCGGCCTGGACCATCGCCAGGCGCCCCACACGGGTCTTGGCATTCTGGATGACGGAACTGGAGAAGATGGCGCCATTGTGGATCTCACAATCGCCTGCAATCTTCACACCATAGCCCAAGACGCAGTAGTCACCGATAACGGTGTCGTGGCTCACATGGACACCCTCCATGAGGAAGTTATTGTTGCCAATCTTCGTCACGCCGTCGCGGTTGGTACCACGGTTGATGACAACATTCTCGCGGATGACATTATTGTCGCCAATCACCACATACGACTTGGCACCGCGGAAGTTGAAATCCTGCGGCAGGGCAGCGATGACGGAGCCCTGGTGGATCTTGTTGTTGTTGCCGATACGGGAGCCGTCGCAGATGCTGACGAAGGGGAAGATGATGCAGTTGTCACCAATCTCCACATCGTCCTCGATATATACGAAGGGGAATATCTTACAGTTGTTGCCGATCTTGGCCTTTGGCGATATCTCGGCTTTTGGACTTATTTCATTCATTTCTTTCACTATTAAGTTTATAGTTTAAAGTTTATAGTTTATAGATGATATGACTATAGACAGACTATTGACCGCATGGAAGGGCTTGCCATGTAATCATCTATAAACCATAAACTATAAACCATAAACAATTATCTAATTACTTTGCACCGCCACCAAGGGCCTGGTAGAGGTTGACGACAGCCTGCATGCGGCTGAACTGGTCGCTGACCTCATTGATCTCGGCGTTGAGCAGGTTGCTCTGGGCAGAGATCACCTCCAGGTAAGTGGTGTTGGACGACGACTCCATCAGCTTCTTGGTATCCTCGACATTCTGCTTGAGGACGGTCACACGCTTAGCGTCGAGAACGGTCTTATCCGTATAGGCATTGTAGGACGACAGGGCGTTGGACACCTCGTTGCCAGCCTTGTAGACAGAGTTCTGCCAGGTGTTGAAGGCCTGCTCGTACTTATCCTTGGCCACCTTCAGGCCAGCCACGATCTGTCCGTGCTGGAAGATGGGCTGCACGAGGGAGCCTACTGCCGACAGGAGCCACTTGCCGGGATTGACCATGCCATTGTTGTTGGTGAAGGCAGCGGTACCTGTCACGGTGATGTTCGGATAGAAGCGGCTGCGGGCCGTCTCCACGTCATAGAAGCACTGTGCCAGAGCCATCTCGTTGGCATGCACGTCGGCACGGTTGGCAAGCATCTGGATGCCCACACCGGTAGAGAACTCCGAAGGCAGGCTCTGGTTGGCAAAGGTGCTGCGGGCAATCGTCTGTCCAGGCTGGCCGATGAGCAGCGAGAGCGAGTTCTCCATCTCCCGGATCTGGCGCTGGAGGTCGATCTTCTGCGTCTGCACCTGATAGTAGGCAGCCTCGGCACTCTGCACAGCGGTAGAGCGGTAGCCGATACGGTTGTTGTGCATGAACTGCATCTTCTCCCATGTCTCCTTCGTCAGCTGCTCCATGTCGGTGACGATCTCCACCTGGCGGTCGAGCATCAGAAGGGTATAATAGAGGTTGGCGATGCCTGAGATGATGTTACACTTCACCACCGTCTGATAGTCCTTGGTGGCGAGCAACTGCATCTGGGCAGAGCGCTTCGCGGAGAGCAGGTTGCCAAAGAGGTCGAGGTTCCAGCTGGCAGAGACGGGCAGCGTGTAGGACTTTGTGGCAGCGGCGCCGTCGAACGATGCCAGCGTGCCCTGCGGCGAGACGGCCACGGAGGGCAGGAAGGCCAGCTTGGCCACCTTCAGTGCCTCGGTGACCATGTGGACATTGAGGGCGGCATTGAGCAGGTCGGGATTGTTGTCGAGCCCCTGCTGGATGAGCGTCTGCAGCTGAGGGTCTGTGAAGACGCTACGCCAGGGCAGGTTGCCGAACGACGCCGTGTCCTGTACGGCGAGCGTATCAGTGAGAGACACGGTATCGCGCACCAGCCCCTTCGCATCTACCTCAGGACGCTCGTACTTGTTATAGAGTCCGCAGCTTGACAGCAGCAATGCTGCGGACATGAATATCATAATCTTCTTCATAAGCATATCATTTCTCGAGAACATATTCTACTGGCTTTGAGTGAGCATACTGAGCCAACTCGGCAGCAACCTCAGGATTCTCCTCATCCTCGAACTTCATCGGGCGGAACTTCTCCTGGATCGACTGGAAGATGACAAACAGGGCGGGCACGACGAATATCTGGATGAGCGTACCAACGAGCATACCACCCACGGCAGCGGCACCCAGCGTCTGGTTACCATTCTTACCCACACCCGATGCGAACATCATCGGCAACAGTCCGATAACCATAGCCAGAGATGTCATCAGGATAGGACGCAGACGGGCTGCGGCACCCAGTACGGCCGACCACGAGATGGCCATACCCGTTTCGCGACGCTCGAGGGCGAACTGCACGATCAGGATGGCGTTCTTGGCCAACAGACCGATCAGCATGATCAGCGAGATCTGCATATAGATATCATTGGCATGGCCGAACATGGAGGTGAAGAGGAATGCGCCTGCCAGTCCGAAGGGTACGGAGAGCACCACCGACAGCGGCAGGATGTACGACTCGTACTGTGCGGAAAGGATCAGGTAGATGAACACGAAGCACAGCAGGAAGATGAGCGCCGTAGAGTTGCTGGCAGCAGCCTCCGAGCGCGTCAGGCCAGAATAGTCGTAGGTGTAACCCGTAGGCAGCACCTGTTCTGCCACCTCCTGCACGGCCTTGATGGCCTCACCCGAAGAGTAGCCGCTGGCCACCGTCGCCGTCACGTTGATGGAGGTGAAGAGGTTGAAGCGGTTGATGTTCGACGGACCATAGACACGGTTCAGCGTACAGAACTCCTTCACTGGCGACATGCCAGCACTCGTGCGTACATATATATTATTAAGAGAGGCCTCCGTCATACGCGTCTCTGGCGAGCCCTGCACCATCACACGGTAGAGCTTACCATAGGCATTGAAGTTTGAGGCATAGAGTCCACCATAGTAACCCTGCAGCGTGGTGAGCACCACACGCGGCGAGATGCCAGCCTGCTTACACTTGGCCACGTCGACAGAGATCATATACTGCGGATAGTTCGGGTTGTACGAGGTCTGGGCCGTCTGGATCTCCGGACGCTTGTTCAGCTCAGCCAGATACTCCTTCACGATATCAAAGAAGTGCGTCAGGTCGCCACCCGTGCGGTCCTGCATCACCAGCGAGATACCCGAGTTGGCAGAGAAGCCAGGGATCATAGGCGGTGCGAAGGCCAAGATCTGAGCATCCTTGATGTGGGCAGTCTTGATGAATATCTGAGCCTGCACACCCGTGGCATCATACGGATTGAGGAAGAAGCGGTAGATGCCGTCGCCCTGCCACAGTCCGCTGAGTTTCCACCAGAATCCTTTCTGACGGTCGGCGAAGGGCTTCAGCTTGATGATGAACGTAGCCTGGTCGGAACCAGCACCAGCAATGAAGTTATAACCCTGAATCTGCTCACGACTCTGGATGGCAGGGTCGGCAGCCAGGATAGAGTCTACCTCGTTGATGATCTGGGTAGTACGGGCCACAGAGGTAGCTGGCGGCATGGAGACGGTACAGAAGAGTGTACCAGTATCCTCATCAGGCACCAGTCCCGTCTTCGTGGTAAACATTGTCACGCCCAGCACGACGATACCCACGATGGCGGCGATGATGATAGCCAGCGGCTTGCGCACCAGCTTCTCCACGATACCTTTATATTTATTAGTGGTAGTGGTGAAGGCGGTATTGAAGGCAGCGTGGAAACGGTCTATGCGCGACATCTTCTTATGGCCCTCACCATCGTGAGGCTTCAGGAAGATGGCACAGAGGGCAGGCGACAGCGTCAGGGCGTTCAGGGCCGAGATGAAGATAGCCACAGCCATCGTCACACCGAACTCACGGTAGAACGTACCCGTCACACCACCCATGAACGACACAGGGATAAACACCGAGGCCATCACCAGCGTGATAGAGATGATGGCGCCCGAGATCTCGTTCATAGCGTCGATAGAGGCCGTCAGCGTCGACTTATAGCCCTGGTCGAGCTTGGCATGGACGGCCTCAACCACCACGATGGCATCGTCGACCACGATGGCGATAGCCAGCAGCAAGGCCGACAGTACGAGCAGGTTGATGGAGAAGCCGAACACCTCGAGGAAGAAGAACGTACCTACCAGTGACACAGGGACGGCGATCAGCGGGATCATCGTAGAGCGCCAGTCCTGCAGGAACACATAGATCACGATGAACACCAGGATCAAGGTGAATATCAGCGTGAAGACCACCTCCTCGATAGAGGCATAGAGGAACTCCGTCACGTCGTAGTTGATCTTATACATCATACCCGGCGGGAACAGCTTGGCCTGCTCCTCGAGCTCGGCCTTCACCTGCTTGGCAATCTCGTTGGCGTTAGAGCCGGCGATCTGCTGCACCATACCCATCACAGAGGGGATGTTGTTGTTCTTCATCGACACGGAGTACTGCTGTCCGCCGAGTTCAATCTTGGCCACATCCTTCAGCTTCAGCGTCTGTCCGTTGCGGTCGCTGGAGATGATGATGTTGCCGAACTCCTCTGCCGTCTTCAGACGACCCGTGTAGCGCATGGCATACTCGTAGGCTACCTTCGACTCCTGTCCGAACGAACCAGGTGCAGCCTCGATGTTCTGCTCAGCCAGTACGCCCGTGATGTCGCTCGGCATCAGGTTGTACTGCTTCATCACGTCGGGCTTCAGCCAGATACGCATCGAGTAGGTCTTCAGACCAGGCGACTGCACGTCACCCACACCCTGGATACGCTTGATGGCAGGCACGATGTTGATGTTGTTGTAGTTTGTGAGGAACTGGTCGTCGTAACGGCCATCAGAGGTGAGGGTGAACATCAGCACCTGTGAGGTCTGACGCTTCATCACCGTCACACCGATCTGCGTCACCTCGGCAGGCAGCAAGGCCAGAGCCTGCGAGACGCGGTTCTGCACGTTGACGGCACACATATCGGCATTCATTCCCTGACGGAAGAGCACCTGTATCTGTGCCGATCCGGATGATGCCGTAGAGGAGATATAGTCCATGCCTTCCACACCGTTGATACTCTCTTCGAGCGGCGTGATGACAGAATTCTTCACCGTCTCAGCATCGGCACCAGGATAGCTGGTGTACACGACGACGGTAGGCGGCGCGATGTCTGGATACTGCTCGATAGGCAGCGATGCCAGACCTATAAAGCCCAAGAGCACGATGGCGATAGATATCACCGTCGAGAGCACAGGGCGCTTGATAAATGTTGTAAAAGTCATACCTATTTACAATTTGTCAACTTACGATCTACAAATTACTTTTTCATCGCATTCACAATGTCGCCGGCACTCATGGCCTTGACCTGCTCCTGAATCTTCTGCTGATATCTCTCAGGGGTGATGGGCACGATCTCCATGCCGTCGGAGAGCTTCGTGATGCCGTTGGTGACATACTTGTCGCCCACCTTCAGGCCCTCAGTCACGATGTAGTTGTTGCCATCGTTCTGCGGATCGACCTTGATCTCGGTGTACTTCACCTTATTATCTTTCTGGAGGATATAGACGAACTTCTTGTTCTGCACCTCAGAGACACAGCTCTGCGGGATGACGATGGCAGCGCTGTTGCTGTGAGGGATGATGATCGTACCCGAGCCGCCGCTCTTGAGCATCTTCTCAGGATTGGGGAAGAGGGCGATCACCTGTACCGATCCCGTAGAGGCATCGATCACGCCACTCATCTTCGTCACCTTTCCCTCCTGGCTGTAGATGGTGCCGTCGGCCAGGCGCAGCTGCACAGAAGGCATCTCGCCGAGCGACGACTGGGTCATGCTCAGGGCATCCTTCTCCGTCAGGGAGAAGTAGACCTCCATCGACGAGTTGTTCGACACGGTGGTCAGCACCGAAGCGGTGTTCACCAGCGCACCTACTTTATATGGCAGCGTGCCCACCACACCAGCGGCAGGACTCTTCACGTAACAGAAGCTGAGCATCTCTTTGGCAGAAGCCAGCGCAGCCTGCGCCTGAGCAAGACCGGCCTTGGCCTGCTCATACTGGTTGGTGGCCGACTGAAGCTCGAAGTCGCCGATCACCTTGTTCTCATAGAGCTTCTGAGAGTTCTCGAAGCTGAGCTTGGCGGTGTTGCAGGATGCCTGAGCAGTATTCACAGAGGCCTGAGCCTGGCGCACCTGCGACTGGTAGGTGACATTGTCTATGACGAAGAGCACCTGTCCGGCACCCACCGTCTGACCTTCCTTCACGTTGATCCTCGTGATGAATCCTTGCACCTTCGGACTGATCTGCACGTCCTGCACGCCCTTGATGACGGCAGGATAGGTGGTCTCCATCGTAGTGCTCGACGTGCCTACTTCCAGCACAGGGTACTCATTGTCGCCAAAAGTGGGGCGACCACCGCCACCACCACACGATGCCAACAGCATCGAAGCGGCAGCAAACATCAAAATCTTTTTCATTTTCATACGTTTATTTACCTAATTTTGTTTTTTATTGCGCTATTAATTGCCGAAAACCAGAAATGCGTGTTTCGGTTTTCGGGTTGCAAAGGTACGAAAAATATATCTAAAGATATATCTGCATATCGCGTTTTTAACAAAGTTTATTGGCAATTATAATAGTTTATAGGTGTACTGTCTACAACAGTTCATGCGAGTCCCATCTGCCTTGCCTTCTCCATGAGGAGCTGTAGAAGGGGCTCGCGCTCGTTCTCCACACGGTTGTCGAGCACGGCGTCTTTCAGGTATTGCTTCAGGATGCCCACCTCGCGGCTGGGTTTCAGATGGAACATCTCCATGATCTCGTTGCCGTCGACGACGGGCTGCAGCAGCCTAACGTAGTCTTTCTCCTTCAGGTCGGCCAGCTTCTCGCGCACCATACGGAAGTTCTCGAGGAAGATTTTCTTCTTCACCTCGTTCTTCGACGTGATGTCAGCCTCGCAGAGCGTCATCAGATCGTCGATGTCCTCGCCCGCATCGTTCAGCAGGCGGCGCACGGCAGAGTCGGTCACCTCATCATCGGCAATGGCGATGGGGCGCATGTGCAGGTCTACCAGCTTCTGCACATATTTCATCTTCGCATCCATGGGCAGCATCAGCCGCCTGAAGATGACGGGCACCATCTTCGCGCCGATGGCATTGTGGTTGCGGAAGGTCCATCCTGCCACGGGGTCCCAGCGCTTCGATTTGGTCTTGCCCACATCGTGCATCAGCGCAGCCCAGCGCAGATAGAGTGAAGCATTTGCTGCCGCCGGAGTCGGGTTCCCGCCTGCAGAAGAGGGATTCCCCGCCGAAGCAGGGAGGGCGGTAGCAGATGCTGCACGCCTCACGCTTAACTCTTCACTTCTGACAACGTTCTCCAACACCTCCAAGGTGTGGTAGAAATTGTTCTTGTGGGCCTTGCCGTTCTTCTGCTCCACGATGTCGAGGGCCGACAGTTCGGGCAGGATGATCTGCAGCAGCCCAGCGCGCTGCAGCAGCTCGAAGCCGATGCTGGGATGAGGGGCGAGGATAATCTTGTTGAGCTCGTCCTTGATGCGCTCGCCGCTCACGATCTTGATACGGTCGGCCATCCGCTGGAGCGCCTCGAAGGTGGCATCCTCTATCTGGAAGTTCAGCTGGGTGGCGAAGCGGATACAGCGCATCATGCGCAGGGGATCGTCAGAGAAGGTGATCTCGGGATCGAGGGGCGTGGCGATGATGCCGTCCTCGAGGTCGGCGAGTCCGTTGAAGGGGTCTACGAGCTCTCCGAAGCGCGCCCTGTTCAGGCAGATGGCCATCGCGTTGATGGTGAAGTCGCGGCGATTCTGGTCATCCTCGAGGGTGCCGTCTTCCACGACGGGCTTGCGCGAGTCGTGAGAGTAGCTCTCCTTGCGGGCTCCCACGAACTCCACCTCGTACTCCACGCCCCGCTGACGGAACTTCACCTGGGCCGTTCCGAAGTTTCTGAACACGGAGAGGTGGGCCTTGCGCCCCAGCACCCGCTTCAACTCCTCGGCGAGGGCGATGCCGCTGCCCACGACGACCACGTCGATGTCGTTGGAAGGCCGCTCGAGGAAGATATCCCTCACGTAGCCGCCCACGACATAGCACTCCAGACCCAGACGGTCTGCAGTCTCGCCTATCTGATGGAAGATGGGCTGATCAAGTATCTCTGCCAGTCCTTCGTCGGAATAAAGTTTCATCGCGCGATTTACTTTCGGGCTGCAAAGGTACAACTTTTTTTCCACTTATCCGCAGATTTCTGACGATTTTTCTGAATCACCGCATGCGGGCCTATGGTTGAGCGCATGCCAGAGGTGGCTCCGGACAATCGGTCAGCAGTAAGGAAACTATATGTCTGACTTAAGTCGGTCAAGTGTCTGACTTAAGTCGGAAAGGTGACTGACTTAAGTCGGACAAGTGTCTGACTATAGTCGGACATATAGTTTAGAGGCACCTCCGTGAGAGTGAAAAGCAACAAAAAGCAAAGCCTGCAACACTTTTTTTATTAAATATGTTGGTTATTCAAAAAAATGTATTACTTTTGCACCCAGATATAACTAAGTAACAATGTAAAGACAGCATACCTCGCCATGAAAAGACAGAAGGGTGCATCATGAATTTCTAAAGACATTTGAAGCAGATTACAGATATGAAGCAGATGAATCGTAAAGCACTAATGCTAATCATTGTACTGGCAGTCTTCAGCTGCAGCAAGAGCCCCGAGGAGAAGGCCATGCTGATGCTGGAGAAGGCCCGAGCAGCCTTCGAGCAAGGCGACCTGCAGACAGCACGGGCCGGCATCGACTCGCTGCGCAAGAACTATCCCACGGTGATTGAAGCCAGGAAGGGTGCCCTGAAGCTGCATCAGGACATCGAGCTGAAGGCGGCACAGGACGAGCTGGCAGAGACAGACAGCCTGCTGATACTTGCCAACCGCGAGCTGGAAGCCCTGCAGCAGCAGGTGGACAGCCACAAGGCCGCGATGAAAGCGACTGCCGCGGAACTGACCCAGCTCACCCGTACCCGCATGCACCGCGACTCCATCCGCACTCAGTATGAGGTGCAGGGCGCAAAGATACGCTTTATCCGCCAAAAGCAGAAGGAAATAATCTGAGAAAAGGAGATTTTATCGGAAGACAGGATGCTGCCTACATATAAAATATTATATGGCGGCAGCAATTTTTTTACGTTTCACTTTCCACTTTTCACTTTTTTTTGTACCTTTGCACCCGATATGGACTATCAGGAGAAGACAAACGCCCAGTTTGAGCAGGCTCTGGCAGAGTGCAGAGCCCTGTTTGAGAAGAAGCTTCACGACTACAAGGCCTCCTGGCGCATACTGCGCCCCACGGCCCTCACCGACCAGCTGTTCATCAAGGCCAAGCGCATCCGCTCGCTCGAAATCAAGAAGGAGTCGATGGTGGGCGAAGGCATCAGGCCCGAGTTCATCGCCCTGATCAACTACGGCATCGTGGGCCTCATCCAGCTGAGCAGAGGCTTTGCCGACACCGTCGACATGGGCAACGACGAGGCGATGGCCCTCTACGACCATTACGCCCAGGAGGCCCTGGAGCTGATGAAGAAGAAGAACCACGACTACGACGAGGCGTGGCGCTCGATGCGTGTCAGCTCGTACACCGACCTGATCCTGACGAAGATAGAACGTATCAAGGAGATTGAGAACCTGGGGGGCGAGACGCTCGTCTCAGAAGGTATCGATGCCAACTATATGGACATCATCAACTATGCGGTCTTTGGCGTAATTAAACTATCGGAGTGAAGAAGACAGTCGTCAACATCTGCCGGATGATTCTCGCGCTGACGTTCATCCTCTCAGGATTCGTCAAGGCGGTGGACCCCTTAGGCACACAGTACAAGATACACGACTACCTCACGGCCATGGGGCTGGGCTCGCTGGCACACGACATGCTCACGCTGCCCGCAGCGGTACTGCTGGCAGCCGCGGAGTTCATCATCGGCATCTGCCTGCTCTTCGCCATCAGGCGGCGCCTCGTCTCGAAGGTGGTGCTGGTGCTCATGCTCATCATGACGCCCCTCACCCTCTGGCTCGCACTGACGGACCCCATCAGCGACTGCGGCTGCTTCGGCGACGCGCTGGTGCTCACCAACTGGCAGACTTTCTGGAAGAACATCGTGCTGCTCGGTGCGGCCGTCATCGTGTGGAAGGCCCCTACCCTGCAGCCAAGGCTCATCGGAGAGTCAAACCAGTGGATCGTGGTCAACTACTCGGTGGTATTCATCCTCTTCATCATCGCCGGGCGGAGCCTCTATACCCTGCCACAGTTCGACTTCCGACCCTATCATATTGGCGCAGACCTCAGGGCGGAATGGCTGCGGATGATGGATGGCGAGGAGTCGCCCCTTGCGGATTTCTTCATCGAGCGCGCTGACGACGGGGAGGACATCACGGAGGCGGTGCTCAACGACAGCTCGTACACCTTCCTGCTCGTAGCACCCCATCTGGAACAGGCCGACGACTCCCAGCTCGACGAACTGAACCGTGTGTATGAGTACAGTCTCGACAACAACTATCCGTTCTACTGCCTCACAGCCAGTACTGGCACAGCTATCAGCCGCTGGTGCGACATGACTGGGGCGGAATATCCGTTCTGCAACACAGACGACATCACCCTGAAGACCGTCATACGGTCGAACCCCGGCCTGGTGCTCCTCCACGACGGCGTGGTTATCCGCAAATGGAGCCATAACGCCCTGCCGACTGACGAAGCGCTGACAAAACGGCTGGAAGACAGCGAACTGGGGCAGCTGCCCACGGAGACCGTGACGAGCAAGATACTATGGGTACTCACGTGGTTCGTGCTCCCGCTCATGCTCCTCACCATCGCCGACCGCCTCTGGGCCTGGACACGCTGGGTCCGCAGCGGCAAGAAGCAGAGAGGCAGCCAGCCAGAAGCATCCGAGGCCCGGAGCACTCCGACAACAGAAGATAACAACAACCCAAATTAATAAAATTTAGAAACATTATGAGAAAGAAAATTGTAGCAGGAAACTGGAAGATGAACATGAATCTCCAGGATGGTATCGCTCTTGCAAAGGAGCTCAATGAGACATTGAAGGCCGACAAGCCCAACTGTGGTGTAGTGATCTGCACACCGTTCATCCACCTCGCAAGCATCGCTCAGTTCCTCGACCAGGACATCATCGGCCTGGGTGCTGAGAACTGCGCCGACAAGGAAAAGGGTGCTTTCACGGGTGAGGTTAGCGCCGAGATGGTAAAGTCTACAGGTGCCCAGTACGTCATCCTCGGCCACAGCGAGCGCCGTGAGTACTATAAGGAGACGCCTGAGATCCTGAAGGAGAAGGTGCTGCTGGCTCAGAAGAACGACCTGAAAGTGATCTTCTGCATCGGCGAGAGCCTGGAGGAGCGCGAGGCAGGCAAGCAGAACGAGGTGGTGAAGGCCGAGCTCGAGGGCAGCGTATTCAACCTCGCCGAGGAGGACTTCCGCAAGATCGTCATCGCCTACGAGCCCATCTGGGCCATCGGCACCGGCAAGACCGCTACCGCTGAGCAGGCTGAGGAAATCCACGCCTATATCCGTTCTATCATCGCCGAGAAGTACGGCCAGGCCGTTGCCGACGATACCACCATCCTCTATGGCGGTTCATGCAAGGCTTCGAACGCTCCCGAGCTGTTCGCCAAGCCCGACATCGACGGTGGTCTGATTGGTGGCGCTTCGCTGAAGTGTGCCGACTTCAAGGGAATCATCGACGCTTGGAAGAAGTGAAAAGACTTGTATTGACCATAGCACTGTGTGTCGGCTGCTGGCTGGCAGCCGACGCACAGTCGACCTTTACCGAACAGCTGCAGCAAAGCAAGAGTGGTGAGGGCAAGGTGACCGTCACGCACGACAAGGCCATCGACGAGCTCGTCAACAGCGCTGCAGCCACTCAGGCAACGGTGCCGTCAACCAAGCCCCCGCAGAGCACCAAGCCTGCTGACAACAGAACCAGCCAAGACAAAAAGGACATTAGGAAAGACCTCGACGACACGACTGACGCCATAGCCGTCCCCGACACCGTTGACCTGCGCAAGAAGATCATGAAGGGCGGCACAAAGATCAACGGCTTCCGTGTCCAGGTGTTCGCTGGCGGCAATGGCCGTGCAGACCGTCAGAAGGCCCAGCGCACTGGTGACGAGATTAAATCACTATTCCCCAACGAGCCCGTCTACGTGCACTTCTACTCACCGCGGTGGATCTGTCGCATGGGCAACTACCGCACCTACGAGGAGGCCCACGACGTGCTCCGTCAAGTGAAACAGCTGGGCTACTCATCTGCAGTCATCGTCAAGGGGAAAATAACAGTTTACTACCCATGAGTCAAGAGACAGAGATGCAAGCCTATCGCGAAGGCCTTGACGACCTCGCCGGACACTATCGGAAGGTTCTGACGCTCCTGGGCGAAGACCCTGAGCGTGAGGGACTGCAGAAGACCCCCATGCGGGTGGCCAAGGCGATGCAAGTGCTTACTCGCGGCTACAGAATGGATGCCCACAAGGTGCTCACCGACGCACTCTTCAAAGAAGACTACTCGCAGATGGTCATCGTGAAGGACATCGACTTCTTCTCGCTCTGCGAGCACCACATGCTGCCCTTCTACGGCAAGGCTCATGTGGCATATATCCCTAACGGCTACATCACCGGGTTGTCGAAGATTGCCCGCGTAGTCGACATCTACTCCCACCGCCTTCAAGTGCAGGAGCGTATGACCCAGCAGATTAAAGACTGCATTCAGGAGACGCTCAAGCCCCTGGGTGTGATGGTGGTCATCGAGGCCCGCCACATGTGCATGCAGATGCGCGGCATCGAGAAACAGAATGCCATCACCACCACCAGCGATTTCAGCGGAGCCTTTAACCAGGCCAAGACTAGACAAGAATTCATGAACTTAATACATAATCATCAAACTTAACGACTATGAACCAAACAGGCAACGACAATTACAGGACTAATGAGTCTGTAGGAAAGATGTTCCTACACAGCTGCCTCGGCAAGTTTATCATCCTGTGCGGCATCCTCCTGGTGCTGTTCATCATCGCCATCCTCACCAAACCTTCCGAGAAGGAGATGCGCGATGAGATGAACGACAACATCATGCAGTGCATGGAGATGAACGACAGTATCCGCGGCGACCAGATCGACGACTTTGTACACAACATCGGCTTCATCTTCACCAAGGCCGACTCCACGAAGGTGGGCAAGGAGTGGAGAGAGGTGTTCGACAAGTACAACCGCCTGGAGATCTTCAACCACACCTGCTTCCGCACGGCCTACGTCTACAACAACATCCGTACCGAAGGTACACGAGTGGGTTTCGGACTCTTCGGCCTCGTCATCCCCACGGCCAACTTCAACGACTTCCTGCTACGTGTCGGCCCCATGCGTAAGAACTACAACCAGAAGCTTATCAACACCACCATCGAGCCCGACCTGGGTGTGAACCCCAACGTGCAGGAGTTCCACTACAGGCGCAATCCTGATGATTAAGCACGCATGAAAGCCATTATCGTAGGAGCCAGTTCCGGCATAGGCATGGAGGTGGCTCGCTTGCTGCTTGCCGACGGCTGGCATATAGGGATAGCCGCACGGCGCGAGGAGCCATTGCTGGAACTGAAAGCAATGGCTCCTGAGCACGTAGAGGTAATGACGATTGACGTGACACAGCCCGATGCCGGCCAGCGGCTGCTGAGTCTGATTGACAAAATGGGCGGGATGGATCTCTATTTCCATTCTTCTGGCATAGGCAAGCAGAACAGGACTCTCGAGACAGACATTGAACTGCGCACGATGCAAACCAATGCCGTAGGATTCACACAAATGATTGACACAGCCTATAGATACTTCGCCAAGTGTGGCAAGGGGCATATTGCAGCGATCACCTCCATAGCATGCACCAAAGGCCTCGGCCCTGCCCCAGCCTACTCTGCCACAAAGGCGCTGCAAGCCTCTTATCTGCAGGCCCTGGAGCAACAGGCTCATCAGAGAGGACTGAATATCCGATTCACCGACATACGCCCTGGGTTTGTTGATACGGCCTTGCTCAGCGGCACGTTCCGATATCCCATGATGCTACGCCCAGCGTCAGTGGCACGCGACATTGTCAAAAGCATCTATCGGCATCGCCACATTCGGGTGATCGACGCACGCTACCGTATCCTTACCTTTTTCTGGCGACTTATCCCCAACTGCGTCTGGCGGAGGATGAAAATTTAAAACAAGAACGTTTAAAAACAAGAAAACATAGCTTATGAAACAGAAGAGAATATGGACACTGGCCGCAACCCTTACATTTGCAGGCCTGACAATGCTGACATCGTGCAGCAAGGAAGACAACGCAATCGTCTATCCGACACCCACACCCGAAAAGCCCGCCGAGCCCAGCCAGGTGAAACCCGACTATCTGAAGGCCGGTGACAAGGTGGCACTCATATCGCCATCGTACTACACACCGATGGAGAACGTGGAGAAGACGGCCGAGGTGTTGCGCGGATGGGGGTTGGAGCCTGTCATCGGGCCAAATGTGGGCAAGGTGGTCGACGGCCGATATGCCGGTACGGTGGCCGAGCGCGTCAGCGACATCCGCTGGGCAATGGGCGACCCGTCGGTAAAAGCCATCATCTGCAACCGTGGCGGCTACGGCACCATCCAGCTGATAGACCATCTGTCACTGGCAGAGCTGAAGGCTTCGCCGAAATGGCTGGTGGGATTCAGCGACATCTCAACCCTGCACGGACTCTCGACCCGTGCCGGCGTGATGAGCATCCACGGCACGATGAGCTCGTTCCTGGCCAAGGGTGGCACCGACGCGACAAGCACCCTGATGCGCGACCTGCTGCTGGGCAACGTGCCGCGCTACGAACTGCCTGCCCATGAGCAGAACATCGAGGGTCAGGCCAGTGGTGTGCTGGTGGGTGGAAACCTCTGTACGTTTGTGCCCAACCTGGGCTCACAGGCCGATGCTACCCAGGGGAACGACCTCATCCTGTTTGTAGAGGAAGTGGGAGAGTCGATGCACAACATCGACCGCCAGATGCGCATCCTTCAGATGAACGGCGTGCTCAACCGCTGCAAGGGTGTCATCCTGGGCGAATTTGCCGACTGTGGCACAGAGTTCACCTACGGCAGCGTGGAGGCCATGCTGCACGAGATGCTGAAGGAGTATGGCATCCCCGTACTCTGCGGGTTCCCCGGTGGGCATGGCGATGTAAACCTGCCGTTAGTGATGGGAGCCCCTGTCACCATCGACGTCCGCGCTGACGGAGCCACTTTGCAGTTCAACATCGACGGCACCCAGTGCGAGGTTCGCACTGCCGACATCACAGCCACAGTCACACCTGCTGCTGCACGCATGGTCATGGCTGGCAAGCACGAATAAACAGATAGCCACAATATATTATGATATCATCCGTAGGTGACCCGATGCCGATACCCACTTCTGATTAAACGATTTCTTTATCCCCTCTGCGACAGCCTCGCCAAGAAACCCAACTTTTAAGTATTGCACGGTCCACAGAATCGTCGTACCTTTGCAGCGTGAATTTTTCTAGCCATTAAAAGATAAGAAAGAAATGAACGCAACAATTGTAGTTTACGGTTCCTCTACAGGAACGTGCGAGGCTATCGCAGAGAAGATAGCCCAGAAGATCGGCTGTGAGGCCATCAACGTACAGGACTTGACAGCCGAAGTTGTCGAGAGTAACCAGAACCTGATCCTCGGCACATCCACTTGGGGTGCAGGCGAGTTGCAGGACGACTGGTACGACGGTCTGAAGGTGCTGCAGGGTGCCGATCTCGCCGGGAAGACCATCGCCCTCTTCGGTTGTGGCGACTGCGAGTCGTATAGCGACACCTTCGTCGGCGGCATCGGCGAGCTGTATAACGGCATCAAGGCCAGCGGTGCCCGATTCGTGGGTGCTGTCAGCACCGATGGCTATACGTTCGATGATTCCGAGGCCGTCGTCGACGGCAAGTTCATCGGCCTGCCCCTTGACGATGTCAACGAGGACGACAAGACCGACAGCCGCATCGATGCGTGGATAGCAGAGATCTCACCAAACCTCTAAAACAGTTTCTGACGTATGCAGCAGATGGAAATCAGAGAGACGCGCGGACAAGCGATCCCGGCAGAACAGAAAGTCCTGATGAACCACATCTATGAATATAAGAAAGGTGTGCGCAGGATGATTCTCTTCACGTGCAACCGCCGCTACGAGGCGTTTGCCACGCAACGGCTGAGCCGGCAAGCGATCGACTACGTGGTGCAGCCTGCCGGCAAGGAGAACGTCAACGTCTACTTCGGCCGCCGCGAGTGCCTCGATGCCATCCGCCTGTTTGTCACCCGTCCGCTTAACGAGCTATCGCCCGAGGAAGACTTCATCCTCGGTGCGATGCTCGGCTACGACATCTGTGCACAGTGTGAACGCTATTGCGAGCGCAAAAGCAAGTGCAGGAGATGTCAGCAAGCATGACTTCTTGCAACAGCACATCCCAAGCCTGCAATAACTTGATGATCGGCTTGGACAAGGCAAAGGTCATCTTGCAGTGATACGCTTGATATGGTCTTTCAGTATCTTATAGGCAGGCTGCGGCATGCTGCCATGGTCGTAGCCCTGCATCTCGTAGAGTGTCACGTCCTTGTGGCCTGCGAGCTTCAGCATGCGCCAGAAGTAGGCCTGCTCCTCATAGCGGCCGAAGAGTTCCAGCTCCCTGTCGCCTGAGATGATGACGATGGGCGGCGCATCCGGTCGCACATAGGTTAGCGGCGCATATTGGTCGATGGTGGCCTGCAGAGGCGGTATGCCCTGCTGCTTGCGGATGTTGTAGTGGGTGATGCACTGTCCGCTGAAGGGCACGAGGGCTGCAAGCGAGTCGGCATCCACGCCGTATTTCGCCAGCCAGCGCTTGTCGAGTCCGATCATGTCGAGCAGATAGCCTCCGGCCGAGTGGCCTGCCACGAAGATCTTGCGCTTGCTGCCGCCGTATCTCGCGATGTTCTTATACGTCCAGGCCACCGCTGCCGCTGCATCGTCGAGGATGCTGTCTATAGGGGCCTGGGGCAGCAGACGATAGTTGGCGGCCACCACCACGAGACCGCTCTCCTTCAGCTGCGGGTCTATATGCTTCTCGCCACCCTCGATGCCGCCACCGTGGAACCATACCACCACAGGGGCATCCTGCTGGTCGGTGGGGTAATACACATCGAGCTTGCAGCGCTCCTGAGCGTAAGTATCGTTGGATTCCGTATAGCGGATATCATTGACTTGCTTGTACTGTTGTGCCCGTGCTACGCCTGTGCATAGCAAAACCAAGGTGAGGGCTGCACCCATTAAGATTCTTCTGTCCATGATGAATAGTTATCTCAAGTCTACGTCCGTTGTGGCCCGCCCGCTCGCACTCTGGAACACGAATACCAGCTTCTCCTTTGGCAGGTCGTTCAGGGGCAGTTCATAATTCCTCTTGCCTCCAAGTGTATAGGTCTTGACGGTCTGACCGGAGAAGCTGACCACATCCACCTTCTCCACAGGCTCCGAGGCCGAGACGCTGAGCATCGTGCCGCTACGGCGGGTCTCTATCTTCAGGCTCGACGTGGCGATGCTCGCCTTATCCAGTCCTGCCGCGGAGAGTTTCTCGCGGCAGGACTTTGCCAGCTGCGGATTCGTTACCTCCAGATAGCGCAGGGCATAGTGACGGCCCAGCATGCGATACCCCTCGCTGGAGAAATGCAGGTTGTCATCGCTGGGCAGACAGCCCTCCGACGATACGACATACGTGTTGGGATAGTGGTTCTGGATATCGTTGATGGTGGGGTTGGCATGCCCGCAGACACCACCATACTCGCCCCGCACCACCTCGCCGACGAGCAGGGGCACGGCCGTGGAGTCGAAACGGAGCTCCTGTTGCAGGTCGCGGTATATCTTGCGCAGCGTCTTGCGCCACTGGTCGTTGTAGGCATCCGTCTCGCCCTGATGCAGCAGGATGCCCTTGATGACACCGTCTTTAGCGGCCGTCTTCGCCATCGAGAGCAGGCGCTCGTAGGGGTCGCGTCCATACTGATCGAGGATGCCGTTCATCCAGTCGCGCTCTTCCTTGGCTATCAGCGCAGCGTTCTTGTCCTTATCGAAGAAGGTAATGGGACAGCCCTCGACGGCTACCGACACGATGCCGATGCGCACACCGTCGGGCACGACATCGAGCAACGTGCGCCCGAACCAGTCGGCAGGCCCCAGGTGGGCATCGGCCCGGCAGAGGGGCGGCACGGCCTTGCGCCACTGGCCGAGCGTGCGGTCGGCACCGTCAGTGGTTGCCATGCTGAGATAGCGGTCGCTCACTTGCAGGTCTTGCGCTTCGATAGGAGCCTGCCCTGCCATGTTCGACTGTCCGAAACAGAGGAATATCCAGAAGTTCTCGTCCTGCGCCTGCAGTTGTAGTGTTCCCATAATTGTCATCAAGAGAATGATTACCTTTTTCATTGTCGTATGGTTTTTAAAGTATCGGAAGAATGCGCTCCCACACCAGATTCAGCTCTCCCTGCAAGTCCTCGACATCGGAGGTGATGGCGACGACGGCATTCCTGTCGGGCACCACGATGATATACTGGCCTCTGGCACCGTCGGCACGGAAGCAGCCGGGACGGCAACGCCACATCTGATAGCCGTACCCCTGCATCCAGTCGCTCGTCTCCACGGTCATGCCCTTACCTTCTGCCTCCTCCATGCGGGTGCCGGGATTGATGCTCTCCACCTGCTTCTTAGACATCTCTGCCACCCACTCGGCAGGTATCAGTTGCTGACCGTTCCACTCGCCTTTCTGAAGTAGCAGCTGCCCCATCTTCGCCAGGTCCTCCGTCTTCACACTGTCGGGGGTTCCGCGCGCGGCAAATCGATTACCTCTGACTGTTCCTTCACGTTGCTCTTACATGCCGCGAGTGCCACCAGCACCATTGCGGCCAGAATCATCTTTCTCATTTTCATAAAGTTTTTAGTTGGTCTATTTGATAAACATGATTAATATGCGGATGATGTCCTTCTGTCCATGACTCATTATGTCGGCAAAGGTACGAAGAAAAATGAAGAATGAAGCATGATGAGTGGAAAATTTTGCTGCCGCCCGTCACTTTTAGCGTCATCCAGCACACTATCTACGGAATCACCTTACCTATAGACGATGCGTGGTGAAGATATCCACGTCTTGCAAACACCGAGGGCATGCAGACCATGCGAACCCTCGCCACGAACATGGCCTGGCTGCTGGAGAAGATCCATGCCGGCGGCTATACCGCTCCCCAGCGAAACGAGAAGCATGTGTTCATGAACTTCATCAGATAAGCAGATCCCAAGGACGGGAACACATGAAGACAATCCACGCCAAAGACATGCCGAACCTATAACATAAAAGAAACCCAAGCTATTGATAAACAATACCTTGGGCTTTCTTTTGGTCGGGATTACTGGACTCGAACCAGCGACCTCGCGCCCCCCAGACGTGTGCGCTACCAACTGCGCTAAATCCCGATCCTATTTATGCTTGGCACTGACTTCTTGTCGAATGCGGGTGCAAAAGTACACAGATTTTTCGAATTGACCAAATATTTGGGGAACTTTTTTCAAAAAAGACAGATTTTAACGATGTTTCTTGCTTATAAAAATAATAATGTGTAATTTTGCACGTTCTTATAAACAGATAATAACGAAAAGATTACGACATGACAACATATAGACTTACAGCTCCTGAGCGGCTCAATGCAACCATTGAGCTGCCCGCCTCGAAAAGTATCTCCAACCGTGCCCTTATCATCTATGCGCTCAGCGGTGGGCAGATCGTACCAGAGAACCTGAGCGACTGCGACGACACGGAGGTGATCATCGAGGCCCTTCGCCACATGCCTGCCGAGATCGACATCAAGGCGGCAGGTACGGCCATGCGCTTCATGACAGCCTACCTCAGTCTGACACCGGGAACGCACGTGCTGACGGGTACGGAACGGATGAAGCACCGTCCGATAGGGACGCTCGTCGACGCCCTGCTGAAACTGGGCGCCGACATCGAGTACGTAGGCGAGCAGGGATATCCGCCCCTTCGCATCACTGGCAGCAAGCTGCAAGGCGGCGACCTGGAGATGGACGGCAGCATCAGCTCACAGTATATCTCGGCCCTGCTGCTGATAGGACCGATGCTTGAGCGCGGTCTCTCGCTCCACCTGACAGGCGACATCATCTCGAGACCCTATATCGACCTCACACTGTGGATGATGGGCGAGTTTGGCGCCCATGCCGAATGGACCTCGGCCGACACTATCACCGTGGAGCCGCAGCCCTACAAGCCCAGAGACTACTTCATCGAGAACGACTGGAGCGCAGCGAGCTACTGGTATGAGATGGTGGCCATGAGCGACGACCCGGAGGCCACGGTGAGACTGACGGGACTGACTGACGGTTCGAAGCAGGGCGACTCGGTGACGAGATACATCTTCAGTCTGCTCGGCGTGAAGACCGTATTCCAGACGAAGAAGCAGGGCGTACCCCAGACGGTGACCCTCAGGCGCAACGGCCGCTGTGTGCCCCGACTGGAGTACGACTTCGTGAACTCCCCAGACTTGGCTCAGACATTCGTCGTAACCTGTCTGGCTAAAGGCATCCCCTTTTGCTTCAAAGGTCTGGCCACGCTGAAAATCAAAGAGACCGACCGCATAGAGGCTCTGAAGCGCGAGACACGCAAGCTGGGCTTCGTGGTGGAGAGCCGCAACGACAGTGAACTGCTGTGGGACGGTGAGCGCTGCGAACCGACAGGCGACCCCATCGACACATACGAGGACCACCGCATGGCACTGGCCTTCACTCCCTTCGCCCTCAAGCGCCAGGGATTGCTGATTAACAATCCTCTGGTAGTGAGCAAGTCGTATCCCAAGTTCTGGGAGGACATCAAGGGTGCCGGGTTTAGAATCTCCAAGGAGTAATTCGTGGAATATGGAGTGACTGAGCAATGACATTTGCGTGGGTTTGCATAGGAATGATCTTGGCTGTAGGCATCGTGGCCGCAGTAGCCAACAGGTTCGATAAGAGCGAAGATGCTATCGAACATGGGCACGACTGCTCCAACTGCACAGAGGCCGACGAGGGCAACTGCAAGATACGAGAGTTGATGAAGGAATGCAAGAAGAACGTGGAATGAAAAGGGTTCGAGGCGTGAGGTTTATCACAAATGTGATTCTGGCAACTGTCGTCGGGCTGACGATGGCTGGCTGCAACATGAAGAAGAACACTGCCACCAACCGCATGTATCATTCACTCACAGCACGCTACAACATCTACTACAACGGTCAGCTGGCATTCATCGACGGCAACCTGGAAAAAGAGAAAGGCAACAAAGACAACTATACGGAGCTGATACCCCTCTACATGGTGGGCAACAAGCAGAGTCGTGAGCTGGGCAAAGGCCAGTACGACCGTGCCATCGAGAAGAGCGAGAAGGCCATCAGGCTGCACAGCATCAAGAGCAAGCCCGAGTGGAAGAGCAACAAGCGCAAGACCGCCCGCGACCGTGAGTGGCTCGGACGGAAAGAGTACAACCCTTTCATCTGGCGGGCATGGATGATGCTGGGCAAGGCTCAGTTCCAGAAGGGCGCTTTCGACGAGGCCGCCGCCACCTTCTCCTACATGATGCGCCTCTACCAGACACAACCCGTGCAGAACGGTCTGGCCCGTGCATGGCTCGCAAAATGCTACACGGAACTCGACTGGCTCTACGATGCCGAGGACGTGATTCGCAACATGAGCCGCGACTCGATGGACTTTCGCACGGTGAAAGACTGGGACTACACTTATGCCGACTACTACATCCACACAGGCGACTATGAGAAGGCCGTGCCATATCTGAGAAAGGTCATCAAACACGAGCGCCGCAGTGTGCAGCGCGCCCGAGAATGGTTCCTTATGGGACAGATACAAAACCAGCTGGGCAACCGCGATGCCGCTTACAAAGCCTTCAAGAAGGTGGTAGGTTGCCATCCACCCTATGAACTGGAGTTTAACGCCCGCATCGCCCAGACAGAGGTGATGGCACAAAGCGACAGCCGGAAGATGATAGGCCGTCTGAAGCGTATGGCCGCTTCTGACAACAACAAGGAATACCTCGACCAAGTGTACTACGCCCTGGGTAATATCTACATGATACAGCGCGACACCCTGCAAGCCATCGGTGCCTATGAGAAAGGAAACAAAGAGTCGGTGAGGAACGGCATCGAGAAAGGCGTGCTACTGCTCACACTCGGCAACCTGTACTGGGACATGGAGCGATTCAGCGACGCACGGCGCTGCTACGGTGAAGCCATCGGACTGCTCGACCAGGAGCGCAGCGACTACGAAGAGCTGTCGCACCGTTCGAAAGTGCTCGACGAACTCGTGCCTCACACGGAGGCCATCCATCTGCAAGACTCGCTGCTGGAACTCTCGGTGATGCCAGAAGAAGAGCGGCTGGCAGCCATCGACCGCGTGATAGAGGCCCTGATACAGAAAGAGAAAGAGGAGCGCGAGGCACAACTCGACGCCGAGGCCGAGGAACTGCAGAACGAGTTACAACAGCGCCAAGGCGGTATGGACAACCAGCCGATAAGACCGCAGACGGCACCACAAATGGCCCAACAGGGAAACGGACAGTGGTACTTCTACAATCCCATGGCCGTAAGCCAAGGTAAGACCACCTTCCAGCAGCAATGGGGAAGGCGTGAGAACAAGGACAACTGGCAGCGAATCAACGTGACCGTAGTGAACACCACGCCAGAGGCGGAGTCCGAAGATGATGACACCGAATCCCCCACCCCATCAGACTCCCTCAGTGCAGGAGGACTGCCTGCTAATCCAGAGGATGTGGCCCAGACGACCGACTCACTCGCCAGCGAGGCTCTGTCCAGCGATAGTCTCGCCAGCGACACCACAGCCAACGACCCCCACGAGCGAGCCTACTATCTCGCACAGATACCCTTCACAGAGGAGCAGAAAACCGCCAGCCATGCCATCATACAAGACGGACTCTTCCATGCTGGCGTCATTTTCAAAGACAAGCTCGACAACCTCACGCTCAGCGAACGCCACCTGCGAAGGCTCACAGACAACTACGATGCCTACGAGCACCTTGACGAGGCGTGGTATCACCTCTATCTGCTTTATGCCAGACAAGGCAACACCATGATGGCCGACTCGTGCCTGAACAGGCTGAAGCACAAATATGCCGAGAGCGAGTGGACCGTGTTGCTCACCGACCCCTATTACGAAGAGAACGCCCGTTTCGGCGAGCATATCGAGGACTCACTCTATGCAGCCACCTACAACGGATTCAAGACAGACCGCTACGAGATGGTGAAAGCCAATGCAAAGCTGTCGGAGACACGCTTCCCACAAGGTGCAAACCGAGACAAGTTCCTCTTCATCGAAGGCCTGAGCCTGCTGAACGAAGGTGATGGCGACGGCTGCATAGCACGCCTGAAAGAGGTGATAGAACGCTTCCCCGACAGTGAGGTGAGCGCGATGGCCGGCATGATCATCAAGGGCGTAAACGAAGGACGTCAGCTACACGGAGGAAAGTTCGACATCGGCGACGTGTGGGCCAGAAGAGACATCACCCTTGCGGCCGACTCTACGCGCCAGGACACCCTCGACGCACGTACTGACCAGAGCTTCCTCTTCATTCTGGCCTATCAGCCCGACTCCACAGACATCAACGAGAACCAGCTGCTATACAACATGGCCCGCTATAACTTCACCAATTTCCTTGTACGTAACTTTGACATCCAACTCGACGAAGACCACGGTCTGCGACGGATGCTCATCAGTGGTTTCCTCAGCTACGACGAGGCCCTGCAGTATGCGCGGCAACTCTACGACAACGAGACGATGAAGGAACAGGTAAAGGACTGCAGGAGTATCATCATCAGCGAGACAAACCTGCCCCTGCTGGGCACGGCATTCAGCTACGACGACTATCTGAAGTTCTATGAAGAAAGATTCATCCCCTTGAAGATCAGTGACGAAGAGTTGCTGATCGTACCTGAGGGTATCGTGACGCCTGACATTGAAGAGATGGGAGAACCAGACACCGACGAGAGTGAGGCGACAGAAGCTGCGGAGGAGGATGACGATCTCTTCTCTACGCCAAAGCCTCAGCCAAAGGTGCAAGACTTTGATTTCGGCGATGATTTCTGGTGATTTGCGGAATGATGAAGTTGAAATGTAAAAGACGACATAGATGACAAACGGATTATTGCTATGGGTGGACGATGAGATAGAGCAGTTGAAGGCTCATCTGTTGTTCTTAGAGAAGAAAGGCTACGAGGTGGTGACCGTGAGCAACGGTCCCGACGCCATCGACCAGTGTCGCGAACGGAGTTTCGACCTGGTGCTCCTCGACGAGCAGATGCCAGGACTTAGCGGCTTGGAGACCCTGCAGCGCATTAAGGAGCTGCAGCCATCGCTGCCTGTAGTAATGGTGACCAAAAGCGAAGAAGAAAACATCATGGAGCAGGCCATCGGACAGAAGATTGCCGACTACCTCATCAAGCCTGTCAACCCCAACCAGATACTGCTCACGCTGAAGAAGAATATCCATAGAAGGGAGATCGTGACCGAGGTAACCCAGAGCCAGTATCAGCAGAGCTTCCAGCAGATAGCCATGCAGATCATGGACTGCCGCGAGTGGAAAGACTGGACCGATGTCTATCGCCGACTCGTACACTGGGAACTGGAACTGAGCAGCACCGACAGCAACATGACCGAAATGCTGGCAGCACAGAAAGAAGAGGCCAACAGCGGCTTTGCCAAGTTTATCAAGAAGAACTACCTCGACTGGATGGCATCGCTCTCACTCGCCTACCAAGGGCGACAGACAACGACAGACCGTCCGATACTCTCGCCAGAGATCTTCAAGACCAAAGTGTTTCCATTGCTCAACAACGGTCAGAAAGTGTTCCTCGTGGTGCTCGACAACTTCCGTTACGACCAGTGGAGAATGCTCGCCAGAGAACTGAGTGAGCTGTTTGACATCGACGAAGACCTCTACTGCAGTATCCTGCCCACCGCCACTCAATACGCTCGTAATGCCATCTTCAGCGGACTGATGCCCAACAAGATTGCAGAGATGTTCCCTAAGCTGTGGGTCGACGAGGATGAGGAGGAAGGCAAGAACCTGAACGAGGAGCCACTCATACAGACCCAGCTGGAACGCTATCGAAGGAAAGAAACATTCTCGTATCACAAGATCAACAGTTCGATGGATGCCGAGCGGTTTATGCAGCAGTGGCAACAGCTGGAGAAGCACCAGCTGAACGTTGCCGTTTTCAATTTCATCGACATGCTCAGCCATGCCCGTACGGAGTCGAAGATGGTGCGCGAGTTGGCCAGCAACGAGAGTGCCTATCGTTCGATCACACAGTCGTGGTTCCGACACTCCGTCATCTCCGACTTCTTCAAGCTGCTGGCGCAGACAGACTATAAGGTCATCGTCACTACCGACCACGGCAGCATCCGCTCGACACAGCCTGTGAAAATCGTGGGTGATCGCAATACAAACACCAACCTGCGCTATAAGCTTGGCAAGAATCTGGCTCACGACGACAAAAGCCTGTTTGTCATCAAGGAGCCCCAGAAGGCTTTGTTACCTGCGCCAAACCTGTCTACAAGCTATGTATTTGCCACAGGCGACTCTTTCTTCGCCTATCCTAACAATTATAATTATTATGTGAGTTATTATCGCGACACTTTCCAGCACGGCGGCATCTCGATGGAGGAGATGATTATTCCACTGGTGATGCTGACAGGGAAGAAAAGGTAAAAGTTTTGAAGTTTGAAAGTTTTGACACTTATGAATACAGAGATAAAAATTGAGAGTTTGGAACGCATACGGGAGGCTGCCCGTGAGTTCATCAGCCACATGGGCGACCACCACATATATGCCTTCTACGGACACATGGGCGCTGGCAAGACAACCTTCATCAAGGCCACCTGCGAAGAGCTGGGAGTCAAGGAGGTGGTCACCTCGCCTACCTTTGCCATCGTCAATGAATATACGACTGCTGAGGGTGTTCCCGTGTATCATTTTGACTTCTACCGCATCAAGAAGCTGGAGGAAGTCTACGACATGGGGTATGAGGACTATTTCTATAGCGACGGTCTCTGCTTCATAGAATGGCCAGAGATGATGGAGGAACTGTTGCCCGAAGACTGCACCAAGGTGCAAATCACAGAGAATGCCGATGGCACAAGGACTGTCAGATTCTAACGCAACAGGCTATAACGGATTCAATCTATAACACAGAAATAACGGGTTAAACGGATTCAAGCTATACTGATAATAGCTTCCAAAGAGGAAATCCGTTTAATCCGCTAAATCCGTTGTCGCTTCTAAAGGTTCTGCTCCTGGAAATCCAAGTCTGCCTGAACAATGAAGAACACTTCGTCAGGATTGAACGACGAGCAGAAGCCTTCTTCCTTGGCACGCTTGCACACATAGTCGGCCACCGCCTCGAGGTCTATATCCACCTCCTCAGCATCGCTCTCAAGGATGCCACTGGTGTAATAATAGTCCACGATGAGGTCCATCATGTAGAGGATATCCTTGTCGCTGTAGAACTTCTTGATATCCGATGGCAACTGTGTGCGGATGTAAGCCAGTTCCCGTCTGTTCTCTTCTTCGTCCAGACGGATTTCTTCGTCAATGCTTGCCATAGACTACAGCAACTGTTTGATGGCGTCTTCGATCTTGGCCTTGGGCTGAGCACCCACCAGTTTGTTTACCACCTCACCGTTCTTGAAGAACAGGATGGTAGGGATGTTACGGATGCCATACTCTGCAGCCAGCTCCTCATTGTCCTCAACGTCGCACTTAGCCACAACGACCTTTCCGTCGTAAGCCTCAGCCATTTCGGCGATGATAGGCGACACCATACGACAAGGGCCACACCATGTTGCCCAGAAATCTACTACTAAAGGCAGCTCGCCACTCTTAAGGGTTGCGAAATTCTCACTTGTGATTGTTACTTCCATTGTCTTAACTATTTAAAATGAATACTATATGATATCTTTTCTCTTGCAAATACTATGCCATACTTTTCTCTTACCTCTAATTAATATGATAATCCAGCATATCGTGCTTCTCGATATACTCAATCAGCGTGTGTCTCACATCCACGCCCCCCCGTTTACTACGCAGCAGGACATGGTTGGAGCCCTTGCTGTCGCGCACCTGGAAGAACAGCTGAGTCTTACCAGGATGACTACTAATGAGTTCACTGAGATCGGCTACAATCTGCTCGCCCTGCTCGCCTAACTGGTCGGCCACCAAAGAGATGGTGATGCGGCTCACAGCTTTCTCCTTTACATCCTGTAGCAGTTCTATGTTGGTCACTTTAAGTTCTTTCTGGTCATTGTTATAGAAACGGGCCTGCATTTTGCCTGTCACATAGACAGCAGCCCCCTCAATGAACTTGCCATTCAAGTTGAGCCAGTCATCGCCAAAGAGCACCAGTTCGCCAGGACCTTCGAAATCCTCCAGCGTGACGATGCCCCAGGGCTTGTTGTTCTTGCCGAACTTCTGCTGTACGCCAGTGACGACACCACCCAACGTGACATCCTCACGGTCTTTCAAGGCTGCACCTCTGTCTGCCAATTCGGCACAATGCGTATTACAGAGGTTGTCGAGGATGATCTTATACTCATCGAGGGGATGGGCAGAGAGGTAGATGCCCACCAGATCACGCTCCTTGTTCAGCTTCTCGATATCACTCCAGCGGTCGTCATTCTTGGGCACAGGCGGAACAGCTATTTCCACTTCGTCGCCGAAGGCACCGAAAAGCGAGTTCTGCATCTGTGACTTCTCCTGCTGGTATAGCTGTCCATAACGCACCAGTGTGTCAAGGAACTGCTCACCCTTGGCATTGACGGCGAAATAGTCCTCACGGCGGATGCCGAAACTGTCAAAGCCCCCACTCAGTGCGAGACTTTCAAAAGCTTTACGGTTGACGGAGGAGAAATTGACGCGCTGGGCGAAGTCGTAGATGTCCTTATAAGGGCCGTTATTCTCACGCTCTGAGATGATGGCCTGTGCTGCCGACTCTCCCATGCCCTTAATGGCACCGAGGCCGAAACGGATCTCACCATGATGGTTCACACCAAATTTCTCGTACGACTCGTTTACATCTGGTCCCAGTGTAGCAATACCCATCTGCTTGCACTCATCCATCAGCTTCGTGATCTCCGTAATCTGGTCTCTTCGTCGGCTCATGATGGCCGCCATGAACTCTGCCGGATAATTAGCCTTGAGGTAGGCTGTCTGATAGGCCACCCACGAATAACAGGCAGCATGCGACTTATTGAAAGCGTAGGAGGCGAAGGCTTCCCAGTCACTCCATATCTTCTCAAGCACCTTGGGGTCGTGACCGTTTTTCACACCGCCATCGATGAATTTCGGCTTCATCGCATCAACGATGTCTTTCTTCTTCTTACCCATGGCCTTACGAAGGGCATCACTCTCACCACGGGTAAAGTCGGCCAACAGTCGCGAGAGCAACATCACCTGCTCCTGATACACGGTGATGCCGTAGGTATCCTTCAGATATTTCTCCATGACGGGAATGTCGTAGGTGATAGGCTCATCGCCATGTTTACGACGGATAAACTGGGGAATATACCCCATAGGTCCTGGACGATAGAGGGCGTTCATGGCGATGAGATCTTCGAATACCGTAGGCTTCAGCTCACGCAGGTATTTCTGCATGCCAGCCGACTCAAACTGGAAGGTGCCAACGGTACGTCCCTGCTGATAGAGCTCATAGGTCTTGGGGTCGTCGATGGGAATGGTATCAAGGTCTACCTCTATGCCACGTGTACGTTTGATATTCTCGCAGGCCTCCTTCAACTCAGAGAGTGTCTTCAGACCGAGGAAGTCCATCTTGATCAGTCCTGTCGATTCAATCACATGGCCGTCGTATTGTGTACAGTTGGTCTTCACGCCCTTGAAGTCTGGGTCGTCAGCCGTCGACACTGGCACCCAGTCGCTGATAGGATCGCGACAGATGATGAAGCCACAGGCATGGATACCAGTGCCACGCACGGTACCCTCCAGCATCTTCGCATACTTGATGGTGTTCGCCAGATGGACATCGCTCGAGGCCTCAGCCTCCTGCAACTCTGGTACGTACTTGATGGCGTTGGCCAGATTCATCTTTGTCGCCTTGCCATCAGGTCCGTCTGGCAAACGGTCTGGGATTGCTTTGCAGAGGGAGTTGGAGATCGATAAGGGGACCTTCTCCACACGAGCCACATCCTTGAGTGAGTTCTTCGTAGCCATCGTGGCATAGGTGATGATATGGGCACAGTTCTCATGACCATACTTATCCATGACCCACTTAAGCACCTTACCACGGCCATCGTCATCGAAGTCGGTATCGATATCGGGCAGTGAGATACGGTCTGGATTCAAGAATCGCTCAAACAGCAGGTCATATTTCAGCGGGTCGATCTTTGTGATTCCTAAGCAGTAGGCCACCACGGAACCAGCAGCCGATCCACGTCCTGGTCCCACCATCACACCCAGCTCGTCACGAGCGGAGTTAATAAAGTCCTGCACGATGAGGAAGTAGCCAGGGAAGCCCATCGTCTTCATGATGTGAAGCTCGAACTTCACGCGTTCCTTCACATCATCGGGTATAGGGTCACCATAGCGTCTGACGGCTCCTTCATAGGCGAGCTTCGCCAGATAGTCGGCCTCGAACTTGATGCGATAGATCTTGTCGTAGCCGCCCAGCTTCTTGATTTTCTTCTCTCCGTCCTCTGGCGACAACTGGTTCTCCCCGTTCTCATCGCTCGTGAACTCATCGTAAAGCTGCTGCTCAGTGAACTTCTGCCGCCATTGCTCCTCGGTACCGAACTCCTCTGGGATGGGGAAGAAGGGCATAATCGGATCGTTGTCGAGGCTATAGACTTCCACCTTATCTAATATATCCAGCGTATTCGAGAGAGCCTCAGGCACATCACTGAAGATGTCGTTCATCTCTTGGCGCGTCTTAAACCACTCCTGCTTTGAATAGAGCATACGGGTGGGATCGTCGAGGTCCTTGCCTGTGGAGAGACAAAGCAGGTGATCGTGAGCTTCGGCATTCTCCTTGTCTACGAAGTGGGCATCATTGGTGCAGACAAGCTTGATGCCGTACTCCCGTGCCAGTTCTATAAGCACCTTGTTGGCCTCTTGCTGCAGAGGGAACGTCTCACGGTTGGCACGTATCGTAGGGTCAGTCACCTCATGTCGCTGCAACTCCAGATAGTAGTCATCGCCCCAGAGTCGCTTGTGCCACTCGATGGCCTCTCGGGCACCGGCAATATCCCCCTTCAGGATCTTGGCGGGAACCTCGCCGGCGATACAGGCAGAACAGACAATGAGGTCCTCATGATATTTCTCAAGGTCGGCACGGTCGGTCCTTGGACGGTTATAGAAGCCGTCAACCCATGAGTTACTCACAAGCTTAATCAGATTCTTATAGCCATGGTAGTTCTTAGCCAGCACGATGAGGTGATAGCCGCCCAGGTCTTCCTTCGTTTCACGTAAGTTCTTATCACCACGGCGTGCCACATACATCTCACAACCGAAAATGGGCTTGAAAGGCTCCAGTCCCTCTTTCTTGCGCTTTTTGTTCACATCGTTGCAGATGTCATGAAATTCCTTAATACCGAACATGTCACCGTGGTCGGTAATGGCCATACCGCGCATACCGTCATCGATAGCCTTGTTTACAAGCTTCTTGATACTCGACTGACCGTCGAGGATTGAGTAGTATGTATGTACATGCAGATGTACGAAATCTTCCATCTCTTTTCTTTGAATTCTGTTAGTTTTGAGGTTCTTTGACTAGCAAAGCACCCTTCTGGGTGAGCGCAAAGTTACGCCTATTTCTTGTAATAACCAAAAGAAAAACGTGAAAAGTTTGTAACTTACGTAAAAAATATGTACCTTTGCACACGATTAAGGAAACAATTAGCTATACTTAATGGGAAAAAGGATCAATAAACTGAAGAAGATCAGGATTCACCGCGAGGGGACACAGGAGCTGACGCTGAGCGCCATCGCCGTGGTGGTTATTGCCGTCCTGCTCTTCCACCTCTTCGAAACCACCATCCCCTTTTGGATATTCGTCATCATCTTCGGCTTGGCCTGGTTCATGGCCCTGAACTTCTACCGCTGTCCCATCCGATATTTCAATGGCGACACGACGCATCTCGTCGTGGCTCCTGCCGATGGGCGCATCGTGGTCATCGAGGAGATTGAGGAGAATGAGTATTTCCACGACAAGCGACTGATGATCTCCATCTTCATGAGTCCGTTGAACGTGCATGCCAACTGGTTCCCCGTAGATGGAAAGGTGAAGTTCGTGCACCACCAGAACGGCAACTACCATAAAGCCTGGCTTCCTAAAGCCAGTGAAGAGAACGAGCATGCCGACGTCATGATCACCACCCCGCAAGGCGAGGATATCCTCGTGCGCCAGATTGCAGGAGCGATGGCCCGTCGTATTGTCACCTATGCCAAGGAGGGCGAGGAGTGCTATATCGACGAGCACATGGGCTTTATCAAACTTGGCTCGCGTGTCGACGTGTTCCTGCCCATCGGCACAGAAGTATGCTGCCGTATGGAACAGCCAACGATAGGCGACCAGACCGTTATTGCAAAACTGAGATGAAGAAGCATATACCCAACACCATCACGTGCTGCAACTTGATATCAGGCTGCATTGCCACCTATTACGCTTTCTTGAGTGACTATCAGTTGGCATTGCTCTTCATCGTCGTTGGAGCCGTGTTCGACTTCTTCGATGGCATGGTGGCCAGACTGCTGCACGTGTCGTCGCCCATTGGCAAGGAGCTCGACTCTCTGGCCGACGACATCACCTTCGGTTTCGCACCCTCTGCTATCATCTTCAGTTACCTCAGCTCTTTCCACATCCACATTATCTTCATACCATTCATGGCATTCGTGATGGCAGCATTCTCTGCACTCCGACTGGCGAAATTTAATCTTGACGAGCGCCAGGCTCTGGGATTTATCGGACTGCCCACACCTGCCAACGCCCTTTTCTGGGGCTCGCTCATCGTCGGACTCGATCAGAGCGGCTACACCTTTGAAGGACTCGAGTGGGTGGTCCTGGCGGGAGTCTTCATCAGCAGCTATCTGCTCATTGCCGAGATTCCGATGTTCGCCCTGAAGTTCAAGCACTGGGGCTGGAAAGGCAACGAGATCAAATACGTTTTCATCCTCTCGTGCGTACCTATTTTATTATTATTAGGCATTATCGGCCTGGCAGTCATCATTGCCTGGTACGTCATCTTGTCAGCTGCAGCAAACAATCTCACTAAAAAGTCTGTTTAACATGATTAAGCTCGTGTTTGGCGCCATCATTTTCGCCCTCATCGCCATTGCCATCATCGTCATGCTCATCATCAACTTCACCTACCGTAGCGTAAAGAAACTGCGCCAGGAGGCAGAAGACAACTACTACCGCAACCAGAAACAAAAAGAGCAGAAGGAGAGAAGGCCCTTCAACGACGACTACTTCAAGAGCAGTAAGGGTGGCAGCGGGCGACGACAGAGCCGCACCCAAGCTCAGTATGAGCAGATGGAACAGGCCAGGCGTGAGAATCCCTTCGACGACGATTACTTCAAGGGCAGTCAACAGCAGCAGTCCCAACAACAGGCTGAAAAGAAAAACACTGCCCGTAAAACGACTACGAGCAGTGGTGTAACGATTATCGACGGCCGTGATCAAGAAGACAAGCGCAAGATTTTTGACCACAACGACGGCGAATACGTCGAGTTCGAGGAAGTCTAACCTCAAGTTTTCAGCCACAGATTACACAGATTCTCACAGAAGAAATGATTCTCACAGAATTTTTTCCGATGTGGACTTATTTCTGTGAGAATCTCCTAATCTGTGTGAATCTCTTTATCTGTGAGAATCTGTGTAATCAGTGGCTCCTTAAGGATGCACCAGTGTGCCGATGGGTTCTCCATCCATCACTTTCTTCAGGTTGCCGACCACATCCATATTGAACACATAGATGGGCAGGTTGTTGTCCTGACACATGCAGATAGCCGTGAGGTCCATTACCTTCAATCCCCGTGCCAGCACCTCCTTGTAGGTGATCTCATCAAACTTTGTAGCCGTCGGATCCTTCTCCGGGTCGGCAGTATAGACGCCATCCACACGTGTTCCTTTTAGCATCACGTCGGCCTCAATCTCGATACCGCGCAACGACGAACCTGTGTCAGTAGTGAAATAGGGCGAGCCCGTACCAGCCGAGAAGATGCACACATAGCCCTGCTCCATCGCCTCGATGGCCTTCCACTTCGTGTAAAACTCACCGATAGGTTCCATGCGGATGGCCGTCAGCACCTTGTTCTTCACACCCACGGCTCCTAAGGCCGACGACAGTGCCAGCGAGTTGATCACCGTAGCGCACATGCCCATCTGGTCACCCTTCACACGGTCGAAACCTTTCTGCGAACCACTCAGGCCACGGAAAATGTTACCGCCGCCAATCACGATGCCAATCTCGACACCCATCTCTGCCACTTCCTTAATCTGCCTGGCATAGTCACTCAGTCGCTCAGGGTCGATGCCGTAGCCCTGCTTTCCCATCAGGCTCTCGCCCGACAGTTTCAAAAGAATTCTCTTAAATCTTGCCATATATTATAATATTTAAAGTAATCATCTGTAAACCCTAAACTATAAACTATAAACAATAAGCCCTAAACTATGAACTATAGACAAAAGCCCACCTCTTTAAAAGCGTATATCCTCGCCCTGCCGTCAGCGTCGAGCAACACCAGCCGACCATCGTCGAGCACATTCAGCACCTTCGCCTCGAACGTTCCTTTATCGTCGCAGAAGCGATGCATACCTTCCCGACGGTAAAGACGGCTATGATAGTCGCTGACCAGAACCTCAGGCTCACGTTTCAGCGCCTCCGGCAAGACTTTCAAGAAGTCCTTCAGCAACTCGTCGCGATCCGTCTCGTACCCTAAGATCTGTGCCATCGAGACAGGGTTGGGTGCATCGCTATAGAACATCGTCTGATTCACATTCAGCCCGATACCCACGATGCAGTCAGTGATCGTGCTGCCCTGCAGACGGTTCTCTATCAGTATGCCGCAAATCTTACGGTCGTCCACATAGATGTCGTTAGGCCACTTGATGGACAACTGCCCTATGCGAGGAGAGCTGTTGGCCGTGCTGGGTGGATAGAAGTAATGCTCAAGCGTCTCACAGAGCGCCACTGATACAGCCTCTGAGATGCGGAACTGCCAGTTTGCTTTGATCTCTGTCGGATGCAACAGCACGCTGAACGTCAGGTTTTTCCCTCTTTCGCTTTCCCACGAATTGCTGCCACAACCTTTTCCCGCCGTCTGGAAGTCGGCCATCACAATAAGCTGCTTGTGCCCGTCCGTTACCAGGTTTCTCCGCAACCAGCCGTTGGTAGAGTCTGTCTCGTCGATATGAATGATTTCATATTCCATAATCTGCCCGCAAAGATACAATTATTTTCAGACATATTTTACTATTTAATACCTTTATTTCATTTGTTCGTATGTTAATATGTCTTTTATTTGTTCTTTTGCCTAAAAAAAGCACTACCTTTGCAGCATGGAAGATCAACAGAAGAAAGATGAATTCTACATGCAGCGTGCCCTCGACGAGGCGCAGGCAGCCTATGATGCAGGCGAGATTCCCATCGGAGCCATCGTCGTGTGCAAGGACCGCATCCTCTCCCGTGCCCATAACCTTACGGAGACGCTCTGTGACGTGACCGCCCACGCCGAGATGCAGGCCATCACCGCTGCGGCCAATGCCCTTGGCGGGAAATACCTCACCGACTGCACTCTTTACGTCACCGTCGAGCCTTGCACGATGTGTGCCGGCGCCATCGGCTGGGCACAGATTCCACGCATTGTCTATGGTGCGGCCGACGACAAGCGGGGATTCCGCACCTATGCCCCACAGGCCATGCATCCGAAGGCCGAGGTCGTAGGCGGTGTGCTCGAAGCCGAGTGCCGCCAGCTCATGCAGGCGTTCTTCCAGTCGAAGCGCTGACCGCGACGGCATTGCCTGTGTCTACGACCGGGGCATTCATGGCTGCGACATCGCCTGCTGATGCACCCAGGCCGTGTCGAGCACCTGATAGAGTGTGCGTCGCTGTTCACCATACATCACAAGCAGGAAGTAGGCCGAGCGTTCTGTCGGCTGCAGGTTAGGCTGTACAACCAGTTTCCTGACCCGTCCGTTCCACTCAGAAGCCCGTGTAGCCGGTGTCCGCAAACTGTCACCCTCAAAGCCAATCCAGTCCATAGGGATATACGAGATCAGCAGGCTGTCTTTCGACACGTTCGACGAGAACGCCATCTCCACCTCGCCACCCTCGGCACCTATGGTGTACACTTTCGGATTGAAGAGTGCATATTCATTGCGCTGCCACACCGTCAGTTGTTGCTGCTTGCCACCCGACTCGATGGTCACCGTCGCCTTCCGACGATCACGGGTATGGTTCGACTCCACGGTATGCACCGTGATGCCGTTACGTCCGCCCTGCCCCTCGCTGGGATCAACCTCGAGCCACGATGCCGACGACGTAGCCTTCCACGAGCCGCCGGCCTGGAAGAACACCTCCGCGCCATGACCTTGAGCCGAAGGCAGGTCGTCTACCTGCTCTGTCACCAGATACACCCCTCCTACCTCGTCGGCGATACAGCCCACGAGCAGAAGCACGATGCCCAGCGACATAAACAAGCCGATTTTCTTCATCATTCCGTCGATTCTGCCTGCAAAGGTAATATTTTTCACGCAGACCACCAAGCCAGGCCACCAACTATTTCCTGAAAACGGTCACGGTCACAGCTGTGACCGTTTATACCAATGCCTTCCAACAGCGTAAGAGACGCTTTGCACGACAGGAAGGGATGCCTCCTATAGGGGTATAGAAGGCATCGGAACGACTCGTGCAAGGCTTCAGCACAACCTATATAAGACATCGGAACAACGGTAAAGGATACGTCTACGGCATACGGTATAACACCATGCACTCCCGTGAATTTCCAGGCAATTATTTGGACATTCCAGAAAAACATCGTATCTTTGCAATCGCCAATGATAGTCAAGGCAAGCATATTACAATAAAAAAAAACGATAATCTTATGAGAAAATCACTATTTTCACTTCTGCTGCTGTCCTTCGTCACAGCAGGTCAGGCCCAGCGCACCAAGTGCGTCAACCGCTTCATCCCGTATCCCGAGAAACAGACTCGCGCCAGCACACGTGCCGTGGTAGGCAATCCTAAGACCTATACAGGCGAGAAAAGAGGCTTGATTATCCTCATGGAGTTCCAGGACACCAAGTTCAACAATATGAACAAGAACGGTAAGACCTTCGACGTCCACGATTTATGGAATGATATCGCCAACAAAGAAGGTCTTAAGGTCCTGAATGGCGTGCTTGTCAGCGGCAGTGTCGGCGACTACTTCCGCCAGCAGAGTTACGGTCAGTTCAATCTTGTGTTCGATGTATGTGGCCCTTATAAGGCCAAGAACAAGTATGCCTACTACGGGCGGAACGTCACCTATGCGAACGGCGACTTCGACCAGAAGCCACAGGAACTGATTGTTGAAGCCTGTCAGGCTGCCGACAAAGAGGTGAACTTCAAGGATTACGACTGGAACGGCGACGGTGAGGTAGACCAGGTCTATGTGGTCTATGCCGGCCACGGTGAGGCCGATTACAATAATCCTGACCTCATCTGGCCCCACGAGTCGGCGTTAAGCAACTGGGCAAACGGCGCACTGACCCTGCAGGATATGACCATCGACACCTACGCCTGCGGCAATGAGTTGAATAGAGACGATAAGACCATGGGCATCGGCACCATCTGCCATGAGTTCAGCCATTGCCTGGGACTTCCAGATGTCTATGATGCGGCAACTGGCGAGAGCGTTGTATGGGGCTACGACATTATGGATGCCGGCAACTACAACGGCAACAGTTGGTATCCTGCCGGCTACTCTGCCTTCGAGCGCTATTTCTGTGGCTGGATAGAGCCGAAACCCGTCAAGAGCCTGTCTGAAGTGGGTGAGATGGAGCCCCTCACCCTTTCTCCGGATGCCTATATCATCAGGCCGTTCGAAGGCTCTACCAATTATTATATGATAGAGAAGCGGGCGAAGAATTCATGGGATAAGTTCCTGCCGTGCTTTACCGATGATACGACAGAAGAGGCCGTCAACGAAAAGACACTGTACTGGTATATAGACTACGACCAAGAGAAGTGGAATCGCAACCGTCCTAACGAAGATCATGATCATTATGGCATCTCGCTGATAGAGGCAGACCAGGTTCCGACAGCCATCATGGCCCTTGAGAAGACAGCGGATAATCACGGTGAATGGTACGACCTGCAAGGACACCAACTACAGTCCGAACCCACTCGCCACGGCATCTATATCATGCGACATCCTGACGGCACCACTAAAAAGGCCATACGATAATTATTGGTGCAATCGTTCAACAGCAATTATAGAAGGGAGGCAGTCAAGTTCGACTGCCTCCCTTCGCATAGTTAATTATCTAAGACTTATCTTAGTCGTTCTCTACAAGACCTGAGTAACGTATGCCCTCCAGACGAAAGATCGTACCAGGGTTATCACTGAACTCAACGTCCATCGTGATATAATCAGCAGGAGAACCGTTATTCTGCTTGCCACCATTCTTGATGATCTTACCATTAGTCACGTTAACGGTAATCTCATCACCACGCTGATTGCTTGCAGACGAGGCACTGAAGGTCAGGCCGTTAGCATCTGCTGTAGCCTTGATCTTGAAGTTCCAGAAATTACTTACATCATCTATCCAGATCTCATTAGCCGTATTGGCTGCTGTGCTGTAGGTCATGATGGTAAAACGTCCAATGCCGTAAGGATCCTCAACGACCTGGCCATTGTCCACAATATTACCATAAACGTACCACTCACCGGCAAGGCTTTCGGCAGATGTTCCGCCAATCTCCTCTTTCTCGCAAGCAGTGAATGCCATGCAGAGGAGCAGTGCTGCTAAATATAAAACTTTCTTCATAATCCTAATTATTCTTTAACCCATGTTTCAGTGAACTGCAGTGATCCTGCGTAGACACATACGAAGTTTATGATACCATTTTCAGCATCCCAGACACCTTCGAAAGAGTCGAGGCCGTCTCCCCAGCCGGGAACATAACTGTCAACGAGTTCCAAAGTACCGTCATCATTTACACCAATGGTAGCCGTCATAGCATACCTAGTACCATAGCCAGCGCGCTGGCAGTACCAACCACCTAAGACATCATCGGTAGTGATGGTACCATCACCATTGTCGATAACGAGCACCTCGAAATCCCTACCAAAGGCAGTACCATTACGGTTACTGCTAGCCTGATTGAGATAGAAGCCTTCGATAGCGCTATTAGGATCGAGCACCACAACCGTACGGGAGGCAGATGCATCGAAACCGTCAGAGTTCTTGGTAGAGGTATAAGTGAGGGTATAGATACCACTCGTATTGACGTCTACATTACCAGAAACAGTTACCTGACCAGTCACGTCCTCACCATTCAACTCAGACGTATAACCAGGGTCTACAAATGGCGTACCCTTATCCCACACCATATAAGACTCACCCTTCAGGTCCATGGTGGGATAGTAGGTGAAGCGCGAAAGGCCCTCAGACTTCTTGTCACCACAACTTGTCATCACAAGTGCGACGAGGGCGAATAGCATTGTATATAAAATGTTCTTTTTCATTGTCTTTACTTTTTTTCGTTTTAGACTTGCTGATTACTTACCCCAGAATACAGGAGTGGTGTAGCCAGGGAATTCAGGTGCATTGCTGTTACGTGCAGAAGAACTCTCTGCATACGGCCAGCGCTCCAGAAGATGACCTTCACCTACAGGGCCGTAGCACTTGATAGGAGTATAGAGCGTACCTGCAACATACTTACCAGGTGCATAAGAGGAATCATCGGTCTCATTATACATATCCGAACCCTTTACACTGCCAAAAGCAGGATAGTCCAGACGGCGCAACTCGCAGTAGCCCTCGAAAGTGTTTACACCAGCCAGTGCAATCCACTTGGCAATACCGATAGACTTCTTGTAGTTGCTCTGATCGTAAGGCCACTGGGCTACGAAACCTTCTGCTCCATCGACACCAGCCGTAGCGAATGATGCCTCAACAGCAGCGTTGTAGTGTGCCTCAGCCTCGGCAGCATTGCCAGTGCGGGCATAGTACTCAGCAATGAAGAACTCTGTCTCGGCTACGGTAATCATGTAGACCGGCATGTCAAACTTGGCAACAGGACGGCACCAGTAAGCAGACTTGTAAGATGATGATGTAGAGAAGTTGGAACCAGAGATACCACCGGTGTAGTTACCAGAACCGTTCTTCTCGAAGAAAGCGGGCAGACGGGGATCCTCGTAAACGACGGCACCCTCGCTATCCTTCACCTGCATAGAACCGATGATGGCAATGTTGGCTACACAGTTAATCTGAGTAGAACCCCAGTTGGTAGCAAACTCCTCGGCATAGAACGGGCTGATATGACCAGCCTCACTTGTCCAGCATCCTTCATAGGCGATATCGCTTGTGGGCAGATTGCCAGAAGAGATGATGGCACCAATCTGTGCATCCACATTTTTCACACCGCTCTCACGAGAGAGGATCCTCAGTTTCAGTGCGTTTGCAAACTCAATCCATGGACCAGCGTTCTGTCCGGGGAAGAGGAAGTTGGTGCAGACAGGGTCAGAAGCCTTGACTTTGCTCAGAGCATCGTCAAGTTCTGCGATGATACCATCATAAATGGTCTGTCCGTCATCATAGTGAGGAGTAGGATTCGACGGGTCGAGGGCTTCAGTGTAAGGCACCTCTCCATAGCAGTCAACCAGCACCTGATAGGTGAAAGCACGAAGCACGGTTGCTGCCAGATAGTCACCCCAATTCTCATTATTTGTAGCAATATCTCTGACCAGTTGCATGCTCTTCAGTGCACGGTTATTCAACTGGGCATAGGAACTGCTCGAGCGAGTGGCGCTCTGCTGGAACTGACTATAGTCCAGATAGTTGCTTGTACCAAACGACTGGGTATAGTACTGTGCATAATATCCGCCCGTGATGCGCATGTAGTCACCATAGGTGCCTACGAGGTTCATTTCTGCACCAGGCATCACGATGGAGGCATTCAGATCGCCCTCCTTAGGAGAGTTCGGGCTCTCGTTGATATCCAGATAACTGTCGCACGATGTGGCGGCAAGACCCAGGATAAATGTTGATATAATTGCTAATTTCTTCATAATGTTCTGTCCTCCTTTAATTAAAATTTAAGACCTACATTGAAACCGAAGCTACGGCAAGCAGGGTTGCTGTAGAGTTCACCGAACATACCTCTCAGGTCATTACCGTAAGAACTGGTCTCAGGATCAATGTAGCGGTTACCCTTGTGGGTCCAGGTGAATACGTTGTTGCAGAACAATGACACTGTGATATCACTCAGGTAGAGTTTGCTGACGATAGACTTCGGCAACTGATAACCCAGTGTGATGTTACGCAGTTTCACGTATGAACGATCGATCAGGTAGAACTCGCCACCCTCGTTGGCACCAAAGTTGTTGAACCAGTTCTGGTAACTGCCATCACCCATATAGATAGGTGTCGTGTTCTCTGTACCGTCCTCATAGACAGAGTTGGGAATAACGAACGGACGACGCTGGTTGTAAATAGTAGCCTCACCGTTACCGGTGAACTGCATCAGGTTCTTCGTACGAGAGAACATGTAACCACCCTTACGGATATCAAGAGCAGCACTCAGTGTAATGCCCTTATACCAGAGTGATGTGGTGATACCACCAGTCCAGTCGGCATTCACGTTCTTACCAGTGTCCTGAACTTCTGTCGAGAGGAGCGGCTGACCGTTTCCGTCAACAATCAGTTTGCCATCAGCAGTGTACTGGGGCAGATAGGTGAAGAGTTCACCCATCGGCAGGCCTTCAACGGCACGCATATAGACTGCGTCATTGCCTGCAGAGAACGAGTTCAGGTTAACCATACCGCCGTCGAGGCTCTCTGGCATGGAGACAACCTTGTTGTTGTTCTTTGAGAAGTTGAAACCTAACTCCCAACGGAAGTCCTTGGTCTGAACGGGTACGGTGTTGACGAGCAACTCAATACCGCGGTTGCGAACCTTACCGAAGTTGGTCACCATGTAGTAGTAACCGGTAGAAGGATCAACGGGCAGTGTGAAGATCTGGTCGTCAGTTGTACGGTTGTACCAAGAGAAGTCTACATTGATACGATTGTTGAAGAAGGCGAGGTTCACACCGAACTCAATCTCAGTCGTCATCTCAGGCTTCAGTGTGTTACTACCGATAGTAGATGATGCCTGGAAAGCGTTCACACCATTGTGGGGGAACTTGGTCAAGTCACTTCCATAATAACCATTGGAGTAAGCCTGTACGAAGTTCGGATAGGTCAGGTAAACATTTGCGTCGTTACCGGTCTTACCGTAAGCGGCACGGAACTTACCGAAGGTCAGAATGTCGTTCTTCGGAATCAGTCTGCTGAAGATCCAACTCAGGGTTACACCAGGATAGAAGTAACTGTTCTTCTCCAACGGCAGGGTTGAAGACCAGTCGTTACGTGCGGTGAAGCCAAGATAGAGCATCTCGTCCCAACCGATAGAGAGGTCGGCAAAGAGACCCACAAGGCGGCGCTTGCTCTCATACTCCTCCAGTGTGGTCTTGGTAGCACCATTGCTCAGTTTCCAGAAACCAGAGTAGAATGTCAGTTCGTCTGTCTGACCGTCCATGTAGTTGTTTGCACGCTCGTTGATGTTCAGACCGACATTTACGTTCACGTCGAGTTTGTTATCCAGATACTTGTCAGCGAAGTTTACCAGGAAGTCGTGGTTCAACTCATACTTACGGTAGTAGGTGTTTGCTACGTAACCAGACTGGTTCATGTTTGAGGGAGCATAACCGTAGTCCTCGTTGATGAGAGCATCGTCGAGTTGAATCTGCGGGAAGCCCAGTTTGTGGTCATAATCAGTATAGTCGAAACCAAAACGATAGGTCAGGGTCAGTTGCTTGATCGGGTTGATGTCTGCCTGGATCTTACCGAACACCTGCTTGGAATCATTGTGGTTGTAGTTGTTCTCGATAGCCCAGTAAGGGTTGGTGATACCGTAAGGAGTATACCAAGCCTCAGGAGTATCAAAGGCCGTATTGAGGTTCTTACGGTCAACAAGGCTGATGTCGCGCGGGAACTCATAGATACCATCGATGAACGAAGTACCCTGATAGGCGGCCACTGTATTGGTCTCACTCTTGGTGAAGTTCATGTTACCAGAGAGTTTGAACCAGTCGGTAGCCTGATAACTGCCGCGATAGGCGATAGTGTTACGCTTATAGGTGTCCTTGTCGCCAGGAATGATACCGTTGTCTGAAGTGTAGGAGTAACTCAGATAGTAGGTCATCTTCTGGTCGTTGCTGATACCATTGAGTGATACACTATGATTGGTGCTTACGCCGCTCTCGAAGAAGTCCTTGATGTTATCCTCGACGGCCTCATACTTATGAATCAACTGCTGGTGGTTCCAGATAGGACCATACACCTGCATACTTCCATCCAGTTCTGGACCCCAAGAACCGTTCTCAATAAAGGTCTGTGCACCATTCCAGCCTTGTCCGAACTTATTCTGGAACTTAGGCAGGGTGCTCACCTGACGCCAAGAGACACTACCGTCGTAACTGATCTGGTAGTTCTTTTCGCCATTCTTCTTACCACTCTTCGTGGTGATGATGATGACACCGTTAGCAGCGCGGCTACCATAGATAGCGGTAGCGGCAGCACCTTTCAGCACGGTCATGTTCTCGATATCATTCGGGTTAACGTTCGAGATACCACCGACTGCGTTAGCGAACTGATCCTGCTCCTTCTGCGAACCAGAGAACGTGGTCTGCTGGAGGGGCACACCGTCCACAACGTAGAGTGGCTGGTTGTTACCGTTAATTGAACTGATACCGCGGATAATCACTGAGTTGGCCTGACCCGGGTCGCTCGATGTGGTGTTGATCTGAACACCAGCCACTTTACCGGCCAATGCGCTCGTCACATCGGTCAACTTACCTGTTGTCAGTTCCTCGTTGTCGAGTGTCTGTGCCGAGTAACCCAGCGTCTTCTGCTGACGTGAGATACCCATGGCGGTCACAACCACCTCGTCGAGGGCCGTGGCGTCGCTCTTCAAGAATACACGCATGCCGTTCTTGGCCGTCATTGTCTTACTCTCATAGCCGAGATAGGAAACCGTGATCTGGTTCTTGCCCTCTGGCAGAGTCAGCGAGAAGCGACCATTAACGTCTGTCAACATACCAGTGCTCGTACCATCCACCTTGACGGCGGCGCCGATAATCGGCTGGCCGTCTTCCTGTGAGAGTACAGTACCGGACACCTTTGTCTGTGCCAGCGCACTCCCTGCAAACAGGAAGAGGCTGATCATAAACATTGTTAGTCTTTGTTTCATAAATTCTCTCTCTTTGGTTATTAAATATTAATTATATATA
>OCTW013410114.1_pt1 | contig 56605 bp, 42 predicted proteins | sample 1539671 | NCBI WGS metagenome assembly OCTW01 (sample SAMN02144230, study PRJEB22623) | gut metagenome | biome: sheep rumen | host: Ovis aries | place: New Zealand | reverse complement strand
TTTGCCGCTAGTTTATCAGAAATCAAAAGAGTATTACGTTTATACGCTAGAGCGAATGCTCTGTTAGCAAGTTCTTTCTCCGAACACTCTGTCACAGGTAAATTGCCGCGGCCCCAACCGGGGTGCGCGATAACATTCATTTTAAAAAAAGAGAAAGAACATGGAAAACATTTCCAAGATGGAGATGGCTCGCGCCCTCTTCAACAAGCCCTATATCAAGACCGAAAAGAAGTTTTTCGGTTTCAAGACCAAAGTCACCTACACTAAGACGAATTCGCCCGTTGTGGGAACTTGCCTGGACTACAGCCCTACGGAGGGCCAAAAGGTCAAGGAAATTGTCGAGGCTTCTTCAAGCGCCCTGGATGCGGTCGTTCAAAAAAATGGCCATCCGAAAACAGGCGACAACGGGAACTTCCGCCTGAATCTCTGCTATTCGCAGGATCGCGAATTTGCGGCACTTCACCTGCAGCAGTTCTCGGGATTCGAGTACCATACCGTAGGTGAAATCCGTTTTGCCGAAGGCGACGAGGCGCGTAAACTTCTCGCCGTTTTCGTGAAATAAACGGATGTATCGTCAAAAGGCCCCCTCGGAAACGGGGGGGGGCCTTGATATTCAATTATATAAAATTTGGGGAATTGTCTAGATAGACAGGTTTGGGGAACGTCCAAGGAAGGGCTAAATTTCAAAAATTATTTAGTAGGAAAATTATTTTTCTGCTGGATAATTTTCGTAACATCCGTTTTTGTAATTGGTTTGGCTCGATGAGCCGGGGAACGCCCATGAAAGCGCCTGGCCGCCAAGAGTCCTGCTTCAAATAGCAGGTAAGTCGGTGCGCCCAGAAGTAGTTGGCTTAGGATGTCGGGTGGAGTAAGGAATGCGGCGAACAGCAGGATTGCCACCACCACGTAGGGGCGCTTGCTGCATACGGTCTCGTAGCTCACGATGCCCGCACGGATTAGCGCGTAGGTCACTAGCGGGAACTGGAACATGCATCCGAACGCAAGCGAAAGCCAGAGTGCGAGTGTTACCAGATTAGAGACGCCGAATACGGGTTGCAGGGTCGTGCTTGCAAAGCTCATGCCGAACTGCACAATCAGCGGGAAGCAGACGACAAGGCAGAAGGCGACGCCCGCGATAAACAGCCCGCTGGTCATGGCCACGATGGAGCGGATGAAGCGTTTCTCGTTGTCGTATAGGGCGGGAAGCACGAACTGCCACATGTTCCAGGCGATGTAGGGCGAAAACAGCACGCAGTCCAGCAGTGCAGAAATCTTGAGCTGCAGCAGGAACACTTCCATCGGGGAAAAGTAATGGAGCGTGACGCCGCCCTGCAGGGCAATTTGCTTACAGAACCAGTCCAGAACGTAGGGCGAAACAAGGAACAGGGGCACGATGCCGATGGCAAGGGCGACAATAGAACGCAAAAGCGCCCGTCGGAGCGCTTCCAAATGCGAAATCAGCGTAGCCTCTTGATCCTGTTTGGAGGACATTAGCCTTTCTTTTCTTCTGCCTCGGCGGCTTTTTCCACAGTCTTCTGCAGGTCTTCGGCTTCTTCCTTCAGGGCGTCTTTCGCCTTCTTGTACTCGTTCTGGGCTTTGCCTAAAGAGCGAGCAAGTTCAGGAATGCGCTTTGCCCCGAACAAAAGGAGCACCACGACCACAATCAGGATTATTTCTGGAATTCCAATGGACATTTTTTACCTGCCTTTTCCTAGAAATATAACATAATTTCTTTGTATATTTTAGGCAAAAGACAAAGGAATTTATCATGAAGGTCATTTTATTCAATGGAAGTCGTCGTGAAAAGGGTTGCACCTATACGGCGCTGAGCCTCGTGGCTGGCGAACTCAAGGCCGCTGGCATCGAGACGGAAATCTTCTTCGTGGGTGGCCGCGTGCTGAAGGGAGAAACCGACGCCGCGGTTCACGAAGCCAAGGACATCTTGAAAACTGCCGACGCCGTCGTTTACGGCTCTCCGGTGTACTATGCATCCCCGAGTGGCGAGATGCTGATGTTCCTGGACAGGCTTTACGGCATTGCCGAAGCGGAACTGCTCTTTAAACCGGCGGCAACCGTTGCTTCTGCCCGCCGCGCAGGGACCAGCGCTACGCTTGATGCTCTGAACAAGTATCCGGCGTTTGCACAGCAGCCTATGGTGGCGTCGCGCTACTGGAACATGGTTCACGGTTCTAGCCCCGAAGATGTGCTGAAAGACGAGGAAGGCGTGCAGATTATGAAGGAACTTGGCCGCAATATGGCGTGGATCCTGAAGAGCATCGAAGCGGGCAAGAAGGCTGGCGTGGTGCAGCCCGTAGCCGAAAAGAAAATCTTCACGAACTTTATCCGCTAGAATGGGAACGATGCGCTTGCGTTTTGCGAAGAACAAGAAACTCATGATTACGGCGATTATCTTATCTGTACTTTTTATTTTGGGAGATGTGGGCGTGTTGTTCTTATCGCAGGCGAGCTTCGGCCATATTCCGCAAGGCAAGCGCCTTGAACGCATTAAGCAGTCGCCGAATTACGACGGCAAGCAGTTCGTAAACGAGGTTGAGACCGTCACCATGACGGGCGACAGGGGCGTTTTTGCCGTGTGGAAGGATTTCCTGTTCGGTGACAAGAGTCAGACCGTTCCCGATACCGCATTGAACGTGCTCAAGACCGACCTGAAATCGCTGCCGCTGGACCGCGATTGGATTGTGTGGTTCGGACATTCCTCGTACCTGCTTAATTTATCTGGAAAGAAAGTGCTGGTGGACCCGGTTTTTTACCAGGGCTCGCCGGTGAGTTTCGTGAACAAGATGTTCAAGGGAACGGATGTTTACAAGCCTGCCGACATGCCAGATATTGACTACCTGGTAATTACGCACGACCATTGGGACCACTTGGATTACCGGGTGGTGACGGAACTGGAACCTCGCATAAAGCGCGTGGTGACTGGCCTCGGCGTGGGCGAGCATTTTGAATACTGGAAGTATCCCGTTGAAAAACTTACGGAACTCGACTGGTGGGAATCTGCCGACCTGGGCGAAGGCTTTAACGTGACGGCGACTCCGGCAAGGCATTTTTCGGGCCGCGACCTTCACCAGAACAAGACTCTGTGGGCGTCGTTCGTGTTCAAGTCTCCTAAGCGCACAATTTGGATTGGCGGCGATACGGGTTATGGCCCGCACTTCGAGAAAATCGGAAAGAAATTTACCGACATCGATTTGGCGATTCTTGAAAACGGGCAGTATAACAAGGACTGGTCGCTCATCCACACCATGCCGGAATACCTGGGCAAGGAAATGGTGGAACTGGGCGCAAACCGCTACATGACCGTTCACCATTCCAAATTCTGCTTGAGCAAGCATTCGTACACGGAACCGCTGGAAAATGCGAAACGTGCCGCCCAGGAATCGGGCAAGCCCGTGCTTATGCCGCAAATGGGTGAGGTCGTGTACTTGGAATAAACCTAATACTTGCCATCTGAAATATATCCCCTGGCCCTAAATTTTCTAAATTTGGGGCGATGAAAGTCTTGTTCCGCATTTTTTGCGCCGTGGTGCTGCTCGCCGTAGCGGCATGTGACTTGATGCGCGAAAAGAACGACCCTGTGGTGGTTTCCGTGGGGGATTCGAAACTCTATCTTTCGGACATCCATAAGCAGGCCCCGCAGTGGGATTCCTGGACCGACCGGGAACGCCTCGCTTTCTTGGAGCGCTGGATAGACGAAGAGACCATGTTCCAGGAAGCCCAGCAGAGGGGAATCGATCAGGACCCGGTCCTTTCCATGCAAATCGAACAGACGGTGCGCAAAATGGTAGTGGACCGGCTAATGCAGAGTTTTGAAGACACCATGGTTGTAAGCGATGCCGAACGTATCGACTACTACAACGCCCACAAAGAAGAATACCTGCGGGGCAAAACCCTGGTTTCGGGTGCCCAGCTGTTTTTTAAGGACTGGACCTCCGCCGATACATACTACAAGGGCCACAAGTCCTTGGACTACGACTCCCTGCCGGCGGAGCATTACCTGATCAAGAAGATTGAACCCTTTGACTCCCTGGCCGAATCGCCGGATTCCTGCATGATAGCCGATGTCCGCGAGGTGACGGTGGGCAAACTTTCTCCCATGAAGGTCTGCTCGGGAGCTCTGAAGATGGTTGTGGTGACCCAGAAGCTGGATTCCGCCGACGTTTTGCCCTACGACGAGGTGGCGGAGACGGTGGCAACCCAGGCGTGGCTTGAACACCGCAAGGCCGTCCGTGAACGTTTGAAAAAGGAATGGAAAATGTCCCGACCGATTTTTTCACAGACGGACGTGTTTTCCAAGAAGGATAAGTGATGACGAAAGTCGTGAAGTTTTTGTGTCTTGTAGGTTTGTTTGCCGCTAGCCTTTGGGCCGCTCCGGTACTGATGGAGGGCGTTGCCGCCGTGGTGGACGGTAAGCCCATTATGCGTTCGGAGTTCCTGAACTTCCTATACCAATTTCAGGAAACTCCCGAAGGGGCTGCCATGACGGAGCAGCAGCAGAAGGATTACGTGCTGGACCAGATGATTGATGAAAAGGTCCTGCTTTCCCGCATAGACCGGGATTCCATTGTGGTGACCGATGCTGAGGTGGAACAGCGGGTGGACGATCAGATTGAAAGAATCATAATTGGAAATAAAGAGAAGGTGTCGGCATATGCGGCGAATGCCGGTATTAGTGAGAAAGAAGCCTTGGCAAGGATGATTTATCAGGATCAGGGGATTACCATGGCCCAGTACAGGGATCGGCTTTCCAAGCAGATCCGTAGTCACGTTGAACTCATGAAAGTCCGCCAGCGCCACATAGGTGTGGTTAATCCTACCAAAAAAGAGGTGGAACTCTTTTATAAGGAACACAAGGATTCTATCCCGCCACAGTACAACTGCGTGCTTCTGAGCCACATCCAGATGACCATTCACCCCGATACGGCAATCGTTGATTCCGTGAAAAAGGTGGCCGAGGCCTTGATTGACAGTCTGAACCTGGGCATGAACTTTGAAATTCTTGCGAAGAACCACTCCCAGGACACTTCCGCCGCCAAGGGTGGCGACCTGGGCTATTTCAAGCGTGGGCTTTTGGACCCGGCTTTTGAGCGGGCCTTGGACCAGCTGAAGAACGGTCAATATTCCGCAATCCCCGTGAAGACGGACCTGGGCTGGCATATTGTGCGTGTGCTGGGCCGCAAGGAAGACGGTGTGCGATCCGCCCATATCCTGCTTCGGACGATTCCTACGGCGGCTGATACTGCAGCGGTAATCCAGCGGGCTGATTCTCTGCAGAAAACCTTGAAGACCAAGGAAGAATTTAGCGCCGCCGCCAAGAAGTTTAGCGAGGACAAGTCCAGCAACTTCCAGGGCGGACTTCTGGGCTGGTACCAGCGTAACGAGATGGAACCCGCTTATGTGGAACCTGTGACCGGGCTGAACGTAGGGGAGGTTTCCGAACCAGTGCTCATTGATGGGGCCTACCATCTGTTCCGTCTGGACGATTCCCGCCAAATTCGCGAGCTGAACCTCGAAGAGGATTACGGAAAAATAGAGGCCATTGCATCGAATTATATGGAAGACAAGAAACTGAAAGCGCTCATCAAGAAATGGCGGCAAGAGGTCCATGTGGACATCCGCCTGACGGAGTAGTCCAAAGGCAAAGAGCGGGATTGTTCAAGGACACGAGATGATTGCTTAGGCAAAACGGAAGGCACGAACATGATTCACTTCACCCACGTGACGAAATCTTACGAGAAGGACTGGAAGGCCCTCAACAACGTGACGTTCCGTATCAACAAGGGCGAGTTTGTGTTTCTGACGGGGCATTCCGGTGCGGGTAAATCTACGGTGCTGAAGCTGATTTACATGGACGAGCGCCCCGACGAGGAGCGTGGCGGACAGGTCATGGTGAAGTTCACCGGCGACACCGTTTACGACAGCAAGACCACTCCCGAAAAGAAGATTCAGGCACTCCGCCGCAAGATGGGAATCATCTTCCAGGATTTCAAACTGTTGCCCGATAGGAACGTCTTTGACAACGTGGCCCTGGCCCTTCGAATCGTAGGCACTCCCGCAAAGCAGATCAACGCGGCAGTCTTTGACGCCCTTGCCCTGGTGGGCATCAGCCAGAAACGATTCGCCATGCCTTACACCCTTTCGGGCGGTGAACAGCAGCGTGTGGCCATCGCCCGCGCCATGGTCCACAACCCCTACCTGCTTCTGGCCGACGAACCCACCGGAAACTTGGACCCCGCAAACGCCGAAGACGTGTTCCGCATTTTCAAGGAAATCAACGCCCGCGGCACCACCGTGGTGATGGCGACCCATAACCCCGACTTCTACCTGAACAGCCCTTTCCGCCGCCTGGTTCTTGACCACGGTGAACTCCTGAACAGGGATATGATTTAGGGGCTAGGATCTAGTCCATAAGAATAAGTGAGCTGTGGTTGGTGGTTAGGAAAGGTGCGGGGCTCGAGTCGCGGCCCTAACGCATTTTTGGACTGGTGCGTTTTTTCTGGCTATGCTCCGCTCTGGTTATCCCTGTAAACGGAATCGGCTGGAATTCTTTGCGGAAAGTAGGCGAAAATTCCTAAAATTTGGGCCATGAAATTTTCCATCCGGCACAATCACGTGGGTTACGAGCCCAAGGCACCGAAGGTGTTCTTGCTGGCCTGCAACACTCCGGAAAATCCTCTCAAGGAAATGTCCCCCTGGTTCCAGGTGATAGACGAGTCCGGTACCGTGGTGGCCGATGGTCAGATGTCGGAAAAAGGCAGCTGCAAGTACACCGATGAATTCTTGTGGCAGGGGGATTTTTCTCAGGTTGCTCGTCTTGGAAAGTACAAGATTTCTGTGATGGATGCAAAGGGAAACTCCCTGGCGGAATCCTTCGATTTCGAGATTTCGGACCGGATGGTGGTGAACCAGCTGGCCATGACCCTCAAGTCGTTCTATTTCCAGCGCTCCGGCGTGGAACTTCTTGCCGACAAGGCCGGAAAATGGGCAAGGCCCGCCGCCCACCTGGACGACCATCTGGAATTTCACCCCAGCATGAACCGCACGGGAACATGGAATGCCCACGGCGGCTGGTACGACGCTGGCGACTACGGAAAGTACATCGTGAACGGCGGCGTTTCCCTCGGGACCTTGCTCCTGGCTGCCGAACTGGCAGCTGACCATGCTACGACTCATACCGAAGGGGGGCTTTTTCACGGCGGTTCTTTCCGCATGAACCTTTTGGAAGAGATCCGTTTCGAGCTGGATTTCTTTATGCGCATGCAAGACCTGGACGGCGGCGTGTTTTTCAAGGTTTCGCCTATCCGCTGGGACGGATTTGTTTCGCCGACCCAGTCCGACATGAATCAGAAACGCCAGATTCTCGGAAAGTCCACCACCTCGACGCTGAATTTTGCGGGGGTGATGGCTCACGCCCATCGCGTGTTCAGGCAGGCTTACCCTGCCTACGCCAAGACCTGCCTGGATGCGGCCCTTCACGCTTACCGCTGGGCTCTAGAAAATCCCGAAGTGACTTATCCGCACAATACCGAAGGTAGCGGCGGCTACGGCGATGAACGGTATGACGACGAGTTTTTCTGGACCCGGGCCATGCTGTTTAGGGAAATGTCCCAGGGCGCCTCGCAGGCGTTTGAACAGCAGGGACTGACCCGCGAAAAGCTTTTGCAGGCGCTGGAATCGGACATGGAAAAGTGCCCGGTCCAGATGGGACTTTCCTGGCGGGATACCGACAACTTCGGCTGGATTGCCCTTGCCCTGCAGGATAGCGATTCCGCTATGCAGGCCAAGGCCCGCGGTGCTCTGGTAAGCGTCGCCGACGCTATCGTGGAACGCTGTTCCGCCGATGCCTACGGTCTTTCTCTGGATAAGTTCGTGTGGGGCTCCAACGGTGAGATTGCAAACCACGGGCTCACCCTCCTGATTGCAAACCTCTGGAATCCGGACCCGTGCTATACGGAAATCGCCCGCGGTATGCTGGACTTTATCTACGGGAAAAATCCGGTGAGCCGTTGTTTCGTTACCGGTGCCGCCCACAGTTCTCCAAAATTCCCGCACCACCGCATTTGCCATTCCGATGGGGTAGAAGACCCGATTCCAGGTCTTGTGGTGGGCGGCATCAACGCCGACAGGCAGGACCTGCACCGCTTCCCGCATTATTCGGGCCCGCAGCCTGGACTTTCCTATACCGACGAGCGCTGTTCTTTTGCCAGCAACGAGACCGCCATCAACTGGAATGCTCCCTTGGTGGCCCTGCTGTCGCTATTGGCCTGATTCTCCGAGCCTCGAACCTCGAGCCTCAAACCTTCTTTATTTCTCCTGGCTTTAAATCGCCCAGCGTGTACTTGTCGAACTGGATGCGCACAAGACGCATGACTTCGTAACCCAGGTGCGCCAGCATGCGGCGGATTTCACGGTTCTTGCCTTCGGATAGGGTGATTTCGAGCCAGCAGTTTTTTTCGCCTTCGCTGTGGAGAGTCGCTCGTTCGGCGTGCATGAATTCTTCCTTTTCGCCGAAGACGCGGGGCGCCACGTTGAAGCCCTTTTCCATTTTGGCGAGGTCGTCGGCAGTGGGGTGGCCTTTGACCTGCACACGGTAGATTTTGAGATGTTGCTTCGGGCCTGGATCCTTCGACTCCGTTTCACTCCGCTCAGGATGACACATTGTTGAACCTCTGCTTAGCAATGCGTCGGCCCATTGCGTGTCATTCGTAAAAAGCAGCAGGCCTTCGCTGGCGGCGTCGAGGCGGCCCACCGTCGATATGTGCGGCACCGCTTTGCCAGGGAACATCTTGGAATATTGCTCGCGGAACAGGTCCATCACGGTCTTGCGGCCCTTCTCGTCGCTTGCGGTGGTGACGATTCCGCGGGGCTTGTTTATGGCGAAATACACGAACTCGCTTGCGGTGACGGGCGTGCCGTCCACGGCGATTTCGTCGTTCTCGTAGGCGGGCGTGTCGGGGTCGCGCACGATTTTACCACGCAAAGAAACCCGGCCCTCGCGGACCAGGTTTTCTGCTATGCTACGGCTGCAAAAGCCGCGCTTCGAGATGACGCGGGCAACCCCGTGAGGCTTGATCCTGTTATTTTGATGGTTTGCACTCATCTAAATTGTCATGCCCGCCTCCGGGCGGGCACCTCCCTTTGTTGGTTTGAAATGGAGATTCCCGCCTTCGCGGGAATGACATAACCAGTGATTTACTTCCCGAGATATGCCTTGATGTTTTTGAGGCATTTTGCGTTCTGCGCTTCGGTGCCCACGGTAATGCGGAGCACGTCGCCCATGGCGGGCTGCGGACGGATGATGGTGCCCTTGGCCTGCAGGAACTTGAAGGCGTCCATCGGGTCCTTGAAACCGCTGACGGCGATGAAGTTCGCGTGGCTGTCCACATAGGCGAGGCCCAGCTCCTTGAAGCCGGCCTTGAGCTGGTCGAGGCCCTTCTTGTTGAGCTCGCGGACCTTGTTCACGTATTCCTGGTCGTCGATGGCACCGATGGCGGCGGCCTGGGCGATGCTGTTCACGTTGAACGGTTCACGCACGCGGTTGATGAGGTTCACGATTTCGGGGCGGGTGATGCAGTAGCCTACGCGCAGGCCTGCGAGACCGTAGATCTTGCTGAACGTACGGCAGCAGATGATGTTCCTGCCTTCGGCGATGCGGCTGTTGAAATCCGGGACGAGTTCCGGCGTATCTTCGATAAATTCGGTGTAGGCTTCATCCATCACGAGCACGCAGGTCTCGGGGAGGCTGTCGGCGAAGTCGATGATTTCCTTGGCGGTGAGGTCGGAGCCCGTCGGGTTGTTCGGGTTCGCGAGGAACACGATGCGGGTCTTCTCGTTCACGGCGGCGCGCATGGCCTTGAGGTCATAGTTGTAGGCCGGGGCCGGCATGTCCACTTCGATAATCTTTGCGTTCATCGCCATCGTGGCGAGTTTGTAGACGGCGAAACTGTGCTTGCCCATCACGGCTTCAGTGCCGGGTCCGAGGAATACCTGGGCAATCATGTCCAGGAGTTCGTTGCTGCCGTTACCCACGGCAATTTGTTCACGATTCACGCCGCGGAACTCTGCAATCTTGCCGATGAGGTCGTAACTGCCGCCATCCGGATAGAGGTTGATTTCTTCGAGGGCCTTGCGGGCCTCTTCCATGCCCTTCGGGCTCGGGCCGAACGGGTTCTCGTTGCTCGCGAGCTTGTCGATGTCTTTCGGGTCGAGGCCGAATTCACGGGCGGTGTAGGCGATAGGCTTGCCGGTCACGTAGAGCGGCTGGTTCAAGATGTGCTTTTGTGCGAGTTCGTTAATATCCATAATTAGGTGATAGGTTATAGGTTTTAGGTGTTAGGGCCGATGGGGACAAGAGAATCTAGGAGTTCGGAATGACGAGGGAGTCATTCTGAGCGGAGCCGTAAGGCGAAGTCGAAGAATCCTGTCCCGAAGTTATGTACTGCGGGTAAAAATAGTAAAAACGGATAGAAAGATACCGATCTCTTTAGTATCACGGCCACACGAAGGTGCTGTTCAGGTCCTTCTCGCCGTTATCGACGAGGATGTCCTGGCCCGTGCAGTTCTTGTTCACGACCGTCAGGAACCAGACCCATTCCGCGATGTCTTCGGGTTCGGCCCAGCGCCTGAGCGGAGTCACGTTCATGATGCGGTTCCAGAGCGCAGGGTCGTCCATTACGGGCTTGTTGAGGCTTGTCTTGACGCCACCCGGGGAGATACTGTTGCATGTGGCACCGAATTTTGCAATGCGGCGGCCCACGTTCTTCACGTAGGTCAACAGTCCGCCCTTGGAAACCGCGTATTCGGGGAATTCGTCGCCGGTGTGCGCGCTGGACGATGCAATGAAAAGTACCGACTTGATTTCGGATTGAATCGCGTATTTTTCGACAAAGTTCATCGCGCCCTTCAGGTTGATTTCGATGTCGCGACCGGAATTCTGCACGCCCGCGTTGCTCACGACGATGTTTGCCGCAATGGTCAGCTCCGGGAAAGAGTCCTTGTCCGAGACGTCGGCAATATGGTGCTCGTATTCGGCGTGCTCAATGGTGGATTCGTTGACGTCGAAGCCGACTACGTGCGTGCCCCGGTTCAGGAAAAGTTGTGCGATGGCGCGGCCGATACCGCTGTGGGTTCCGCTGATAAATACGTTCATGCTTGCCCTGCCTTGAATTTGAGATAATCGCTACCGACGTTTTCCTTTTCCCACTTGCAGGCCATCTTGTAGCCGAAGGGGCTGAAGACGACTTCGCAGAGGAGTTCCATGACGGCACCCGTAATGGAGCAGATGAGGACCTGCTTCATGGTCCAGCCGAAGAACACGTGGCTTACCGTAAGGGCGAAAATCATGTTGTCCACGAATTGCGCGACCATCGTCGAAACATAGGAACGAGCGGCGAACGTCTTGAAGTCCTTGCCCCTTGCGAAATTTCCCATGCCGTAGTTTACGACGGAATTGACAAGAGACGCGGTGAACATGGCGAGCGCCGAGCCCAGCACCACGTACCAGGAACCGCCAAACGTAGCGTTGAGCGCGTCGTTTGCGACCTTGGCCGCATCGGGGTTCGTGTCGATGTAGCTGTAGAATTCGCCCCACATTCCTGGCGCATGGGAAAGGATGTTGAAGAACAGGCAGGTGCACAGGTTCACGAAGAGGGCGACCACCGAGACTTTCATGGCGGCCTTGGGCCCGAACCGCTTGCATATCATGTCCATGCACAGAAACGAGAACCAGCTGAGCGTAAAGCCGCAGTCAAGAGCCATGTATTCGAACGAGACCAGTTCCTTGTTCGCGAGCAAGTTCATGCACACGACGGAAAGGATGAAGAAACTGACGGCGAGGGAGGGAATGTTGCGCAGCAGGATGACCAAGTCCTGCCATTCACGCTGGATATAGCTTTTCATTTTGTTTTTTAAGGAAGGTTAGACAAAGACTTCCGGAAAAATCCTGCAACATCGCAGAATTCTAACGCGCCAAATATAGGTTATTGGCTGGAAAATTTCAAGAGCAGTCAGAGATTCTGCAGAAATTCCGTCAATTCGCGGTTTATGCGGTCGTTTAGCGCATCCGCTTCTTGCACGGAGTGGTGTTCGTCGCCGGCAAAGTCACGGGCCCGTTCCCCGCAGATGTCTACGCCGATGATTTTGTGGCTTGCGGCGAGATCTTCGATGATTTTTTTGAGTGTCGCTACATCCAGCGAACCCTGATCCCAGTTGGTGGCCGCGTAGGCGGGGGAGAGGGCGTCCTTGTCGATGGAGAGGTAGATATTAGACGAGAGGCGAGAGACGAGAGACGAGAGAAGGTTTTCCTTTCCTAGTTCGCTTTCGCGGATGAAGGTGACCTTGTCTAAAACTTCCGCATCAACCGCCTGCGAAAGTTCTGCGCGGATTTCATTTACGAGGTGGTCGGCGACTCCGATAATGACAACGTTGTCTATGAACTTATTCTCTTCGAGAACCTTCTTGACCCAGCCACCGCAACTGAGAATGTTCCCGAATCGCGGCTCCTGCATGTCGGGGTGATGGTCAAAAACCACAAGCGAAAACGGTTCCTGGACCATGTCGGTCCAGATTTTGCTCATGTAATGAAAATTCCCGTTGTCGAAGAAGTGAATGCCGCTTGCGTTCTTAATGCCTGCGTCGGCAATGCGCTTGCGGATGGTTTCGACGGCCTCGTCGTCGCAGTAGCAGTCCGTGCCCGGAATGTCGGTGCAGTCTATCCATGTGGCCTCTCCAGAGAGCCTTAGGCCTTCCATAAAGGGCTGGTTTTCATAGACGTTTGTAAAATTGCAGACGGTGATGGACATGTCATTCCAAATTATAGTTTTAAAATGGGGTCTTAGGGGCAGAGCCCCTAGGAGAAGGGGTAGCGGAAGACGCGGCGGGATCGGCAAGGAGATCCCCGCCTGCGCGGGGATGACAATGAAAGAGCGTCGGGGTGACACAACCATAAGGGCCGCGGCTGGAGCGAGGGGACAACAGTCCAAGGCGAGTGTCGTGACAGGTTGCTTGCAAACTGGCTTGGACCGAGCCGAATAGTTGGGGATTGAGCGAAGCGAAAGACCAAGGCTTTCCCCTACATATTTCAAGAGTCTATTTCACCCTTCGCACCTAACCACTAATGCCGACATTCGTCTAAAAGACTCCTTTTCCTGCGTATTTACTAGAAACTAGTAACTAGTAACTAATAACTAAAATGCTATCTTTCCCCCGTAAAATTTTAAAAGGATACCACAATGGAAATCCCCGAATCTTCGAATTTTGTACAGGACATCATCGTCAACGACCTCAAGACGGGCAAGCGCACCAAGGTGCATACCCGTTTCCCGCCCGAACCCAATGGCTACATCCACATCGGACACGCCAAGTCCATCTGCCTGAACTTCGGTACGGCGAACAAGTACAAGGATTTCGGCGGCATCACGAACCTGCGCTTCGACGACACGAACCCCTCCAAGGAAGACGTGGAATACGTGGATTCCATCCGCGAAGACGTGAAGTGGCTCGGCTTTGAATGGAAGGGCGGCGAATACTTCGCCAGCGACTACTACGACCAGCTCTACGCCTTTGCCGAAAAGCTTATCGAGATGGGCAAGGCCTACGTGGAAGACCTGACTCGCGACGAAATGCAGGAATACCGCGGCAACGACGCCGGCAAGCCCAGCCGCCCGAGCCCCTACCGCGACCGCAGCATCGAAGAGAACATGAAGCTGTTCCGCGAGATGCGCGACGGCAAGTACGCCGACGGCGAGAAGTGCCTCCGTGCGAAGGTGGACCTCGCTAGCCCGAACATGAACATGCGTGACCCGGTCATCTACCGCATCAAGCACTGCACCCACCACCGCACTGGCGACAAGTGGTGCATCTACCCGATGTACGACTTTGCCCACCCGCTCAGCGACTGGATCGAGGGCATTACCCACTCCATCTGTACGCTGGAATTCGAGGCCCACCGCCCGCTGTACGACTGGTTCTTGATTGAACTGGGCCTGGACAATCGCCCGCAGCAGATTGAATTTGCCCGCCTGAACCTCACCTACACCATGATGAGCAAGCGTAAGCTTTTGGAACTGGTGCAGACGAAGGCCGTAATGGGCTGGAACGACCCGCGTATGCCGACGGTCTGCGGTTACCGCCGCCGTGGCTTCACGCCGAGTTCCATCCGCGAGTTCTGCGACCGCATCGGCGTGTCGAAGGCCGACTCCATGGTGGACGTGAACCTCTTGTACTTCTGCATCCGCGAAGAACTGAACAAGACGGCGAACCGCGTGATGGCGGTCATCGACCCGGTGAAGCTCGTGATTGACAACTGGGAAGACGGCAAGGTGGAAATGATCAAGGTGGAAAACAACCCCAACGATCCCGCCGCCGGTACCCGCGAAGTCCCCTTCGGGAAGGAACTCTACATCGAGGCCGACGACTTTATGGAAGAACCGCCCAAGAAGTACTTCCGCCTCAAGCCGGATGGCGAAGTCCGCCTGAAGGGCGCCTACTTCGTGACCTGCAAGAGCGTCGAGAAGGACGCAAACGGCAAGGTGACGGTGATTCACTGCGAATACGACCCGCAGAGCCAGGGCGGCGAGACTCCCGATGGCCGCAAGGTCAAGGGCACCATCCACTGGGTTTCTGCGGCACATGCCGTGGATGCCGAAGTGCGCCTCATCAACAACCTGTTTACGCTGGAAGACCCGGCACAGGTTCCCGAGGGCGAAGACTGGCACGACTACCTGAACCCGGAATCCATGGTGATTAAGCAGGCCAAGGTGGAACCGAGCCTCGCGAACGCCAAGCTGGAAGACCGCTTCCAGTTCATGCGCCAGGGCTACTTCTGCCTCGACAGCGAAGATTCCAAGCCGGGCCATCTGGTGTTCAACCGCACGGTGGACTTGAAGGATTCCTTCGCGAAGCAAGTGAAGTAATTCGCCGATAAACTTCGCAATACTGCGTCACGCGAACTCTCGCTGTATGAATGTAAGCAGATCCTCGCCGGAGCCTGCCCTGAGCAAGGCCGAATGGGCGAGGATGACGAGAAAAATCGCGAGGGTGACGAAGGATCGGTTTCGTCATGTTCGCGCATGCGAACATCCGCTGTATGCCGATACAGTTTCGGACCGAGAATTTTTTTGAGAATGGGGTTTTAGGGGCAGAGCCCCTAGGCGAAGGGGTGGCTGGAGCCGCTTGGAGATCCCCGCCTGCGCGGGGATGACAAGGGGCAGAAGCGAGGGGAAGGCATTCCCCTACAGCCAAGAGCTGTCGCCTGCTATTTTATTATAATCAGCGGGCTGGTCTCGCTGAGTAGGTAGTTCCATTCTTCGCGGATCTTTTCGTATTCGCTGGGGTCGGCGTAGAGGGCGAAGGTGGTCCACTTGATACCCGTTTCGCCGCTTGTAGCCTCGGCCTTTTCAAAGCTCACGTAGTCGGGAGCTCTATTTAGCGGCTTAGGTCCCGTGATGTTTACGGACTTGCCGCTAGACGCCTTGACGCTCAGGTGGTAGCTGAACTGGGTCTCGTGAGGCATGCGGATGGGGTGGTGGCGCTTGGAGACCTTCGGGAGCTTGAAGAGGCTCCGTTCCCACACGTTGGGGAAGCGGCCCTTGAGTTCGGAGGTGCCCTGGCCGAAGTACCCCTTGGAGGCGTAGGTAGTCACGAGAATCAGAGGCTTGTTGAAGGCGTCCAGATTTTCGATGCGGATATTTCCGATGCTTACGTCAGGCACTCCTTCGGAGAGGAAGTTTTCCATCAGTTGTTCCTGTTCCTTGGTTTCGCGACCGAAGAAACGGTTACGGATGGAACTGGCGAACTTGCCCTGCAGGGTTACGGAGTCGCGGAATTCGCAGGCCCCGTTCTCGCCGATGAAAAGCCGGTGGTCTATGGCAATCTGGTGTTCCTGATTGTCTTCCAGGATGGGTGTGGTGACCACGTGGCTGTTGTCGCCGTCGATAATCAGGGCTACCTTGCCTTCCATGTCCAAGGGAACGGGGCGATCGTTGCCCGTCTTGTCGGTGGCGTCCACCCACATCTCGCTGACCTTGTCCTGTTTGGGAATGTAGAGGATCATGTGGTTGAACTGCTGGATAGTGGGTAGGTGCTCAAAACCTTCTTCGGTGAGGTGGATGGCGGCGAGGTAACTCTTGACTCCGATGGCCGCAAGCATTTCCTTGAGCAGGAGGGCCATGTCCTTGCAGTCGCCACGACGCTCCTTGAGCGTCACTTCGGCGGTCTGTGGAATCAGGCTGTGACCGCCGAAGCGGACATCGCGGTAGCGGATGTCGTGGCGCACGAACCGCACGATGGCCTTTACGGCCTCGTCGCCGATCTTGTTGCCCCGGACTTCGAAGGCCTTTTCCCGCACGCTGACGGCTTGCTTGAACTGGTGCTGTATCAGGTTCTGGTAGTCGTCGCCAACGTCTTTCCATTCCTGCTTGCCCGTAAGCATCAGGCCCGAACCGAAGTCGCGATAGACGGGCATGTACATTTCCTTGCGGACCACCACGGGATTCTCGATTTTCCATTCCCGACCGCCCTGGATGTTGTTCCGTTCCAGGGTGCCGTATTCTTCGGTAGTAAAGCGGCTGGTGTCGGCGTAGACCCTGAAGATGGACTGGCCTACGGGAATATCCCGGCTGCTCACGTAATCGGTGTAGGGAATCATGCCCTTGGTCTCGATGGCGGTTCGGCTGAACTGCAGGTATATAAAATCACCGGGAGCCAGTTCCTGCAAGGGGAAGTGTGCCGTCTGGGATTCGTTTCCGCCGCCAATCTCTGTGGCGTAGGTAATGTAGGCTCCGGAGAGGCTCGCCTTCTGCTTCAAGGTCCAGGTGGAGTCATAGACTTCAAGGGCGTTTAGGTAAATACGGTCGTAACCCGGCAAAAAGTCGAAGGTGAATTCCCTGTAGATGGCGGCCCCGCGAATGTCCAGGATTTCCATGAGCATCTCTTCGCTCCGGACCCAGGGTTCATTCTTTTCGGCTTTGAGCAGTTCCTTGCTGTAATGCACCACGGCGGGGAAGTCCCCTTCTACGGCGGCTTTCTTTGCGGTGGGCGAAAGCAGGCTCTTCAGGTCGTCGGTGCGCTTTTCGATGGGGGTGATTGGCTTTTGTAGGGTGCGGTTGTCCGCCTTGCCCAAAAAGGCCTTGGTGGCGCTGAGAAAACTCTTGGCGTCTTCGTTGTCGGGTTTTAGGGAGAGTGCCTTGGTCAGGGCCTTTTCCGCTTCCCGGTAGTTGCGGGAATAGAAAAGGATTTTCCCGTGCATGGTCCAAATCTTGTAGTCGTTCTGCGCCTTGGCGAGGGTCTCTTCGCTGATGGCACGGGCTTCTTCGTAACGGCCCAGGAACATCAGGGCATCCATCAGGGTTTCGCCCAGTTCCTTGCTCATGCCGAATCTTCCACGTACACCGTACAGGATATCCACCGCTTCGGCGTACTGGTCAAGCCCCATGTAGGTCTTGGCGAGGTAAACGCCAAGGCGGCTGCTGGGCTGGGTGTCGTAGAGCCTCTGCACCACGATCAGGGATTGGTGCCGCTGGCCAAGTCCCCACAGGGCGTCGCTCAGGTTGATGACGTATTCCGGGTTGTTGGGGGTGTACTGCAGGGCTCCTTCGGCACATTCACGGGCCCGGCCGTAGTCGAATACCGCCTCGTACATTTCTCCCAGAATAGAAAGCAGCTTGCCGTTCTTGCGGACCAGTTCCATCTCGCTTTCAAAATGGCTGATGCCAGGGCCATAGAGTTCCTTAAGCTGGTACACGAATCCGCAGTTGATCAGGTACAGGGGCTCTTCCGGGTCCATCTTGTTGGCCCGTTCGAAATAGCTGAGGGCCACCAGGGGCTGGTCTTCCAGCAACCGCAAAATCCCCACCTGGCTCATGACGGCGGCGTTGAACTTGGCCTGCTTCTTGGCGGATTCGGCATCGCTGGCCTGTTCGGGCTTGGCTCCCACGGTTACGCCCTCGATGGCGTTGTCCATGACCTTGCCGTATTTCTTCTTGTTGATTCCCTGGGTCCAGGCCACGGCCAAAATCCCGCGGCCGTCTTCGTAGAAGAACCGACCCTTGTAACTGAAGTCAAAGCGGTTTACCGTATGGGTGAGGGTGAACTCCTGAGCGTAACGGTCGCCAACCTTGACCCGCCTGCTTTCTAGGCTGGGCTCGTTCGGGTCCACGCCAAGCCGCACCAGCAGTACCTTGAACAGGTCCTGGGAGGAAACCTCTTCGGCGGGCACAATGGCTCCGTAGATAAAGAAGGAAACGTCTTCGTCCTTGTTGGTGAGCACCAGGTCCGGGTCGTTGTTCTGCTTGGAAATGCCGTTCCAGAAATGCCAGAGGGTGTCCTTTACCGCCCAGCGGTAGCCCAGGGCTTCGGAGGTGTAGTCCTGCAGGTGCTCCGGCGAAAGTTCCGGGCCTTCTTCCCGCTGGATTTCCTTCAGTTCAAAGCTTGCGAAGAATTCACGCCATTCCTCTTTCAGGCCTCCTGCCGCGGGCAGGTTATCCGAGGCCGAAAGGGAGAGGGTGTAGATGCGGTTCCCGCTCCCGGTGACCAGGCCTACCGCCTCGTAGGGCGTGTCGTAACGCTTGCCTACGATGTCGAAGAAGGCTCCCGTGGTGCCGAAGGCCTCTTCGGGGTAGGTTTCGGCCAGGGTCGCCTTCTTGCCGCTGGACTCGAAACTCTGCATCTCGATGCGGGCCCGGTCCATCAGGTTCATGGGTTCGCCCTCGGCAAGGGTCACTTCCCGAAGCACCGCCCTACGGCCGGTGCGGGCGTTGTAGAATTCGTAGGGGGCTCCGTCTTCGCCGCCGATCATGGACCAGTCGCCACCGGGATTCTTGAAGCGGTAACCCTTGGAATCCAGGGCCGTGGCGCTTGCCGCCTTATGTTCTGGACCTTGTGAAGCGGTGGCCGTAGGGGAGTCGTCGTAAAAGGCGTCTGCAGGGGCCGGTTTGGCCTTTTCGTCCGGTGCATTTTTGGGGCTTGTTTCGGTCAGGGGCTCGCCGTTACCGGCGCAGGAGACGAAAAACTGTAACAGAAAGACAAGGCCTACAGACCAGAGGCTTCTTTTTAGGGGCTTCATATCTTTTTTAATGAATATTTTTTTCAAAACTACCTTACTTAAACGGTGTAATTTTAGTAAATTTGGAGCCAAGAACGCACTTACCTACTGGGTAGGTGGCAATTTCAACAATAAACAAAAAGGATCCAATAATGGCTCTTAAACTCGGTATCAATGGTTTCGGCCGCATCGGCCGTATGGTGTTCCGCGCTGCTGTGGAAAACTTCTCCAAGGACATTCAGGTTGTCGGTATCAACGACCTCCTCGACGTTGACTATCTCGCTTACATGCTGAAGTACGACTCCGTGCACGGCGCTTTCAAGCACGACGTGTCTTTCGAAGGCAACTTCCTCATCGTTGACGGCAACAAGATTCAGGTGTTCGCCGAAAAGGATCCCTCCAACATCACTTGGGGTGCCCTCGGTGTTGACGTTGTCGTGGAATCCACTGGCTTCTTCCTGACCGACGAACTCGCCCGCGCCCACATCAAGGCCGGTGCCAAGAAAGTCATCATGTCCGCTCCGTCCAAGGACGCCACCCCGATGTTCGTTTACGGTGTGAACCACCAGACCTACGCTGGTCAGGACATCATCTCCAACGCTTCCTGCACCACGAACTGCCTCGCCCCGATGTCCAAGGTCCTCAACGACAAGTTCGGCATCAAGCGTGGCCTCATGACCACCGTCCACGCTGCTACTGCTACGCAGAAGACTGTTGACGGCCCGTCCAAGAAGGACTGGCGCGGTGGCCGCGGCATCCTCGAAAACATCATCCCGTCTTCTACGGGTGCTGCCAAGGCCGTGGGCAAGGTTCTCCCGCAGCTCAACGGTAAGCTCACCGGTATGAGCCTCCGCGTTCCGACCTCCGACGTTTCCTTCGTCGACCTCACTGCCGAACTCGAAAAGCCGGCTACCTACGAAGAAATCTGCAAGGCCATGAAGGAAGCTTCTGAAGGCGAACTCAAGGGCATCCTCGGTTACACCGACGAAGCTCTCGTCTCTACGGACTTCCGCAACGACGCTCGCACTTCCATCTTCGACGTCAAGGCTGGTATCCAGCTCGACCCGACCTTCGTGAAGGTTTGCGCCTGGTACGATAACGAATGGGGCTACAGCAACAAGGTTTGCGAAATGGCCCGCGTCATCACCAAGTAAGATTTCTACATGGCGCTAGTAGTGCGGACGCAATAATCAGATATCCGCACTTCCGCTAAAAATCTTTCAGATTCCCTGCCGGTAACCCCGGCGGGGAGTTTTTGTTTTTAGGGACTAGGATCTAGGGGTTAGGATCTAGGATTTAGGGGTTAGGATCTAGGATTTAGGATTTAGGGGGTAGGAAAGACGGTCTCAAGAGGTGTCATCCTCGCGGAGGCGAGGATCCGCTTGAAGAGTTCGTGCCCAGGCTTTACTTGGCCGTTGTGGTTGTGTCTTTGGACTGTGTGGCCGTCGTATCTGCGGGTTGTGGCGTGCTCAGCGTGTCGATTTTTCGCTTGACGCTGGGAAGCATCTTCTGCAAGTCGATAAAATCAACCTTTCGCTCTTCGGTTAGGGAACGAATAGGTGCAAGGTACACGGAGTCCGCGACCCCGATGGTGTCTATGTTCCAAAGGTCAAAATGAGAAAGCAGAAGGGCACCCCATTCTTTGGCCCATATTTTCATAGATTCCCGGTTAGAATACCATGCGTCAGGTACGAAGTAATCAGAAACGCCATCAGTAGCGATAAAGTGGGGCTTGCCTCCGGCGAGGGAGTTGAATATCCTGGCGGCGCGTTTTGTTGCGGCGGTGGCCGTTACTAGCAACACCGTGTCGGCGTTTCTTTTCTTGAGCCATGGGATGATGGTGTAGGCTTCTTCAATTGTAGAAGCGTCATTGTGTCGGGCCAAAAACACGGTGCTACTGTCAATGTTTCCTTGTTTCATTAGATCTTCGGCATAGTAATCCGTATTGTAGTGGTCTCGGTAAATACGACGTCCAAGAATCAATACCGAATCGACCCTGTGTTCCCGCAATAGTTTTGCGGCCATGTCGTTGCGCTCCATGTCCTGGCCTTGGCCATCTAGTAAGACTACCCATTTTACGTGCTTGAATTCATCTAGTTGGACAAGCCACTTACCGCTGCAGGTCATAATCAAGTAAAAACACAGCACCAGTAAAAAGGCAACGGCTATGGCAAAGCCGAAAAATTTTTTTGATGTCTTCTTGATTCGCTTGTCTTTTTTCAATAGCATGTTGAATCCCTTGGCGCAAAGCTACCACTTGTACAATATAGCCGTTTCGCCATCGTCGTAATAGCGCTCCCGCTTGCCATACGCCTGGAATCCGTGTCTTTCGTAAAGTGATCGTGCACCGGTATTTCCTTCACGGACTTCCAGAAAGCAGTGGTCGCCTTTATCTCGATTCAGTTTGCCCAGACCATAGTGCAAGAAAGCCGATGCGATTCCTTTTCGCTGAAAATCTGAAGCTACGGCGATGGTCAAAAGCTCCGAGTCGGCTTCCATCAGGTGGAATATGGCATAACCGGCGAATGCTCCGTTCTCTTCGTCCACCAGGCAGAGGGCGTAGTTTGCCCGAAGTTCGGAGAGAAACTGTTTCTCGTTCCAGTTTTGGAAGTCAAGAGCCGACTGCAGGGCTAAAACGTGGGTGAGGTCTGCTTCGGTCATGGGGCGTATTGGCATGGTAAACCCCGTTAAAGCTTAGTGCCCCTTCTCGAAATAGGAAGGCTGGATGTAGTTGGCTTCTTGAATCAGGGACGGTTGATGCTTCTCGAAAAGCTTGGCCCAGAGACTTAGGGGATTGCCGTCGTCGAGAACGGTTTTTATACCCTTGGCAGTATAAAATTCTGTTAAGTGGACGTCGTCACGGGCGGTAGAGTCAACCACGACGAACTTGGGTTCTTTCGCACTGAGTTTTGCGATGACATCTTCCGTTGAATCGAAGGACTCCTGACCGCAGAGCCGCAGGTACCAGTAATCTTTTCGGGCCTTTACCACGACGGCTGTGTCAGGAGCCTCGGAAAAGCATTCCAGGGCCTCTAGGGTCGATACTCCGTAGAGCTTGCGGGCTCCGCTGAAGCAGATTCCCTGGCAAAAGGCCACGCCGGTCCTGAGACCACTAAAGGAACCCGGCCCGAGAGTCACCATGACCCGGCCGATATCCTGGAGGGCGATGCCGCTTTGTTCCAGCAAGTTGTCCAGGTTCTTGCTGAGAGTCTCGCCCCGGGCTTCGGGGTCCACGATTTCTTTGTAGAATGTTCCTCCGTGCCCTTCGCCGGTTGCGCCCGCGATGGCTATGGAAATTCCCTTTCGGGAGGTATCTACAAAGAGGTCAAAGGACATGGATAGGTGATAGGTGGTATGGTATTAGGTAGTAGGGGCTTAGTGGTAAGTGGTTAGGCCGTAAGGCCGTGGTTGGTGGTTAGGACCGAAGTTCCGTAGGGCGTAGTCCGTTAGGGTTGCGGGACTCGAACCTCACCACTCACAACTCACAACTCATTTACCTTCTGATAGTAAGGCTCTTGTCAATAATCAGGTCGATGAGACTGGAGTAGGTGATGCCGTTGCAGGCCGCCTGTTGCGGGAGCAGAGACGTGGGGGTCATGCCGGGCAGGGTGTTGGTCTCGATGGCCCACAGGTTACCGTCCTTGTCGATTCGCACGTCGGTACGGCTGTAGCCGGCACCGCCCAGGGCGTAGTGGGCGTTCTTTACCAGTTCCTGGATGCGGGCGGTGAGTTCGGGCTTGAATTCGGCCGGTGTCACCTCCTGGCATTCGCCGTTGTACTTGGCTTCGTAGTCAAAATACTCGCGGGTGGTCATGCGCATTTCGGTGGGCGGCAGGGGCTTTTCGCCTTCGATGTATCCACAGCTGGCTTCTTCGCCGGCGATGAATTTTTCGCAGAGCAGGCGGTCGGAATCCTTGAACAGGTCCGTTGCAATCTTGCCGGCCTCGTCCAAGTCCTTGGCGATGCCGATACCGATGCTGGAGCCGCCCAGGGGGTCCTTGATGACCAGGGGGAACCCAAGTTCGTCAGAGACGCTAACCAAAGTGTCGCCGTTGAAGTCGTGCTTGAAAATCACGCGGTAGGGGGGAGTGGGGACTCCGTTTGCCTTGTAGATTTCCTTGGACTTGATCTTGTCCATGGCAAGTGCCGAAGCCAAAAGGCCACAACCGGTGTAGGGGATGCCCCAGTTTTCAAGCATGGCTTGGATGTGTCCGTCTTCGCCCCATTTGCCGTGAAGGGCCAAAAAGGCGATATCTGCCGAGGGCAGTTCCGAAAGGGCCGGGGACTTTTTGGTCACGGCGGCGGAGCCTTCCAGGGAGCGGAAATAATTGACGGAGAAGTTGTCTTTCTGGTAAGGGGAAAGTTCCCTTGCGGACCAGTGCCAGGTGCCGTCCTTGTCGATCAATACGGGGTGGATGTTGTACTTTTCGGGGTCCATGGCGCGGACCACGCCGGTGCCGCTCACTACGGAAACATCGTGCTCTGTGGAGGGGCCGCCCATCAAAACTAGAACGCGTAAACGGGGCATTTTCAATTCCTTTAAAAATGACAAGAGAAATGTAGATATTTTGCAGGCGAAAAACAGTTTCGCTTGCGATTTTTATGTATTTTAGAAACCGTATGGAGAAAATGACAAGGGCGCTCACGATTGCCGGTTTCGACGGCTCTACAGGTGCGGGAATCCTCGCCGATGTAATGACCATGGCCCATTTCGGGGTCTATGGCGAGGCCGTGTGCACCGCCATGACGGAGCAGAACGAAAACGAGTTCGTAACCCCCGGCTGGGTCATCTGGGACCGTATCGAGGCGCAGCTTTCTACCCTGTTCAAGTCCTATACCTTCAAGTATGTAAAGATAGGCATGGTGGAGCACGCCAAGAACCTGGGCAGAATAGTGGATTTCGTTCGGGAAAAGTCGCCAGACGCCTTCATCTTGTGGGACCCGGTGGCCAGTGCCAGTGCGGGCTACCGTTTTTTGCGGAACATGGACCAAGACGACTTTGTGCCCATCATGAAACGCCTGAACCTGATTACGCCAAATCAAGACGAATTCGCCCTTTTCGGGTTTGGCCTTTCGGCGTCTCGGGACGAAATCACGCTGGGCAAGGATTTTGCCCTGCTTCTGAAGGGAGGGCATTCCCAAGGGAACGAAGCGGTAGATACCCTATGGACCCCCGAAGGGCAGTTCAAGTTTGCATCGCCACGACTCCAGGGTGTGGACAAGCATGGCACAGGCTGTCACCTTTCGTCGGCAATCCTTGCCAACGTTGCTTTGGGCAAAAGTCTACCCGAGGCTTGTCAGGCGGCTAAAAACTATATGGACCAGTTTTTACAGACAGGGGAGGGCCGCCTGGGCGGTTTGCTTTAGCGTACCTGAATCAGCTGTTGCTTGCGGATATTCCCGTTTTCTATTTGCAGAAGATAGATGCCACGGTTCAGTCCGTGAGTGCTTACGGGCATGCCCGTAGATTCGCGAAGCAGCTTGCCGTTAATCGTAAAGAGCCTTGCCTTTGTGCTAGCATCGTACTGGAGTCCAGACTTTGAAATGGTCGGGATCAGTGCGGGGTCGTTGCTTTGAGAAGGCTTGTTTTCCTTTTTGACGGTGGTGCTGTCCTTGGTTGTGCTAGAGCTGTCTGTGCTGGCGATGGTGCTGTCCTTTGCAGAAGCGGGTGCTTTCGGAACGGCCGTGGCGGCTTGCCCGAGGCCTCCCATGGAATTGGCGGCACGGACGGTGATGACGTCCTTATCTGTAAGGGCTTTGAATGTGTATTTGTTTTCCGTCGTGAAGATTTCGAACTTGCCGTTCTTGAATATGGCCCAGCATAGGGCCGCATCGTCGGCATTCCAGGAGATGGTTTTGGTGGCCGTGTCTAGGGCGACGATGGGGGCCTCGACTTGGGCCGAATATTTTTCCGGAGTCCAGCTGTCGGAACCGCTCAGGACGTTTGTGAGGGTGTAGTCCTTTGCATCGCTTTCGCTCCAGACGGTCTTGAGCGTTGTTGCGGTTGAGGCGTCCTTGCCTCCGTTAAAGTACGTTTTGCGTTGGCTCGTGTTGACGGCGTTTCCGTTCCCATCCTTGCTGTTGTACTCGCCGAATACCTGTGGGCCAGAATTCATGTCAGGTCCCCAGCCTTCGGCCTTGGGCAAGTTCAGCATGGTGGAATTCAGGAATACCGTCTTGGCGGTCTTCCAGGAACGCCCCAGGTAGAAAGTATTGCTAAAGCTTGGATTACTTGTGCTGATTACGGCTCCGTTGAATACGTAGCCCCATTGGGTGGTAGTGGCAGCAGCCGTAAGGAAACCGTCGCTACGACGCATCACCAGTTCAGTCTTGTCAAAGTAGATATCGCCATCTCCGCAGATAAAGTCCACGGTTCCCTCGATGTGTCCACCATCCCAATATGCCCTAGATCCGCCACTTTTCTTGGTGTAGTAGGTATCTTGACCGCTGAGCAACTTCACGTTCTTGTAGATGAACTTGTCACCCTGCTGCATGATGGTGACATGTCGGCATGCGCTCCCGCAGTTGGCCTCGTTTCCGTAGATAGCCTTATTCAGGATAGTCATGTCTTGCATGTAGATTCCGCTTCCGTGCAGATAAAGGGTGGCGGTTACGCTGATGCCTTCTTCGATGGACTTATTGTAGAGGATGGTCTTTTCGGCACTTTGCCCGATAAAGGAGACGTAGCTGGTCTTGAATTCGGTCATCTGGTTTTCGTTGCCAGTGACTGAACCGATGTCGTATTCGCCGTCGGGGAAGAAGATGATAAACCTATTGCTTTCAGTGGGTTTCGCGGCCGATGCGGCTGTCATGGCGGCCTTGAAATCGCCATCAACGCCTACGATAAAGTCGACTTTACCTTTTTCGACAGCAAAAGAACTTGCTGCAAATGCAACAGACGCAATGATTGCTAGAATGGTGTGTTTCATCGTTACCCAACCTCCGAAGTTTGCCTCGGAATCCCTTACACACCATATACCCATTCGTAAGTATAGTAAAAATTAAGAAAGAATCTTCTTGAATGATGAATTAGGAATTTTTTCTAGCCAAATAATTCCGAAATCCGAACTCCGAAATCTGAATTACTCCAGATACGTGTACCCGTACAGGCCGCTGCGGTAGATGTTCAGGAATTCCTTGCCTTCTTGCAGGCTGATTCTGCCTTCCTTCACGGAGCGGGTCACCCAGTTTTCCATGTTGCGGACCAGGGCCTTGTCGCTGAAGTTCACGTAGTCCAAAACGTCTTCCACGGATTCGCCGTCGATGACCTTCTCGATTTCGTAGCCGCCCTGGTCGTTACAGACGATGTGGACGGCGTTCGTGTCACCGAAGAGGTTGTGCAGGTCGCCGAGGATTTCCTGGTAGGCTCCCACGAGGTACACAGCGATGTAGTAGGGCTCGTTCTTCTTGAGCTTGTGGAGCGGGAGCGTGTGGCTCACGTCGCCGCCACGGATAAAGAGCGCAATCTTTCCGTCAGAGTCGCAGGTCACATCCTGGATGGTGGTTTCTACCGTAGGTTCTTCGTCCAGACGCTGGATTGGCATCACCGGGAAAATCTGGTCGATGGCCCAGCTGTCGGGCAGGCTCTGGAACAAGCTGAAGTTGCCAAAGTACTTTTCGGCCAACAGGCGGGGGAGTTCCGCCAGTTCATAAGGCGGGTGGCGCAGTTCAGATGCAATCTGGTTCACCTCGCGGGCGATGCTCCAGAACAGGCGCTCGCTCATGGCGCGGGTGGGCAGGTCGTAGTCGCCCACCTTGAAACCGCTCAGCACGTCGTCGTTCAGCTGCATGGCATCGTGCCAGCTTTCCAGCAGGTTCTTGGGGGAAAGTCCCTTGTAGATTCCGTAGAGGTCCTTCAGCGCATCTGGAGCGTCGTCGCCAATCTCGTGTTCCTCGTCGTCAAAGAAGGCCTGGCTCGCCGTTTCCAGAATGTTGAACACCAGAATGGAATGGTGCGCCGAAAGGGCACGGCCCGATTCCGCGATGATGTTCGGGTGCGGGAGGTTTACCTCTTCGCAGGCCTCGTAAAGCGCGTACACCACGTCGTTGGCGTATTCCTGGATGGAGTAGTTCACGGAGCTCGCGTTGGTGCTGCGGGTGCCGTCGTAATCCACGCCGAGGCCGCCGCCCACGTCCACGAATTCCAGATTCATGCCCATCTTGCGAATCTGGATGTAGAACTGTGAAATTTCGCGAAGGCCGTTCTTGATGTTGCGGATATGCGTAATCTGGCTACCCAGGTGGAAATGGATGAGCTTCATGCAGTCTTCCATTTTCTCTTCCTTGATGTAGTCCAGCGCTTCCAGGAGTTCGGAACTGTTGAGGCCGAACTTGCTGTGGTATCCACCGGATTCTTCCCACTTGCCGCTGCCGGAACTGGCCAGCTTGATGCGGATGCCGATGTTGGGGCGCACACCAATGCGGCGGGAAAGTTCCACCACCAGATGGAGCTCGTTCATCTTCTCGACGACGATGAAAATCTTCTTGCCCATTTTCTGTGCGAGAAGGGCGAGTTCGATAAAGTCCTCGTCCTTGTAGCCGTTACAGATAATCAGGGCGTCCGGGTTGTCCATGTTGGCAAGCACCGCGTGGAGTTCGGGCTTGGAACCGGCCTCGAGACCGATATTGAACTTTTTGCCGTGGCGCACCACCTCTTCAAGGACCGCGCGCTGCTGGTTCACCTTGATGGGAAAAATGCTGTAGTAGCTGCCCTTGAAGCCGTATTCCTTGCGGGACTTGTTGAAGCACTCGTTGATCTTCTCGATGCGGCTGTCCAGGATGTCCGGGAAGCGGAGCAGCATCGGAGTGGAGACGTCGCGGAGCGAAAGTTCCTGCACCAGGTCGTACAGGTCGATGTCCGGGCCGCCTTCCTTGAGCGGGTGAACCGTTGCGTGGCCCTTCTCGTTGATATCGAAGAAGTTCACGCCCCAACCCTTGACGTTGTACAAGTCGCGGGAATCGTCAATGCGCCATTTTTTCATTGTTGGACCTTAGGTAACGGGGTTGTAGGTCGCAGGTTGTAGGTTATAGGTTGTAGGTCTTAGGAAATGAATCACGCACTTCGTGCGTCCATTTATAAGGCGACGGAGTCGCGACTATTTACCTAATCCCTAACACCTAATACCTATCACCTAGTCTACCAGCACCGGGTTAAAGTTTTCCTTCCACGGGAGGCCGTACTTGGTGAGGGCTTCCATGAACGGATCCGGGTCGAATTCTTCGACGGTATGCACGCCCGGCTTGTTCCACTTGCCGGTAAGCACCATCATGGCGCCGCACATAGCAGGCACTCCAGTCGTGTAGGCGATAGCCTGGCTGCCCAGTTCCTTGTAGCATTCCTGGTGGTCGCACACGTTGTACAGGTAGTAGGTCTTCGGCTTGCCGTCCTTGGTGCCCTTGAAAATACAACCGATGTTCGTCTTGCCCACGGTGCGGGGGCCGAGGCTTGCCGGGTCCGGAAGGAGCGCCTTGAGGAACTGGATAGGAACGATGTCCTGGCCCTGGAACTTGATGGGCTGCGTGCTGAGCATGCCCACGTCTTCGAGGCAGCGCATGTGGTCGAGGTAGCTCTGGCCGAACGTCATGAAGAAGCGGATGCGCTTCACGCCCGGGATGTTCTGGGCCAGCGATTCGATTTCTTCGTGATGCAAGAGGTACATGTCCTTCTTGCCCACTTCGTCGAACACGTATTCGCGTTTGATGCTCATGGCCGGGATTTCGACCCAGTGGCCCTTGCCGTTCTCGTCGGTGTCCCAGTAGCTGCCCGGAGCGGAAACTTCGCGCAGGTTGATTTCGGGGTTGAAGTTCGTCGCGAACTTGTAGCCGTGATCGCCGCCGTTGCAGTCGAGGATGTCGATTTCTTCGATGGTATCGAACTGGTGCTTGAGGGCATAGGCGCAGTAGGCCTGAGAAACACCCGGGTCAAAGCCGGAACCGAGGAGCGCCGTGAGGCCGGCCTTTTCAAACTTTTCCTTGTAAGCCCACTGCCAGCTGTAGTCGAAGTAGGCGCTGAAGCCCTGTTCCTTCACGCGCTTGTCGTAGACCTTGCGCCATTCCGGATCGTCGATGTTTTCGGGCTCGTAGTTCGCCGTGTCCATATAGTTCACGCCGCATTCGAGGCAGGCGTCCATGATGGCCAGGTCCTGGTACGGGAGCGCGATGTTCATCACCAGGTCGGGCTTGTATTCCTTGATGAGCTTAGAGACATTTTCGGCCTTGTCCGCATCCACGGCGGCAGTCGTGATGACCGTCTTCGTGTTCGGGCGCAGTTCCTGAGCGAGCTTCTCGCAGTTTTCGCGGTGGCGGCTAGCGATGCAGATTTCGCTGAACACTTCGCTTGCCGTGCAGCACTTCTTGATAGCAACCGTGGCGACAGCGCCACAACCGATAATCAATGCTCTTGCCATTTTTTGTTTGTTCCTTGTAAAGGTGTTTGTAGTGGTATTAATATAAAAAAAATGAGGGGGGGGAGTGGATAATTTGGTTATGTATAGGCAAGATCATTTGTTTTCTTTTGAAAAAAGGTATATTCTCATTGTGGAGTCGTTGTCATTTTGACGGAAATATCCGTATGTTTTTTTAAGGTCGATGTATTTTATAGAAAAAATTGAGCATTTGTCTTATGGTGTATTGCAAACGCTGTTTCCGCCTTATAAAAAAAGAGAATGAGTATGTTGGTTAAAATCAGACTGTTGATCAGTATTTTATTATTCTTTTTTGTCGCTGGATTTGCTGATGAAAGAGATTCTTTAGTTGATTTGGCGGATTTTCGATATTATGCTTTTATGGTGGATGCCAAGTTTTATGACATGGCCAGAATGGGAGTGTGTGCTGAAAAGAATTTAGAGCCTTCAGATACGGATTGTTGGGGAAGACAAAATGTTGATGTCGTTACGGGAATATATTTTCATTCTGTGGATTATTTTGATATGACAATTTGTAATTACAAGTCGGGCTTGTTTGTCGGGAAGAAAGATAATGGTCTAAATGAAGAAATATGGTTGCTTACAGATAGGTTAAATATGGATTCCATTAATTATGAGTTGAAAATAGGAACCACTCTTTCAATGGATTATTTTACAAAAATTGACTTTGATAAGGAAAGTGAATATATTTTATATGGAGAATCTCCATTGGAACAAAATACCAAGTATATGAGGATGGCCTATGTTGATTCTTTGTCGTGGAGTTTCAATGAACTTTTTTTCTTTCTTTACAGAAATGACTCAAATCTGACAGCATTTTGTTCAGTAGGCGGTGTTAGAATAGGTTGCTTGTTCAATAATTCGGGTTCTTTGTCTTTTGGCTATATTCCCAAGCCTTCTGTAGGTTCTTCAGGTGGGATACCAGAAAATCCTCGCATTGAGGAATGTTATTCGAAGAAGAAAACAGAAGGGTTGATTGGAGTTGGTCATCAAGTCAGGATAGAAAAAGACAATGTTTTTTTCAAAATTAATGGGTGTGCTTCAAAAAAAGATGCTTCTAATGTTTATGTTCAGAACAAAAAAAAAGCTTTAAAAATTAGAGGGCGGTATGATGAAAAATCTCGTTGATGGCAAAATTTTGTTGCACTTGGTAATATTGTTTTTTGTCTTTGGATATTGTGATTATGAAAAAGACAAGATAGTTGCCGATTCAAGTGAATCTTGGACAAAAGTGGCTTTGTTGTCGGATGATTTTTATTATAACATAATAAATGTGACGGATAAGGTATATTCGTTTGAAAAAGATTACTCAATATATTCAAGAGAGTATTTTTTGGGGAAAGGCGTTGGGAGTTTATCGTATTATAATGAAGGTGTATATATACATCCTTTTAAACTCCGAAAAAATTTTTTTTACTCTGTTGGAAAAAAGGAAAACAATGTAAATAATGAAATATGGGTTTTGAGTGACCCGCTAGATATGGACTCATTGTATTTCGCTTCAAGAAAAGGCCAGCCTATTTCTTTAGATAATTTCACAAAACTCTCACTAGATGATCAGAATATAGAAATCATTTTGCATAACGATTTTTTTCTATATAAGAGTGATGACATATCTGCTATTTGTAATGTTGCTGCTTATTGCTATCTTGAAATTGCATGTGTATATCAGAAGGGAGATTCGTTATCATTTGGTAGCATCCCGTTTGCAGATAGGCTTATCCCTAGTAAATATCATTATTGTGCTACAGAATCCTATAATGATTCTACAACGAATATGGTACTGCTAGATGCTCGCACGTCACAAAGGGATAAAAAAATTGAATCAAATTATAGTATCAATGGTTCTATAACTGCGCCGAACTTTTCTACTATTGTCATAAAAAATCATAAACCAACACTTCAACTAAAAGGAAAACACTAGTATGAAACCAATCGTTTTGTTGGCCGTATCTACCATCGCTTAGGTGATGTGTTTGATGTAAATAGCGTTCGCCTTCAGGGGATTAGTAAAATTCAGTAATTGATTGTTATATTTTTGCTATGGAATCTTACTTTTTTATCGGTGTTGCGGGCGTGGGTATGAGTGCCATTGCCCAGTATCTTGTTGGCAAGGACGTTGCAGTGAGCGGGTCCGACCGCCAGTTCGGTGAATTTCTGGCGGGCAAGTGCGAAAAGCCTCTTGTGATGAGCCAGCTTGAGGATTGTGGAGTCAAGTGCTTTGCGCAGGATGGTTCTGGCGTGGTCGCAGGCTTGAATGCGGTGGTGGTGAGTACCGCCATCGAAGACACAAACCCTGATTTGAAGCGGGCCAAGGAACTAGGTGTTCCCGTAATGCACCGCAGCGAGATGCTGGCAAAGATTTCGAAGGAAGCCCGCACGATTGCAGTGAGCGGCACCAGCGGCAAGTCCACCGTGACTGCCATGATTTACCACATCTTGCAGTATGCTGGCCTGCAGCCTTCCGTAATGACGGGGGCGGGCCTCGTGAACCTGCAGAAAGAAGGCAAGATCGGTAACGCCGTATCGGGTAAGGGTGAATGGCTCGTGGTCGAAGCAGACGAAAGCGACGGAACACTGGTGCGCTACGAACCCGAAATCGGCCTGATTTTGAATGTCGATAAGGACCACAAGGAATTGAGCGAACTTCAGGAAATTTTCCTCAAGTTCAGCCACAACATTCTTGATAACGGCAAGATTCTGATTGTAAACGATGCGCACCCGCTGGCCAAGAAGTTCAGCGCCGGTCGCGAATTCGATTTTGGCTTTGAAAATTACGTAGGCGTGCAGGGCACGGACTTCAAGTCTGTGGGAACATCCATTCAGTTCCGTGTGCGCCACAATGCAGAACTCGTGAAGTTCGTGGTGCCGCTCCCGGGCAAGCACAATATGGAAAACGCCCTGGCTGCAACGGCAGCCGCACTCCGCGCAGGGGTAACGCTGCATACTTGCGCCGACGCCCTTGCGACATTCCCCGGCGTGTTCCGCCGCCACCAGATTTTAGGGACTTTCAACGGCGTGACTCTGGTAGATGACTTCGCCCACAATCCGGCAAAGATTGCGGCCAGCATCAGAAGCGCACAGGACTTTACCGAGGGTCGTGTCATCGCCTGGTTCCAGCCCCACGGTTTTGGCCCCACGCGATTCCTGCGCAAAGACCTTGTGGAATTTATCGCCAAGACGCTTCGCCCCAAGGACTTTGACGACGACCGTGAAAACGACGTGATGTTCTTCAGCGAAATCTACTATGCCGGCGGCACCGTCACCCGCGACATCAGCGCCGGTGACCTTGCCGATGACCTGATTCTCAAGGGCTGCGAAGCTGTCTACATCGAAAATCGCGACGAATGCGCCAAGAAAATGGTGGAATACGCCCAGCCCGGCGACACGATTTTGCTGATGGGTGCGAGAGATCCCAGCCTCCAAGCCTTCGCCCAGAGCGTCCAAAAATTGCTGGAGACGAGAGCCTAGGCACTTGTTTTTCTACATATAAATGCTAAATTTGCGTTACAAAATTGAAAAAAAACAAGAATTGGGCTCAAGGTGGGCCCCTTGGAGTATAAATGGCTATTAACTATCTCGATCTCCCCATCGGACGCAAGTACCCCTACGAAGTGGACTGCGTGGTGGAAATCGGCAAGGACACCAACCTCAAGTACGAATATGACGAGCGCCTGCACGTGTTCCGCCTGGACCGCTGCCTGCTCAGCTCCATGAGCTATCCTTGCACTTACGGATTTATCCCCAGCACCAAGGCCGACGACGGCGACGCCCTGGACATGCTCATCTACAGCCCCGCTTCCATGATGACGGGTTCTGTTTGCACTTGCCGCGTGATTGGCGCCTTGGACATGACCGACGGCGGCAAGAAGGACTACAAGGTTCTGGGAGTGCCGGTCTTCAACCCGCGCCCTATCAAGGACATTACCGACGTGGACCAGATGTTCCTCCGCATCACCAAGAACTTTTTCCAGAACTACAAGGAACTGGAAGGCAAGGACGTGCAGATTGGGGACTGGCAGAACGCGGAATTCGCCCGTGAACGGGTGATTGCGGCCCACAGGGCCTACTTCCAGATGCAGGTCCAGGTTCCGGAAACCTGCTACCAGGAACCGGAAAGCGGCGACCACCTGCCTCCCGAAGAATTGATATAATTACCGCCTGGTCTAGAATTAGGACTGTTAATCAGGGCTGGCCCAGGCTCTCGCCCTCGACGGCTCGTTAATACAAGCCGCCTCAGGCTCACGGTAGTCTTTTCAAACGTCATCCCGGCCTCGAGCCGGGATCTCTTTTATTTCTTTTCTATCCAGTGGTATCGTCCGCTGTAGCTGATTGCCTTACGGATGGCCTGGAACGTGCAGCTGATTTCGACGGCTGCATTTTTCGGTAGGGCGGCAACACCTACGGCGGTCCGGGCGTGTTTGCCGTTTTCACCCAAGATGCGCACGGCCAGTTCGGAGGCTCCGTTCAGCACGGCGGGCTGTTCGTGGAAGTCGTTTGCGGACTGCACAAAGCCCTGCATCTGCACCAGCATCAAGGTCTCGTCGCTTTCCAAAAGCGTCATGGCGGCGGCAATATTGTTTAAAAGGCAAATCTGTGCCGCCTCGGTAGCTTTTTCTACGGAAATGTCCGTAGGCACCGTGCCGCAGAAGTTGGCGAAGTCCCCGTTGATGGAGGGCAACTGCCCAGAAACCACGATGGTATCGCCGTAGCGGGTGGCGGGAATGTAGGCCGCCAGCGGGGCCGGGCATTGGGGTAGGGTCAGTCCCAGTTCAGATACTTTTTCTTGAATGTCTTTCACGGTTCTCTCCTTCAAATTCTCGACAGTTACTTCTTCTTAAAGACCTTTGCGAAACAAAATATACAAAGACCGATGATGGCGGCCCAGGAGGCTACCATAAAAATCAATCCGCTTGTAGAAAATTCCATGGTTATGCCTCCTCTTCGTCGTGTTCGCCGGCTCGGCCCACAGACTTGGTCTGTTTATGCAAGATGGTGGTGAGTCTTGCAGTACCACCCTGCCTCCAGGCAAAGTAGATGGCAATGTTCAAAAGGATTACCAGCGCAAGCAGGAATCCGCGCACGCCCCAGGTAAAGCCAATCTGGGAGAATTCCTGGCCAAGGAAGGTAACTCGTGCATCGGCGGCCACATTGCTCAACAGCAACACGCCCATGCCGTCGTGGATCATCCATGCCACAAGCACAATGGCAAGGTAAATCGGGCACACGTACATGATGATAGGGCGGAAAAAGCGGGGGAGCTTAAGGGCCGCGCCGTCGTTCATCAGGGCAAAGGCTTCGTTTTCGGGTTTGCCGTCTTCACCGATGGTCTCGGACTTGCGGCGACCCAGCACAAAGGCAAAAATGAACGCCTGGATGGTGCCGAGCACCACCAGCAAGAAACTACCGCCCCAGAAGTCCAGTTCATCGACGGCACCGGCGGCAAGGCCGAAGATGCCCACCAGGCTGCCCAGGAAGGTCACGGTACCTGTGGCGGCGATGGCCTTTTTGCGGTGGAACTTCAGGTCGTCTTCGCAGAAGCTGATCAGGGGCTGAATGATGGAAATGGCGCTGGTGACGCCTGCGATAAAGAGCATAGCAAACCAGAGGGTCTGGAAAAATCCGCCAAAGGGAAGCTGCCCGAACACGAAGGGCATGGTCTGGAATCCGAGACCGAAGGTGCCCAGCTTGGCGCATTCCTCGATGTTGTTGCCGGCAATGAGCACAGCCATAGGAATCACGATGGTGCCGCCCAAGATAATTTCGGCAAATCCGTTGGTAGCGCCTGCAGTCAAGGACGAAAGCACTAGGTCTTCCTTGGGTTTCAGGTAACTGGCGTAGCAGAACACGATACCCATGCCAAGGCTCATGGTGAAGAACACCTGGCCCGACGCCGCAAGCCACACGGCAGGGTTGAGCATTTCAGAAAAGTTCGGGTTCCACACGAAGGCAAGGCCCTTGCCGATATCGCTTACGGTAAGTACGCGTACCACCAGGATAATGCCCATGATGAGGAGGATGGGCATGGTCACCTTGTTTACCCGCTCGATACCTTTGCGTACGCCGAAGGACAAAAGCCCCATGTTGCAGGCGAAGGTAATCAAGAAGAACAGGATGGCGGCGGGAATGGGGCCAACCTTGGTGTTCAGCATGATGTAGTTGCCGAAGAATTCCTTCATGGGCCCGTAGCCGCCAGCCACAACTTCCATGAGCTTTCCGGTGGCGGAATAGTAGGTAAATGCCAGAATCCAGGACTGGATAAAGACATAGTAGAAGCTGATGAACAGTGGGGGTAAAAGTCCCAAGGAGCCCAGGTGCTTTGCCCAGGGCTTTTTACCGAGAATGTAGTGGAATCCACCCGGTGCGGTACCGTGGTGGTGGAGTCCTGCCGCACGGCCAAGGGTCCATTCCATCCACGAAAGGGGAATTCCCAAAAGCAAGAAGGCGATAAGGTAGGGGATGATGAAGGCGCCGCCGCCGTTGGTGGCCGCCTGCACGGGAAAGCGTAAAAAGTTGCCGAGTCCGACGGCAGAACCTGCCACGGCGAGGATTACTCCCAGCTTCGAACTCCAGTTTTCTCTCTTGTTTGACATTTTTGACTATCCTAGTTCCCTAATTATTAATTCTACAAACTAAAACTTAACTCTTGTTTCCTCAAGCGGATCCTCGCCTTGGTTCGACTTCGCTCACCACAGGACGCGGGGATGACAATGCTCGAACCTCGTGCCTCGCACCTCTCGTAACCATCACGCCTCACAACCCACAACTCACAACTCATTACTAGTCCCTAAATCCTAGGCCCTAGCCCCTTCCCTTATACTTCATCATCAGCATGGTGATGTCGTCGTATTGCGGTTCGCCATCGGCAAAAGCGTCCAGCTCCGCCTTGAGCCCGTGCAGAACACCTTCCAAATCGGTGTCGCGGTTCTTGTTCAGGTATTCCGTCAGGCGGGCCTCTCCGTAGAAATCCTTCTGGTGACAGGCCTCGGTAACGCCATCGGTATAGAGGAAAATGCTGTCGCCTGCCGAAAGGGTGATACTTTCCTGGTAGTATTCGACTTTATCCATGGCGGCCAGCGGCAACTTGCGTTTGGGAGAACGCAGGAACTGGAAATCCTTGCCTCCGATACAAATCAGGGGCGGGTTGTGTCCTGCGTTGGAATAATTCAAGACACCCGTTTCCATGTCCAAGACACCGAACCATGCCGTCACGAACATTCCCTCGTCGTCGCTCTTGCTCAGGGAGTGGTTCACCTTGGTGAACACCTTTTCGGGAGACAGCCCCAGCTTGGCCTGGTCCTTGATGAGGGTCTTGGTAATCACCATGAATAGGGCCGCAGGCACGCCCTTGCCCGAAACGTCGGCTACGACGATACCCACATGGGTCTTGTCGATAAAGAAGAAGTCGTAAAAGTCACCGCCCACCTCTTTAGCAGGGTCCATGGTAGCAAAGATTTCTACGGATTCCGATGAGGGGAAATTGTGGGGGAGCATGCTTATCTGGATAGAGTTCCCCATCTTCAGTTCTGATTCCACGGCGGCTTTTTTGCTGGAAATGTCCGCCTGGATAAGCACCATGGTCTGCATCCGCTTTGTGGTGTTGTAGCAGACATAGATGATGGCCAAGAGGAACACCAGGTTACTGTCGATACAGTAGAAGAAGTTGTTGATGTTGTAGTCCACCAAGAACTGGTGCAGGGCTTCCCCTTGCAGCTGGCTGATGGCATCGGCAATGGCTGCGTCCATGGTGCTGGTGATGGTAATGATGGTTCCCGGAACAAAGGAGACCATGTTGATGTCCGGAAGCCCGTAAATAGAAGACAGAAACTTAGAAACGATATAGGCGATAGTTGTCACTATCGATACGTTTAGGGTCACTTTTTTCAGGTAGTAGCGGCAGCTCAGTACAATGGGAATGGCAAACAGGAGCTCCACGCCGTAGGAGTAGATGACCGTGTAGAGGCTGATGGCCAAAAGTAGAGCCACGAGGCCCACGTACTTGGTAAACTTTTTTTGGTTCAGGCGCCTGATGGCAAACATCATGGCGATAAACAAGGCGGTCTGTAGCCCAAAGAAGAAAATCCCCCACGTGGCGGGAACATCGAAGACGCCGGTAATGGAGCAGATGGCGATGACGAGGTAGATAAACGCCAAGATGCCGAAAGAACCTGCAATGAGGTTGTTGGCTTTCCATTCGTTTTCTTCGAACAACGCCTGGGTGGATTCACTGAATTTTATTTTTTTGTGGGCCATACCAAGTCCATAATCTTGCCATTTACAAGGGTAATATAATAAAATTCCGGTTGTAGCTCGTGGTGGTTATGTTTTTCTTGTCTTCCTGGTTTATCATGATGTTTTTCAGGACAAACCCCCGGAAAGAAGAGGTGGCGCTTATTTCGCTCGTGATGTCGAAAATCTTTCCGTCGTCCCTGAAAATCATCTGCACGTGCTTGCCCACGACTATGGTGAGTTCGGACAAGAGAACCTTGGGCGCATTGTGGTCTATCAGGAACATGTAAATCTCTTCGATGATCAGCAGGGCCTTGGTGATGTTCTTGCTTGAAACGCCTTCTTGGGTCAGGATTTCCCGGACTTTCTGTTGAATGCTCATGGTATTCTCAGTGGTGACCACGAAGTCAAAGGAATAATGGTGCTTTTCGGATTCATCCAGGAACAAAGGAAATTTCTTTCCTTTGAAGCGTAGCAGTGACAGTAGGGAGCCTATAACGAGGGTAAGAAACGGTGCCAGGGAAAGCCCCACCCACACGCCCGAAAAGCCAAGCATAGCCCCGAAGGCGAACACGCATAGGACAGGCATCAGCAGATCCTTGAGAGCGCAGATGGTAAGGCTGTGTCCGATGGACTGCCTCACCAAGAAATAGGAGGTGAAAAGGAAAAGTAGGGCGGTGCAACACAAGGTGGGGCAGACCGTCCAGAGGGCCTTGGTGGAAAGTTCCTGCAATAGGGGAGATTCGATATTGAAGGCGCGGGGAATCATGGGGGCGAAAATGGCTAGAATCAGGGTGAAGATCAGCCCTTCTGCCAGTGCCGCCTTTATGGAAATTTTCATGACCTTCCGCACGCCCTCGGGATTCTTTTCGCCATGGTAAACGTTGGCAAGGGGCGTCATTGCCTGGCCGATTCCGTCAAAGATGATGGTCAGCTGGATAACGCTTGTCACGAGCGTCAGTACCGGCAGGTTGAAATCGCCATAGTTGAAGATGACATACTTGTTCAGTATAAAGGTCTGTAGCCCCACAAGCAGGTAGAGGCTTGCATCGACGATGCTGTATTTCAGGGTGACGGCGAAGAGCTTGAAACTGAAATGGAATCTGGGCCTGAGGGAGTTGGATTTGCGGAAGAAATGAAGGCACAGGGCAAGTATGGCCCCTAGGGTGCCGACCAGTGCCCCGACACCGATGCCGGAGATTTCCATGTTCGTGCATGCCACGACGGAAACGGTAATGCCCCCGACGAGCAGAAGCACATTTGAAAGGTAACTGCAGGCCGCGTCCCCGTCCATGAGCACCATGTCCGAAAGCAAAAAATAGACGGGGTAGAGCATCAGCACGTACCGGTAGTAGCAGAAACAGTCCTGTGCGTACTGGGTGATTTCTGGACTTAGGTTAAGGTAGTTCAGGTAGATTTCGAAACAGGCCCCAGAAGCGAAGTAGGTAATGGCCGAAAGTACGATTGAAACCAGGAGGCTTTGCCCAAAGACCTTGTCCGCTCCCAGCTTGTCCGTTTCGCCCATCTTGTAGGTATAGACATAGCAGGTGCCGATACTTACGATGTCGGCAATCCCGATAAAGAAATTGAGCAGGGGGGTAAAGACGTTCCAGGCCGACAGTGCCCTTTCGTCAAGCACGTTTCCGACAATGGCCGCATTGGAAAGAATGACCACGATGGGAATGATCATGCCTACGGTGGAGGCTCCCAGCAGGGTCTTGAATCTTTCTTCGCAAAAAATCTTGTTACGGCTCATAAATGTCGCAGAATCGTTACTCTCGATAACATCAAATTATTATTTTCGGAGGTGTTCCTTGGTGCAAAAATCCATAACAACACCCCATGATGGACTTTTTTAAAGCTTTTTTCGAGAATGTGGAGCGAATGCCCGATACCGTTGCCGTGTCGGACGCAGAAAAGTCCCTTACCTACGCCGAACTGGACGCCCTTTCGGGACAGGTCCTTGACTACCTTGAAAGCGAGAACGTGGGTGCCGAAGAAGTGGTCCTTGTAAAAATTTCCAGGAGCGCATTCCATTACGCCTGCCTTCTCGGGGTCTGGAAAGCGGGAGCCGTCTTTGCAGGAATCGAGACGGGGGAGCCTGTTGAGCGGGAAAAGTTCATCCGTGAAGATTTGAAGCCCAGGCTTGTCCTTGATGACGCCCTTCTTGAAAGAATTTTCGGTGAGAGTGCCACGGGTTCCGCTACTTCTGGGACTTCGGGCAGGTGCCGCCCCAGAAATTTGCACGACGGTGCTTTTTTCGTTTATACATCGGGCTCTACGGGGCACCCCAAGGGGATTCTCCATGAATACGGCTCCGTAGAACTGATGGTGCCTACCAACGTGCGGAACGCATCCGGCGAAAAAATGGTGGAACCTGGGCACAGGGTGGCAGTCATTGCGTCCCTGAATTACCTGCCGGCCTTTTTCCTTTTTGCCTGGGCGGTAACTTCTGGAGCCTCGGTTGCGGTGGTTCCTTATGCCGTTTCCAAGAACCCGGTTGTAATGCAGAACTATATGGCGGAGCAGGGGATAACCACCCTTTTTGTTACGCCCACCTACATAAAGCTTTTCAAGGAATTTCCGCCCTGTGTTTGCCGGATAATCGTGGCGGCAGAAATTATCCGCGACCTTTACCTGGAAAACGTGGAACTATATGCCATGTACGGCATGAGCGAAACCGGCTCCATGCCCACGGCTTTCAAGATAGACCGCTCCTACGAAAACACGCCTATCGGCAAGCCCTATGGCGGCATGGAGGTGGATGTTTGTGAGGGAGAGTTGCGGGTGAAAAACCCTTATGTCCGCTGCTACGTGAACATGAAGGCCGAATCTGCCGAAACTTTCAGAGATGGCTGGATTTACACCGGCGATATGGCACGGGAGCTCCCTGACGGAAACCTTGTGATTATAGGCCGCAAGAATGACATGGTGAAGATTGACGGGAACCGTGTGGAACCCGGCGAGATCGAATCGGCACTTAGGAGGGTGCTGGGACTTTCTTGGGTGTGCGTCAAGGTTTTCAAGGATGCTTCGGGCAGGGCGACCATTTGCGCCTACTATACCGACGATGTGGATATCGACTATGAATCCGTCTTTGCGGAACTTTCCAGATTTTTGCCCCATTACATGTTGCCCAACCATTTTGTGCACCTGGACAGAGTCCCCAGAAACAGCAACGGCAAGCTGGATAAGCTTTCCCTGCAGTGCCCTGCCGAAGAGGCGTCTCACGCTCCCTACAGTGCCCCTGAAACCGATGGCGAAAAACGCCTGTGCGCTGCGTTCAAGACGGTATTGGATGTAGCCTACGTGGGTGCCGACGACGACTTTTTTGCCTTGGGAGGCTCTTCCATCACGACCATGGAGGCCATTGTCGCCTCCGGCATGGCGGGGCTGGAAATGTCCGACGTGTATTCGGGACGAACCCCCCGGAAAATAGCGGCACTTTGGCAGAAGCGGAAATTGTCGAATCCTGCGGAAAAGCCCGTCGCTTCGCCGGCGGCTGGGGTTTATCCGCTGCTTCCCACCCAGCAGTATATATGGAATTTCCAGCAGCGTGCGGTGGATTCTACCATGTATAACATCTACGCCTTGTTCGCCCTGGAAGAATCTGTGGACTTGAAACGGCTTGGTTCTGCCCTTTCACAGGTGGTGCTTAGCCACAGGGCTTTGCTCACTCGCTTCGAAAAGATGGCGAAGGGGGAGATTGTCCAGCGGATTGGTGATGTGAAAATTGAAGACGTAGTCATTCCGGTAGAACAAATTTCTGAAGCAGAATTTGTCAAGTTGAAAGATGCCCTGGTTTGTCCCTTCGACTTGCTTAAGGACAGGCTTTTCCGCATAAGGATTTTCAAGACCGAAAAGGGGGCGTTCCTCTTTACCGATTTCCACCATATCGTTTTTGACGGGACTTCCATCCATGCTTTTTTGCGGGATGTGGAAAGGCTTTATGCCGGCGGTAAACCAGAAGACGACGGCTACGAGCAGATTTTGTCAAAGCGCCTAGATTTGCCCAGTTCTCCGGAATTCCGTGCCGCTTTGGAACACTTTGATGCCCTGTTTGGCACGGGAACGTGGGATTGTTGCCCCAAGACAGATTCCGAGTCTTCGGATTTGTCCGAAGATATAATGATTTCGGAATTGGACCTTGAACGCACCAGGTTAGAATCCTTCTGTGCCCAGGTCAAGATCGGCCTAAGCGCATTTTTCATCGCGGTCACCTTGAAGGCCATGGCCCGCTACAATCAGACCTGCAATGTCCTGATAAACTGGATTTACAGGGACAGGGACGATGTGCGGGAATCCAGGGCGGTGGGAGCCCTTTATTCCTCGCTTCCGGTGGGTGCCGATGCTTCGTTGGGGAATCTTGATTTTCTGCGGGAGGTCCACCGCCAGGTGCAGCAGAACATTGCCAATCCGACTTGCCAATACACTCTTTACAAGAATCAAAACCGGCCCCATGACAGTCTGTGCGTCCTTTATCAGGGGAACATCCGCAATGCGAGTGGGGGAAGTTCCCTCATTAAGCGTAGGCTTGAAATCAAGCGCCCCAAAGCCAAAAATCAGAGCATCTTTGACCTGGAAATTTTGGACGCAAGAGATCGTTTTGCTCTCATGTTCGACTACGATAGCGACAGGTACAATCGGGCAAGCATGAAGTCGTTTATGGCCCTGTGGAAGTCACAGGCCCGCGAATTTGTTGAAAACGCGTCTTCTGGCGTGTGATTTTCCTCAATTTGCCAAACATTTCGGTGCTTTTGACGAACAAAAAAAAGCAAAAATGTATTCTAGAGCACATTTGTGTGTGTGGCTTGTTTTAATTTGTGACAAATGTAAGAAAAAAATATACATTCTGAATAGAAGTTTAACGTCCTTGCACAAGACTAAGAAAATGAACTGTTTGCATAAATCCATCGCGTTATTGTGCGCAATGACTGTGGCCGTTTTGGCCGCAGAAGGGGAGGCATTACCTGCCCAGACGCCGCCTGCTGAAGAACCTGTTGCAGAAGCCGCTCAAGCCGAGGCCGCCCCTGCAGAATCCGTAGGACCTGCCGCCGAAGCGGTTGTGGAACCTGCAGCTGAGACGCCGGCCCCTGCTGAATCCGTAGAACCCGCGCCTGCCGAGACACCTGTGGAAGCAACCGTCGCGGAACCTGCTCAGGCAGCTGCCCCGCAACCTGCGGTTGCAACGGCTCCTGCTGAACCTGCGAAGGCTCCTGCCGAGCCCCAGGACGGCGCACAGTCGGCCTCCATCTTTGTGCAGGACCCTGCGGTATTCCACCAGCGGGAGGCGGAACTTGAAAAATTGAAGAAATCGGTACAGGGCAAGAACGAAGGGCTGGATTCTCTTCTCTTGGAAGCGAGCCAAATTGCCAAGAAAAACGACCAGTGCGCAACCATTAGCATTAACGACGTGATGGGGGATGAGTGCTGGACTTTCTACCGGGTGGAACTCCCTGCCTTTGAAGAACGCTATATGCGGGTTACCGGCGAGGTCCGTCTTGGTCACATGGAAATGGCCCGTGGCCTGGAAGACCGCAAGTTGCAGATTGAGGCCTGCACAGAAGCCCTTTACAGTTTTGCCCAGAGCAAGGACCAGTTCTTGAACCTGCAGGGCGGCGTTTTCTTGGAACCCCTGAGCAGCGGTTTCCAGGCCAACTACGACTTTACCCTTCAATACGAGCCCAACCACCGCAAGCATTCCTTTGAAATCGCCCAGAAGTGGGGCGAGACCTGTCGCGAGATGGTGGTCCGCCAGGATGGGGAGGGCTTTGCTCCTTTCTTCCTGGAAAAACTCCAGGCGTTGAATGCCGAACTTGCCAAGAACGGCTCCCTGGCGGTTTACAAGACCGACACCACCGCAGCTCCGGTGATTTACATGGATATTGCGAGGCCGGTGCGCAGCGCCTATTACCTGAATGGGGTCAAGTTGTTCCACAGCCGTATTAGTGGCGGTCCTGCAAGCGAGAGTAATGTCCGTATCAAGTTTGAGAAGGGGCGTGTCAGTGTCGATGGTGAACCCGTGGTCATGAAACGGGGCAAGCCCCAGACCTTCAAGGGTTCCGTGGAGTACAAGGAAAAGGCCACCTCCATGAATGGTCGCTGGATTTGGGAAAACCAGGGCAATAACGACGGAGTGGACTTTGGACCCGAAGAAGACGAGGCTGTTCTGGACAGCATCTACGCGGCAGAACAGGCCGCGAAGGTTGCCGAACTGGAAAAACGCAGGGGTACTCATATTTCGCCTTGGGTAGGTATCACTGCGGCCTTTGCCCAGTTTAGCGACAAGAACCACAAGGCCTTTGAGTTGGACGAGAACACGCTGATGATTATGCCTGACCTGGTGGCAACTCTAAGACTTGCTTACGGGTTTGGCGACTTGGGCGAGAGCCGTATTTCTCTAGGTGCCGGCGTCTATGTGGGTGCAGGCCTTGGAGATGGAAAACTCCAGCGCGTCTATGTGGCTCCTGTGGGGCAGCTCCATTTTGATTACAACAACTTCGGCTTGCGTGAAACTGCCATTATCGCCATTCCCGAAAGCGATTCCGAGGAATGGATGCAGTTCCGCACGGGCCTTTTCTACAGCTTTGGAAACCTGGGTATAGAGTTGGGACATGACTTTGTGACGAACCTTGGGCAGGGCGGCTATATCACGCTGTTCTGGGAGATGTAGGGGGTGACTATGTTTTTAGACGAAAGACGAAAGACGAAAGACGAAAGAATGTGTCATTCTGAGCTTAGCGAAGCGAAGTCGAAGAATCTTTTACTGATGTCCGCGCTTTCCCTTCTGCTTCTGTCTGGTTGCACCCTTTACGATAACTACGACATCGACCTGATGAACGGTGGTGCCGCCTCTATTGAAAGCAGTTCTGCCGAAGAGGAATCTTCTAGTTCCACCGATGAAAACGGAGTTTCGTCGTCAAGTTTTGCGGAAGAATCTTCTAGTTCAGCTGAAGAGAAAGACGCTTCTTGTGACGGTATGGAACGGGGTGGAGTGACTTATGCTACCGTGGTTATTCATGAGAATTGCTGGATGGCGGAAAACCTGAATTATGAACCCGCAGCTGGACACAGCAAGTGCTTTGATGATGATCCGGCGAATTGCGAGAAATATGGACGGCTTTACGACTATCCCGCAGCCGAACAAGCCTGCCCTACGGGATGGCGTTTGCCGACCTCTGCGGATTATATTGACTTGCAGACCTACTCAGCCTCTCCAGCAGAAGAAGCGGGAGCTCATTTCAAGACCACCACGGGCTGGATTGGTGAGAACGGGGACAACAAGCTGAAATTCTCGGCCTTGCCGGGAGGATTTTGTGACAGCGGTGATTGTCTTTTTGTAGGTAAGGTCGGTTACTGGTGGACCAAGACTGAAAGTGTGATGGGAGAACATATGAGTTTGTACCTGAACGGAGATAGACAGGACTTTTCGGCCTCGCTTCCTCAGGATGACGAATCGTTTTTGTCGGTGCGTTGTATAAAGGACAAGTAACATGAGATACACCGTATGTCTGACCTTGTTGGCCTTGCTGCTGATTTCATGCAGCGATTCTTCTAGCAGCGATGCTGTTAGCGTAAATAATGCCCTTTCTGTCTACTCCACGGTAGAAGAACTTCCGCCTTGTACGGCAGCCAATGAGGGCGAACAGCTGTTCGTCAAGTCCGAAGGTATTGTCCGCGTGTGTGCCGACGAAAAGTGGTTTGCTACCATTTCACCCGTAAGTAGCTGTACTACGGAACCCCTTGCTGACCAGAGCGGTGTGAAGATTATCTGCAATGGCGATTCAGTGGGTGTGGTACTTAATGGCAAGAACGGTTCCAACGGAGTCAATGGTAGAAATGGCATCAATGGCACCAATGGCTATGTAATCAATGTGGGGGGCGACACCGCCGACGTTGTCCTTGATTCCGAGAAGGTGGCTACCTCCCTAGAGGGGGTCAACGGATTTTCACAGAAGGGACCCTTCCTCAATGGTTCAAAGGTGAATGTACTTGAATTGGAAAGCGGTCGCACCCTTTATCAGACGGGATATACCTTCAAGGCAGAAATCAAGAACGATAGCGGACATTTCCACTTAAATGCTCGTACCATGGTGAGTCAGTATGTGGAACTCCATGCGGAAGGTTACTACAGGAACGAAGTTACCGGTAATAATTCCGAAGCCCCATTGACCCTTTACGCTTTGACCGATGTGAGAAAGCGTGATGGCGGCCTGGTGAACATCAACTTGCTGACCCACTTGGAATATCATCGTGTAATTTATCTTGTAAAAGAAAAAAAGATGAAGGTGTCTGCAGCGAAAGATTCTGCCGAAAAAGAAGTGTTTAAGTTAATTGGCGTTGATTCCAAGGATTTTGCTAGTTCCGAGGATTTGGATATAACAGGTTCTAGTGAAGGGGATGCGGCCCTTTTGGCAATATCTGTGTTGCTTCAGGGTGACCGTACTGTAGCTCAATTGACGGAGTTGCTGGCAAACATTTCTGAAGACATGGAAGAGGATGGAACTTGGGATGATGCCAAAACAAAAAAAGAGATTGCCGAATGGGCAGCCGAGGCTGACCTAGGTGGAATTTTGGACTCTGTTGAAAAACACGTAAAAAAATGGAATATATCGTCTAAGGTTCCCGATTTCAAATCGCATATTCGCCATTTTTGGCAGGACTTTTACAAGTTAGATCCCTGTGGGACCGGTTTGGTAGGAACTATTGCTACCAGTTATAATACGGACTACATATGTTTGGATTCTGCAGATGTTGGTTTTATTTGGCGAAAGGCTACGACTTACGAAAGGGATATAAATGGTTGGCAGCCTGCGGATGATGGCACCTTTAGAACAGGAGTATCGGGTATGCAGTACGTCTACGATGCTGTAGAGGGGCGTTGGCGTGAGCCTGGTTTTAAGGAATTGGATTTTGGACTGTGTACAGCTGCCATAGAGGCAGACCCTGTAAACAGTGTTCAAATAGAGCAAGGAACGGGGATTTATTATCTAATGAATCTATACTATGTTTGTGAAAATCGTCAGTGGGTTGGGAAGGATGTCTATTATGTGGATACGCGCTACTGGGAAATTCCTGAAAATGGAACTATTCGGAAGGGAAGCTATTCCGGGGGAGTGTATGTTTATGATAAGGCGTTTGTTTATGTCGAATCTGTTCCGTTCTGGCGGTATGGATGGGAAATTGAAGACTCTCTTGATGTGGCATGCCTTGCTGAAAATTATGCCAAGGTAGAACGTTTGTTAGAGACGAATGGCTCTTATACTTATTATGCCTGCAAGCAGGCGTCGCCTCCCGATATGATAAATGGTTACAATCGTCCTAAAGGGAATGGGAATAACGATCCTCACAATGTTCAGACGCCTTACCGTTGGTCCAAAATTGACCCTGCTTTGGGGGCGAATACCTATGGGCTGGATTGTGACGAAGATGGAAAAATGGTAAATGGCGTTATCAATACGGCGTCTTACTTTGTGTGTGAAGATGATTTTTGGCGTGTGGCAACCGAGGATGAATTGCAAATGGGTAGTGCATGTACGGCAAAAACGGCTTATCGCAGGGTAGGGGATTATGTGTGCGAAAATGGGGCGTGGCGGAGCGTCAATTATTGTGATTTTGATGAAAACGAGTTTCCTGCCAAGTACCTAAATTCCACATATGTTTATGAGACTCTCAATGATAACCGCGATGGAAAAACCTACAAGACCGTTACCATTGGTGGCAAAACATGGATGGCACAAAACCTTAATTTTGCCGGCGGTGAAGGGTATTTCATGACAAGCTCAAATAATGGATGCTACAAGGATGCCCCTATTAATTGTAATAAAGAGGGACGGACTTATACATGGGCTGCGGCAATGAATTTACCGAGTTCCTATGATGCCCAGGATGCGGGAAATTTGATTGGGGAAAATCATCAGGGAATCTGCCCCGAAGGGTGGCATATACCCAGCGAAGTGGAATTTCAACAGCTGATTGCTGATGTTGGTGATTTTTCTTCTTATTCCCTGGTTGCACAGGATCAGCCAGGTTGGCAAAATGTTCCAGCATCATCGATTAGCAGATATGGTGAAATTACCAACAGTACGGGCTTTTCTGCCATAGGCTCGTGCTCCAATCCTACTACAATCTATTTCATTAGTTCTAATGAATACGCTGGGTATACAGGAACTGGAACATTTGGACTTACCATAACAACGGAATGCAGTGGTTATACGGGTGCATTGAAATCCTCTCGTGGCTTTGTCCGTTGTGTAATGAACCCTAGTCAGGGCAACTGAAAAAATGAATAGGTTGTTATGAAACAGTGGCTTGCCTTGACATTCCTGCTTCTCGTTGTGGTCGCTTGTAGCGATACCTCTGTTGATGACGGTATTAACGGCAATAACACCCTTGCTGTTTATTCTACGGTGGACGACTTGCCTCCCTGTACCGCCAAGAACGAGGGAGAACAGCTGTTCGTCAAGTCCGAGGGCATTATCCGCGTGTGCGCCGATGAGAAATGGTTTGCTACCATGGAGCGAGGTGGTGGTTGTTCTACCGAGATGCTGAAAGACAGTTCCGGCCTCAAGATCGTTTGTGACGGTGATTCCGTTGGTGTGGTGCTTAACGGTAAGAACGGTTCTAACGGTAAGAATGGAATCCTTCCGGATTCATCAGAAAATGACGATATTGTCCTGGATTCCGAAAAAGTGGCTACTTCTTTGGAAGGGGTTAGCGGCTATTCTCAGAAAGGACCTTTTATCAATGGCTCCAAAGTGACCGTCATTGAACTGGAAAGTGGCCGTACCCTGAACCAGACGGGAAACACCTTTGAATCCAAGATTCAGAGCGATGACGGTCAGTTCAAGCTGAATGCCCGCATGATGGTGAGCCAGTACGTGGAACTCCACGCAGAAGGCTACTACAGGAACGAAGTTTCCGGCATAAATTCTGAAGCTCCTCTGACACTTTATGCGCTGACCGATGTGAGAAAACGGGATGGTGGCATTGTGAACATCAACCTGCTGACACACCTGGAATACCACCGTGTTGTCTATCTGGTGAAAGAAAAAAAGATGAAGGTGTTTGAGGCGAAGGATTCTGCCGAAAAGGAAATTTTTGGCCTACTGAACATCAATTCCAAGGATTTCTTTAGTTCCGAGGATCTGAACATTGCCGGCTCCAGCGAAGGAGATGCGGCACTTTTGGCATTTTCGGTAATGTTCCAAGGAAATCGTGGAGTTGCCGATCTGACAAAACTTTTGACAGATGTTGCCACCGACATCGAAAAGGACGGTTCTTGGGACAATGCTACTGCCAAGGCGGAAATTGCGGACTGGGCAGAAAATGCTGATGCCACGGATAGGCTCGAAACGATACGTGCCAATGTGGGGGGCTGGGGCTTGTCGTCAATGGTGCCGAATTTTGAAAAGTATATCCGTTCTTTTTGGGCCCAGGAATATGGACTTCCTTCTTGCAATAAGGCTAATGTAGATACGCTGTTGGCGGCAGGTGCAAAGCGTCTTGCAGAATCCAAGAACCGTTATGTTTGTGTTGATTCTGCTGGAGTGGGCTATATGTGGCGCAGGGCTACGGACCTAGAGAAGGACACCTACGGCTGGGCGGCAGGAACTGACGGGCAGATCAAGAATGGTGACATAAATACGGCAGTCAGGTATGTCTATGATGCCGCCATAGAAAAATGGCGTGAGATGACGGAGGCTGAGGGTTATTATGGTTTGTGTACCGAAGTAATTGAAGCGGATACATCAAAAAACGTATTGTTCAATAAGATTAATAAAACTGGAAATGAGCCGTACGTAGTCTGTGAAAATCGACAGTGGGTTCCGCACAATGCATACTATGCCGATACGCATTTTTGGGAGTATCCTGCTGAGGAAGGAACGGTCCGTAGGGGTAAATTTACTACCAACGTTTATGTTTATGAACAGAATCTTGGATTTTGGCGCGTAGGATGGTTACTTGAATCCGATTTAGAAATGGCCTGCGTTTCTATCAATGAAGGAAAGAAAATACATAAGCAGCCTCTTTATGAGGGGGATAGCGATGCCTATTATACATGCCGTTACCACAATGATGGTGAAAAGCCTATGAATGCAAATGGCATAGATTTTTATGATGAACATTATGTTGAGACCGAATATCGCTGGGAAGCGGATGACTATACTATCGCAAGTAATACTTTTGGTGTTGATTGTGAAACTGAGGGGCAAATGATTAAGGGAAGTGTTGACGATCGCTATTTTGTATGCAATGCTGGTGAATGGCGTTATGCAAATACAGAGGAAGAATTGCAGTGCCGCTCTAGGAATTTTTGTCAGGCTTGTACGGACCAACGTGCCGGTGTGCTTCAAGTACTTGGGGATTCTGTATATGTTTGCGCAACAAACTATACATATTGGATGGTTACCTATATTTCTCCCGATGATATTCCAGGAGTGTGCTCTTATAGTAATCTGCATGAGACTCTATTTGATATTGAAACGATAGGAAGTAATACGGTTGATTGGATATGTACTGAAAATGGTTGGAAGCGGGCTGATATCTACGATTATACATGGGAAAACTTTCAAATACATCTTGAAAAGCATAAACCATCGGAAATCACCTATGGAACATTGCTCGATGATCGTGATGGAAATGTATATAAGACGATTGTGATTGATGGCAAAGAATGGATGGCTGAAAATCTACGCTATGCAGATAGCAATACCACTACAAACATGAAGGGTAATTCCTGGTGTTGGGACGACAACCCGGATAATTGTAGAATTGGAGGCCGATTGTATTCGTGGTATGCTGCCGTTGATTTCAATCAGAGTTGGGGTAGTGGTGCCAGTAATTTGATTCAAGATCAGCATCAAGGGATTTGTCCTCACGGTTGGCATATTCCTTCAAAAGACGAGTGGACGAGTATTTTGGGAACATTTAATGGTGAATCTGGGGGAACAAAAGATGCGATAATGGCAATGGGTTTTGCGATGGATTTAGGTTTTGCTGACTGGAAAAATGCTAGGGATTTGTTGGGCTTTGGGGCTTTACCGACAGGATATCGTACTGCAAATGGAGCGTATTATATTCCAAGTCAAATTGCTGGCTATTGGACACCGAATATAAGAAATGGTAGTGAAGCTTATGCGTACATATTGCCCTTTTTTATTGTTTCGATGGGATATATGCGAGATATGGCTGTAAGTTGGGATCAGAACGATGATAATAATGGTGGGGTGCTATTTGGCAATGGCCTCTCCGTCCGTTGTGTGAAGAACTATACATTAGATGGTGATTAGACTGGATTTGAAAATATGAGAATGCGTGTAAGAATAGGCTGTTTTTTGTTTTCAGTTCTCGCCCTTACGGCCTGTAAGAGCGATGAATCTCCGAAGCCCGCTCCCAAGGACGTGGCGGCGGGCGCTTCTGCCGAAGAAACCGTTCCCGAAAACGCACTCTTGAAGGCGAAGGTCCGTAGCGTTATCGGCACGGTGGAACGGGAAAAGTCCGATTCCTGGAAACAACTCAGGGTAGGGAAGACCGTGGTGGAAAATGACCACGTGCGTACGGCCCTGGAATCGGAACTGGTGGTGAATATGACCGACGGTTCGGCCCTCCGTGTTCCCGAGAGCTCCAATGTCACCTTCCAGGCGGAACTCCAGGATAACGTGAAAAAGCTCATATTCTTGGACATCCATTCCGGTAAGGTCCATTTCGACATCCAGAAGCAGGAACAGGCGGAAATCTACTTCAAGACTGGCACGGCTACGGTGGCCATTCGCGGTACGGCTGGCTTTGTGGGGGAGGTCCAGGGCAAGACGGTGGCCTCCCTGAAAGAGGGAAAGGTGGAAGTGACTACGCCCAAGGGCAAAGCGACTTCCATCGTCAAGAACCAGACGATTTTGGTGGATGACCAGGGGGATTCCAAGGTGCTGAAGCTGGAATCTTCGGGTACGGAAGCCCTGGCAGTAGCCATCGATTCCATCGCCAAGGCCGAAGACGGCGGTGCCGCCCTGAATACGGAAATTCTTGAAAAGTCCATGAACACCTTCGACAAGTCCTATGGAGAACGCCAGCGGAACTTTGAAAAGAATCTGCAGTTCAAGGCTACGGCTATTGCCGACAGTGTTTTTGTGCCTAGCGTAATGTTGCAGGCCCGTGTGACTCCAGGAACCATTGTTACGGTGTGGGGTGAGTGCGATACCGTTCCCGAAAACGGCATTTACCAGAAAACCCTCACCTGGGGGGATTCCGCCTACGGTACCAAGAGGTTTTTGGTGGGCTGTAGCGACGGCGATGTGGAACTGCCCTGCTTTATGTGGGTCACGGAATACGCGCCTATGCCAGCGCTCGGTAATGATGCGTCTGCGGAGGCCCAGGATACGACGGCGGCCAAGTCTGCTGAAAATGACACGAATGCTGCTGTTGAGGGCAAGAACCTGAATCTCAAGGTTTCTGTGGCTGGCGGTCGCAATGAGCGGGTCCATTTGGACTTGCCCGCAACGGAGCTCTCTACCAATTTGAAGTTTAACTTGGCCGGTATTACGGCGGGTAATCTGGGACAGCTCAAGTCCCTAGTGGTGCTGCGCAACGGTAAGCCTTTCAAGACATTTGATGCAAACGACCTCACGAGCCTTGCCTACGAGGTGCCTGTGACCATCGAACGTAACAAGATCGCAGATTTCGAGGTGGTGGCGACCCTCAAGAACGGCAAGAATTTCAGGGCGAAAAAGACTTACGAAGTTTACTGCATGGTGGCTAACCACCCCGGTGGAAAGGCCAGAAATTCCATTGTGCCGCCTGACCAGGAATACGAACGCCTCAAGCAGAGCGGAGGCATAACGCATGAGTAATCCTCCCTGTGTCATCCTGAGCGAAGTGCGAAGCACGTAGTCGAAGGATCTGGAAAAGTTTAAAAAGAAGGAACGAGAATATGAAAAAACTGTTGCTCATTTCGATTTCTGCGGCACTCCTTGCGGCCTGCGCCAGCAACCCTCCCGTAGATAATGACCCTGCACGTGCCCGCGCCAAGCAGGGCTATGCGGACTTGAATCAGGAAGCGGCAAACTATCCCAAGTCCTCCGCTTCTGCAGAGACAGCGGTTGCAGAACCTGTGGCTGCTCCCTCCATTCAGGTTTCCAACGCGACCTTCAAGACAACGCCCACTGTGCTTGTGTCTCCGGCAATTTCGGGAAAGATGGCCGGTTCCATTGACGTGATTCGACGGAATCCTTTGGCAAAAACCGCTATGGAAGTGATTAACGCCTACCTGACCAGCCGGGGCTATACCGTTGTAAGTCTCGAAAGTCAAGCCCAGTTGGACGAGGTGGTGCAATTCCAGAACGACATCGCCGGAAACGACGAAGACCTTTCCTATGTGGCGGGGCTTTCTGTAGGTGCGGACATCAACATCACTTATGCCGGGAGCATCCAGGAAAAGGACATCGTTATCGACCTGAATGCTAGCGAGGCCTCTACGGCGAACCTGTTGGCCAGCGAATCTGTGCGCTTGCCGAACAATGGTGACGATTCCCAGCGGGCTTTGGTGCAGCGTGCCATGGAACAGGCCATTGTATCTCTCGAAAACAAGGTTCGCGACCGCATTGCTGCTGAACTGGAAAAGGGCGTGCAATACAAGGTGGTGGCCCACTTGACCGGGGAATTCACCGACGATCAGGCCGAAGAGATTTCCAACATCGTCTCCCTGCAGGTTCGCAAGAAATTCAACAAGATGCAGGTGGTTTCCATGAGCCGGAACACCTACGACCTGATGGTGTATGTGGACCCCGACAAGTACGAGGACGCCCAGATGGTCTATGGGGAATTCGTGGAATCCCTGTCGGGTCTTGCCAAGGTCCGCAAGCAGAACATCACCAAGAAGTTGATTATTATGGAAATCCAGTAGTAAATTCGGAATTCGGATTTCGGAATTCGGAAATTGTATATGAATATGACGAAATTTCTTTTTGCAGTAATGCTGGCGGCGTCTCTTTCCTTTGCCGCCAACTTGGTCACCTATACCGCCACCTCTAACGTGTCTCAGAAGGATGCCGACAAGAAGGCCCTGGAAGGAGCGGCCATGCAGATTGGCGCCAAGGTGGATTCCAAGATGGAAACCCGCGTCTCAGAAAAGGCGGACGGTTCCATCGAAAAGACCACGGACAGCAAAAAGTCCGTTTCTACGAATGTGCTGGTGAAGGGGGCCAAGATCGTTCCTGGCCCTAAGCAGAATGGCATGTTCCAATCTACGGTAACGGTGGATTTGGACCAGTTGGCCTCCAAGATTTTGTTGGACTTGAACCAGATAAAGGTCCAGATGAAGTCCAAGGATTCCCTGATTCGCCTGGACATGCTGGACCGTGATTACCGCAAGATGGAAGCGGACATGATCCAACTGGAAAAGCTGGCGGGTCAGTATAACGACCAGCTGGAAGCCCTTTCCTTTGTGCAGGCCGTTCCTAAGGAGTTGCAGCTGGAAACCACCATGGGAGAGCTGACGGAATTTTTGATTTCGTCCATGCAGACCGTGAAACTTGAAACCGGAGAAAAAGACGGCAACTTGCGTGTAATAGTGACCGATTTTGCAGGTCCTATCGCCAATTTCCCAGTGGCCTTGACCCAGGATGGCAAGAATGTGGCTGTGGCCAAGACGGATGCCAAGGGCGTGGTGAATTTCAACTTGAAAAAAATCAAGAATCTTAAGCCCAGCGGCGATGTGACCGTCCATGCCGACATGAACTTCAAGTTTGTGCGGCAGTCGGCACTCCAGAACGTGAACGTGACCTATGGCGCAAAAAAGACAGGTGTGGCTTACCGCCTCTCTTGCAAGGGAACTGCCGCCGAATGTGGGACCCTTCAGAAATTTTTGACGGATGCGGGTCTTACCATTGCCGACCAGGCCGGGCTTCCGGAACTTTCCGTTACGCTGGAATTCAGTGACAAGGACAATTCCGCAAAGACCCTTACCACCTCACGGGCGACGGTGAAGTTCAGCTGTGCAAATAAGGAACTTGTGGAACAGCCCCAGGGCGTGGGCCGCGATGCCGAAACCGCTCACGTGAAGGCTATTTCCAAGTTGTCGGCTTCTAAAATACTGGAAACCTTCGCGACCGGAAAGTGATTTGATTCGTCAAGTCTGGAGCTTGAAAGTCCGGCTTACTTGAGCCGGATTTTCTTTTGGGCGTAGATGGACTGCCCGCCGTTGCAGGCATAGGCCAGCGTGCATACGATAAAGAAGGCGGGGAGGGTGTCGAATCCGAAAATTTCTGCCCCAACCAGGATGGGGGCAAACAGCGTATTGGTGGCACCGCCAAAGACCGCCGCGTAGCCGAGGGCTGCCGCAAGGGGGAAGGGCACGCTCACGATGGCGGCGATTACCGCTCCGAAGGTGGCTCCGATGGTGAACAGCGGGGTGACCTCGCCGCCCTGGAACCCCACCGAAAGAGTCACGATGGTGAGTAGCATCTTGAACAGCCAATCCCACCCGAAAATTCCAGCGGCGCTGGCCGTTGCTGCTCCCGGGTTGCCAAAACAGATGTCGGTGAGGTTCGTGCCCAGGCCAGAGTAGCGACCCTGCCAGAGCAAGAGCAGCAAAGCGCTCAGCACGATACCCATGATGGCGACTCGCTTGAGGGGGCTCGGGAACTTTTCTGCAAAGAACTTTCTGAAAAGCTTCAACAATTTTGCAAAACCGCCGCCTACAAGCCCAAAGAGAACGCCCAGCAGAGCGAGTTTCAGGATAAAGTAGATGTCAAGCCCGTTTTCTCCGTAAAACAGGCTTGACACGGTCCAGTCCGGCGAGAAACTGTTCAGACTCACAGTGAACTTTTCGTAGCCGATCATCTCAGAAACCTTGTAGGCGCTGACCGCCGCCGCCACCGCCGGGAGCAGCGCCGCCATCTCGAGATGACCGGCCAGCAGGATTTCGAGGGAAAGGGCGACGGCCGCCATGGGAGTCTGGAAAAGCCCTGCAAATCCGGCCGCCATACCCGCCACGAGCAGAATGCGGGGAGCATTTTCCACATGAATCTTGGAACTCATGTTATGCCCGAGGGTCGCCCCGATTTGCATGGCTACGCCTTCGCGGCCGGAACTTCCGCCAAAGAGGTGGGTAACCCAAGTGGTTGCCATGATAAGCGGGATCAGGCGCAGGGGAATTTCTTTTTCTTTTCCGTGGGCTACGTCAAAGATGATTCCCATGCCTCGTTCGGAGCCGTTGCCAAGTTTTTTGTAGGTGAACACGATGGCAAGGCCTGCAAGGGCTAGCCCGGGAATCCAGTAAAGCGGGTGGGCGTCGCGGATATCGCTGACATTCTGCAGGATAGACCCGAAAAAGGCGCAAAGGGCCCCGACGATAGTCCCGAGGACCAGAGCCACTACGATGAGCACCGGCTGTGAAATCCAGTGCATCACCTTCTCCTTGACTTTGGCCTTGGCCATACGCATGGCCTGTTCCCTCATTTCGGGAGTCATATTCTGGTATATTTCTTGCCAATTGTTGAAGTTCATCGCAAAGTCCTTTTTCGGCGCCAAATTTAGAAAAAGGCAAGAAAAGAAAATGTCGGCCTCGCGACCGACACTCTAATTTTTTTCTGGATCCTTCGCTCCCTAACGGTCACTCAGGATGACGATATGGCTTACGCCTTATCGTTACTTGTTGTTCGCGCGGATGAGGTTGAGGGCTGAACCCGCCTTGAACCATGCCCACTGCTGTTCGTTGTAGGTGTGGCAGAGGGCGATGTTATCGACGGAGCCATCCTTGTGGTGGGCGACGAGCGTGAACTCGGAACCCGGGGCGAACTTGGTGAGGCCCACGATGTCGAACACGTCCTGTTCCTGGATCTTGTCGTAGTCGGCGGCGTTCTTGAAGGTGAGGGCGAGCATGCCCTGCTTCTTGAGGTTC
>OCTW013396419.1_pt1 | contig 56610 bp, 47 predicted proteins | sample 1539671 | NCBI WGS metagenome assembly OCTW01 (sample SAMN02144230, study PRJEB22623) | gut metagenome | biome: sheep rumen | host: Ovis aries | place: New Zealand | reverse complement strand
TCGTAGCCCTCGAGGGTGCCGTTGTTGCCGACGGTGACGTACTGCATCGTGGGCAGTTCCCTGCGGAAGGTGTCCACGGCCTGCCCGTACGCCTCCGAGCGGATGAGGTCTGCCACTTCCTGCAGCGACAGCAGCCGCAGGGTCTCCTTGTTGCGATAACTCTTAATGAGCGTGATTCTTGGTGCCATAGCCGTTATTCTACTATTAATAAATAGGTTCTGTTAATATGCCTGCAAAGGTACGAAAATTCTCCGAAATGTGCAAGTAAAAATCTAAAGAAAAATGTTATAAAAAGTAGTCAATAACGTCACTTTTAGCATTAACAAACTGATAATCAAGATGATAATAGGTGATGATAAGCCTTATATAATATCACCATAACATCACTTTCATACCGATTTCGGCATATTTCAACGTCAATGGCTCTTGCTTAGGATAGCAGTTTGTACTTGTTTAGATAGGGCAAACTAACAGTTTACCCAGTCTAAACTGACAGTTTACCCTATCTAAACTGTCAGTTTGAGGCATTATTACGGTTTACAACTGCCTTGTTTTCAATTGGTTAATAGCAATCTAAGCATATTTTAATGCCATTTTCAGACAAAAGTGACGTTATGGTGACGTTTGAAAACACATAACATCACCGACTAAACACGTGTTTTACAGACACTTAGACAGCAAAGTGACGTTATATTAAAAAAAATGGAAGAAAAAAAGAATTCAAATGTTACCAGCGAGGAACTTGCGGCAGAGTTCGATGGGGAGGCCGCGGCGACGGGCATAGTCGCGGAGTTGGTCTTCGCCGATCTTGCCGATGGAGAAATACCTGGCCTGAGGATGGGCAAACATCATACCGGAGACACTGGCGTGGGGCTTCATGGCTCCACTCTCGGTGAGGCGGATGCCGATCTGCTTCATGCCCAGCAGATCGTCGAGCACGAAGTTCAGGCTGGTGTCAGGCAGCGAGGGATAGCCAACGGCAGGACGGATGCCCTGGAATTTCTCCACGAGCATGTCGGGGATGGCGAGATGTTCATCCTTCGCATAGCCCCAGTATTCCTTCCGCACTTGTTCGTGCATCCGCTCAGCAGCCGCCTCAGCGAGACGGTCAGCAAGAAGTTGCGCCATCATCTTCTGATAAGGATCGGCATCGAAATCCGTTTCAAGGCCGATGTCGACGGAAGTGGCGAAGATACCGATCGTCGAGGAGGGAGAACTCTTCGAGGAGGGAGGAGTGTGGAATGTGGGGCGAGAATTGATCGGGGGCAGCGGAATGAGGAAGTCGGAGAGACATAGATAAGGAGGATTGCCCTGCTGCTGGCGCAGACAGGGAATCCGCGCAATCTTTTCCTGCGACTGAGGTGTTCTCTCACCTCTGAAAACCACGATATCATCGCCATCGCTGTATGCATCGAAGAGTTCGAAGAGACCATAGGCATGATAGCTGCCTTCTAACTGATCCAACAAGTTCTCTGCCTCCCGTTGCAGACGGTCGCGCTCTGTCTGCTCCTTCACTTGCCAGGCAAAGAAGAAATAAGCCCAGTTGATATAGGGTCTGAGCGCAGAGATGTCATAGGTGAGTTTCATCGGAAACTGACAGGTTGGCCGATATAAGAGGTGTCTACCCTACCCTTTTCATAGACGGTATGACCGTTGCAGAGGGTGCGCTCAACACGCCAGAGGTACATGTGGCCCTCCATCGGGCTCCAGCCGCAACGGCTCTGAATAAGATCACGGGTCACCGTCCATCCACAGTTTGGACGCACAAGGACGATGTCTGCTTGATATCCCTCACGGAGGAAGCCCCGTTGGCGCACTTCAAAGAGGCGTGCCGGATTGTGACACATCAGCTCGACGAGGCGCTCGAGCGACAGCACGCCCTGGTCTACGAGTTCGAGCATCGTGACGAGCGAGAACTGTATCATCGGCATGCCACTGGCAGCGCGGGCGCAGCCTCCCTCTTTCTGGGAGAGCAGATGGGGTGCATGGTCTGTGCCGATGACGGCTATCCGTCCGTCGCAGAGCGCCTCCCGCAGCGCATCACGATCGCGCTCTGTCTTGATGGCAGGATTGCACTTGATACGAGTGCCCAGCGAATGATAGTCGCGATCATAGAAATAGAGGTGAGAGACGGTAGCCTCGGCGGTGATGGTTTCGTGGAGTGTGGAGGGTTTTTCGTGGAGGGTGGAGGGTGGCGTGTGGAGAGAGGTTTGACTATTGGGAATCAGCGAGAGCTCCTTGGCGGTGGTGAGGTGGGCGATGTGCAGACGGGCATGATGCTTGACGGCCAGTTCGACGGCAAGGCGTGTGCTCTCGTAGCAAGCCTCCTCACTGCGGATAATCGGATGGAGGGTCACCTTCGGGTCGTCGCCATACTTCGCCCTGGCCTCTGCCATATTGCGGTTGATGATGTCTGTATCCTCACAATGGGTCATAATCGGCAGGGGTGCCGTAGCGAAGATGCGATCCAAGGCCTCACGGCGGTCGACGAGCATGTTGCCTGTCGACGAGCCCATGAAGAGTTTGATGCCTGGGATGCGATGGGGATCGAGTTGTGGGAACAGTCCGGCATTATCGTTTGTGGCGCCAAAGAAGAAACTGTAGTTCACGTGACTCTTCTCAGCAGCGCGTGCGAACTTCTCTTCCAAAGCCTCCAGCGTGGTGGTCTGCGGCACCGTGTTAGGCATGTCGAAGAAAGTCGTCACGCCCCCGGCAGCAGCGGCACGGCTCTCTGTGTCGATATCGGCCTTCTCCGTCAGGCCAGGTTCGCGGAAATGCACATGGTCGTCGATGACACCTGGCAGCACGAAACAGCCCGAAGCGTCGATGACCTCGTCGAAAACAGAATCAGGGGGGCAGGTCGCCTGATCATGGGTTCCTACCCCATCACTGACCTGTCCCCCCGATTCTATAATATGAGTGATTTTTTCATTCTCAACGACCAGCGAGCCATTGAATGTCCTGCCCTCGTTGACAAGCGTCCCCCCTTTTATCAGCGTCGTCATTTCTGCGGAAGGCTGAGTGACGGCAGTTGGGCGGAGCCCGTTGTGTCGACGGCAGTCTCAGGATTCGTCACTGGCGGCTGTTGAGCTGTCTGCCCTACAGGATTGTCGTCGACGAGTCCGTTCTGTCGTGCCTGAATCTCATTGGCTGTCCGATAGTACTCCTTAACATAGGGATCATCCTTGAATTTCTTCGAGGCCTTGCTCATGATATCCTCTATCTGCGCTGTCAGCACGGGATAGGGATAGCTGCTGGTCATCATCATAAAGACGCCAGGTCCCAGCACGTTGTCGAAGTTTTCTACGATGAAGTTCGTCACCAGCGAGTCTTCCTGCTGTGCCAGGCGGGCCGCCTCTGCAGAGAGCTGACGGTTGATGACATTCTCGTCGATGCCTTCAAGCAGCATCTGACTCTGCTTGTGCGAGAGCTCGTTCATCTCGTTGTCGATCTGGTCGTGGCGCTTGATAAACTGGTACAGTTTCTCGTTCAGGGGCGATCCTGTGACGCTGCGGCCCGTGTTGTCGATATGGATCTCAATCTCACCGCTCTCCACGACGACAGGCATTGCCAGCGACTGATCGTCCATGTAGAGCGATGCCAGTCTGATGGTGTCGAGCAGACCCGTAAAGCGGAACTTACCATGTACCACGTCGCAAGAGTCCATGTTCTTCAGTTCCTGATCCTTCACAGTCTTCAGGTAGAGCTTGCTACCATCGAGTGAAGATACAGACGACGAGCCTTGTATCGTGTAAGACTCGGCACAAGACATCAGGACGGCCATGATAAAAAATATGTATATGATCTTATTCATAAAATCAGTATTGTTTCGTGGCGCAAAAATACAAAGATATACGGAGGTAGAAAAATAAATTTGCGCATTTTAAAACAAATGCGCAAACTTTTATAGTTTTTTTGAAGAAGAATTTGTTTCTTTGGCCAACTCGTTGTCAATTCGGTGCGTGGAATAGAGTTGGAGGACAGCCGCGATGAGCAGCGTAAGCACCCATTTATTATATATATAGGTAATATAGTCGATATGACTCAGTCCGAACACGTTCCCCATGCTCGCAAACATCAACAGGGCGGAGAGCAGGAAGAGGAAATCGCTAAGCAGCATCATGCGGCGAAGACGCCGGATAACGAAGTTCGACCCCTCATAGCGCTGCAGGAACTGCATCGAGGTGAAGGCGAGTGCTCCCAGGGCGAACACATAGGGTGCCAGCTTCCATGCCAGCACGCTGGCCCCCGCTCCTACCACCATCAACAGGGCCCCGATGAGGAAGATGGCGTTCTGCGTCTTATTGAGCTGCCGCATTGTCTGTCAGGATTTTTGAGTCACGTTCATCATCGCTCAGCACGAAGATATCCTCGTCGTCAGCCTTCATGAAATAACGTTCACGCGCAATCTTCTCCATCGCCTTCGGATTGCGGTCGAGCTCACGGATCTGAGCCTTGTCGCGCTCGAAGATGGCATTATAGCGGTCCTTCTCCTCCATCAGCTCACTGATACGCTGACGGTTCTTCATGTGACTCCATAAACTATTCTCATCGAGGAACCCCACGATGAGCACACCTGCCACACAGACCACTATATACTTCAGCGCCTGCGACCTCCAAATGAGGATCAAATGCTTCTTGATGCTTTCGACAAACTTCATATCCCTGCTATTTGCCTGCAAAGATAATAAAAAGAGGTGAGAGGTGAGAGGAGAGTGGAGAGATTGTTGCGCCTTTTAACTCCCTTTAACGTCTTTCACTCCTTTAACTCCTCTAAAAGTTGTATCTTTGCACCACAATTTATCGATAACAAATATGGAATACATCGTATCAGCCAGGAAATACCGCCCGATGACCTTCGACACCGTCGTGGGACAGGAAGCGCTGACCACGACGCTGAAGAATGCGGTGAAGAGCGGCAAGCTGGCTCACGCCTACCTCTTCTGCGGACCGCGCGGCGTCGGTAAGACCACCTGTGCCCGAATCTTCGCCAAGGCCATCAACTGCCAGAATCCTACGGACGATGGCGAGGCGTGCAACGAGTGTGAGTCGTGCCAGTCGTTCAACGAGCAACGCTCTCTGAACATCTTCGAGCTTGACGCTGCCTCGAACAATAGTGTGGAGCACATCAAGACGCTGATGGAGCAGACGCGCATCCCGCCGCAGTTAGGTCGTTACAAGGTGTTCATCATCGACGAGGTGCACATGCTCTCGACAGCCGCCTTCAATGCCTTCCTCAAGACACTCGAGGAGCCGCCGGCACACGTCATCTTCATCCTCGCCACAACAGAGAAGCACAAGATACTGCCCACAATCCTCAGCCGTTGTCAGATCTACGACTTCGAGCGGATGACCATCCGCAACACCGTCGACCACCTGAAGCATGTGGCCGAGCAGGAGGGCATCACCTACGAGGAGCAGGCCCTCGCCGTCATCGCCGAAAAGGCCGACGGCGGTATGCGCGACGCTCTTTCCATCTTCGACCAGGCAGCCTCGTTCTGTCAGGGGAACATCACCTACGAGAAAGTCATCGAGGACCTGAACGTGCTCGACTCCGAGAACTACTTCCAGATCATCGACTACGCGATCATTAATAAGGTAAGCGAGATTATGGTGCTGCTGAACAATATCATCAACAAAGGTTTCGACGGCGGACTGCTCATTCAGGGGCTGGCCAAACACGTGAGGAACGTGATGATGGCGAAAGACCCGCAGACGCTTCCCCTGCTCGAGGTGAGCGACCAGCAGCGCCAGCGCTACGCCGAACAGGCCAAGAAGTGCGAGACACGCTTCCTGTACCAGGCACTGAAGCTGATGAACCAGTGCGACATCAACTACCGCCAGTCGGGCAACAAGCGGCTGCTCGTAGAGCTCACCCTCATCGAGATTGCGCAGATCACACAGCCCGACGATGAAGCCAGCGCGGGGCGTCGCCCCAGAAGATTAAAATCCCTGTTTAAGCAACTGATACGACAGTCGCAGCCCAAGAAAGTGGCCCCGCAGGTAGCCCAGGCTAAGACTGTTGTGTCTAAAACCAGTCAGAACAATCAGACTTCTCAGAGTGCTCCAACTACTCTGAATACGCAGGCTACTCAGCATTCTCCGGCCGGCACTCCCCCAAAGGCCGGCGTCAAGCTCGATAACATCGGATTCTCCTGGGGCACGCTCCGCCAGAAGAACAAGAGCTCTAAGATGAGCATTCTCCCCGGCACCGACAGCACCAACAGACCAGAGCAGACCGACGCCACCTTCACCCAGGATGAACTCGAGCTGCAATGGATGTCGATGTGTAACCGCATGCCTCAGGAGTTCAGTGGCATCGCCACACGCATGAAAAACATGAATCCTGTCATCACCGATTTCCCAAAGGTAAAGGTGGTGGTCGACAACACGCTCATCCTGCAACAAATGGAGGACTTCAAGGGCCGCATTGTGAAGACCCTCATCAACGCCTTACACAATACAGGCATCACCCTTGAGATTACTGTGGCAGAACAGTCAGACCGTCCGAGGCTCCTCACCCGCCGCGAACAGTTTGAGGCGCTGATCAAAGAAAATCCCGCCATAGAGAAACTATGGCAGGATTTCGAACTTGAACTGGCCTGACTCGTAGTCGGCAGCTACCAGCACCTTACACCCCTATAAGCCTCTTGATCGTCTGCAGACAGAGGTCGCTGCTCACCGGCTTGGAGAGGAAATCGTCACATCCTGCCTCCATCGCCAGCTGGCGGTCGCTGTCAAAGGCGTTGGCCGTCAGCGCCACTACAGGCAAGTCGGGACGGATCGCCTTGATGCCCTTGGTAGCTTCCAGACCGTCCATGACGGGCATCTTAATGTCCATCAACACGATGTCATACTCATTCTTCTCCGCCATCTCGACAGCCTCCTTGCCATTCTTGGCACGTTCAAACTGATAGTACTTCTTCAGGATGTACGTCATCAGGATGTAGTTGCTGTCATTGTCTTCTGCAATCAAAATCTTCTTCATATCCTTTTAATTTTGTTTACAGTTTACAGTTTACAGCTGATTACCTTTGCGGGTATATCGGCCTACAGTCATATCATCTGTAAACTGTAAACCGTCAACTGTAAACCAATCCCTCACTTTTTCCCCATTCTGTCTTTCCACATCTTGCTCATATCCTCGAGCGTCTTGCCCTTGGTCTCAGGCACGAGGCGCCATACAAACAGGGCTGCCACTACGCAGATGATGCCATAGAGACCATAGGTGAACCAATGGCCGAAGTGGTCGCCCTCGGTGAGGTGCATGTTGAACATCGGCACGAACGACGAGCTGACGATGAAGTTCGAGATCCACTGGAAGGCCACAGCGATGGCGACGGCAGCACCGCGGATGGTGTTGGGGAACACCTCGGCGATGAGCACCCAGGTGATGGGGCCCCATGAGAACATGAACGAGGCGCTGTAGATAAGCAGCGAGGCTGCCGTCACGAGTGCGAGACTGTCGTTTCCGAAGGTCATAGCCACGCCAAAAGCACCAAGAGCCATACCTAACGAGCCACTGATGAGCAACGGTTTACGGCCCCACTTCTCGACGGTGAACACAGCCACCAGTGTGAACGAGATATTGATGATACCCATGAAGACCGTCAGCATCATCGGGTCGTCCATACCCATGTCACCGAAGATACGCGGTGCGTAGTAGAGCACGGCGTTGATGCCCACAGCCTGCTGGAACACGCTGAGCATGATGCCGATGAAGATACACATCGCACCGTAGGTCATCAGTTTCTCCGTCTTCACTACCATCGTGTCCTTGATATCCTGCAGGATCTGCTGGGCCTTCAGGCTGCCGTTGATCTTGGCCAGGATACCCTCAGCCTTCTTGTCCTCACCGATGCTCACGAGGTAGCGCGGTGTCTCTGGCACGAAGCAGATGAGCAGGGCAAAGAGTCCTGCGGGCACAGCCTCCGAACCGAACATATAGCGCCAGCCTGTGGTCACCGTCCACTGTGCAGCGGGGTTGATGGCGGCCAGGCCCTTACCCATCTCCTCCACCAGCGGCTGGATGTGGTCGCCCAGGATGAAGAAGTTCACAAAGTAGACCACCAACTGACCGAAGATGATGGCGAACTGGTTCCACGAGACGAGCATACCTCTTATATTAGAAGGCGCCACCTCGCCGATGTACATCGGGCAGATGGCCGAAGCCAGACCTACTCCAATACCGCCGATCACACGATAGAAGTTGAACATGATGAGCAGCGAGTAAGTCGGTGTGCCATGTTCAAAGAACATGAACTCAGGCTCCATCGATCCGAGGGCAGAGATAAAGAACAGCAGTCCGGCGATGATCAGCGACTTCTTACGTCCGAGGTTTGTGGCCAGCAGTCCAGAGATGGCCGATCCGATGATACAGCCGATGAGTGCCGATGCCGACGTGAATCCGTGCCATCCGTCGGTATAGGCAAAATCCTTGGCCTCCATGAAGAATGCCTGTAATCCCTTCTCTGCACCAGAGATGACTGCCGTGTCATATCCGAAGAGCAAGCCGCCCAGCACGGCGACCATCACGATTGAAATGAGGTAGGCTCTGCTACCCTGTTCTGTTTGTTGGTTCATAATTTTATGTATTTAATCATTTAATATCGTCGACAAGTCAAGTGCGAAGCTGATTGCAGCCTCCGAAAGTCTTGTGTATATCCGTCATCATCTACTGATTGAAAATCTCTGCAAAAATAGCACTTTTCCCTGAAACTACCAAACATTTTCGGATGAATAAGTTAAAAATTTATATAATGTTTCATTATGTCGCTTATTTTATGTAATTTTGTAGCCAATACGACTTATCATATACTACTATTATAATAATTATGAGAAAACTGACAACACTCTTTCTGCTTGCCGCCAGCCTCACGGCGACGGCACAGACGCACGTCATGGACGTGAACACGAAGAAACCTGGGGCCCCCGTACAGCCCACGATGTACGGCATCTTCTTCGAGGATATCAACTACGCTGCCGACGGCGGCCTCTATGCCGAGATGGTGAAGAACCGCTCGTTCGAGTTCCCTGAGCGCCTCATGGGCTGGCGCGCCTTCGGTAACTTCGAGGTGGAGGACGACGGACCCTTCGAGCGCAACCCCCACTACGTGCGACTGAAATACGCTGGCCATAACGACAAGTTCACCGGTCTGGAGAACGAGGGCTTCTTCGGCATCGCCACCAAGAAGGACGCCACCTACCGCTTCTCACTCTGGGCCCGCTGCCCCGAGGGCGGCAAGTCTACGCTGGAGGTGAGTTTCGTCGACAATGATACGATGGGCGAGGACCAGCGCTTCGCCACCGTCAACGTCGAGATCAGCGGCAAGGAGTGGAAGAAATACACCGCCACGCTCAAGTCACCCATCACCGAGCCGAAGGGTGCCCTCCGCATCTTCCTCATGGGCGACAAGGCCACGACTGACGTGGAGCATATCTCCCTCTTCCCCACCGACACCTGGAAGGGTCGTGAGAACGGCATGCGCCGCGACCTGGCTCAGGCTCTGGCCGACATGCACCCCGGCGTGTTCCGATTCCCCGGCGGCTGCATCGTTGAGGGCACTGACCTCGAGAGCCGCTACCAGTGGAAGAACTCGGTAGGCCCCGTCGAGAACCGCCCACTCAACGAGAACCGCTGGCACTACACCTTCGGCCACCGTTTCTATCCCGACTACTTCCAGAGCTACGGCCTCGGATTCTTCGAGTTCTTCCAACTCTGCGAGGACTTCGGCTGCGAGCCCCTGCCCGTCATCTCGTGCGGACTCGCCTGCCAGTTCCAGAATCCTGATCCCACAAAGAAAGGTGTACACGTAGCCCTCGACGACCTCGACGACTATATCCAGGATGCCCTCGACCTCGTGGAGTTTGCCAACGGCCCCGTTGACTCGAAGTGGGGTAAGGTGCGCGCAGACATGGGCCACCCCGAACCCTTCAACCTGAAGTACCTCGGCGTGGGCAACGAGCAGTGGGACTACGACGAGGCCCACGGCGGCTTCGGCCCTGTGTTCACCGAGCGTCTGAAGAAGTTCAGCGATGCCCTCCGCGCCAAGTATCCTGCACTGAAACTCATCGGCACCACAGGCCCGAACAGCGAGGGCTGGGACTTCGACCTGCTGCAGCCCCGCATGAAGCAGCTGAAGGTAGACCTCTACGACGAGCACTACTACCGCAACGAGGAGTGGTTCCTCTCCCACGGCCTGCGCTACGACTCCTACGACCGCAAGGGTCCCCGTGTGTTTGCCGGCGAGTATGCCTGCCACGGAAAGGGCAAGAAGTGGAACCACTTCGAGACCTCACTCTATGAGGCCGCTCACATGACGGGCATCGAGCGCAATGCCGACATCGTCCACATGGCCACCTACGCTCCCCTCTTCGCCCACGTCGAGGGCTGGCAGTGGCGCCCCGATGCCATCTGGTTCGACAACCTCCGCTCCTTCAAGTCCGTCAGTTACTACGTGCAGCAACTCTTCGCCATGAACAAGGGCACCAACGTGCTGCCGCTCACCATGCAGAAGCAGCCCGTAGCCGGACAGCCCGGACAAGACGGCCTCTTCGCCTCCAGCGTCTACGACAGCCAGACGGGTGAGGTCATCATCAAGGTGGTGAACACCAGCGACGCCACACAGTCTGTCACGCTGAACCTGCAGGGTGTCAGCGGTGCTACCGAGGCCAAGACTATCACCCTCCACAGCGACGCCATGGACGACGAGAACACGCTCGACCTGCCTGAGAAGATCATCCCGCAGGCCGCTACCATCGCCGTCACCCCAGGCAAGAAGGCCTCTACCATCACCGACGATCTCGGTGCAAAGACCTTCCGCATCTACAAGGTGAAGAAATAATGTCTTTCTGACCACGAATTTCAAGAATTAACGACATTGAGTTCTATATAAAAGAATCAGCGGGGCCTGGCGGCTCCGCTGATTTTAATAAATCACACTGTCTATAACACGTTTACTCGTAGTACTCGATGGTGCGAGTCTGCTCCACCGTCTGGCCCATCATCTCGGTGGTACGGCTGATCCAATTGCCTTTCTCGTCGAACTTGTAGTTCGTGAACGGCATCTCCATCTGATTTCCTCCCATATCCATGACATTAGCCTTTGTTGTGCCGTCATCATTAAACGTGCGCTTTGCCTCTATGGCACCCATGCCCGTAACCATCTTCTGACCAATCACGCGACCGTTCTCCCACACGTATGAGATATCAATCTGATTGCCCATCATCTCCATCTTGGCACTCTGCAGGTAGCCGTCGGCATCGTATTTGGCATCGCTCATGCCCTGCTGCGACATCTTGCCCTCGGGGGTGAAGTTGATCACAATGTCCTGTCCCATCTGATTGCTCTTGATACACTTCACGGCTCCCTTGGCCTCGTTGAGCTCTACGTCGTGGAACTTTGCCTGTGCCTGCATGGCCAGCGTTACGGCCATCATGGCCACCATCATCATTAACTTTTTCATTGTTGTCTGTAATTTTTAAGTGATTAATTAAGTTAGATATACTACGCTATCTGACGCAACACGTTGCGAAAGGTTTAATCATGATTGGATTTTTTTTGCACCCGTCTTCCTGCGGTACTCCCAGAGTTCGACCGAGTTGACGATGTTCTGCCAGAGCACGTAACAGCCCGCACCGACAGACGCCACGGGATTGAGATAGGTGTAGGCCACCCAGATGGAGAGGGCCGTGTTCTTCTGGAAGAGCGCCTGTCCGCCGTCGATCTCGTCACCCAGGTGACGGCCAATCCTCCGTCCGATGAGGAAGAGGGAGAAACAGAGCACAAGGCTCAGCGTGGCGATGGTGAGCAAGAGAGGCAGCCCGGCATCGCTGTGGACGATATTGCGCACGGTGACGCCAGAGGTGATGCTGAGTTGGACTGCCCAGAGATAGAACGAGAGGTCGGGGATGGAGACGATCCACGCACAGGCCCGTTTGGCATAGTGCTGCATGAACCATCCCAGCAGCAGCGGGGCTATCAGCACCATCGCCAGTTTCTCGAGGATGATGATGAAGGCCGTCCAGAAGTTCAGTCCCGCCCCGCGCTCCAGCAGGGGGAACACCGCGGGAATCATCAGAGCCGAGGCGAAGGAGGAGATGACGACGAAGGCCGTCACCGTGTTGATATTACCACCGATCTTCGCCGTCACCACAGGGGCAGCCGTCGCCGTGGGGCCGATGATGCAGGTGAGCACGCTCTCCCACAGGATCTTATGCTCAGGACTGGCCTCGACGCCGAAGATAATCCACACGTTGAGCGCCACAAGCAGCATCTGCGCCAGCAGCACGCCGACATGCCAGCGGTGAGGGCGCATCTGGTGGAAGTCGATTCGGCAGAAGGTGGAGAACAGCGTGCAGAACACCATCATGGGGAACACCGTGTCGACGACCTCGCCCAGCGTGTCGGCGGCGGCATCGAGCCAAGGCACCCAGTAGAACACGAGGTACACCACCGTACCCACGGCAATGACCACGGGCAGGGTCCAGTCTTTCAAAAATTGCTTCACGTCTATCATTTTTCTGCTGCAAAGGTAGCAATAATTTTTAAATATAGCACCTCCGCACGGAAATTTCCCAATAAATTTGGTATTTCGCTCACTTATTCGTACCTTTGTACCCAATTATGAGCGTAACTGGATTTATCCATCAAGATAAGACGGCGAGGCGGTTCTCGTTCGAGGTGCTGCCGCCGCTGAAAGGGACGGGTACTGAGCGACTGTTTGCCGACATCGACAAACTGCGCGACTTTGATCCCGCCTACATCAATATCACCACCCACCACTCGGAGTTCGTGTATCGGGAACTGGAGAACGGCCAGTACGAGCGCCAGCGCATCCGCCGACGCCCAGGCACCGTGGCCATCGCCGCCGCCATACAGCAGCGGTACAACATCCCCGTGCAGCCCCACCTGATCTGCAGCGGCACCACCATCGAGGACATCGAGTACGAACTGCTCGACCTGCAGTTCCTCGGCATCCACGACCTGTTGCTGCTGCGCGGCGACAAGGCGAAGGAAGACAACCGCTTCGTGCCCACGCCCGGCGGTCATGCCCACACGACCGACCTGATCAGGCAGGTGAGGCGCTTCAACGAGGGGTTCTTCGCCGACGGCTCACCCATCAAGCGGCCGGGAAAGGCGTTCGACTACGGCGTAGCCTGCTATCCCGAGAAGCATGAGGAGGCGCCGAACCTCGAGATGGACATGCAGTACCTGAAGGAGAAACAAGACCTGGGCGCACAGTATGCCGTCACCCAGTTGTTCTTCGACAACGAAAAATACTTCACCTTCGTAGACAAGGCGCGGGCGATGGGTATCACCATCCCCATCATCCCCGGCATCAAGCCGATGGCGAAACTCTCGCAACTGACGGTGGTGCCGAAGACATTCCACTGCGACATCCCCGAGCCGCTGGCCCGCGAGATCGTGAAGTGCAAGACCGACGACGACGCCCGCCTGCTGGGCATCGAGTGGACTGTGGCGCAATGCAAGGAACTCTACGCCCACGGCGTGAACAACATACACTTCTACACCGTCTCGGCGGTGGAATCGGTATGCGAGATCGTGAAACGGCTATAATAGAGAATGACCTGGAGTGAGGTGATAGGACAGCAGGAGGCCAAGGAACGGCTGATGCAGATGGTGAGCGAAGACCGTCTGCCCCACGCCCTGATGCTCTGCGGCCCCGTTGGCAGCGGCAAACTGGCACTGGCCATCGCCTTTGGCTGCTATCTGCTCAATCCAAATCGCCCTAATAACCCTAACTCCCCTACCCTCCCTCCTCAAGAAAACCCCATGCTCGAAAAGCTGGAGCACCCCGACCTCCATTTCACCTACCCCACCATCAAACTGCCGTCGATGAAGAGCGACTACAAGCCCGTGAGCGACGATTTCGCACGCGAATGGCACGAACTGGTGATGCAGAGCCCCTACTTCACGATGGAGGCATGGATGGAGGCGATGGGCGGCGAGAACCAACAGGCCATCATCACCGCCGGCGAGAGCGACGACCTCGTGAAGAAACTGTCGCTCAAGTCGAGCCAGGGAGGCTATAAGGTGAGCATCATCTGGCTGCCGGAGCGCATGAACATCGAGTGCGCCAACAAACTGCTGAAACTCATCGAGGAACCACCCCAGCAGACCGTCTTCATCATGGTGTCGGAAGAACCCGAAAAACTGCTGGAGACCATCCGCAGCCGCGTGCAGCGTATCGACATCAAGAAGACCGACAATGAGTCTATCCGCCAGGCACTCATCGAGCGGCGAGGCATCGACGAAGACGCTGCCCGGCGCATAGCAAGGCTGGCTAACGGCAACTGGATAGCCGCCGTCGAGGAGTTGCAGGCCGACTCCGAGAAAGGCTTGTTCCTCGACATGTACAAGACGCTGATGCGGCTGGCCTACCAACGAAAGATCAAGGACCTGCGCAAATGGAGCGAGCAGATGGCAGCGATGGGGCGCGAGAAACAGCGGCGATGGCTCACCTACTTCCTCAGGATGACGCGCGAGAGCTTCGTGTACAATTTCCAGGAAGAAGACCTGAACTACATGACGTCGGAGGAGGAGGCCTTCGCCAACAACTTCGCCCGGTTCATCAACGAAAACAACATACTACCTATCAGCGACCTGGCCAATCTGGCGCTGCGCGACATCGGGCAGAATGCCAATGCGAAGATCGTGTTCTTCGACTTCGCCCTGCAGACCATCGTGCTGTTATTGCCGAAATAAAGGGAAAAGAGATGTTTATAGTTGATAAATAAAAAATAAAGATATGACAGAGAAAACAAAAGAAATACCCGTGATGGTGGGCTGTGACAGAGGTCTGTGCCATCAGGCTGTAGGCCGACAGGACAGACAGCTGAACACCTACGACTGGCTGGCCGACGTGCCGGGCAACGTAGACACCACCGACCTCGTGGAAGTACAGTTCAAACATACCCGCAAGGGCTACTACCACAACGTGAACCACCTGGAGCTGAAGAAAGGCGACGTGGTGGCCGTCGAGGCGAGTCCCGGCCACGATATCGGCGTGGTGACCCTCACCGGCCGACTGGTGAAACTGCAGCTGAAGAAGGCAAACCTGAAGTCGACAGAAGACATCAAGCGCATCTACCGCATCGCCCGTACGACGGATATGGACAAGTTCCGCGAAGCCAAGGCCCGCGAGCACAGCACGATGATCGAGAGCCGAAAGATCGCCAAGGGCCTCGGGCTCGACATGAAGATCGGCGACGTAGAGTATCAAGGCGACGGCAACAAGGCCATCTTCTACTACATCGCCGACGGGCGCGTGGACTTCCGCCAGCTCATCAAGGACCTGGCAGCTGCCTTCCACGTGCGCATCGAGATGAAGCAGATCGGTGCCCGCCAGGAGGCAGGGCGCATCGGCGGCACAGGCCCCTGCGGACGTGAGCTCTGCTGCGCCACGTGGATGAAGAACTTCGTCTCGGTGAGCACCAGCGCCGCCCGATTCCAGGACATCTCGCTCAACCCGCAGAAGCTCGCCGGCATGTGTGCCAAGCTGAAGTGCTGCCTGAACTACGAGGTTGACGAATATATCGAGGCCAGCAAGCGTATGCCCAACCGCGATACTGTGCTGCAAACACAGGATGCCGACTACTATCTCTTCAAGAGCGACATCCTTGCCGGACTCGTGACCTACTCCACCGACAAAAACATCGCAGCCAACCTGCAGACCATCCCGGCCAGTCATGCCCATGAGATCATCGCGATGAACCGCCGCGGAGAGAAACCCCTGAGCCTTGAGGAGAAGGAGAGCAAACCTGTAGAGACGCCCCACAACGTAGACCTGGCTGGCGGCGACATCAGCCGCTTCGACAAGGCCAAGAAGAAAAAGAAGAAAAAGAAGCCCGCCAACCGTCAGAACGAACCCCACAACGCTGCCGCCAACGACAACAACCATGCTGAATAGGCCGTTAGTAACGCTCGTCGTGCTGGCGCTGCTCATCCTCTACGGCTGTCAGCAGCAGGTGGCATACCATCAGTTTGCCCATATCCCCTCGGCAGGATGGGATAAGACCGACACGCTGCACTTCGACATCAGCCCTGTGGCTACCGATGGCGACTACAGCCTCGATGCCCAGCTGCGCACAAACAAGGCATACCCCTTCCTGCAGCTGACGATGGAAGTGAACGAGACGGTATATCCCTCGCAGGAGCACCATCACGACGTGATCGTATGCCAGCTGATTGACAAGGAAGGAGCCATCGAAGGCGACGGCATCAGCTACTTCCAATACCAGTTCCACGTACGCGACTTCACCCTCCGGCAGGGTGACTCCATACACATCAGCCTGACGCACAACATGAAGCGAGAGCTCATGCCAGGCGTCACCGACGTAGGCTTACGCCTCTCACTGGCGCACTAAGTTGCGCCCCGCATCGATGCGTAGGAAGATAAACAAGAGCAGGGTGAAGCCCCATAGCGACGAGCCGCCGTAGCTGAAGAACGGCAGCGGGATGCCTATCACGGGGGTGAGGCCCAGCACCATTCCCACATTGATAAACACATGAAAGAGGAAGATGCTCATCACGCAGTAGCCGTAGATGCGCCCGAAGGCATGCGGCTGTCGCTCGGCCAGATGGATGAGCCGCAGAATCAGTGCCAGGAAGAGCAGCAGCACACTCGCAGAACCTAAGAATCCCTCCTCCTCGCCGACGGTACAGAAGATGAAGTCGGTATCCTGCTCAGGCACGAACTTCAACTTCGTCTGCGTGCCATTCAGGAATCCCTTGCCCTCCAGTCCGCCTGAACCGATGGCAATCTCACTCTGATGCACATTGTAACCCGCGCCCCGCAGGTCTTCCTCAAGACCCAGCAGCACGTTGATACGCACCCGCTGGTGGGGCTGCATCATGTTGTTGAGCACATAGTCGGCACCGCTGTAGAACACCAGCGACCCCAAGGTGAACGCTGCTATCCACACGTAGTTGATGAAGCGCGTAGACAGCCACATCCACAACAGATAGCCGATGAGCAGCACACACAGTATCAGCAGGATGACCGACACGTCGAAGGGGATGACAAAGAGCGAGAACAACATTGCTACCAGCGCCGTTCCGATGCTGACGCCCACGAACTGCAGCGTCCGCTGACGATCCTTACAATAGACCCATATCATGACCGCCGAGAACAGCAGGATCATCATCAGCACCGCAAAACGGCCCACTGAGGTGGGCGTGTACCACATCATCACGTCGGCATAGCGGATACCCACGACGAAGTAGACCACCATCGCCACGCCCGTCATAAGCACGCTGCCGGGCATACCCTCACGGTAGAGCATCAGGAAGAAGGAGAGGTACACCAGCGCCGAGCCCGTCTCGTGCTGCAGTACGATGAAGATCATCGGCACGAAGATGATGACCAGCGCAGCACCGAAGTGCTTCCACTTATGTATGTCGTAGCCGTAGATGCTCATGAGCTTCGCCAAGGCGAGGGCCGTAGCGAACTTTGCGAACTCGGCAGGCTGCAGGCGCAGTGGTCCCAGCACGAGCCACGATCGGGAGCCCTTGATGGTATGGGGGTTGAAGATGGTTGCAAAGAGCAGCACGAGCAGCACGCCGAAGATGATGAAGGCAAACATCTCGTAGTAGCGGTCGTCGGTCATCAGCAGCACAAAGCCCAAGATGATCGATGTCCCGATCCACACGATCTGCATGCCCGAGCGGGTGTCGAGGCTGAAGATGTCGGTGTCGCCATACGAGTAGCTCGCACCGCAGACACTCACCCACCCGAAGGTGAGCAGGGCCAGGTAGATCAGGATCGTCCACCAGTCCAGTGAGCGCAGCACGCCCTTTCTTTGTCTATCTGTCGCCTGTACCATAGTTGATTCGTTTTTCCTGAATGATCTTCGCCCTTGCCTCCGAGGCCTCCGAGAGCTTGCCCTTGAGATACTGTTCCATAATCAGCCCGCCGATAGGCACACCATAGGTGGCACCCCATCCGCCGTTCTCCACATATACGGCAACGGCAATCTTCGGCTCGTCCATAGGGGCAAAGCCCATGAACACCGAGTGGTCGTGGCCTTTGTTCTGCGCCGTTCCCGTCTTGCCGCAGGCCATGAAGTCGTATTTCGCCAGCTCGTGGCAGGTGCCCCCGACTGCTGAGGCGCGCATGCCCTGCACCACGTAGTCATAGGCCTCGCGGGCAGCTTTCGTATAGTGTTTGCGCGTAAACATCGTGTCGAGGGGTTCGCCCTCCACCTTCTTCACCACATGGGGCACATAGTAGTAGCCACGATTGGCGATGGTGGCCCCGAGGTTAGCAATCTGCAGCGGTGTGGCGTTCACCTCTCCCTGTCCGATGGCGATGGAGATAACCGTCAGTCCGTTCCACGAGCCTTTGTAGGCTTTATCGTAGAACTGTGCGTTGGGTATCATGCCGCGCTTCTCACCCGGCAGGTCGATGCCCAGCTGATAGCCGAATCCCATCGAGACCATATAGTCGCGCCAGGTGTTCATCGCGTTCTGCACCGTATGATACTTGGAGATGTTCGTGTTGAGCATGTGGTATAGCCCCCAGCAGAAGTAGCCGTTGCACGATGTACTCAGGGCGGGCACCAGCGGCAGCGGCGACCCGTGGCCGTGACAGCCTACACGCAGGCCGCGGAACACGAAACCGTGACTGCATGGATACTGTGTCGTGGGCGTGATCACGCCCTCAGTCAAAAAGGTCAGACCCTGTGTCGTCTTAAAGGTCGATCCTGGCGGATACTGTCCCATGATACTGCGGTTCAGCAGTGGCTTCCACACGTCCTGCGACAGCATGCGGTGGTTCTTTGAGCGCTGACGGCCCACCATCATGCGGGGGTCGTAGGATGGCGACGACACCATGCAGAGCACCTCGCCTGTAGAGGGCTCGATGGCGACGATGCTGCCGATCTTGCCTTCCAGCAGCCGTTCGCCCAGCAGTTGCAGGTCGGTGTCGATGCCGAGGGTGAGGTTCTTGCCGGGTTTGGCACGATGGTCGAGGGCACCGTTACGGTAACGGCCTTGCACACGGCCATGTGCGTCGCGCAACAGGATCTGTATGCCCTTCTCACCACGCAGCTGGGCCTCGTAGCGGCGCTCCACACCCAGCTTGCCGATATAGTCGCCAGGCTGGTAGTAGTCGTCGGCCTCGATATCTGCCGGCGACACCTCTGCCACGTCGCCCAGCAGGTGGGCTGCCATATTATAAGTGTATTGTCTCACGCTACGCTTCTGAACGTAGAAGCCTGGGAAGCGAAACATCTTCTCCTGAAACACGCTGAAGTCCTTGTCGGAGAGCTGACTCATAAACAGCTGCTGCGTGTAGCGCGAATAACCAGGATTGCGGTTGCGGTCCTTCATCGTCGCCATCCGGCGGTCGAAGTCGTCGCGGGTGATGCCGAGCGTCTGGCAGAACTCCAGCGTGTCGAGACGGTCGCGCATCTCGTTCATCACCACCATGATGTCATACGACGGCTGGTTGAACACCAGCAACTTACCCTTGCGGTCAAGCATGTTGCCGCGCGAGGGGTATTCGATTTTCTTCAGGAAGGCGTTCGAGTCGGCACTCTTCTTATAGTCGTCGCTCGTAATCTGCAGCATAAACAGCCGGATGATATAGACGACCACTATCAGGATGGCCACCCCACCAATCACATAACGCCTGTATGTCAGATCGTAGCTCTTCACCTTCTCACTTCTTCATCTCTTCACTTTGACCTTACGCTCTCTATAGCCAGTATCAGCACCATCGTCAAGGCCGTGCTGCACACCGTGCGCAACAGCCACAGCTGCCAGTCGAAGAAGTTGAAGGCCTCCAGCAGGAAGAACACCAGGCAGAAGAGTGCCGTGAGCATGGCGCTCAGCGTGCTGAACTTCCCCCACCCCAGTGTTGCGGCCGACACCTCGAGGTTCTCCACAGAGTCGCGCGGGATGAACAGCTCCACCAGATAGGTCTGCACCATGCCGATAAGCGTCAGTGAGGCAGCAGCCAGTCCGGGCGTGTTGGAGAAGATGTCGATAAACAGTCCAAGGAAGAAGCACCAGATGAGCACCAGTCCCTTCTCACTATTACGCGGGAAGGTGATGGCGAAATAGGCATACAGCATCGGGGTGGCCACACCCAGCAGCCACACGTGGTTCAGCACCAGCACCTGTGCCAGCAGCAACACCACAAACATCACCGATCTGCCTACAATATTCGTCATCTCAAATCTATGTTACTTAACACTCATTTTTCTCACCTCTCGCCACTGATCTTGTTGATCGAGTCCCTGGCAGCCTGCAACAGTGCAGCCCGCTCGGCGATGCTCTTGTCGCTGATTACCACCACGTCGCGCAGGCTGGAGAAGTCGGTGCTTAGGCGGATTTTCAGCTTGTACGACAGCCCGTCGCGCGAGTTGTACACCTGCTCAATCTTTCCCACCGACACCCCCGAGGGGAATATCGACGAGAAGCCGCTGGTCACCACCCACTCGCCGAGCTTGAACTTCGCGTGGCGCGGCACGTCCTCCACGTAAGCCACCGAGGGGTCACCGCCATACCAATGCAGGTAGCCGAAATATCCGCGGTTACGGATGGCACAGCTGATGCGCGACGACGAGGCGTTAAGCACGGGGATCACCACCGAGTAATGCTCCGACACGAGGTAGACCACACCCACGACCCCTCGGCCGCAGGCCACACCCATGTCGACGGTCACACCGTCGGCACGACCTTTGTCGATGGTCATCAGGTTCTCCTTGCTGTCGAGCGAGTTGTCTATCACCTTCGCGGGAATGAGGTCGTACTGGCTCAGGAACTTCGTCTCGTTGCGCTCCATCACCGTCGAGTCGTAGGTAAGCTCAGCATAACGGCGGCGCAGCATGTCTACCTGCTGCTCCAGCAGCAGATTGCGCATCGTCAGCTGCTCGTTGGCCTGCGACTGGTGTATGAACTTCGTGGCCTGGCTCGACCACTCGAGCACCTTGCCCATCATGCTGTTCGCCGACGAGAACCACACGCTGGCCTGATAGTTGTTGTACTGAAGCAACAGAAAACCACTGACCACTTCCAGAACGACGAATAGCAGCCAGTGATAATACTCTTTCAGGAAATCCAGCAGGTTCCGCATCTATCTTAAACCGTCAACCGTAAACTGTAAACCGTAAACCGTAAATCGTAAACTGTAAACCGTAAACAGTTATCTCATCAGGAAGTTAAAGCGGTCGATATTCTTCAGTGCGACGCCGGCGCCCTTGGCCACGCTGTGGAGGGGATCCTCAGGCACGTGGAACGGGATGTGCATCTTGTCAGTCAGGCGCTTGTCGAGGCCTCTGAGCAGCGCACCGCCACCAGCCAGGTAGATACCATTCTGCACGATGTCGGCATACAGCTCGGGCGGGGTGTTCTCCAGGGCGGAGAGCACAGCGTTCTCGATCTTCGACACCGTCTTGTCCAGGCAGTGGGCTATCTCCTGATAGCACACGGGCACCTCCATAGGCAGCGCCGTGATGCGGTTCGGGCCGTGCACCACGAAGTCCTCGGGAGCCTCGTCGCCCAGGTCGGTCAGAGCCGAGCCCACGTTGATCTTGATGCGCTCAGCCATACGCTCCGACACCTTCACGTTGTGCTGGCGGTACATATACTCCTGGATGTCGGCCGTCAGGTCGTCGCCAGCCGTACGGATAGAGTTGTTCGACACGATGCCGCCCAGCGAGATCACGGCAATCTCCGTCGACCCGCCGCCGATGTCTACGATCATGTTTCCCTCCGGGGCCTCCACGTCGATACCGATACCGATGGCAGCAGCCATAGGCTCGAAGATCAGATACACATCGCGGCCGTCGGCATGCTCGGCAGAGTCGCGCACGGCGCGCAGCTCCACCTCGGTAGAGCCCGAAGGCACGCCAATCACCATACGGAGTGAGGGCGAGAACAGGCGGCTGCCCGTGTGCACCATCTTGATCAGTCCGCGCATCATCTGCTCACAGGCAGAGAAGTCGGCAATCACACCGTCACGAAGCGGACGGATGGTACGTATATTATCATGCGTCTTCTCATACATCATCTTCGCCTCGTTGCCTACGGCGATCATCTTGTCGGTGCGACGGTCGAGCGCCACCACCGAAGGCTCGTCTACCACGATCTTGTCATCGCTGATAATGATCGTGTTGGCCGTTCCCAGGTCCATTGCTATCTCCTGGACAAAACTAAAAAATCCCATTCTATTCTTCTTTTTTGTTTACTGTTTACAGTTTACGGTTTACAGTTGATTACTTCAGCGGAAGTTTCGGCCTCCAGTCATATCATCTGTAAACTGTAAACCGTCAACTGTAAACTAAAAATTACTTTTCAAACCAAGAGTGTATGGCCGTATCGTAGTGCGAGCTCACACCGAAGGCACGGGTGGCCAGCATGCGGCGCTGCTCCTTCGTGGTCTCGGCACCCTGCTTCTGAAGGATCTCCAGCAGCACGCCGTACTCTGCCTTCGACGGCACGATCACCACGTCGTTGAAATTCTTCGCACCGGCACGTATCAGCGAGATGCCGCCGATGTCGATCTTCTCGATGATATCCTCCTCGGAGGCACCGCTGGCAACGGTCTGCTCGAAGGGGTACAGGTCTACGATCACCAGGTCGATCTCCGGTATCTCGTACTGGGCCATCTGCTCACGGTCGCCCTCATTGTCACGACGACCCAGGATTCCTCCGAACACCTTCGGATGGAGCGTCTTCACACGACCGCCGAGGATCGAGGGATAGGTCGTCACGTCCTCCACCTTCTGGCACTCGTAGCCCAGCGACTCGATAAACTTCTGCGTTCCGCCCGTTGAGAGGAACTTCACACCCTCCTCGTTCAGCTTCTTGAGGAGCTCGTCGAGGCTGTCCTTGTGGAATACCGACACCAAGGCGGTCTTAATTTTCTTTGTTTCAGCCATTTCTAAATCTTATAACGTTATAAATATAAAGTGCAAATTTGAGCGCAAAAACGGAGCAAACCGAACGCAGAAAGCATGCTTTATGCTGAGGTAGAGCCCGTTTTCGCACGTTTTGCGTGCAAAATTACAAAAAGAAATCGGATTTCCGCATAATTACCGCCTAAATTTTTCACTTTCCACGTGTTTAAATAAGATAGGTCAATTATCATTGCCCTCACAATCCCCGAAAAGAAAGGTAACGATACTACTTGTTACCCCTCTCTGTATAGCGGTGTGCTGCACAATATAGCGGGACATGGGACAAAGGGACAACGGGACAAAAGGTGTTCTCATCATGCATAATTAGGGACTATAGAAATTTTATATATTATATATATTATAATATATATAATATATAATTTAATAATTATATAACTTAGACTTGATTTTGTCTCTTAAACTTGTCCTTTGTCCCGTTGTCCCATTGTCCCATTGTCCCAGATAGTGAGTGTAAGGCTTGGCAACAAATGAAACGTCTTTACATTTTGACGGGTTTAAATATATCCTGTAACTGAAGCTAAAGCAAGCCCAGACTTTGGGCTAAGGAAAGTGGGAGTTTAGGCTATGGAAACTCCGGGTTTGGGCTAAGGAAAGTCTGAGTGGCTGAAAAGCACTAAAAAAGACAGCTTATGGCTGTCAGATGGATCGGTAAATTTTGTTGACTTCCGCAGAGAGGGAGGTGCGACGTTTCAGGTACGCCAAGGGCGCGGACAACCTAATCAACGGCATCAAGATCAATTTCAGCCCTGAGAATACGAAGGGTAAGAAGCTGACTATCCGCGCCTTCAAGGACGACTGCCTGTCTAAGGAGAGGTGTGTGTTTTGTCTAAGGAGAATAGGAGAAAAGGAGTCTTCATCAGAGAAAATAAATCTCCTCAACTCCTAAACTCCTTAGAATAAAAATCTCTCCTTGGAAAAAATCTCCTATCATCCTATAATCCGTAGAATAAAATAAATCCGTAGAATGAAGAAGCAGAAGATGAAGGAGAAGCGCGATCAGCCGCCGAGGAAGAAGAGGCTGACGCCGACGACGGAGATCAGGGCGCCGACGACGGCACGCCACGTGATGCGCTGGCGGAAGAGCCAGTAGCTCGGCAGGATGATAATGATGGGCGTGAGGGCCATCAGCGTGGAGGCGATGCCGGCACTGGTGTACTGGACGGCCATCAGCGAGAAGCCTACGCCGACGAAGGGGCCGAAGATGGTGGTGGCGGTGGCCACAGACATGCCCTTGCGGTCGTGAAGGGCTTCGCGCAGCGGACTGAAGCCCTCGCGCAGGTATAACAGCAGGGAGAAGCCCACGATGCCGGCCACGCAACGGAAGAAGTTGGCACTGAAGGGCACCAGCCAGGCGGGGATGGAAGACGCGTCGTAGCGGTCCATGCCGATCTTACTCAGCACCAGTCCGACACCCTGACAGACGGCTGCCGCCACGGCGAAGAGCACGCCGCTGAGGGGCAGGCTGAGCGACACCCGACGGTGTTCGCCACGGCCGAGGACGGAGATGGCGATGCCCGAGAGGGTGACCAGCATCGCCACGATGCTCACCGCCGACATCTGCTGCCCCAGCGCGATCCACGCCGTCAGGGCCGCCGCCAGCGGTGCGAGCGTCATGAACAGCTGTCCGTAGCGCGAGCCGATGATGATATAGCACTGGAAGAGACAGAAGTCGCCTATGACATAGCCTACGAGTCCGGAGAGCAGCATCCACCCGTAAGCCTCGATCGTGCCGCCCGAGGGCCACGGCGACCCCATGACCACCCAGAACATCACCATCGAGAAGAGCAGGGCGAGGGCCATGCGCAGCACGTTGAGCGTCAGGTTGCCCAGACGCTTGCTGCCCAGCTCGCTCAACAGCGCCGTGGCCGTCCAGGAGAAGGCCACGCCGATGGAAATAAGTTCGCCGATATACATCAGATGAGGTTCATGCCGAGGGCCTTGCACTCACGGCGCATGTCGTCGGGCCAGATAGAGGCCTGGATCTCGCCGATATGACCCTTGTGGAGCAGCACCATGCAGAGCCGGCTCTGGCCGATACCGCCACCGATGGACAGGGGCAGGCGGTCGTTGAGCAACTGCTGGTGGAAGTAGAGTCGTTCGCGCTCCTCCTGATGCTCCAGTTTCAACTGGCGCAGCAGCGACTCCTTGTCGACACGGATGCCCATCGACGAGAGTTCGAACGAGCGGCCCAGGATGGGATACCAGATGAGGATATCGCCATTGAGCCCCTGACGGCCGTTCTCGGCAACGGTCGACCAGTCGTCATAGTCCGGGGCACGGCCGTCGTGCTTCTCGCCGTTGGAGAGCTTGCCGCCGATGCCGATGATGAACACGGCACCGTAAGCCTCGCAGATGGCATCCTCGCGCTCCTTGGGCGTCTTGTCGGGATACATCTTCAGCAGCTCCTCGGCATGGATGAAGTGGATCTTTTCTGGCAGGAAGGGCTTCAGCTGGGGATAGGTCTCACACGTGAGGTACTCCGTGCGCCGGATGGCGGCATAGATGCGCTCGACGATATCCTTGAGGAAGGCCACGGTGCGGTCTTCACGACGGATGACGGCCTCCCAGTCCCACTGGTCGACATAGAGCGAGTGGAGGTTGTCGAGCTCCTCGTCGGCACGGATGGCGTTCATGTCGGTATAGATGCCGTAGCCCGGCTCTATCTGGTACTCGGCCAGCGACAGCCGCTTCCACTTGGCCAGCGAGTGGACCACCTCGGCCTGCGCGTCGCCCAGGTCCTTGATGGGGAAGGTGACGGCCCGCTCCACGCCGTTGAGGTCGTCGTTGATGCCCAGGCCCTTCAGTACGAACAGGGGGGCAGTGACACGGCGCAGACGTAGCTCGGTGGAGAGGTTCTGCTGAAAGAAATCCTTGATAAGTTTGATGCCCTGCTCGGTCTGCTTCATGTTGAGAAGCGCCTCATAGTGCAAGGGCTTGATTACTTGTCCCATTTTTACAGTTGATTCTAATTTTGCCTGCAAAGATACCTATAATATTGTATATCTGCAAGCAAAATTAGAATTATTTTTGCAAAGTGACACAAATCCTTGATTTTTGCTAACAATTTGCTACCCGACGGGCTTAGAACCGGCGCCCGCCTCCGCCACCGAAGCCGCCACCGAAGCCTCCGCCACGTGGACCGCCGCCAAAACCGCCACGCTGACCGCCTCGCATGCCACGACCGCCGCCGAAGCCCGGGCCACCGAAGGCCCCACGGCCTCCGAAGAGGTTCAGGCGGTAGATGACGTGCACCATGCCGTAGCTCGTGATGGCGTTATACTCGGTATCGTTGCGCGACAGGGCCGTGATGGTGCGGCTGAAGGTAGACTGCTCGTGGAGGATGTCGTAGAGCTGGAGCGAGATGGTGAGGGCGTTGCCCTTGAGGAACGACTGCGACACCTGGGCGTTCCAGATCAGTTCGTTGGTGTTCATCGAGGCATCGGCATAGCCACGACGACTCTGCATGTTCAGGTTCGTGGTGAGCGCCGTGCCCCAGGGAGCCGTCACGCCGATCATGCCGCCATAGGAGAACTGCCAGGTGTCGAGGTCGTTGAGAGGCTGCAGCTCACTGCGCGAGCGGGTGTAGTTGAGCGAGCCGTTGAGCTCTACCTCGAGCCAGTCGTTGCGGTAGCTGGCCGAGAGGCGCTCACCGATGCCGAGCGAGTTGGTGACGCTCTTCTGCGAGTCGCTCTCGTTGTTGATGCTCACGTAGCCCACGTTGTGGTTGTAGCTCAGGTTGGTGAAGGTGTTCACGTTGAAGAAGGCTGCCGAGTCGACGGCAGTGTTGAACATGAAGCCCATGTTACCGTTCCAGTTGCCGTTGACGTTCTCCGGACGGGTGATTGTACCACCGGTCTCTGAGTTATAGGTCGACTTGTTGGCCACCGAGTTGCTCGTCGTCGAGAAGTTCAGGAAGGTCATCACGGCGCGCTGGTGCTTCTGGAAGTAGTCGTTGTAGAAGAGTTGGAAGTTCTGCGTGAACGAGGGTTTCAGTCCCGGGTTACCACGCGTGATACGCAGCTGGTTGCTGTCGTCGACGATGTCGAGCAGATCACTCATTGAGGGCTGCTGGCTACGGCCGCGGTAGGTGAAGCGCAGCTGGCCTGTGGCCGACTTCTTCCAGCGGAAGTCGAGGGTCGGCGTGAAGTTGGTCACCGTGCGGGTGGTGTCGGCATGCACGCCCTGATAGTCCTGGATGAAGTGCGACTTCTGGGGCAGCACCTGGAAGCCCACGTTGAAGGTGTAGGCCTTGCGCACGATGCGGAGCATCACCTCGGCGGTGTGGTTGTAGTTGTTGTACTCCGACAGTCGGCTCAGCCGCTGGTCCTCATAGCTGTCGAGCGGATTGGTGAGGCGCAGCAGGTAGGAATCCCAGTTGCGGTAGCGGGGGACGATGTCGGAGTAGTCGACATCGGTGAGGCTGTAGGTGACACGGTCGCTCTTGGTGTGACTGTACTGATAGCTGTAGCTGAACTGCAGGTACACCTGCCGCATGATGGGCTCGCTGTAGGTGAGCCGCGCGGTATAGCCCCAGCTGTCTTGCGGCGTGAGGTTATAGCGGTTGGTGACCGTCGTGTCGGGGTTGGTGAAGAGATAGATGTAGTTGTTCGACATCGACTTGCTGGTGCCCTCGCTCCAGTTGGCGTTCAGGCGCAGGGTGATGTTACGTCCGGAGTTGTTGAGCCGGCGGTTGAACTGCAGCATGCCACGGGCACTCTTCGAGTCGCTATAGCTGATGCCGTCGGTCAGGTTGTAGTTCTTCAGGATGTTCGTCAGACTGTTGTAGTTCGTCAGCGGGTCGGCGTCGTAGGCGTAGGGGTCGCTGTCGAAGGTGGCGCTGGCACTGCTGTTCTCACCGTCGTTCGAGCTGTAGCTCACGTTAGGCCGGAACATGATGTTCGTCATCGAGTCGGGCTGCCACTCCAGTCGCATCTGCGCATTCCACTGGTTGGAGCGGGAGAAGTTCTGGCTCATGCTATTGCCAAACGACGAGGTGGTGCCACTGTAGAAATTCTCCGACGAGCTCCTTGAGAACACATCGCCGTCGCTGTGGTTCCAGCGCACGCTACCGTCGAGCTTCAGCTTGTCGGTCTTCTCGTAGTTCATGTTCACGCCGACCATCTTGTTTGCCGTCAGCCCCTGGCGCCCGCCGCCGAAGCGTCCGCCACCGCCACCACCGGGAAAGCCCATGTCGTTGGTATTGTTGGCATTGGTCATGAGGAACATCTTCATGTCGTTTTTCATCACGCCACCGAAGACACGGCCCGCATAGCGGCTCTTGGTACCAGCGGCGAGGTCGGCATTGAGCATAACGCCCCTGTTCATGCCTGCCTTGATACCGAAGTCGAGCACCGTCTCCTCCTCACCGTCCTCGATGCCCGACACACGGGCGAGGTCACTCTGTTGGTCGTAGGCCTTGATGCGGTCGATGATGTTCGTGGGCAGGTTCTTCATGGCAGTCTTCGTGTCGCCAGTCATGAACTCCTTACCGTCGACGAGGATCTTCTTCACCTGCTTGCCGTTGATCTTGATGCTGCCATCATCGCTGACCTCGGCGCCAGGCAGACGGCGCACCAGCTCTTCGGCCACCGATCCCTCAGGCGTGCGGAAGGCGTTGGCATTATATACAAAGGTGTCGGCCTTGAGCGTCACCTTCTGGGCGCGCGCCGTGACGGTGGCTCCCTTCAGCATGATGGCATCGGGCTCGAGCTTGATGGTGCCCGCATTGTGGTCCTTGCCGTCTTTCAGGGTGATCTTCTTTGTATAGGTCTTGAATCCCACATAGGTCACCTGCAGGGTGTACGACCCTTCCTCTGGGGCCTTGATCGTGAATCCTCCGTTGGTGTTGGTAACAGCGTTGGCAACAACCTTTTCACCTTTGAGCAGGGCGGCGGTAGCCTGAATAACGGCTTCCTGAGTATCCTGCTCTACTACGGTACCTCTCACTGTTCGCTGGGCGAATGAAACGACTGTCACCAGCAGGGCGACAATCAGCAATCCAATTTTTTTCATTGATAATCGTGAATTTATGCCTCTTTGACGCAATAAAGGGGTAAAAGTTTAACGGAAAGCAAAAAAAAACGCTTTTCTCCTTGTCAATCTGAAAAATATTCGTACCTTTGCACCATCAACAGAAGACAAGCCATAAACTCGAGAAGATGAATCCGCAAAAGGTGGTTATTTCACGAAATCTGACACAGGCCCTCACGACAGCCGTTGCTGAATGTGAGCACGACCGCACGTTCATCCTCGTCGACGAGACGACGGAGCGCTGCTGTTTGCCCCTCGTCAGCGGCATGGACTGCGTAGAAGGCGCTCAGACCATCGTAATCGGCGCCACCGACACCCATAAGACGCTCGACTCGCTGGCCCATGTGTGGGAGGAGCTGGGCAAGGGAGGCGGCACCCGTCACTCCTTATTAATAAATATAGGCGGTGGCATGGTAACCGACCTGGGGGGCTTCGCCGCATCCACTTTCAAGCGGGGCATCAACTATATCAACATCCCCACGACACTGCTTGCGATGGTCGACGCCAGCGTAGGCGGCAAGACGGGCATCAACTTCAGAGGACTGAAGAACGAGATCGGCGTGTTCAGCAATGCCAGCACCGTCATCCTCGACACCGCGTTCCTGAAGACGCTCGACACGAAGAACATCCTCTCAGGCTATGCCGAGATGCTGAAGCACGGACTCATCAACGACGAGAAGATGTGGGCGGAACTCATCAATGAAGAATTAAGTGTGAGTCACTCTTCATTCAAAAAGATGCTGGCAGAGAGCGTGGCAGTGAAGCAGCGCATCGTCACCGAAGACCCCACGGAGCAGGGCATACGCAAGGCGCTGAACCTCGGACATACTGCAGGACACGCCTTCGAGTCGTTCGCCCTCTCCAACAATGCCCCTATTCTCCACGGCTATGCCGTCGCATACGGCCTCATCTGCGAGCTCTACCTGAGCGCCATAAAGACCGGATTCCCCTCGGAGAAGATGCACCAGACCGTGAGGTTCATCAAGGAGCACTACGGGAAGATGAGCATCACCTGCGACGACTACCCCACCCTGCTGGAACTGATGACCCACGACAAGAAGAACGTGGTTGGCACGATAAACTTCACCCTCTTAGGCGGTATCGGCGACATACGCATCAACCAGACCGCCACGAAGGAAGATATATACGAGGCGCTCGACTTCTACCGCGAGTGCTGACACTAAGGACGACCAATCAACTTAATTGACCTAATCATGTTACTAACTAATCGCAGATAGGGTCGCTCGCGAGAGTAGCCCTATCTCTTTTAAAAGGAGAGAAGGAGACAGGAGTAAAGGAGAGAAGGAGACCATTACAATTAAACGTAAGAAGATATGAAGAAACTATTCATGCTGACGGCAGTCGTGCTGACAAGTGCCTACACACAGGCACAACAACTGCCACTCGTCTATGAGACGGAGAACACTGGTATCAAAGCTAACCCCGTGCTGCCCACGAAGGAACAAGGCACGAAAGTGGAAACCCTGCCCGACCCCCTGGCATGGTCGGACGGTAGCGGACGCGTGACGGACTTCAAGGACTGGAGCCTGCGGCGCGGAGAGATTGCCAAAGAGATACAGCACTACGAGATCGGTACGAAGCCCGCCGTAGACCCCTCGGCCGTGAAGGCTCACATGGACGGCGACACACTGAAGGTCGTCGTCACCGTGGGTGGACAGTCGCTCGAACTCAGCGCCCTCATCAACTACCCTTCCAAGGGCACGGCCCCCTACCCCGTCATGATCGGCACCAGCGGCATCTCACTGCCCAAGAGTCTCTTCGAGAACCGCCCCATCGCCACAATGACCTTCCGCGAGTCGCAGGTGAACAACTATAGTCAGTTTGGTGCCCGCTTCGGACGTAAGCCCGCAGGAAGAGGCAACTACGACTTCGACCGCCTCTATCCCGACCTCAAGGACAATGGTGCCTACAGCGAGTGGGCATGGGGACTGAGCCGGCTCATCGACGGTCTGCAGCAGTTAGGTCCTGAGGTGACGAAGATTGATACGAAGCACATCGGCGTGACTGGCTGCAGTTATGCCGGCAAGATGGCCCTCTTCTGCGGCGCCTTCGACGAGCGTGTGGCTCTGACCATCGCCCAGGAGCCTGGGGGTGGCGGAGTGGCTAACTGGCGCTACTCCCGCTGGCTGAACATTCAGCCGGGTGCCGAGCAGGTGGAGAATCTGGATAAGACAGACTACAACTGGTTCAAGGAGAGTCTGCGCGACAATTATGGCGAGGAGAATGTGGCCTATCTGCCCCACGACCACCATGAACTGGCAGCAATGGTCTGCCCGCGCGCCCTGCTGATGTTGGGCAATCCCGATTTCGTTTGGTTGGCAGACCCTTCGGCCTATGTCTCGATGAATGGTGCCATGAAGGTGTGGGAACAGTTCGGTATCGCTGATCGTGTGGGCTACTCCATCGTCGCCAACCACGGCCACTGCCAACTGCCCGAGGTGCAGTTCCCTGAGGTAGAGGCCTATATCGACCGTTTCCTGCTGGGAAAGACGGACGTGAACACCACCGTGCGCATCGCACCAGATAGTTACAAGGACATCGACCTCAACTACTGGATCGGTTCGTGGGGCAAATGAATTCTGCACAAGGGTGGAAACTGTTCCCTTCTCTGTGTCTACACCTTGGCTAATAGTTCAGCCTGCCTTCGGGCAGGCTTTCCTGTTTCTGTCAGGGGAATCTGACTGACGGAGACATACGCCTTAGGCCGCTGATACGGCTGTAGCACAGACTCACAGACTTCCTTCGCTGATGCCGTATCCCCTTCCGTCAGCAGCACTACCGCCTCACCAAACTTCGGGTCAGGGCGCTTGGAGATCAAATAAGGATTACGCAGGTGTGGACGAAGCAGCCTTTCCACCTCCTCCGCCTGTATCTTGATGCCGCCAGAGCAAATCACGTTATCCTTCCGACCCAGAATCCTGAAAGTGACACAGGAGGACTGTCCCCTCTGTATCACCGCCATGTCATTCGTAACAAGCCTTTCCTCGCAGACCTCCGGCGCATCAATCACCAAGCAGCCCTCGTCATTCAGGCTGATGCTGACAGACGGAAACGGCGTGTACCACTCCGATGCCTCTGGCCCTGACAAGCGTCTGAGGGCGATGTGCGAGAGTGTCTCCGTCATGCCGTAAGTGCTCCACACATGATTGGGAAACGCCTTCAACTCTTGTGCAAGGGCCTCGTCGATGGCTCCCCCACCGATAATCAAGTGTCTGATCATCTTCAACCGCTCGCGTTCCTCTGGTACTTGCAGCGAATTATATACCTGCATCGGCACCATTGCCGCAAACACGGGACAGACGTTTGTCTCAGCCAGCGGATGCCCGCTTGGTTTGACTACCTCTAACTTCAGCCCCCTCTCTATCGCCCGCACCACCATCATCTTTCCCGCGATATAGTCGAGCGACATACAGAGCAGGGCCGTATCTCCCTCCTTCAGACCCAAGAAGTCACACGTAATCCGTGCCGAGGCCAGCATCCGCCGTTTCTCTACCTTCATCGGCTTCGGTTCCCCAGTGCTCCCGCTCGTCCTTACATGGACATACGGACTGTCGCTATTCCATTCCTCCAAAAACTCCACTAAAGACATCATCTACAGATTTTAAGACATAAGAACATCGATGTTTTTTTAGACATAAGAACATAAGAACATATTTTTTATTCCTACAGGAACAATCTCATCTTCTATTTTGCATATTTCCATATTATATTCTTGAGAACAGCGTTGTTTTTTAGACATAACACAAGAACATATTTTTTATTCCTACAGGAACAATCTCATCTTCTATTTTGTATATTTCCATATTATATTCTTATGTTCTTATGTTCTTCTGTCTAAAAAAAGTTCTTCTGTCTAAAATTGTTCTTCTGTCTAAGAACAGCATATCTCCCCTTATGTCTAATCCCATATCGACATTATCCGTAAACAACTGTCCAGTCCCAAGGCCTTGCGGCATCCGGATATGGTCGCCATAGACATCGGAGGCGAACTGTGCGACGGCATTCAGACCTATATTGCTCTCCAGGGCAGAGGTGATCCATGAGCCGATGCCCTGCTCCTTGGCAGCAGCAATCCACTCCCGGCATCCCATCATCCCACCATGGAGCGAGGGTTTCAGGATGATATAGCGGGGCTTGATGATGTTCAGCATGTGACGCTTCATCTCCGGATCGTTCACACCGATCAGTTCTTCGTCGAGTGCGATTGGCAGGGGCGACTCACGGCAGAGTTCTGCCATATATGCCCACTGTCCGGCCTTGATGGGTTGCTCGATGCTGTGGATGGCATACTGCGACAAGAGTTCAAGTTTATACAGCGCCTCTTCATATTTGAAGGCCCCGTTGGCATCCAGCCGCAGTTCCACCTCATGGAAAGAGAAGCGCTCACGGATACGCTTCACCAGATCCAGTTCCTGTTCGAATCCGATGGCACCGATCTTCAGTTTCACGCAACGGAAGCCCTTGTCAAGTTTATCTTCCATGCGCTGCAGCATCTCATCGTAGTTGCCCATCCATACCAGTCCGTTGATGGGAATCCCCACCTCACCCCGACTGAACTTAGTGTCGAACAGCCTGTCGCCATTCTTCAGACTCAGCCATGCGGTCTCAATTCCGAAGAGCATCGACGGATAGTCCCTCAGGTCGTCATACGGTATCTCTCCCGTCCGGCACACCGTCTCACACCTCTCACGGAGTATCTTCTCGTACGCCTCATCGTTCATGGCGTCGCAACTCAGGTCCGGCAGTGGCGCACATTCTCCCACACCCCTCCTGTCGCCATCCGACAGCGTTACATACCATACTTTCCTCTCCGTATACACGCCCCTCGACGTGCCCGCCGGCTGCTTGAAGTGGAGCACCCGTTTTTCTATTTTATACATAAGTACATAAAGTTTTTAGACATAAGAGCATGTCCTTATGTCTTTATGGCAGTTTCGGATACTTCTTGAAGTCAGGCTTGCGTTTCTCGAGGAAGGCCTTGCCGCCCTCCTGCGCCTCGTCGAGGAAATAGTAGAGCATCGTCGCATCGCCAGCCAGTTCCTGGATACCCGCCTGTCCGTCGAGTTCCGCGTTCAGGCCGGCCTTGATCATCCTCAGTGCCAGTGGCGAACGTTCCATCATCTCCTCGGCCCACGCCACGCACTCATCTTCGAGTTGCTCGATGGGCACCACCTTGTTCACCATCCCCATCGCCTCAGCCTCACGGGCCGTGTACTGACGGCAGAGGAACCATATCTCGCGCGCCTTCTTCTGTCCGACGATGCGGGCCAGATAACTGGAGCCGAAGCCAGCATCAAACGAGCCGACCTTCGGCCCCGTCTGTCCGAAGATGGCATTCTCCGAGGCGATGGTCAGGTCGCAGACCAGATGCAGCACATGGCCCCCGCCAATGGCATAGCCGTTCACCATCGCGATCACCGGCTTGGGCAGACGGCGTATCTGCATCTGCACATCAAGCACACTCAGACGGGGCACGCCCTCGTCGTCCACATAGCCGCCACGGCCTTTTACGTGCATGTCGCCACCAGAGCAGAAGGCATGCTTCACGTCGCGCAGTGTCTTGCCCTCAGGCACCTCACTCATCGCGCCCGTCAGCAGCACCACGCTCACCTCCTGCATCTCCCGGCACATGGCGAACGCCTGACTCAGTTCCCACGTCGTCTTCGGCGTGAAGGCATTACGATACTGCGGACGGTTGATCGTGATCTTCGCGATACCATTATACTCCTCAAACAGGATCTCCTTAAACTCCCGGACAGTTTTCCATTGTCTCTGTTCCATAATTACTTGTATTAACTTTCAAAAGCGCCGCTTGAGTCGTAGATAGAGGGAGCAGACTTCTTCCTACATTTACTCTATCAGGCGAAACTCGAATTATTTATTTGTGCTGCAAAGTTAGCACAAATTTTTGAATTACCACCTTAATTATTTGCATAATTCATTTTAAAGCCCTATCTTTGCAACTCGAACAGTGAAAAGGGTTACAGTTTATGGTTTACGGTTTACAGATGATTATTTTAATTGGCAGAGGTTTACTCTACAGCATGAATGACTTGCCAGGTTATCATCTGTAAATTGTAAACTGTTAACAAGAACAAGTAAAGACAAAAAATAAAACAAAGCTATGCTACAGATCCGCTGCAAGAACGTCAACCAGACGAAGAGCTTCCCCGAGGGCGTATCGCTACTCGAGGTATATCAGGCGTTTGCCGACGACATACGCCTGCCATTCCCCGTGGTCTCCGCCAGGGTGAACAACACCTCTGAGGGACTGAAGTTCAGGCTCTTCCAGAACCGCGACGTAGAGTTCCTCGATGCCCGCGAAGGCTCCGGCCACAGAGTGTACGTCAGGTCGCTAAGTTTCGTGCTTTACAAGGCCACCCAGGACGTGTTTCCCGGTTCGAAGCTCTTCATAGAGCACTCACTCTGCCGCGGATACTACTGCAACTTCAAGAAGGGCGAGAAGGATACGGGCGCGAGGCGACAGGTGACCGATACCGACGTGGAGCGCATCAGGACCCGCATGCAGGAGATCATCGCCCTCGACATGCCCTTCCGCCGCACCGAGGCCACCAACGAAGAAGCCATACGGGTGTTTGCCGAGCGCGGATTCCAGGATAAGGTGAAACTGCTGGAGACCAGCGGACAGATCTACTCAGACTACTATACACTGGGCGACACCGTCGACTACTATTACGGCCCGCTGCTCCCCTCGGCAGGCTATCTGACGGTGTGGGAGCTGGAGCGCTACGAAGACGGCCTGCTGCTCAGGGTGCCAGACTGGAACAACCCCTCGATACTGGCCGAGAAGATTCCGCAGCCGAAGACCTTCGAGATGTTCGCCGAAAAGACGCGCTGGGACATCATCATGCGATTGTCTAACGCAGGCGACGTGAACAAGGCTGTGATGCGCGGACACGCCTCCGAGCTCATCCAGGTGAGCGAGGCCCTTCAGGAGAAGAAGATCGTACAGATAGCCGAGGAGATCGACCGCCGCTTCCACCGCGACAGCGACCCCGTCAGGCTGGTGCTTATCACGGGGCCCTCGAGCTCAGGCAAGACCACCTTCTGCAAACGGCTCTCCGTACAGTTACTCGCCTGCGGGCTAAGGCCCGTGTCGTTCTCCACCGACGACTATTTCGTGAACCGTGCCGACACCCCCCGGCTGCCCAACGGCGACTACGACTTCGACAACATCGAGACCGTGGAATACCGTCTGCTCGAAGACCACCTGCTCAGGCTGATGCAGGGCGAGCGCGTCGAGGTGCCCGAATACAACTTCGTGACAGGCAAGCGCGAGTACAACGGCAAGAAGCTGAAGCTGGGCAGCGACACGGTGCTCATCATCGAGGGCATCCATGCCCTCAACCCACTGCTCACCAAGAAAATCCCCGACTCGATGAAATACAAGATCTTCATCTCTGCCCTCACCAGCATCTCCCTCGACGACCACAACTGGATACCCACGCGCGATAACCGCCTGCTGCGCCGCATCATCCGCGACTACAACAAGGGAGCCTATACCGCCCAGCAGACTATCGCCCAGTGGAAGAACGTCTTGGCCTCCGAAGACCTGTGGATCACGCCCTATCAAGAGACGGCCGACGTGATGTTCAACTCTGCCCTGAACATCGAGTTTGCCGTGCTTAGGATTCACGCTGAAATCATCCTCACCTCCGTGCCGAAGAACTGCGCAGAGTATGCCGAGGCCCATCGCCTACTGAAGTTCATTCACTACTTCCTGCCCATCAGCGATAAGGAGATTCCGCCTACGTCGATCATGCGCGAGTTCCTCGGCGGCTCAAGCTTCAAATATTAGAGGAGAATCGTTCGCTTCACGCGCAGCTCGTATTCATTTGTCACACCTCACCAAACAACTTGAAACACCTTTATACAAAGGTATTTCAGCAGGTGAGGTATCGCTCTTTTTTATAAAAGCCATAGAGATCTTGCTGGCTGTTCTAAGAGAGATTACGGCTTGGCCTAAGAGAAACGTAATCTCGCCCCCAACGATGTTACTTTAAGTTTTGCCTCCTGAGTATGCATAAACAAGCCCATCAATCTGACTCAAAAATGCTGTTCGTGGTAATAGTCTCTCAAAGCCTGGGCATCGGCCTGGGCATCGGTGAAGACTTCAAGCAGCACGGGGCGGTCGCTCTCTTTATTTAATAAGGTATGGATGCCCTGCTGTAACTCCTGCATGTTCTCTGCTTTGAGATAGGTGACATGGTTCTGACGGCAGATGCCCTCGGCAGAGGTGCGGTGGGCGGCAGCGACGAGCAACGAGCGGGCGGGGCTCCGCTCCAGGCCCGTGAGCATCTCGAAGATGCCGCCACGCCCGTTGTTGAGCAGCAGAATACGCAAGTTGCCGCGCAGATTCTGGTTCCACAGGGCATTCTGATCGTAGAAGAAACTCAGGTCGCCGATGACGCAGATCACCCTTCGCGGTGCCACTACAGAGAAGCCAGCAGCTGTGGAGAGTGAGCCCTCGATGCCGTTGACGCCACGGTTGCAGTAGACGAAGCCCGTAGAGTAGATGCAGGCCAGGCGCACCGACGTGGAGTTGGCATAGTGGAAATTGGCAGGATAGCCGGTCAGAGCGAACTGCTGCTCAAGCATCCTGACGGCAGCCATCTGCGAATAGGGGGGCTCGGCGATCAGGGCATTTTCTGCCGCCTTACTGAGCAGATCGTGCCAGTGGCCGACGTAGGCAGAGGTGTCTGGTAGTTGCTCGAATGACGTTTCGAAGATTTCTTCAAAAGTTGACGTATCCGACAGAATGTCTTCCAACTTTGGCAGCACATCGGAGAGGCTGCCTTCGATCACTCCCTTCGTCCGCATGAACGTGTCGTGCAGCCGGCCGTCTTCGGATATCTCCCAGAAGTCGGCTTTCGTGGCTCTTCGCAGGAACTGCTTCAGACGCTTGCTCACCAACGTGCCACCACCATAGAGCACGAAGTCGGGCAGCAGGCTGTCGTCGCCGCCCATGGCATGGAGCACTTCGTCGAAATGGACTGTACCCACGTCGCTGCCAAGTGGTTCGAAGAGCACCACGGCATGTTTCTGCAAGGCCTGAAGCCTGTTATCCTTCAGGAGTGGGTCACGAGTCTGACCGATAACAATCATGGGGCGCCGTGCCGACCAGAAGTCATACCTCAGGCCGCTGCGCTCTATGTCGCAAAAATCGACCGATGCAGTCTCGAAGACGATCTTGCACTCATTGGGCAAAGCCTCCACATCGTACTCGAACAGCGGCTCGGCCAGTGGCACATTGATGTGTACAGGTTGCCCTCCCTTCTTGCCGGTCTCAATCATGGCTTCGCAAATCATGCGGTTACAATACCAGTGGCTCTCCGTGTCAGTCACATCGGGCAAGCTGACGCTATGGGCCACGAAATGCCCCAAAGCATCGGGCTGAGGCAGCGTTTGCCCGTCGAGCTGGTCGATCCACTGCGGGGGACGGTCGGCAGAAACGACCACCAGCGGCACATGCTGATACCAGGCCTCTGCCACGGCGGGGGCGAGATTGAGCAAGGCTGTGCCGGAGGTGACACATACGACTACCGGCTCATCGAGCTCCAGCGACATGCCCAATGCATAGAAGCCTGCCGAGCGCTCGTCGGTGACGGGATAACAGGTGATGTCGGGACATTCGTTCAGGTTGTGGACAATGGGAGAGTTGCGACTGCCAGGGCAGACGACGGCATGACGGACGCCATACGCTACGAGCAGCACCGTCAATATGTTTACTTTTTCCTTATTGCTGTACATCTTAGAATTGACGATTTACGGATTGACGATTCGACAACATCCCACGCATGGTTTCGAGTTTGGCCTCTGTCTCCTGCCACTCTTGCTCTTCGATGCTGTCCTTAAGCAAGCCGCCCCCTGCATAGAGATGACAGCAGCGCTCCTCTATCAGCATGCAACGCAGCGACACATAGAGGTGGGTCTCGGTCTCATGCCCGCTGGCGCACCTGTCCTCAGCCTTTCCCAACCATCCTTGGAAGCCACTGTAATAGAGACGGGGCGTATGCTCATTATGGGTGATAAAATGAAAGGCTTTCTGCTTGGGCAATCCGCATACGGCTGGTGTAGGATGCAATGTCTGCAACAGGTCGCCCAGACGATCATCCGAAGGCAGGGTAAACGTAAAGTCGCTCCGCAGATGCACCAGGTTGGCGGCTCGGACAGAAGCAGGTCCCTCCTCCGAGAAATCAGACGTAAACTGTTCCAGACATTCTGCGACATAAGTAGCCACGAAACGCTGCTCCTGAATATTCTTGGTAGACCAGTTGACTGTCTCTCCCTCTCCAGACAGTTGTTCTCCCTCCATCCTTACCGTCCCTGCCAAAGCGATTGTCCGCCAGTTGCCAGCCTTGCCTTCCAACAGGATCTCTGGCGTGGCCGTCAGCCAACAGCCTCCTTTCTCTGTATACACCAACGAGACAAACATACGGGGATAAAGGTCGCAGGCACGGAAAAAGAGTTCCATGGGCGAGATTTGGTCAGGCAAAGCCTCTTCGACACAGCGTGACAAGACGATCTTGCGGAACGTTCCAAGTTCCAACTGGGCATGGAAATTGGCAAAGTCGATAGCATAGGTGTCAGACGTAGAAGGGGGGAAATGAACAGATGACAGTGGGATGCAGGGCATAGGGACATGTTCATCCACTTTTCCCAACGGAATCCTCATCACCTTATCAGGACGCAAAAGTAATATAGGATGCCGGGCAGTTATTTCGAAGGGTGCCATCACATAGCCATACTTCCCATTGAGTTCAGCACATGACAACAACGCAGCCGGCTCACCTTGAGTCTGCTGAATCATGGTCGCGAAGTGCTCATGCGGCAGGCGATAGACAGCAAAGGCAGGCATCACTTCTTCTGTTTTATGACGTAGTTCGTGACACGCACGTTCGAGATCAGGTCGCCCAGCGTATCGCGGATATCTACATTCCACACATGGAGCGTGGTGCCACGGTGTAGCAGACGGGCAAAGGCAGTCACGGTGTCGCCCTCGGCCACAGCCTTCACATGGCTGCCGCTCACCTCGATACCCACACAGGCACACTTCGGACAGAGGCTGCACGAGCCAACGCCAGCCACATTCTCTGCCAAAGCCAGAGAGGCACCGCCGCTGAGGAATCCGAAGGGTTGACGATTGCGCTCATCGACCTTCATGCGTGCCATACAAGTATCGTCCCCGGGTGTGGATATAAACTCCATGCCGAGGGCGGTACTCAGGTTAGGCTTCGCGTTGATTATCTCGTTTATTTCTTTTACATCCATTGTCTTCTTTATTGTTTACGGTTCATTGTTTTTAATTTACAGTTTACGGTTTACTGTTTACAGATGATTACTTAGCAAGTCATTCCGTGCAAGCTGATAACCCGCCTATAGAGCATATCATCTGTAAACTGTAGACCGTAAACTGTAAACAACTATTTAAACAGTGAATACTCTGGGACGCTCCAAGCCAGAGCACTGGCACCCAACACATCGCGTTCACGGTCATTAAGCGTAGACACCAGAATCTTCACCTTGCCGCGCATGTTGCCGAAAACATGATTCTCGAACGACTCCTGCACACTGTCGAAGAGCCACTTGCCGGCATGCGATATGCCGCCCGTGAAGATGATGGCCTCCGGATCGACGATTGAGGCATAGTTGGCCAGGCCCAGCCCGAGGGTATAACCCGTACGACGGAATACCTCACAGGCCATTTCGTCGCCGTGCTCGCAGCACTCGTTGATAGTTCGCGGAGAGAGGTGCTCCAGACTGCGCATGAGTGACGGTGCATCAGAGGCAGCCATCAGCTCGTGGGCTGTGCGCACGATGCCGGCAGCACCAGCATAGGCTTCCAGGCACCCCTTATGCCCGCAGCCGCACTCACGGCCTTTGTCTACCACACAAGTATGGCCAAACTCGCCGGCATAGCCAAGATGCCCCTTATGGTCTTCACCCTCCGTGAAGAAGCAACTGCCCAATCCCACACCAAGACTGATGATAATAAAGTTTTTCATGCCATGAGCACAGCCAAAAGTATATTCGCCTAATGCCGACACGTGGGCATCATTGGAGAGAGCCACTGCCAGTCCTAAACGGTCGCGGAGCATCGCTGCCATCGGAATAACGCCTTTCCAAGGCAGGTTGGCAGCATTCTCTATACACCCGGAAACAGAGCTGGCACTGGGAGAACTCATCCCGATAGAGCGGATTTTCTCATAACCGCCATTGGCCTCTACCAGCATCAGGATATTATTACTGAGTGCTGACACGAAGTTGTTCACATCGGGATAATCACACGTGGGAAAAGAGTCTTCGGCAATAATATTCCCTCTCACATCGACGATAGCATAGGTGGTTAACTCGTTACTGATGTCAACGCCCACCACTTCCGACTTAATGTTATGCTTAATCATACTTGCTTAGTTATTTTTGGAGTATTCTCTTGAGTTCTTTGAATTTTTAATTTAAACTTTACTTTTGTGCCACAAAAATATACATTATTTCTTAATCAGCCAAAAGTTTCTCTATTTTTTTTGAAATATTTACGCTACGAGGTGTTTTTTTCGAGATATTTTCGTAACTTTGCAGCCATAAATGTAAAATATACGACGATTGAAGATGAATATTTTAGAGTTAAGCGAACAAGAAATAGGCAGACGTGAAAGTCTGCAAGAGTTGCGCAACATGGGCATCGACCCGTACCCTGCAGCCGAATATCCCACGAATGCTTTTTCAACTGATATACGCAAGAACGTGGAATGTGGAACGTGGAACGTGGAAGGTGAAGGTCCATTGCCTCAGGTCTCCATAGCTGGCCGTATGATGAGCCGGCGCGTCATGGGAAAGGCCTCGTTTGCTGAGATACAAGACTCCAAAGGCCGTATTCAGGTCTATATCACCCGCGACGACCTCTGCCCCGGTGAGAATAAGGACTTATATAATAATGTTTTCAAGCGTCTGCTCGACATCGGCGACTTTATTGGCGTAAAGGGCTTCGTGTTCCGTACCCAGACGGGAGAGATCAGCGTGCACGCCCAGGAGCTGACACTGCTGTCGAAGGCTCTGAAGCCGCTGCCAATCGTGAAATACAAAGATGGTGTCGCCTATGACAAGTTCGACGATCCCGAGCTGCGCTATCGTCAGCGCTACGTCGATCTTGTGGTCAACGAGGGTGTCAAAGACACATTCCTCCAGCGTGCGACTGTCATCAGGACCATGAGGAAAGTTCTGGACGAAGCAGGATATACCGAAGTGGAGACACCCACGCTGCAGATGATTGCCGGAGGAGCCTCGGCACGGCCATTCATCACACACTTCAATGCCCTCGATCAGGATATGTATATGCGTATCGCCACTGAGCTCTACCTGAAGCGACTCATCGTGGGTGGCTTCGAAGGGGTGTACGAGATAGGCAAGAACTTCCGCAACGAGGGTATGGACCGTAACCACAATCCGGAGTTCACCTGCATGGAGCTCTATGTGCAGTATAAGGATTACAACTGGATGATGTCATTCACGGAGAAGTTGCTTGAGACAATCTGTATCGCCGTCAACGGCAAGCCAGAGCGCGAGATCGATGGCAACATCGTCTCGTTCAAGGCACCCTACCGTCGTCTGCCCATCCTCGACGCTATCAAGGAGAAGACGGGTTTCGACTGCGACGGAAAGACGGAAGAGGAGATTCGCACATTCTGCCTTTCGAAAGGCATGGATGTAGACGAGACCATGGGCAAGGGCAAGCTGATTGACGAACTCTTCGGCGAGTTCTGCGAAGGCACCTTCATACAGCCCACCTTCATCACCGACTATCCTGTGGAGATGTCGCCCCTGACGAAGATGCACCGCTCGAAGCCCGGACTCACAGAGCGTTTCGAGCTGATGGTCAACGGTAAGGAGCTGGCCAACGCCTACTCCGAGCTCAACGACCCCATCGACCAGGAGGAGCGCTTCCAGGAACAGATGCGCTTGGCTGACAAGGGCGACGACGAGGCGATGATCATCGACCAGGATTTCCTGCGCGCCCTGCAATATGGCATGCCTCCAACGAGTGGTATCGGCATCGGCATCGACCGTCTGGTGATGCTCATGACTGGCAAGACCTTCATCCAGGAGGTGCTGTTCTTCCCACAGATGAAGCCTGAGAAGAAGATTCCGCAGAGCACTGTGGCCGAGTGGGCTGCCATCGGTGTCGCCGAGGAGTGGGTGCCCGTGCTTCGCAAGGCAGGCTTCAACCTCGTGCAGAACATTGCCACCGAGAAGGCACAAGGTCTACAGCAGAAGATTGGCGACATCGTCAAGAAATACAAGCTGAACCTCCAGAAGCCCTCGGTAGCCGACATAGAGCAATGGATCGGAAATGCAAATAAATAAACACTGAGACACAGAGATACAGAGATCATAATTGATGCATCATAACACTCTGTATCTCTGTGTTGAAAAAGGAGAAGACATGTACGATTGCGGAAAGATAGCGATAATCGGTGGTGGCAGCTGGGCGACAGCGATAGCCAAGATTGTGGTGGGACACACTCACCATATCGGCTGGTATATGCGGCGCGACGATCGTATTGAAGACTTCCGACGCCTTGGGCACAACCCCGCCTACCTCACCAGCGTACATTTCAATATCGACGAGATACACTTCGACAGCGACTTGAACCGTATCGCTCAGCAATACAACACGCTGGTCTTCGTCACCCCCTCGCCTTATCTTAAGGGACACCTGAAGAAACTCAAGACACGGCTCCACGACAAGTTTGTCATCACCGCCATCAAGGGCATCGTGCCCGATGAAAATCTCGTCTGTTCCGAATATTTCCATCAGGTCTACGACGTACCCTACGAGAACCTCGCCTGCATTGGTGGACCATCCCATGCCGAAGAGGTGGCACTGGAGCGCTTGAGCTATCTCACCGTAGGCTGTGCCGACCGCGAGAAGGCACAGGCTTTCTGCGACGTGCTCACCAGCGAATACATCAAGACCAAGACCTCTACTGACGTGGTGGGCATCGAATACTCTTCCGTGCTGAAGAATGTGTATGCCATTGCGGCGGGCATCTGCAGCGGCCTGAAATACGGCGACAACTTCCAGGCCGTGCTCATGGCTAATGCCGTACAGGAGATGAGCCGCTTCCTCACGGCCGTCCACCCTCAGGAGCGTAATGCCTACGACTCCGTCTATCTGGGCGACCTGCTGGTGACGGGCTACAGCAACTTCTCACGTAACCGTACCTTCGGCACGATGATTGGCAAGGGCTATAGCGTCAAGTCGGCACAGATCGAGATGGAGATGATCGCCGAGGGCTATTTCGGCACAAAATGTATGAAGGAGATCAATCGTCACTGCCACGTGAACATGCCCATCCTCGATGCCGTCTATAACATCCTCTACGAACGTATCTCACCACAGATTGAAATAAAACTCCTTACCGACAGTTTCCGGTAAGGAGTCATATCCCGTTTATCATCAAGCCAGAGGGTTCTATTTGCGTATCAGCGTAGAGCCGAGACTGCCTATCTGCACGGCATAGACACCCTGCTGCAATCCTGTGAGGCTGACAGCGCCGCCTTGTATGGTGGATTGCCTGACACAAATGCCAGACAGGTTATAAAGTGACACATCTGTCCCATCCTCGGCACCATCGGCATACAGCAGGTCGCCAGCCACACGGAACGACACATTCTCAGGCTGGTTCTGGCTCAGTCCTTCGATAGCCGTCTCGAGACCAAGCACGTAGAGCAGTCCTTTGTAGGCGTTAATCTTTCCATAGCCGAAACGGTCTGCATCTTTCGCTGTAGCTTCATCCGTGTCACAGCTATGGGCGATGATATCCTTGATGTCTCTGGTATTAAGCGTCTTGCCGAGGTCTGCCGCTGCCTGCATCCATAAGGCCACGACACCGGCTGCAGCAGGTGTTGACATTGAGGTGCCACTCATCCAGCCCCAGACATACTCACGGGCAGATAACTGGCCCACAAACTGGTCTGTGTACTCCTTGCGAGCATAGACCCCATAATTCTCGGCAGAAGGGTCGAAGCTGTTAAGGGCGGCGGCGACATCATAGCCTGGGGCACAGACATCAGGATGTTTATGCCCCGCACGATCCGTGCCATAGCTGCTAAACCATGAGATGTCGCCTATAGCGTCGGAACTATCTTCATATTCAACATCGTCATATACGACCTTGTTATTCGCCGTCCAGGCTCCCACGGTGACTGGCTCGCCAGAGGTGTTCCAGTCACCCATAGACATGTCATTCCTGCCATATTTCAATTTGCCATGATTCAGTCTGCTGAAGAGCATGCAAGGGTCGCCCCAGGCATGTATCTCCGTCTTTTCAGAGGGCACCAGATGGAGCATGAAGCACAGGTCTTTGGGATTCTTGCTAACATCGTCGTTATCCCAGACAAGGCCGTCATGATAGAACTCTATGCAGGTGCAGTCAAAGACGTTTCCTTCCTGATCATAGCTGAAGGTCTTATAACAGACGATATCGATGATGCCTTCCTTGATATACTGCTTCAGATGCCTGAGCATCACACGCTCCCTGAGCGAGAGGTCTTTCTCATCTTCTACGGGCAGTTCGTAATAAAACTCCTGATAGTCCCCATTGTCAGACTCCAGCTTTGTGGGCACCGTGTATAGCACTTTGCCAGCTTCCGCATCATAGATGCTTATCTCCACCTTCAGTTTCTTTTCTGTAGGCAGACAGCAGAAGGCATAAGCCTCCGCGTCGATGGAGTAAACACCCAGGTGCAGGGTGTCGCGCGAGGCGAATGTCTGATTCACGTAGTTATTCTCTTCCCCTTCATTGCCGGCACAGAGCATCAGTGCCAGATTGTTATCTTTACAGAAGTCGCCCAACAGGGTAGCCATATTGCTTGTGCCGTCGTGCCAGCCGTCGTGAGAGTTTATGCTCATGCTCACCACGAGGGGATTCTGCTGTTGTGCGGCTTGATCTTGCATAAACTGTAAGCTCTCCGAGATATTGAGCGGAATGAGGTCATTCCCATCATCCCACACCTGGCCGTGATGCGTATCGTCCGACGCTATGTCGCAGATCAGGATATCCGCCTCTGGTGCGATACCTCCAAGCGGTTCTCCGCTGATACCCTTCACACTGTCCATTATACTGCCTGCGGCGATGCTGATGCAGTGGGTACCATGCGAGATTTCTTCCAGCCCTCTTGCCCTCAATGTGTCGAGGAGGTCTTCTGGCTTGCTGTAATAAGAGCCCGTGAGTGTCTCCCCGTCGATGCGCACGCTGTCGCCCCCGAGTGTCGTGTTACCAGGCATGTAGAAGCCTTTGATGCGCAGGTTGCCATCCTTGTCTTTAAACATCGGATGTGTCAGGTCGAAACCTTGGTCAACAATGCCTACAATGACCCCCTTGCCAGTATAAGCCTGTGGCAGCTGGGGGGCAGTGCCGGCATTACAGGCAGCGGCCTGCGTCACACGACGGTTGTTGTCTGTCTTCAACAAGGTCCTCGGCCCTACGTCAACCTTCGCCACGCCTTCTGTGGAGGCGATGTCTTCAAGACGGTCATAAGGCATGGTGAGCACAATCTGTCGACCCTTGACAATCCTGACGCCAGCCCCCTTCGCCTTCAGGGTTTCTGCCACGCTGCCGACATCGGCACCGCTCTGACAAGTCACGAAGAATCCACCCCATGGATGCTCTTTGCTTTCACCACGGGCGAGAGCCTTCTGCTGAAGTCTCTCGTATCTCTGCTTCATGATCTTCGCCCTGGGCGAAATATTACCCTGAGCGCCTGCCATAAGGGCTGCGAAGGCGAAGGCTGCAAGTAGGAACTTTCTCATTATTATATAATGTATGGGGTCGCTAATCTATTATTTTTCTGCAAAGGTACTATTTATTTTGGATAAAAGAACAAAAGAAACATAAAAAATACGTGCTTATGCACATTTGTCTAAAAAGTTTTTGTATCTTTGCAGTCAGTATTTCTAAAACATCAATAACAAAAGCAATGAAAAATATCAGTCTTGACATCACAAAGGCCGCCTGCTTCCTTGAAGCTGGCGCAGTAGAGGCTTTCGAGCCGAAAGTGAAGGCCGCCCAACAGGCTCTTGAAGAGGGCACATGCCCTGGTAACGATTTCTTAGGATGGCTCCATCTGCCCTCGAGCATCACACCCGCCTTCCTCGACGAGCTGCAGGCTTGTGCCAACGTGCTCCGCGAGAACTGCGAGGCCATCGTCGTGGCAGGTATCGGTGGTTCCTATCTGGGTGCCCGTGCTGTCATCGAGGCCCTGAGCAACTCGTTCGCATGGCTCGTAGCTGATAAGAAGAACCCCACCATCCTCTTCGCAGGCAACAATATCGGCGAGGACTATCTCTTCGAACTCACAGAGTATCTGAAGGACAAGAAGTTCGGTGTGATCAACATCTCTAAGAGTGGTACCACCACAGAGACCGCCCTCACGTTCCGTCTGCTGAAGAAACAGTGCGAGGCCCAGCGCGGCAAGGCCGAGGCCAAGAAGGTGATTGTGGCCATCACCGATGCCAAGCGCGGTGCTGCCCGCACCTGTGCCGACAAGGAAGGCTATACATCTTTTATCATCCCTGACAATGTGGGCGGACGCTTCTCCGTGCTCACCCCGGTAGGTCTGCTGCCCATCGCCTGCGCAGGCTTCGACATCAAGGAGCTCGTGGCTGGTGCCCAGGACATGGAGAAGGCTTGTGGCAAGGACACTCCTTTCGCTGAGAACCCTGCAGCCCAGTATGCAGCCGTACGTAACGGCCTCTACCAGAGTGGCAAGAAGATTGAGATCATGGTGAACTTCCAGCCGAAGCTCCACTTCATGAGCGAGTGGTGGAAGCAGCTCTACGGCGAGAGCGAGGGTAAGGACAAGAAGGGTATCTTCCCCGCCAGCGTAGACTTCACCACCGACCTGCACTCCATGGGCCAGTGGATCCAGGACGGCGAGCGCACCATCTTCGAGACCGTCATCAGCGTCGAGGAGCCTGAGAAGAAGCTGCTCTTCCCTGAGGATGAGGAGAATCTCGACGGCCTGAACTTCCTTGCTGGCAAGCGTGTGGACGAGGTGAACAAGATGGCCGAACTCGGTACCCGTCTGGCTCATGTCGACGGTGGCGTGCCCAACATCCGCATCACCATGCCGCGCCTCAACGAGCGCTACCTCGGACAGCTCATCTACTTCTTCGAGATTGGCTGCGGCATCAGCGGTAACGTGCTTGGCGTGAACCCCTTCAACCAGCCTGGCGTCGAGGCTTACAAGAAGAACATGTTCGCCCTGCTCGACAAGCCTGGCTACGAGGAAGACTCGAAGGCCATCAAGGCCCGCCTGGCGCAGGAATAGTTGAATGATTTTAGTTTACGGTTTACAGTTTACAGTTTACAGATGATTACTTCTATAGGCGGTCACAAGGGCATGCAAGGTGTTCATCTGTAAACCGTAAACTGTAAACTGTAAACAAAAAAAAGAATATGTACAAGATCTCCATCAAGAACTACCTGGAAAGACACGGCTTTGAGGCCTTATGCCCCAAGGCCGTGCTCTTCGATATGGATGGCGTGCTCTACAACTCCATGCCCAACCACGCCATCGCCTGGCAAGAGTCGATGGCACAGTTCGGCATCCACATGACTGCCGCCGATGCCTACGCCACAGAGGGTGCCAGAGGGGTTGACACGATCAAGAAGATGGTGCTTGAGCAGCAAGGCCGCGAGATCGACGAGGCCGAGGCCCAGCGGATGTACGATGTGAAGACGCAGATATTCCACTCGCTGCCAGAGCCGCCCGTCATGGAAGGCATGCACGCACTCATGGAACGGCTCACCTCAGACGGCCTGACGTGCTGCGTCGTCACGGGCAGCGGACAGCGCCCCCTCATCCACCGCATCCTCAGCGACTTTGGAGCCTATGTCGACGAGCAGCACATCACCACCGCCTACGACGTAAGCCGAGGCAAGCCAGCACCCGATCCGTATCTCATGGGACTGCGCAAGGCGGGCAATCTGCGGCCCTGCGAGGCGCTCGTCATGGAGAATGCGCCGCTGGGTGTGCGCGCTGGCGTGGCAGCCAGGATATTCACCATTGCAGTGAATACGGGTCCGCTACCCGACCAGACGCTCCTCGACGCTGGCGCCGACCTCCTGTTCCCTTCTGTCGCCGCCTTCCTTAAAGACTATTCTGCTCTTCTTCCGAGCCGTTAGTGTCCATCTGCGTGTCGCGGCTGATAGCCACGTCGCCAAAGTTGCTCACCTTGATGACCAGAGGGATATACTCATCCGTCTGCGGATGGCTCACACTGCCTGCGAACAGAAGGTAGTTGCCTTCGACACGGTCGAAGACCAGCCCTTCCAGGATGCCCGTCTGACGATAGTCGTCGTCGAGGTATTCACTGAACGTAGCCTTGGTAAACGACTGGCTAAAGAACACCGAGCCGTCTTGACGGATTACCTGCAGGCGGATGCGGTTATCGACGAATTTCTGACCTGTCTCGTCTTTCACCATGCGCAGACTGTCGTCAGCCGTACGCCGTATGTTCACCTGATACTCACGATCCAGCCAATGGATGTCCTTTATCTGGTTGTACTCCTGCATCCGGATGGGAGCCTGGGGCTTCGGAGCCTCCGTCTTGCGGACGATGATGTCTTCCGACTGTTTCTTCTGCTTACAGCCTGCGAGCATCGTGGTTCCAAGGACTATCGACAGCGTCACGGCCATCGCGCTGCTTCGCGTCAGTTTCTGCTGAAAAAGATTCTTCATGATGTCTTATTGCTTGTTTATCGCATGCAAAGGTACTCAAAAAAGTGAAAAGTGAGGCGTGAAAAGCGAAAAATTTGCTTCCGCTCTACAACTTTTCCCCGCATCGCGAGCAATAGTGGTGGTGTAAAGTTCAGGACACAGCCAATGAAAGTGCACCACAAGGGTGACGGCATTTCACCTTTTTTAATATAATAATGTGGACATTATGCTCGTTTCTTTCCTAAAATGCGTAACTTTGCACCAAGTTTTTCAAAGCTGATCGTTCTACATGAAAAGAATATTTACCATCCTGCTCGTAGCAGTCATCGTCGTCATAGGCATCCTGATGTGCAAGGGCACCATCGTACAGGAGGCGGCAGACGGCCGTGGCGAGGCGGCAGACTACCAAAGTATCGACACGCTGCCGATGCTCATCTCGCAAGTGCGGAAATGCTCAAGGCTCTACACGGCCGAGTATCGTGTACACAAGATCGTGACCCACGACGACGTGCTGCGGCTGAAGGGATCGCTGCTGCAGCGCCAGTTCAACATCAAACTGCCCTTGGGCGACCGCAAGATCGCCATCCCCATCGACGCGAAGCTGAAGGCCTACATCGACTTCAGCCAGTTCTCCGAGCGCAACATCGAGCGACGGGGCGACCACATCACCATCATCCTGCCCGACCCGCAGGTGACGATGACGAGTTCGAAGATCGACCAGAAGAATGTCAAGCAATATGTAGCCCTGGCGCGTGCGAACTTCAGCGACGCCGAGATGTCGGCCTACGAGCAGCAGGGGCGCGACGCCATCATCGAGAGCATCCCCGACCTCGGCATCTTCGAGACTGCCCAGGCCAATGCCGCGAAGGTGCTCGTGCCCATGTTCACCGCCATGGGCTACGAGGAGCACCAGGTGACCGTCGCCTTCCGCAAGCACTACGATGCCGCCGACATACAGAACCTAATAAGGATGGAGGACTGAGTCATGGGAAAATCATTCAGACTGGGCATCATACTACTCTGCGTATCACTGGCCATCATAGCCGTCTTCTGGCTGCGCAACTGCACGAAGGACGACTATCTGCAGCTGGGGGCAGACACCGTTATCGACCCCACGCCCACACAGATACAGAGCATCAAGGACATTGGCGAGTGGGAGTTTCTTAGTGTCAGCCTCGAGGAGCTGACAGACACGGTGCGCAAGGGGTTCATCAGCGACGACGAGCTGTCGCGCATCTACTACGGCACGCTGCGCCTGGGCATTAACATGCACCAGCTGGAGCCAGGCTGGCTCACGGCTGAGGGCGACAGTGTCAGCCTGACGCTCCCCAAGGTGGGGCTGCTCGACCGCGACTTCATCGACGAGGCCCGCACGAAGCCGTTCTTCGAGAGCGGCTCATGGAAGCCCGAAGACCGTGAGGCCCTCTACCGCCAGGCACATGCGAGCATGCTCCGTCACGGGCTGACCCCAGAGAACCTCTCCGCCGCCGAGGACAATGCCCGCGAGCAGATCACCAGCCTCATGCGGGCCGTGGGCTTCAGGAAAGTGAACATCAACTTCAAGAACTAACTACCAAGCATACAGACTCTCATGAGCGACATACTCTCTGCTGTCAGCGACTTCCTCTGGGGATGGCCCATGATTATCCTCCTATTGGGTACGCACGTGTTTCTCACCATCCGCCTGCACTTCCCCCAGCGCTTTATCTTCAAGGCCATACGCCTCTCGGTGAAGGGCGACCCCAACTCCGAGGGCGACGTGTCGCAGTTCGGCTCCCTGGCCACGGCCCTCGCTGCCACCATCGGCACGGGCAACATCATCGGCGTGGCAACAGCCATCGCCTTAGGAGGCCCTGGCGCCGTGCTGTGGTGCTGGCTCACAGGTGTCTTCGGCATCTCCACGAAATACGCCGAGGGACTGCTGGCCATCAAATACCGTCAGAAGACCCCCAGCGGCAAGATGCTCGGCGGTCCGATGTACGCCCTCGAGAAAGGACTGGGCTGGAAGTGGATGGCTATTCTCTTCGCCCTCTTCACCGCTGTCGCCGCCTTCGGCATAGGCAACACCGTCCAGGCCAACGCCATCGCCACCGTCGTCAAGGAGTCGTACGGCGTCTCGCCCGTGGTGTCGGGCATCTTCATCTGCCTGATGACGGCGGCCGTCGTCCTGGGCGGCGTGAAGAGCATCGCCCGTGTCTGCTCGACGCTGGTACCGTTCATGGCTGCATGCTATGTCGTGGGGTGTATCTATATCCTCTGTGTCAACGCGGCCTATCTATGGCCTGCCGCCTGCCTCATCGTCAGATCCGCCTTCAGTCCGGAGGCTGCTGGCGGCGGATTTGCAGGTTCTACGGTGATGATGGCCGCCCGTTTCGGTATTGCCCGCGGCCTGTTCTCCAACGAGAGCGGCATGGGCTCCGCGCCCATCGTGGCCGCAGCGGCACAGACGCGCAACCCCGTGCGCCAGGCGCTCGTATCCTCCAGCGGCACGTTCTGGGACACGGTCGTCATCTGTGCCCTCACGGGACTGGTCATCGTGAGCAGCGTACTGGCCTATCCCGACATTGATTTCTCCAACGGAGCCACCCTGACGAAGGATGCCTTCACGAAGATTCCCGTCATCGGGCGACCCCTGCTCACCTTCGGCCTGCTCACCTTCGCCTTCTCTACCATCCTCGGATGGTGCTACTATGGCGAGCGGGCCATGGAATATCTGAAGGGGAAGCGCTGGGTGCTGGCCTATCGTGTGTGCTATATCATCGCCGTCTTTGCTGGTTCCGTGATGAACCTCTCCCTGGTGTGGAACCTCGCCGACTGCATGAACGCGCTGATGGCTGTCCCCAATCTGCTGTCACTGCTGTTCCTCAATGGCATCATCGTCCGTGAGACGCGCGACTACCTTTGGCGCGCCCGCACACTCCACCACCGTTAGCACCCCGTCTTTCACGCGGAAGCGCACGTCCATGTCCAGAAAGGGCATGCCGTAGGTGCGCTCCGGATCGTCGTGGAAGGCAGGCCTCGGATCCTGAGCCAGCGTCGCCTTCAGGGCCTCACGATGCCGGGGCGGGATTCTCACCGCCAGACGGTCAGGGATCTCCACGTGCAACGGCTCCCAGCGCTGCTCGTCGACAAAGCCGCTTCTCGCCTCCGCATGGGCATCGGCATAGGCCACGTAGGGCTTGATGTCGTAGATGGGCGTGCCGTCCATGAGGTCTGCCCCTCGCACGTAAATCACGGGCCCCAGCAGCCGGTCCTCCTCCACCCTGTCTATTCTGACGCACGACAGTCCTAAAGGATTCGGACGGAAGGGTGACCGCGTGGCGAAGACCCCCATCCGCTTGTTGCCGCCAAGCCGCGGAGGGCGCACGGTGAGACTCTGAGCATTGGGCTTTAAGCCCTGAACTTTATGATTGCCTGAGAACTCCCAGATCAGCCACAGATAATCGAAGCCGTCAAGTCCTCTGACGGCCTCCATCTGACGGAATGCCTTCTCAAACACGATCCGCCCCGTCAGCTCCGCCACCAAACCACTCTGGCGCGGCACACCGAACTTCGACTTCAGCGGCGACTCAAAATATGCTATCGGTTGTATATCCATGCGGCAAAGTTACACATATTTTATAATAAACGCTATTTTTCTCCTAAAAAATTTGAGATTTCGGATTCTTTTCGTATCTTTGCAGATTGAAGACAACTGAATATATATCAATCATGACAAGATATCTGCTATTGACCCTGACGCTGATGGTTTATCTGCACCTTCCTGCGTATGCCCAAGACTATAAAGCTGATCCTGAATACCAGGAGCTGCGAGACGCCATGAACCGCGCCTTCAACGAAGGCGACAGCGTGAAGTTCTTCACCGCCGTCAAGGCCCTCCAGCACTATCTGCTCGACAAGGACGACCTCCACGCCTACTACACCCAGCGGTGCAACGAGATCGTGTTCCTCATGAATCGTCAGAAGATCTACGAAGCTTACAAGCTCGCCCGCCAGCTCTCACAGGAACTGCGTGAGCGCAAGCTCGACAAGGAGATGTACATGGCCTACAACATGCTGGGCCACATCAACCGCATCTGTGGCAACCGCGACGCGGCCAAGGAGAACTTCTACAAAGTCATTGAACTCATGGAGCAGGAAGGCTACTACGAGAGCATGCCTCCCATCTACATGAACATCGTCAACGTGGAGATGGGCGACAACCCGCAGGAGGCCCTCGAGCTGCTGGAGCGCGCCAAGGAGATAGCAGAGCAGTACGCCCCGGAGCGCGTCTTCGACATCGACACGCGCCGCACCATCGCCTACTTCAACGACGGCGACATGCCCGCCTTCCTCGAGGGATACAAGCGCTATAAGGCAGGCGTCCAGGAGGGCAAGACCTCTGTACACGGACGCATCCTCGAGGTCTACTTCCTCGCCTCGCAAGGCAAGACCGACGAGGCCGTGGCCCTGGCCCGGCAGGAACTCAACGAAGACAGCTACGACGCCATCTCCGAAGTCTACCAGAGGGCAGGCCGCTGGAAGGATGCCTTCGATGCCCAGCGCAAGTTCTTCCAGGCCACCGACTCCATCAACAACGTGGTGCTCTCCAACAGCATGCAAGGCATCCGCGACCAGCTGCTCGTCTACGACGCCGAGCGCCAGGCCACGCGCAACCGGCTGATAGGCCTCGCCGTCATCACCGCCCTCCTGGCTGCCATCATCGTACTGCTCACAGGCTTCTTCTACTTGCGCCGTCGCCACGTGCGCCAGCTCAGTGCCGCCTACCAGCACGCCCTGGAGTCGGATAAGATGAAGACGCACTTCATCCAGAACGTCAGCCACGAGGTTCGCACGCCGCTCAACATCATCAGCGGCTTCTCACAGGTCATCGCCGACCCCGACCTCACAGACAGCATAGAGGAGCGACAGCACATGGCCTCGATGATGCAGAAGAGTGCCCAGCAGATCACATCCCTCATCGACGAGATCCTCGGCCTCTCACTCATCGAGACCTCCAATGAGGTGACCAAAGACGACGTCGTCAACGTGAACAACTTGCTGGAGGCCGTTGTGCACAACTTCAGGGATGCCACCCCTCCGCAAGTTACAATGAGAATCGACAACGAGCTCCAGCCCGAGTTCACCTTCAAGACCAACGAGAACATGCTGCGCCGCATTATCAATGCCCTCACCGACAATGCCCTCAAGAACACAGAGCAGGGCAGCGTCACCCTCAAGGCCAAGGCCGTCGCACAGACACTCATCCTCGCCGTCGAGGACACAGGCTGCGGCGTACCGGCAGACCAGGCAGAGAACATCTTCGAGCGCTTCGTCAAGCTCGACTCCTTCAAGCAAGGCATCGGCCTGGGACTGTCCCTGAGCCGTAAGCTCGCCGAACAGCTTGGCGGCATCGTCACCCTCGACACCAGCTACAGCCCCGGCGCGCGCTTCGTCGTCACGCTGCCCATTGAGTCCAGTGAAGAATGAATGCTGACAGTGGAAATGGAAGACTGACAATCGACAATTCTATAATTTCAAATACTTGATAAAAAACCAATCACAATCATGAACAAGAAATCATTCCTGAGAATCGTGGTGTTCTCGCTCCTCTTCCCCCTCACCACAGTTGTCGCCTCTGCCGCACAGAAGGTCGACGAGTTCACCACCAAGAGCGGCAAGAAAGTCACCATCACCTGCATCAAGCATGCCAGTATCGAAATCAACTACAATGGCGTTGAGATCGAAGTAGACCCCGTAGGCATGTGGCTCAAGCCCGAAACCGACTACACCTCGTTCCCGAAGGCCAATATCATCCTCGTCACCCACGAACATAAAGACCACTTCGACCGTGCCGCCATCGCCCAGCTGCGCACCCCCGCCACAAGCATCTACGTCAACCAGGCCGTCTTCGGATACTACAAGAACGGACTCGTCATGCAGAACGGCGAACAGCGCAAATATGCTGCCGACATCCTCATCGAGGCGGTACCTGCCTACAACACCACGCCTGGCCGTGAGCAGTATCACCCCAAGGGTCGCGACAACGGCTATGTGCTCACCCTCGACGGCCTGCGCATCTACATCGCCGGCGACACGGAGGACATTCCCGAGATGGCCGACCTGAAGGATATCGACATCGCTTTCCTACCCTGCAACCAGCCTTACACCATGACCGTCGAGCAGTGTGTCAATGCCGCGAAGATCATCAAGCCCAAGGTGCTCTTCCCCTATCACTACAACGACACCCCCGTCCACAAGATCACCATGCAGCTCGCAGGCTCGGGCATCGACGTGCGCATCCGCGACTACAAATAACGATCTCCGCTCACACAACGAGAAATCCCCCGACTCATCCGAGCGGGGGATTCATTTGTATGCTACAGCGGGCCGTAGCCCATGCACGAGGTGGTGCTGATGGCCGTCAGGAAGGCCGTGAGCGCGGATACTATCACCTTCACCGCTATCTCGATCATCTTCTGCTTCTTCATTCTACGGAGTTTTTTATTCTACGGATTATAGGATTATAGGAGTTTTTTTCTAAGGATTTTTTATTCTAAGGAGTTTAGGAGTTTAGGAGATTTTTTAACTCCTTTTCTCCTATTCTCCTTAGACAAAAAATACAGATCTCTCCTTAGCCTTCGCCGCCCTCGCCGCCGTTGCCGCCAGTGGTGCCGTCAGTGGTGGGGGCGAGCAGGTAGCTGATTGGCGTCTTCTTCTGCACACGCTTCTCCTTGCCGCCGACGGTGCGCTTCTCGCTCTCCACGAGGAAGCCGAACTCGAACAGGCAGTCGCCCTTGAAGGCGCGGCTGGTCAGCTTCTCGCCCTTCGTGTTCTCAGGGTTGAAATTGATCTTGATGCCGTTGATCATGTTGTCCGCGCCA
>OCTW011616939.1_pt1 | contig 56623 bp, 41 predicted proteins | sample 1539671 | NCBI WGS metagenome assembly OCTW01 (sample SAMN02144230, study PRJEB22623) | gut metagenome | biome: sheep rumen | host: Ovis aries | place: New Zealand | reverse complement strand
AAAAGATCCGGGACCTCCGGCGTCTGGCGGGGGCGATCCGGAACGAAGCGGAGCGGCGGGAACAGCAGCACCGCCAGTGCTTTGAGGAAATCGTCGGCCTCCAGGCGAAAATCGAGCAGATGGGGGACCTCCTGAAAAACGCGGAAGACGTGGACACGGAGGCGAAAACCGACGAGAAAAACGAATATCTGCGGAAGAAGCAGAGCCTGCTGACCCAAAGGCAGGAAACCGCCCACCGCCTTTCGACCAATCAGGCCGCCTGGGACAATATCAGCGCCACAGCGGAGAAGATGACGGCCCTGGAAAAGGAGCTGCAGTCCGTCGGGGCCCTGTCCATGACGGCCAACGGCGCCCTTCGGGGAAAAGAGCGGATCACGCTGGAAACCTACGTCCAGATGGCGTATTTCGACCGCATCCTTCGCCGGGCAAACGTCCATCTGATGCGGATGAGCGGCGGGCAGTACGACCTGAGACGGCGCGCCGCCGCGGGCGATTTGCGCAGCCAGAGCGGGCTGGACCTGGACGTGATTGATCACTATAACGGCAGCGTCCGCAGCGTCAAAACCCTGTCCGGAGGCGAATCCTTTATCGCCTCCCTGTCTCTGGCCCTGGGCCTGTCCGAGGAAATTCAGGCCGGGGCCGGGGGAATCCGTCTGGATACCATGTTCGTGGACGAGGGCTTCGGCTCCCTGGACGAGGACACGCTGGACCAGGCCATGCGCGCCCTCAAGGGCCTGGCCGAGGGGGACCGGCTGATCGGCATCATCTCTCACGTATCGGAGCTGCGCCGCCAGATCGACCGCCAGGTCGTCGTCCGCAAGGACAGAAACGGGGGAAGCTCTATCAAAATCGTCATATAATGACCGCAAGGGGGTCTAACGCCCCCCTACGGAACCCCCCAACGGATTTGCCTCTCGCGTCTTCGACGCTCCCGGGCGGCAAATCCGCAAGGAACGCATTTTTGCTCCGCAGAAGTGAAAAGGTTTTCTCTTCCTAACGATCATTCTGCTGCGCAAAAATGCTCCTCGCGGCGTACATGCCGCCGCTGCGGATTGTAATCAGGGGGAAGAATCCCCCTGATCACCCCCTCTGCCAAGCATCGGATTTGCTATCGAAATGAGGGAACTGAACAGTTACGATAAGCATAAGGAAGGGAACATTCATATGAAAAGAAAACTGTGTGTTCTGATCGCAGCGATGATGGTTCTCTGCTCGGGGTGCGCGGCGGAGAAGACGGTCTATACCAGCGCCTCCGTCACCGACGCGGAAGCCTCCGTTGAGGCTTACGCCCGCTTCCGGGAGGCGGGGGAGCTGTCTGTCCTGATCCCGGGCCTTCAGGAAGGCTTCGTGCCCCAGGGGATCACTTACCTTCCCCGGGACGACGCTTTCCTGTTTGCAGGCTACAGCGGGGGAAAGGATAACAGCGCCCTGCTGGCTGTCAGCCGGAAGACTGGGGAACTGACCCGGCAGGTGAAGCTGTGCAACGTGGACGGGAGCGCGTATACTGGCCATGCCGGCGGCGTCTGCGCCACGGAGACGGACATCTACGTGTCCAACGCCGGGAAGCTGTTCCGCCTCTCCCTGGACAAATACGAAGCTCTTCCCGCGGACGCTTCCTGCGCGTTTGAGGAGGAAATCCCCGTGCCGGTCAACGCCTCCTACTGCAGCTATTCGGACGGGATCCTCTGGGTGGGGGAATTTCAGTACGCGGGCGATTATCCGACCGACGTCTCCCACCGCGTCAGCACCATGGACGGGCTCCAGCGGGCCTGGAACTGCGGGTACCGCATGACGGAAGGGCAGGATTTTTCCGCGCCGGATTACATCCTGTCGATCACCGAGCGGATCCAGGGAATGACCACGCTGAACGGAAAGATCTATTTGAGCCAGTCCTACGGCCGCAGGAATGATTCCGTCCTTTACCGCTACCCGGACGTGCTCTCTTCTCCGCCCGCCCAGTCGGTCGCCCTCGGCGGCCGGGAGGTGCCCCTCTGGATCCTGGACAGCGCCGTCCGGGAGGACGCCCTCATGTGCCCGCCGATGACCGAGTGCCTATGCACGGTGGAGGGATCCGTCTATGTGTTATTTGAGTCCGCCGCCAAGACCTACATGAACCCCGCCAAACCCTCCGTCCACCCGGTGGACCGGGTGTTCAGGCTGACGGGTTTTTAAAAAGGAGAAATAGCTGAGAAGACCGAAGGAAATTCTTTTTGTCCTTGACGAAAGCTGTGCCATTTGGTATAATAATTTCAGAATACGGCAAGGCTGAGGAGATTCAGGCCTGCCAGCAACAATGATAAGGAGGATTCCCGGGATGAAAAGATTCTTTGCGTTTCTGCTGTGCGCGGTGATGGCGCTGAGCGCCTGCTCTGCCTTTGCCGCTACCGAGTACGATGTGACGGAACCGATCACCATCGAATGGTGGCACGCTCACGAGAGCCAGTTTGACGAGCAGATCAAGTATATGGTCGACAAGTTCAACGCTGAAAACGGCATGGGCATCACGGTCGTTCCCGTTTACAAGGGCGCATACGCCGACATCGACACCGCCTTCCGCGCTGCGGACGCCGCCGGCGCTGTTCCCGCCCTGGTCTGCTGCAACACCTCCTACCCCGCCGCCTACGGCGCGGCCGGCTTGTGCGAGGTGCTGGATCCTTACATCGACGCTTTCGAGTACGATGTCGAGGACTTCGGCGAGGGCCTGCTGGCTTCCACCAGCTATGACGACGAGCAGATCTGCCTGCCCTACCTGATTTCCACCCAGTGCATGTATTACAACAAGACCGCCGCCGAGGCCGAAGGCATCGAAATGCCCAAGACTATCGACGAGATGGAAGCCTTCCTGGAGAAGGCCACCCTCTTTAACGAGGACGGCACCACCAAGCGGTACGGCACCGTATTCGGCGGTTGGGACTACTGGTATCACGAGATGCTGTTCAAGAACAACGGCGTGCAGATCGTCACTGAGGACGGCACCACCGACGTCAACAGCGAAAAGAGCATCGAGCTGAACACCAAGATCAAGGAATGGATCGACAAGGGCTACGCCTATTACGCCTACGGCTCCGGCGCTTCCTCCAACATGCGCGACCTGTTTATCGCCGGCGGCGCGTTCAGCGTCTTCCATACCTCTTCCCTGTACACCACCTACGTCAACCGGGTGAACGCCCTGGAAGACGAAGCGGCCCGCTTTGAGGTCGGCATGGCTTGGCTGCCGGGCGGCAGCGACGGCGAGAGCTTCAAGAGCGAAGTCGGCGGCGCGGCGATCTTCATCCCGGCTAAGGCTTCCCAGGCGGAAAAGAACGCGGCCTGGCAGTTCATGATGTTCATGGCCAGCCCCGAAATCAACCTCTACTGGTCGGACAACACCGGTTACCTGCCCACCCGCGGCAGCGTCGTGAACCTGCCGGAGTACCAGGAATACCTGGCCAAGAAGCCGGCGATGGATCCCATCATCAAGATGGCTGCGTGGATCAACCCCCGCAACCAGAACCCCGCCTACAACAACTGCGGCAACCTCTGGCGCGCCGCCCTGGCGGAGATCTACAACAACGGCGCTCCCGTTAAGGATACGCTGGACCAGCTGGCCGTCGAAATCCAAGCCGAACTGGACGCCGCGAAGTAAGAAATTTTATCACTGAAAACCGGGGGAGAGGAAAGGTTTCCTCTCCCCTTTGAAAAGTAAACGATGGACAGCGGGCTGGCCCGCCCGGCCGCGGAGCGGCCTGCTGCTTGAATGAAGAGGAGTCTGCGGTGAGAGACGTTGTGAGAATCCGGGAAGATAGGGCGCGGGAGCGGAGGCTGATCTCCCCCCTGCAGCGCAGGACGGGCCTTCTGCTGATCGTCCTGGGTGCGCTGATCGCGGCGGTCGGCCTGTTCGGCTACCTGGCGGGGGACTGGCAGATCGCCCCGCTGGCGGAGATGGCCGACCAGGTGTTCATCGCGCGGGAAGTGGCGCAGAGCGCCGGCACGGGCATTACGGGCGCTTTTGACATGGACGGGGAGGAAAGCGGCGTTCATCTGTACTACGCCTCCCTTTCCGCGGACGACCTGATCAGCGCGGAAGCCTTTGACGTGGGCGAATCGAAAAAAGCGCTCAAGGGAGGCTCCCTCCAGTTTCCGGCCACCAAGGAAAGACAGACGTCTGTCATCGCCGAAGCGCAGCCGGTGACGCTGGACAACGGGGTGACGATGACCAAAGCGGTCAAGTTCCCCGGCGCGGGCAGCAGCAAATATCGCAGTCTCAAAACCACCGTGGAAGGCCCCTGCACGTTGACGGTGTACGCCATGTCCTCCCTGCCGACGCACGAGCGCAGGCTGGTGCTCTACAACAGCTTAAACGGCCAGGAGGTCTCTTCGGCCATGGCTCCGGCCTTTGACGTAAGGCAGGTCCTGGTCCCCGTAAAGCTGGACATCCCGGCGGCGGGCACCTATTTCCTGTCCGTCAAGGGCGATATTCCGATTGCCCCGGTCAGCGCGATCATGAACTACGCCGTCATGATCCTTCTGCTGGGCCTGGTGCTCATCTTCAACGGCGTGATGATGCGCATCCAGCGCTGGGAGCGAATGAAGGACCTGTTCTTTGTCGAGCCCGCCCTGCTTTTGTTCCTGATGTTCGTCTATTACCCGGTCATCGACCTGGTGCGCATCTCCTTTACCAACATGTCGGTGCTGACCACCGGCAAGCAGGATTTTATCGGTCTTGCCAATTTCCAGTGGATCTTTGACGGAGCGGGCACCCGCTATTTCTGGGAGAGCCTTCGGATTACCGGGGTCTACATGTTCTGGGAGGTGCTGATCACTCTGGTGGGCGGCATGCTGCTGGCGCTGTTGTTCAACCGCATGACCAGAATGTTCAACACCATGCGCGCCATCGTCTTCATGCCCAAGTATATCGCCGTGTCCACCAGCGCCGTCGTCTTCCAGTGGATCCTGCACTCCAGTATCGCCACCGGCATCGGGCAGATGGAAGGCATCATGAACTATACACTGTCCCTCTTCGGCATCCAGGGCCCCCACTGGCTGATCGACGCCAACACGGCCCTGGCCGGCATCCTGACGCTGACGGCCTGGCGCGTGGTGGGCTACGCGATGATGATCTACCTGTCCGCCATGAAGGGTATCAGTCAGGATTATTACGAGGCCGCGGCCATCGACGGGGCGGACGGCATTCAGCGCTTCCGCTTTATCACCGTCCCCCTGCTGGCACCGACGACCCTGTTCCTCTTCGTCACAACGTTCATCGCCAGCATGAAGGTGTTCCAGTCTGTGGACGTCATGACCGGCGGCGGTCCCGGCACCGCCACGAACGTGATGGTCCAGTGGATCTACAACCTGACCTTCAAGGATTTCCACACCGCCCGCGGCGCGGCGGTATCGCTGGTGTTCTTCGTGATCCTGCTGGTATGCACGGCGGCCACCATGCGTTTTTCCAACCGGAACGTCAACTACGACGCGTAAGAAAGGAGGCGGAACCAAATGTTCAGAAAGCTTGACCAGCAAAAGAAAATCGGAACGGTCAGCGTGATCATCGGCTTCGCGCTCCTGTTCCTGACGCTGGTGCTGACCCCACTGAAACCGGCGGGGAGTTTTAAATACTATCTGCTGATCCCGGCGGCGGCGCTGATCCTCTTGCCCATCCCCGTCATGTGGAAGGACGGGCTCCGGCAGATGAAGGAAAAGCCTTCTACCGTGGGGCACTGGCGGCGGATGCGGCAGAGCGGGTTTTTCGACCTGCTGATCCTGCTCACCATGATTGCCCTGGTCCTCTTTCTCTGCTGGGGCTTTGGGCTGATTTCCTACCGCGCGACGCTGAACCGGCACGCGGCCCTGGCGGGTGGGACGGCCGCCACCCTGGAGGAGGCGCGCCAGATTCCCGGGTTTGTCGAGTACAACTTTCACCAGGACCTGAACCTGATCGCGAAAAACTACAGCGCCTTCGGCGTCATCGCCCTGATCATCGTGGCGTTCGTCATGGTCTGCGGGCTTTATATGCGTTTTATATCGCCCATCGTGAAGGCGGACGAGCATCTGCAGATTGCCCACGGGGTTTACAGAGTCTGCGCCCAGTACGCCGCGGCGATCCTGATCGTGCTGATCTCCCTGTTTCCCATCTACTGGATGATCATTTCCTCCCTGAAAACCTCGGACGAGCTGATGCGGGCGGTGCCGACCCTCTGGCCGGACAAGTTCGTGTGGGAAAACTATCCGAACGTGCTCAACAAAGCGCCCTTTGGCCGGTATCTGATCAACACCCTGGTGACCACCATCATCATGATGCTGGGGGAACTGACCATTGGCGTCATGGCGGCCTACGGCTTTTCCAAGGGGGATTTCAAGGGAAAGAACCTTCTGTTCATGTTCGTGCTGGGGGCGCTGATGGTGCCCATTCAGGTGACCTTCGTGCCGATCTACGTGATCATCGCCCGCCTGAACGCCATCGACACCTGGACGGGCGTGGTGCTGCCCAACCTGGTGAGCGCCTACTTTATCTTCATGCTCCGGCAGAACTTTATGGCGGTGGACAACAGCTACATCGAAGCCGGGCGCATCGACGGCCTGGGGCGCTTCGGCACCATCGTCAACGTCCTGTGTCCCATGTGCAAGCCCACGCTGATCACCATCAGCATTATCAGCTTTATCAACGGCTGGAACAGCTATTTCTGGCCCAAGATGGTCACCCAGTCGGAGGCCAGCCGCACCATCGCCGTGGGCGTGCAGCGGCTGAAGGAGACGTACGCGGGCCAGTTCGTCTCCAACTATAACGAAATCATGGCCGGCGCGGTGATGGCGATCATCCCGATCGTCTTTCTGTTCCTGATTTTGCAGAAATACATCATGACCGGCATGAGCAAGGCCGCGATGAAGTGATCCCGGCCGGAAATACTTATATCACATCAGAGAGGGGAAAGATCCACCATGGGAACCATCAGCATTGAAAAAAAGGATAAGCCGCTTATGATCGCCCACCGGGGCCTGAGCGGGCTGGAAAAGGAGAATACGGCTTCCGCCTTCGTGGCGGCCGGCCATCATACCTACTTTGGCATCGAAACGGATGTCCACAGGACGGCGGACGGCCGCTTCATCATCATCCATGACGACAATACCAAGCGGGTTTCCGGTGACGAGGTCAGCGTGGAGGAGACCTGCTTTGACACCCTGCGCTCCATCCGCCTGATCGACACGGACGGCACGAAGGGCCGGGGAGACCTGATTCTGCCCAGCCTGGGGGAATATATCAGGATCTGCAAAAAATATGAAAAAACGGCGGTGCTGGAGCTCAAGAACCACTTCGCCCCGGAGGACATTCAAAAAATCATCGCCATCATTCGGGAGGAGGGTTATCTGGACCAGGTGGTCTTCATCTCCTTCGACCTGCCAAACATGATCTGCATCCGGGAGCTCCTGCCAAACCAGCGTGCCCAGTTCCTGGTTAGCGCCGCGGAGGACTGGCTGGTGGAGACCCTGAAAAAATACCGCCTCGATCTGGACATCAAATACAGCGCCTTGACCAGGGAACTGGTCGAAAAGGTCCACGGCATCGGGCGAGAGGTCAACGTTTGGACCGTGAACACGCTGGAAGACGCGGAAAAAATGATGGACCTTAATGTAGACTACATCACGACCAATATCCTTGAATAAACGGGGAAATGCAGGCAAAATCAGCGGCTGGAAACGGATGAATTTGGGATAAAACATCCCATATCCAACGTGTTTCCGGCCGCTGATTGTTTATTCTTTGTATTGACAAGCGGTGATTTCCTCTGTAAAATGAAAGTGTTATTTTGATCCGTATGAGATATGCGGGGATAAAAGGAGGAAAACAGTATGAAGAAGCTTGTTTCCTTGCTGCTGGCCCTGAGCATGGCGCTGGGCATGACGGCGTTTGCCGCTGCCGAAGCGCCTGTGCTGGAAGCCAGCGCTCAGGGCTTTGCCGGCCCTGTCAAAGTGCTCGTCTCCTTTACGGAGGACGGGAAAGTAGCCACCCTTGAGATCAGTGAAGACGGCTTTGCCGAAACGGCGGGCATCGGCGCCCGCGCGCTGGATCCCGAAGAGATCAAGGGCTTCATCGGCGCTCAGGCTCCCCTAACGCTGGATGCGGTCGACGCACTGACCGGGGCGACCCTGACCAAGACGGCCATCGTCAACGCCGTCAACGACGCCTTTGCTTCCATGACTGGTGCGGAGGAAGAAACCGCCCTGGCCTTCACTCCCGGCACCTATGAAGCGTCGGGCGAGGGCTACAACGGCCTGAGCACCTTCGCGGTCACCTTCTCTGACACCGCGCTGACCGGGGTTGAAGTGGTCAAGTCCACGGAAACCGGTTATGTCGGCGACATCGCCTTTGCCCCGATGATCGCGGACATGATCGCGGCCAACGGCTCCGGCGTGGACGCCGTGGCGGGCGCTACCTTCTCCAGCCGCGCCCTCCGCACCGCTGTGAACGCGGCCGCCGAACAGGCCGGCTGCACCAACATGAAGGCCTTCCAGGCCGCGACCGTCGCCCACGAGCCCGAAGCGGACATCGACGTGACCTATGACGTGGTCATTGTCGGCGCCGGCGGCGCCGGCATCGCCGCGGCGGCCCAGGCCGCCCAGGACGGCAGCACCGTGCTGATCATCGAAAAGAACGCGGAAGTCGGCGGCAACACCCTGGTGTCCGGCGGCCAGTACCAGAGCGTGATGCCCTACCTGGTCTGGGATCCCGCGAATCCGGACGCCACCACCGGCGTGTACGCCTTCAACGGCGAAACCTATAACAAGGTCAAGTCCGTCCAGGGCTGCATCAACGAGCTCAAGATGATCCTGAACTGGAGCGAAGAGCCCTTTGATACCGAATACTATAAGACTCACGAGTTCGTGGCGGGCGACGCGGCCGAGCTGTCCAAGCACGGCGTCCACGCGGAATACCTGCCCACCCTGCAGGCACTGAAGGCCGAGATCCAGGCCTACCTCGACTGGGCGCAGCCCAAGCTGGACGCGGGCATTCCGGAAAACCAGCTGGCCCTGTTCTCCACGCTGAACCTGCACATCTTCCAGACCTACTACGGCGGCCTGCGTCCCAGCGCCGACGGCAGCCAGTGGATGTACGGCAACGTCGACCTGGTCAAGCAGTTCATCGAAGGCGGCCAGGGCCTCAAGGAGTGGCTGGAAGCCCAGGGCTCCCTGTTCGCGGAAGATACCCAGCCCACCCTGATCGGCGCGCTGTGGTATCGTGAAAACGAGTACAAGGGTGCGAACGTGGATACCGACGGCGATGGCGAGACCGAATTCTACGCCGACCGTTGGGGCAGCTACTTCATGGCCCCGATGACCACCATGCTCAAGGCCAACGAAAAGAACCAGATCATGAAGCGCACCACCGCCGAAAGCCTGATCGTCGAAGACGGCAGGGTGACCGGCGTCAACGCCGTCCGCTATGACGGCACCAAGGTGACCGCTCACGCCACCAAGGGCGTCATCCTGGCCACCGGCGGTTACGCCGCCAACATCCCCATGGTGCTGGAAAACAACGTGTACTGGTCCACCGAATACCTGACCAGCTCCACCAAGACCACCAACCGTTCCTCCCTGCAGGGCGACGGCATCAAAATGGCGGAGGAAGTCGGCGCCGCGACCACCGGCCTGGGCTTCACCCAGCTGATGCCCATCTCCTGGGTTGACAACGGCAACCTGGCCTTCGGCGGCGGCAACTACGCCGTCTGGGTTAACCCGGCCACCGGCAAGCGCTTCGTGGACGAAGGCTCCGAGCGCGACGTGCTGTCCCTGGCGGAATTCCGCAACGGCATGGTCGTCAACGGCACCCCCGGCGTTTTCCTGGAAATCTATAACGCCACCGAGCGCATCCCCGGCCCGCCTTCCGCGCAGCTGGCTGCGGAGGACTATGAAGGCCGCTACTACCATGTGAAGGGCACCGTCGAGGCCTTCACCGAGCTGTTTGCCCGCCCCGAAATGAGCGGTGTGACCGTGGACCCCGCCACCGTGCTGGAAACCGTCAAGGCCTATGACGCCGCTGTGATGGGCCAGGGCGAATATCCCGACGTGGGCAAGGCCATCGCCTCCCGCTGCGTCGGCAACGTCGAAAAGAACGAAGACGGCTCCTACAACCCCGCTACCTATGACCTGGAAGGTGCCGACCTGATCGTCCGCCTGATGGCCCCCTCCACCCACCATACCATGGGAGGTCTGGTGGTCGATACCAGCCGTCACGTGCTGAACGCGGACGGCGAAGCGATCCCCGGCCTGTACGCGGCCGGCGAAGTCACCGGCGGCATCCACGGCGGCAACCGTCTGGGCGGCAACGCGATCGTCGAGATCTTCGTTTCCGGCCGCACCGCCGCGCAGGCTGTGAACGCTGACAACAAGTAATCCCTCAAACGAAATCAAACCAAAGCAAAAGGCCCTGCAGCGCTGAAACGCTGCAGGGCCTTTGTCTTCGGGAAAGATGATCCAGTTTTATTTGTTTCCGTCTTTATACTTTTCGTATTTCAAACGGTCGGCGGCCTTTCGCACTTCGTCGCCTGTAATGAGAACGACCTTCGGGTGCTTATTCTGTACCTCCGCCAAGGCTTTTTCATAGCAGTCGATGAAATAGTCGATGCCGTCCTTCATCCAGACCAGAGCGGAGCTTTCGTCGTCCGCTGACGTCATCAGGCGGCTTTCAGTGATGACGCCCGTCTCGGCATGGCTGATTTTATTGCGGACATAGCCGATGTGGTAATAGGCAAACAGGATGTTCTGCAGCGTTTCCACACTGTCACAGGCGGTGTAGCCGGTGATCAGCGCGGGGTCGTCGTTTTGAAGGGACCGCGCCCGGAGGATGGCAAAGGACCGCTGCGGATCATCATCCCGGCCGCCTCCCTTGTTGGCGGAACGGTTGTAGGATTTGATGAAATAGTGGTCGATCTGGTCCATCTTATAGAATTCGTAGGGCTTCAGCTCCAGCCGCTGCTTGGCGAACAGACGGGTGACCTGGTCTACCTGCTTTTCATCGTTGCAGTAATAGAACATCCCGGTTTTCACCAAGTTCTCCGGGGCCCTGGATTCGATCAGCGTCAGCGTCTGCTGGTAGAACTGATGCCGGTAGGCCCATTTGACCAGATCGATGAAGCTGATGTCGCTGTCACCCGATAAGAGGGGACCGTAGTCTTCCCGGATGCTTTCGGCGATCACGCTGAACATCATGCCGTAGTAGCCGGACTCCCGCCAGAATTTTTCATCCTTAAACAGCTTCTTTAAGCGCAGGATGCCGTCCTCCACCTCCGGGATGTTGCACATGGAAAGGCCCACATCCACGTGGCGCATGGCGTACACCATGCCGCCAATGCTCTCGTTGCGCTCTCCGCTCTTTTCCCACAGGTCCGCGATCATGTCCGCCTTGCCGTATTTGAGGAACGCGCGGATAGAGTGGAACAGCTCCGTGACGCCGTAGCCTTTGGTATCGTCCCGGATGATTCCGGCCATGCACCGCTGCAGGGGCCGCACCGTGAAGATTTTCTGGAGGTGAACGTTGTTTTTCGGCATGGAAACGAGAATGTTCAGCATGTTCAGGACGATGAAGGTGTCCGCGGCGTCGTTGCTGCTCAGGGAGACAAAGAGGTTGATGTCCTCCTGATCCGTGACGATGGACTTTTCCATCTGCATCATGCTTTCCACCCACTGCTTGCCGTCTTCGATCTTGTTTTCCGGAATAAAGCGGATGCTGACATTTTCGTTGACGGGCAGCAGCTCCAGCTTCGCCGTAGGCTTGAGCTCCCTGTACAAATAGTTCTTGACCCATTGCATCACGAAGACGGAATAATCCTGGAATTCCGGGTGTTTTTCAAAAATGGCCTTTTCAAAACGCGCGTAGGCCTGGTCGTCCTGGGCCAGAGCGTCGAACAGGCGGTTAAACTTTCTGTCCTTGAGGTCGGCCGTGTCTTCCTGATATTTCTGGATGAAACGGATCAGCTTTTCCCGCGCTTCCACAAGGAGGAGCTCGTCTTGTTCCTTATGGTCCGGGGCGAGCTCGTCTGCGTACATCGCCAGGCGGTACAGCAGGAGGTCGTAGGTGGAAAACGAAGTCCTGTCGGCGGAATACAGGCTTCTTCCATGGCTCAGGGGCACGGAAGTAAGTCCGCTTTCCTGGTGATTGCAGGTGCCGGCTTCGCCGATCACGATCACTTCGTCGATGTGGAACCGGGCCAAAGCGGCTTTGATGCCGGCCTCCGTGTCCAAAAGGGCGTCGCAGTAATCGGAGCCGAATTCCTTCTGAAGGGAAAAATACCGTACCGGCAGATTGCTGTCCGTCGCGTTGAGCGAGGTCAAAAGAATATTCCAGGCCATTCGATGATCCTCCAATATCTGAAAATGAAAATAGGGGATGGGCTGTGCTCCCCAGGAGAGACAGAGAAAAACACCGGGCGGGATGATGATCGACGCCCGGTGTTTTCAGAAAACCTTAGTCCACGGTCCTCGACTTCGCCACTTCAAACACGCCTTCGGTGGACTTCATGATGAAGCCCAGCTGGCCGTCGGCCGTGGCGGGGACCACATAGTAATCGTTCATTTCGTAGCGAGCGTCATAGGCCTGACCGCCCACCAGGGTGTAGCCAAGCTTGCCGGACGCCGCGTCGGGCAGCTGAAGCAGGGGAACGTCCACCGTGCAGTAGATCAGGGAGGAGCCGTCGCGCTCTGTCGCTTCCCAGATGTCCACGGTGCTGCTGTCCACATAGACGTTCTTCTGCGCCCAGTAGTAGAAGCCGTTTTCAGAGGGAACCAGCACGACCGCCACGGCGGACTTGGTGATGCTCTCCATGGTCTCGTTGCCGCGGTTCGGGGCGGTATAGAACGAGGTGGCCTGGTTGACCTGGGCGATGTAGACCTTGTTGCTCGGGACTTCGGGGACGGGGGTGGGCTCTTCCACAGGCTGCTGTGCGTTTTCCTGGGCGGGAGCCGCGGGAGCAGGATCGGTGACCGCGGGGATGGTGATGGTCTGCTGCGTGTTGGCGGCGGTGCTGGCTGCGGCGGGAGCGCTCACGGTGCTGCGCTGAGCGTCGCTCTCCAGGATGTAGCCGTCGGTGCCGTCTTCCAGCTTGATCTGGTAGTAGCCGTTGAGCTGCTGGACGACCTTGTACAGCTGCTCGCTGACCATCAGGGTCTTGACGGGGGCGTTTTCAAAGGGCAGCTCGTATACGTTGGCGTCCTCGTCGCTGTAAACGGAGCCGGTCAGGGCAACGCCCTTCACGGACTCGACGGTGTCGCGCTTGTGGATGTAGCCATCCCCGTGCTGGGCGGTGAAGGCCCGGTAGTAATCGCCCCAGATCTGGGTGATCAGGATGGGGGTGCCGGCCGGAATGGAGCCGGAGCTGCCGGCGCCCTCGGTCCACAGCTTCCAGACGACCTTGTTGCCCGGAGCGGTCAGGATGTAGGGATCGACGTCCTTCTGCGTCGGGGCGACCATGACCTGGCCGGTGTACACATAGCCGTGCGCGCCCTGATAGGTGACTTCGGCGTAGGCGGAGCTGACGGGCTTGAGCTGGACCGGGGTATAGGCCGGGATGGTGCCCACGTTGCCTTTCTGGTCGCCGGGGTTCGCGCGGATGTTCACCACGTGTTCAAAATAGCCGAGAAATTCGCTGCCGTAGTTGGTCGCGGCCAGGGCGCAGAAGGGGGAGAGGGCCAGGGCGGCGATCAGGACAGCCAGCAAAAAACGTTTCATACAAAAATTGCCTCCGTTTCATCAATGAATTACATCGGATAAAAGATATTTTATCAGACTTTTTCAGATACTGCAAGCAAAAATCGGAGAAAGGTCTGCCATATGGGCATTTTTCTGCGTATCAAGTGATGGTCAGGCGATGTTTTCGATCTTGATCAGGTTGGTGTTGCCCGTAAATCCGAGCGGAACGCCCGCAACGATCACCGCCACGTCGCCCGCTTCCACCATGTCGATCTGCTTGGCGCAGTCCACGGCGTGGAGCATCAGGGTGTCGTAGTCCTTCTGATACCGGGCCAGCACGGGGAATACGCCCCAGGAAAGGGAGAGCTGGTGATAGCTCTTGATCTCCGGCGTGGCGCAGACGATCGGCTGCGTGGGTCGGAACTTGGAAATGTTCCTGGCGGTCTGGCCGGACTTGGACACGGTGATGATGGCTTTGGCGTTCAGGTCCCGGGCGGCGGAGCAAGCGGCGTCGCAGATGGCGTTGGTAATGTCGGTCTTGACGTCGTAGGCCTCGATCCTCTCGGGGTGGAGGACCGCCAGATCCTCTTCCGCCTGCTCGGAGATCGCGGCCATGGTATGGACAGCCTCCACCGGGTAATATCCGGCGGCGGTTTCCCCGGAGAGCATGACGGCGCTGGTGCCGTCGAACACGGCATTGGCCACGTCGGTGATCTCGGCGCGGGTGGGGGAGGGGTTCATCATCATGGAATCCAGCATCTGCGTGGCGGTGATGACCATCTTCCCAGCCCGGTAGCACTGCCGGATGATGGACTTCTGGATGCCGGGAAGCCTTGTGTACTCGATCTCCACGCCCATATCGCCGCGGGCGACCATGATGCCGTCCGAAACGGAGAGAATTTCCTGGAAATTGTCGATGCCTTCCCGGTTTTCGATCTTGGAGATGATCTTGACGTCGTGCGCCCCGTTGTAGTTGAGGAACTTGCGGATGTCCTGGACGTCTTTTTTGCAGCGCACGAAAGAGGCGGCCACCAGGTCCACATCCTGCTCGATGCCAAAGAGCAGATCTTCCTTGTCCTTTTCCCCCAGGACCGGCATGTCCAGGTGGACGTTCGGGACGTTGATGCCCTTGTGGTTGGATACCTTGCCGCCGTGAACGACGCGGCAGATAACCTCCGTTTCGGTGGTTTCCTCCACCTGCATCACGATCTTCCCGTCGTCGATCAGCAGGGTGTTGCCCGAAACGACGCTCTGGGGCAGCTTGTCAAAGGTCATCTGGGCGCCGGTGCTGTCGCCCATGCGCTCCTGATTGGTCAGCACGAAGCGCTGTCCGTCTTCCAGCATCGCGGAGCCGCCTTCAAAATCCTTCAGACGGATTTCGGGGCCCTTGGTGTCCAGCATGATGCCCAGAGGCACCCCCAGCTCATGACGGATTTCCTTGAGCAGTTTGATGGTTTCGGCGTGGTACTCATGGGTGCCGTGAGAAAAATTGAGACGCGCGACGTTCATGCCGGCTTCAATCATCCGGATCAGGGTATCCCGGTCCCGGCAGGCCGGGCCGATGGTGCAGACGATCTTGGTCTTTCTCATAAGCGAAACTCCCTTCATAACAGGTAGGAGGTAGGAGATGATTGATAGAGTGGAGAGTGGAGAGTGAAGAGTGGAGATGAGAGTTGGTCGTATGCTTAATGGGAGACCATATCTATCTTCACTCTCCACTCTGCGAGCGAAGCGAGCGTAAACTCTCCACTCTGCGAGCGAAAGCGAGCGCAGCGTTTAGGCTTTTTCAATGTCCTCTTTTGTGAGGGTCATCAGGTCTTCCTTGGTGACGGTGGAGAAGGCGGCCAGGCGGTCGGCCTGTCTGGCCAGGGCCCGTTCAAAGAGGTTGCGTACCCCGCGGGCGTTGCCGAAGCCGTCCACGTCTTTGGAATCGTTCTCGATGCGTTTGCGCAGGGTTTCCTTCGCCTCGTCGTCGGCCAGGGTGTAGCCGCTCTTTTCACAGCGCATGTTGAAAATGCCGAGCATCTCGTCGACGGTGTAGTCCGGGAACTCCATGAAACGGTTGAAGCGGGATTTGAGGCCCGGGTTGGAGTTGACAAAGCGCTTCATGAGCTCAGTATAGCCGGCCACGATGACGATCAGGTCGTCCCGCTCGTCTTCCATGTATTTAAGCAATGTGTCGACCGCTTCCTGACCAAAGTCGTTCTCCCCGCCCCGGTTGGTCAGGGCGTAGGCTTCGTCCACGAAAAGCACGCCGCCCTTGGCCTTGTCGATCACTTCCCTGGTTTTGATGGCGGTCTGGCCGACATAGCCGGCCACCAGGCCGCTGCGGTCCGTCTCCACCAGGTGGCCTTTGGAAAGGATTCCCAGGCTCCGGTACACCCGGCTCATAAAACGGGCGATCATCGTTTTGCCGGTGCCGGGATTCCCGGAAAAAACCATGTGCAGGGAAAGGTCCGGCGTCGGGAGGCCCTCTTCCTTGCGCTTCTGCATGATGGTCACGTAGTTGATCAGGCTGTCCACCTCGGCCTTGATGGTATCAAGGCCGATATATCCGTGAAGCTCCGCCTTGAGATCCTCAATCTTTTCAGGGGGCTGCGGCGTTTCTTCCGCTTTTTCCGGCTGGGTCTGCTGCTCTGCCTTCGGAATCTGGCTGTTCAGCACCGGAGTTTCCGGCAGCGGAACCTCGGGGAGGGCCCCGGTGCCCTTCTGGTTTTTCCGCTCCAGCTCCCTCGTCATCTTTTCCAGGGAATCGGCGCTCTCCTGCACCAGGCGCATCAGCTCGTCCGTGCTCTGTTCCAGGCTGAAAAAGGGATTGCCCGAAGGGGCCTTGCCGCTTCCTTCCGTCTGAGGCGGTACGCCGAGGCTCAGCTTCGGGGCCGGACCCCAGAGATCTTCTCCCGTCTGCTGGAGCTTCGTTTTCGCCCGGTTGTTGATGATCATATTCTGTAAAGCAATGATTTCTTCCCTTCTGTCCATACAGGTTCCTCCCGGTTGATTCAAGTAAATTTATTATATCCGATTTTTTCCTTTGTGGCAAATATTATTTCATCTTATGGCCATGGGACTGGAGGATAAAAAATTGACAGAAAAAATGTAGAGGGAATACAAAAAAGGTAGACGAATGTGGTTTAGGATGTTATAATATAAAGGGATTAATGTATAAAAAAACAGGACATCCCCAAGATACGATTCAGCCGGACCCTCGACAGGCCGGCCCCAGGAGTATGTGCATGGAAAAAGCGGAAACTCGGATCGACCTGCTGAAGCTGATCCGATTTTTGATAAAGAGAGCGTGGATCATGATCATCTGCGCCATGATTGGGTTCGGTGCGTTTTATATGTATACGGTCAGCATGAAAACGGATACATATACGGCGTACGGCACGATGTATGTCTATAACGGCAACCCCAATCTGATCAATTACCAGTACACCAGTTCCAACGACCTGAATTCAGCCGTTCAACTGCTGGATACGTACATGGTCGTGGTCAAGAGCGCCAAGGTCATGGATGTGGTGGCGGACCGGCTGGCCCCCCAGTATCCCGGCATCACGCCGGAGTTTATCTCCAGCACCCTGTCCATGGGCTCCGTTTCCGGAACGGGCGTCCTGCGAGTCAACTGCACGACGACGAACGCACAGATGTCTTCGGACATCTGCAATGCCGTCCTGGATACGGCTCCGCAGGAGATCATCCGGGTGGTGAATGCTGGTAATATCGAGATCATCGACTATGCTTTCCCGCCGCTGATGCCCGACAGCCGGCGTCCGGTCCGGAAAGGGATCTTCGGCGCACTGGCGGGGATCGCCCTGTCCGGCGCGCTGCTTCTGTTCCTGTTTCTGATGAACCACCGAATCTCCAGCGTCAAGGACCTGACGGACAATTTCACTCAGCCGGTGCTGGCGTCCATCCGCCGCAGCAGAACGGACAGCAAGGATCCGGGGACCTTTCTGATTTCCGACAGCGCTCGCATGGAAGTGCTGGACAGGTACGCCAAGCTCCGGATGAACCTGCTGTATTCCCTGGCCGCCAGGGACAAGCGGGCGGTGGTGGTTACCAGCGCCATTGCCGGCGAAGGCAAGTCCACCGTGGCGGCCAATCTGGCCATCTCCTGCGCGATGGGCGGGAAGCGTGTGCTGCTGGTGGACGGCGATATGCGCCGCGCGTGCCAGCAGGAAATCTTTAAGTATGCAAAGGACCAGCCCGGCCTGTCCGAAGCCCTGATTGGGGATTGCGAATGGCGCAAAGCCCTGGTTCAGACCGAGTGGGAAAGGCTGATGGTCCTCCCTGCCGGTAAGTTCCCGCCCAACCCGGCGGAGCTTCTGAGCATCCATCAGATGAGCGTGCTGCTGGAGACCATGCAGCAAGAGTTTGATCTGGTGCTGCTGGATATGCCGCCGATCAACATCGTTCCCGATCCGCTGTCCGTTTCTGCGCAGGTCGCCGGCTGCCTGCTGGTGACCCGGCAGGAATTTTCGGATGTACAGGACATCCAAAAAGCGCTGTCTGCCGCGAAGATGACCGGCATGGATGTGCTGGGCTTCGTGTTCTACGGCGAAAGGCTGAACGAGGACAGCCTGTACAGCCGGAAGAATTACAGTGAGTATTATCACAAATACGATTACCGGAGTAGTGCCAAAGATGGTCAAAAAGCTGAGCTGGCAAAGAAAGGGTAACGGGTGTAATTGATGAAGTTAAAGATTCTGACGAAGCTGCCCTTGCTTCTGATTCTTCTTTTCCTTCTTTCCGCTTCCGCCGGCGCGGCAGAGGAGCAGTCGATTCCTCTTCCGGTCATGACGGAAACGGACTGCGAGTGGGACGAAGCGGGCAACCTGGTTCGTGAGACAGCTCATACCCTGGACGGGAAACCGGCGCTGAACAGCCGCGGCTTCTACCGGGCGGAGTACATGTGGGATGTCCACAGCAATCTGCTTTCGGAAGTCTACTACGGCCTGGACGGGAATTATATCGACACGGATACGGGATATGCCTGGGCGAGATATTCCTATTATCAGGATCTGTCGGGCCGTTATCAGATATTGACAGAGGACCGGTATGCGGCGGACGGCAGCAGGGCTTCTATTCCCGGGAGCTACAGCTACCGCCGGGATACCCTGGAGGGCGAGTGGATCCTTTCCACAGAATATTTTGATGCCTCCGGCCGTCTGACCCGGCCTACCGGCGGCTTTGCGCAGATTCTTTATGATTATGAAGAGAAGGATGATACTGTAACGGTCACCAAGCGGTATCTGGACGCTGAAGGTAAGCTGCTGACCGGGCCGGAAGGCGGCGCGATCATTGTATCGGTTTATACAAACAGAGGATATCTGACGCATGACGCTCCGCTGGAACATCTGGCGCTGGATATGATGATTGCCAGAGAAGCAAACACGAACACATCCTATGAACTTTTGCTGCTGGACAGAAAGATTTATTCTGCCGATCAGCGTGCGGTTCTCGGTTCCTCCCGCTGGCATCATCAGGTGAACCAATACGATGCAGCCGCCAATCTGATCCGGACGGATTTCTATGGAACGGATGATGAACTGATTCTGGCATCCGAAGGCTATGCTTCGTTCACCCATGTCTTCGATGATCTGAACCGATTGATTGAGACTGCCTTCTGGGGGACGGACGGCAATCTGATCAAGGTGCTGACCGGCTACGCGAAGGTGACGTTTGACTATTATGGGGATACCAAAAGGAAGCACCATGAGATTTACTATGGGGCGGACGATCGCCGTACCATGACCACCTATGGTTATTCCATGGCGGAATATGAGTACGATGGCCCTGACTATGATTCACGGGTCACCTTCTATGATACGGTGGATCAGTATACCATGTGCCTGAACGGCTATGCGCGTCTTGAATTGCTGGGCTATCAGGAGCGAACCAACGACCAGGACGGAAATGAAAAGTGGATTCTTTATCCGGAGGAGAAGCGGCAGGAAAAATACTTCGGGACGGATCTTCAGCTGATTGAGGTGAAAGCGGGCTACGCCGGGCTGATTAATAACTTCAATGAGTACGGACAAGTGACCAGCACGGTATATATGGACGATGAATGGAAGCCGACCAGGGATGACGAACGTCAGCTTTCCCGGATCATTTATCGCTACAACGGAACGGATCCGAAGGAGCCGCCGGCCTACGAAGCGTATTATGATGAGTACGGCCAACCGTGCGAAAGTACGGACGGCTGCTTTGCCCGGGCGATGACCTACGGAGGCCCCCATCAGAATCTTCTTTTGAGTGAAGAGTTCTATGATGCGGACGGTAGTCCTGATACCTCTGTCGAAACCGGCGCACATCGGGCTGTATATACATACAACGGCAGTCAGCAGACCACAGCACGTTATTATGATGTGGATGGAAATCCCTATTTAAGCCACAGGGGCTTTGCGACCCTGCTTCGCGAGTACAATAAGGCGGGGAGACTCCTTTGGGAGGTTACCCTGAATGAAAAAGGCCATCTGACCGCCGCCGGCGGACGATATGCGGCCCAGGTCCATCGCTACGATTACGCCGATCACCAGACGGCGGAAAAATACTTTGGCTCAGACGGCTCCGCCCTGACACAGATTGACGGCTACGCCACTGTCTTTTATGAATATGACCTGGACGGGAACATCACTGCGACGTCCTGGCTCAACGCGGCTGACCAGCCGGTGAACGTCAACGGAGCGGCTCGTGTCGAACGGATGTATGACGAAAATCACCATGTGATCTACGAGGCGTTTTTCGGCGCAGACGGAAAGCCTGTGCTGATCGGCGGCGGGTACGCGGCGCGAAGGATGACCTACGATGATCTGACCGGCCTGAACAGCGGCATCACCAATCTGGATGAAAAAGGAAACCCAGTTGTCATTGATCTGGGCTACGCCTCCTTTGAGCAGCGGTACGACCGGACGGGCAACCTCCTGTTCAGAGCCTACTATAATGAAAAAAATCAACCGGCCTTTGTGCCTTCCGTGGGCTATGCCTGTTTTGAACGGCAGTTTGATACTGCGGGGAATTTATTAGAAGAAGCCTGGTACGACGCCGACGGCAGTCTGATTGTAAACTCTGACCGCTATGCCGTGCTGAGCCAGGAATTTGACGTCAACGGCATGAAAACAGCCATCACCTATCTGGGGGTAGACCGCCAGCCGGCGGATACCACCTTCGGCTATGCCCGCCAGGAAATGACGTACGACTATAGGGGCCACCGGACCAGCGTCTCTTATTTTGGCGCTAAACTGGAACCGGTTTCTGTACAGGAAGGATATCACCGGGCTGTCTATCTTTGGGATACGGAGGACCATCAGCTTTCTGAATCCTACTATGATGAGGAAGGAAAGCTGACCAGCAACATCAACGGTTACGCCTCCTTTATCCGCGAATATGACGTGCGCGGCAATCTGGTCCACGAGGTTTATTACGGCGAAGACGGCAACGTTACCCGTGTGACCGCCGGAGCGCCCGAAATGCGGCGTGAATATGACCAGGAAGACCGTCTGATCAGCGAGCGCTATTTTGACCAGGACGGCAATCCCTACATGCTGCGCAACGACTATGCTTCCCGTTATTATACCTATGACCATCTGGGCAACGTGCTGACCGAGTCCTATTATGACACGGAAAACAGGCCGGTGGTCTCCACGGCCGGCTTTGCCCAGCGGATCCGGGTATACAACGAAACAGGTCACCTTTTGTCCGAGGAATTCCTGGATGAAAGCGGCAGCCTGATGGTGACCAGCAGCGGCTATGCCAGGATGCTGCAGGATTTCAATGCCCAGGGTTTCCTGGTCCGCACTTCCTATTACGGAAAGGATGGTTTCTATCTGCTGCAGCCAGACGGGTACAGCATCGTGACCTACAAGCGGGACGCCAACGGCAACCCTTTGGAGGAAGCATGGTATACCGAGGAGAATGTGCCCGCTGTCCTGGCGGACGGTTATGACCGGGCCGCTCATGTCTACGATGCCGCCGGCAATTGTATTTCCACCGTCTATTACCGCGACGGTCAGATTGTAACGACCCAGGGCGGATATGCCGCCGTGGAATACAGCTATGACAGCCGGAACCGCAAGGTTAGGGAAAATTATCTGGACGGCCGTATGCGGCGCGTGATGACGGCGAAGGGTTTTTCCGCCATCGCCTATGTGTATGACAACGCCGGCAATACCCTGCAGGTCCGGTATCTGGACGCAAACGGCCAGTTGGTTCAGCTGCCCGAGGGCTTCAGCGTGTGGCAGAGGGAGTACGATCAGTACGGCCATGTGATTCGGAGCGAATACCTGGACAAGGAGGAACGGATCGCCTCCCTGACGGACCGCATTGCCTCCCACCGTATGTCTTACAACGCGCAGGGCAGCGTGACGCGAATCGAATACCTGACAGCGGCGCTCCAGCCGGTTGAGACGGCGATGGGCTACGCGGCCATCGAATACGATTATGACGACACCAACCGCATGATCAGCGAAACCTATCTGAATAACAAAGACCTGCCCGTGATCATTTCCGCCGGCTACGCAGGTGTACGATACGAATACAGCGATCAGGGCAAAGTCTGGCGCAAGACGTTTGTGGACACCTCCGGCCGGCCGACGTTGAGCAAGGACGGCTATTCCGCCCTGGAGTATGGATACGACGACAACCAGTACGTCATCCGCCTGAACTACCTGGACGAAAACTATCAGCGCACCTACATGAGTGAAGGCTATACCGCCATGCTCCGCACGGTGGATAAAAACGGCCTGGTACTGACCGAAACGTTCCTGGATCTGGACGATTCTCCGATTGCCTGCACCCTTGGCTACGCCACCCAGCGCAATACCTGGGATTACCGGGAGCGCATCGTTCTGAGAGAATACCTGGATGAGGGCGGCCAGCCCGTGATGCTGACCACCGGCTACAGCGCCGTCGGCTATGCCTATGACAACCGGAACAACCTGATCCGCCGTTCCTACTACAACAGGCAGGGAGATCTGACCTGGTGCCGGGAAGGCTACTGTGAGATCCTGTTTACGTATGACGCTAGGAACTACTGCATCGAAGAGCGCCTGCTGAATTCCCAGGGCAAGCCGGCCGTCCATACCAGCGGCCAGTATGCCCGTCTGGAGCGGAAGATCGACGCGGACGGCCGGGTGCTCTCCATCAAGTATTATGATCAGTCGGGGTACGTTACTTCTTATGCGGGGCTCTATGCTGAGGTCCGCTATACGTATGACCTGGCCGGCCGGGAAACCTCCATCAGCTATTTTGACAAGGCCGGGAAGCCCTGCGCCAACCAGCAGGGCTACGCCAAAAAGACGGCGGCCCTGGACAGCCTGGGCAACGTGACGGAAGAAGCCTATTACGACATTCGCGGCAACCTGACGGATACGACGCTGGGCTACGCTTATGCGAAGTACACCTATGATCAGCTGGGCAATAAGCTGTCGGAAAGCTTTTACGACACCCTGGCGATCGGCGTGATCCCCGTGGGCGCTGATTACGCGTCTGTTCGTCGGAACTTTGACGACGAAGGCCGCCTGATCAGCGAGGAATTCCTGAATGAATTCGAGTGGCCCATCAACAACATGTCGGGCTACGCTTCTCACTATATCACCTATTCGGAAAGCGGAAGGATCGGTCAGGAGTACTTCGTGGACGAGCTGGGCGGTCCGGCTGTGACGGTCGACGGCTACAGCCGCCGCGAGCTGGTTTCCGAGGACGATGCAGCCAGGACCTATGTCATGCGCGTCACAAACGAAAACCGCAAGGACGCGGGCGGCATGCCTTACGCCCTGTTCACCTATGACCATTACGACCGCGTCATTGAGGAAAAGTACTTTGACAGCCAGGGCCGTGCGGTCATCGGGCCCAAAGGCTATTGCTCCGTTCAGCGGGAATATAACAGCCGCGGCATGGAATCCCAGGTCCGTTATTTCGGCGTGGACGGAAAAGGCATGGCAGTGGACGGGGAATACGGCTTTAGAAAAGAATACAGCGCTTTCGGAAAACTGTCCCGCAAAACCTGGCTGGACGGAAACGGCTCTCCGGCCCGGAACGAGGAAGGCTATGTCAGCATCCGCTACGACTACGACCTGATTGACGCCAATCAGGTGGAAAAATACTTCAGCTATTATCTGGACGAGCGGGATGAGCCGGTAGCAGCAAAGAACGGTGCCTGGGGCATCACGGAGCTCTATTACCCAGTCACCAGAATTCACACGATCACCTATATCAATGAGGCGGGCGAGCCGGTGATGACCACAGACGGCTACGCGATCCTGGAATACGAACTGAACGATCAGGGCAACCGTGTCTGGGAAGGTTATTATGACGCCGCCTATGTGCAGACCAACTGCGCCGATGGCTATTCGAGCGTGGAGCGCGGCTATGACTTGGAGGGAAGGCTGATTTCCGAAAGGTATGTGGACCGCTATAACAAACTGACCGATAACAAGAACGGCTTTGCCGGATGGACCGGCCGTTACGACGAAAACGGTGAATTGATTATCACCAGCTGCTATGACAAGAACAGGAACCCCGTTTCCATTGAGCTGCTGGAGATTGAGGAGGTTGAGAATGAAGAACCGGGTAAAGCTGCTTAAAAGAACCTGTCTGCTTCTTGTGCTGGTGCTGATGGTGGGGCTTTTCCCGCTGCCTACCTTGGCTGAAAGCGAGAGCGGGGAGCAGAAAAATGGCGACTGGGTCAATTTCCTCCTCATGTGCAACGAGGGGATGAACAACAGCGGGGGAAACGCCGGCAACACCATGATGATCGTCGCCATGGATCCCGTGCGCGGCCACATCCGCCTGATGATGCTGACATGGGATACCTTTGTACATTATCAAGGCTATGACGTCCTCCAGCGGATGGATATGCCGTACCGCAAAGGCGGTCCGGAGGAAACGCTGAAGGTGTTCAAGGACAATTTTCATATCGACGTCGATCTGTTCATGTCCCTGAATTACCTGAACCTGGCGACGATGATCGACCGCTTCGGCGGAATCAAGCTGGACATCACCCGGGCGGAGAGAAATGCCCTGAACGGCATGGTGGCTTCCAAGAAGGAAAACATCCAGGCACAGGCCAAGGCCGGGATCCTGAGCCAGCTGCTGATCGAGCTTCTGTCCCAGGAGTACTTCCTGAACGAGTACGGCCCGGAAACCCGGGTCAACGGTCTTCAGGCCGTGGGCTACGGATGGCTTCAGTATGATTCTGTGTATAACTGCTGTCTGCGCGAGCTGGAGGTCGTCGCGGCGTTTTTCGACCGGGTCGCGCTGGATATTGCCGACAACGTTATGTTCTACACGGAGGAAACGGGGTATCCAAACCGTCTGGGCAACCGCCGAGCGATTAACCTGGACGCTGTGACGGACGACGACAAAGTCTTTCTCCGCCAGCTGATCGCCCCCATTTTCCAAATGTGCTATCACAATCTGAGCGAGGAGGAAATCATCGGGATTTCGCTGACCCTGGCGCGGGTGGCGTACGCCGCCGCCCGGGAAGGGGTGGACATTTTCAGTTCCCTGGAAACCGCCGTGTTCCCGCTGGAATTCCACAATCCCTATGATATCGTTGCCGGCACCAAAGGCCATCTGGTGGATTACGAGGCCAATACGGCGGCCATGAAGGCTTTCCTGTACGCAGAAGAAGAACCAATGCCCTGACAATCGGGATGGAATCGGCACTGACCGGATTGGCAGGCCGCCCAAGTTCTGAACCATAGCTGTATCGAGTTTCCCCGAAATCCGCCGGCTCAGGCCGGGAAGTGATTCGGGAGAAACCCTGTGGAATTTTTATCCATCCCGGTCCTGCCAGGCCGGGATGGATCGACGTATCAAGAAATGGGTGAATCGGATGCACGCCTACTGCCTGTTCTGCGAAACACAGCGCTGCGGACTGATTTCTTTTATTATTGAGAAATTCTATCATATTAAATGTATTCATCCGCAGGTAGAGCAGCTGAAATGGGTGAAGGGCGTACCGCAGGAAGTCCGGCATGACTGGCTGCCCGGTTATCTGTTTCTCTATACGGAGGAGCCCATCGTGCCCCGGTTTCAGATCGACGGCATCATCCGCGTTCTTGGCCGCGGAGAACTGAACGGGGAAGACCTGGCCTTCGCCAGAATGATGGAAGAAAAAAACGGTGTCCTGGGCAAGGTTCGTCTGGCGCAGGTGGGAGACCGCTGCCAGGTGGACGATCCCGCCTGGGCGAACATGCACGGTACGGTCGTCAAGATGGACCGCGGCCGTAAACGCTGCTGTGTGGCCTTTGAGTTTGACAACGTGCAGAGAAACGTCTGGGTGGGCTACGAGCTGGTCCGGAAGGATGAAGCGGAGAAAGCCTCTGAAAGCCCAAAGGAATGAGCGGCGGAGGCACCGTTCCGCTCTGATTTTAGGAGGAACAAGCACATACGATGAGAAGACTTGAAAAACGGCTTTTGCTTGCCAGTCCCACGATGCACGATGAGGAACTGGCTTTTATTCATGAGGCCTTTGAACGCAACTGGGTTGCCCCGCTTGGTTTTAACTGCGACGGCTTTGAAGATGAAATGAATACGTACCTGGGGGGCGGATGCAGCAATTTCGCCACCGTCAGCGGTACCTCTGCCATTCATCTGGCGGTGAAACTGGCGGGGGTCAAGCCCGGCGATCATGTGCTTTGCTCCGATCTGACCTTTGCAGCCACGGTCAACCCGGTCTCCTATGAGGGAGGTGTGCAGGTGTTCGTGGACAGCGAACCGGATACCTGGAACATGGATCCGGACGTCCTGGAAAAGGCCTTCCAGAAATATCCGGATTCGAAGGTGGTCGTTGTCGCCCATTTATACGGAACGCCCGCCAAAATGGATGAGATCCAGGCTGTCTGTGAGCAGCATCACGCGATCCTGATCGAAGACGCGGCGGAAGCCCTTTCCTCTGAGTACAAGGGAAAAAAATGCGGTACTCTCGGGGAATACAATATCCTGTCCTTCAACGGAAATAAGATCATCACCACTTCCGGCGGCGGTATGCTGGTGACCAAAGATAAGACTAAGCGGGATAAAGCGCTGTTCTGGTCCACGCAGACCAGGGAAAAGGCTCCCTGGTATCAGCATGAGGAACTGGGCTATAACTACCGGATGTCCAACGTCGTTGCCGGGATCGGCCGGGGGCAGCTGCTTCATTTGGACGAGCACCGGGCCCGCAAGGAAGAAATATACCGCCGCTACGAGCAGGGGTTCCAGAATCTTCCGGTGAAAATGAATCCCTATCTCCCGCAAAGCAAACCTAATTTCTGGCTTTCCTGTCTGACCGTGAACCCGGAAGCCATGTGTGAGCAGATCAGAACCGGCACAGAGACCTCCTGGAAGCACGAGCCCGGCAAATCCTGTCCGGATGAGATTGCCGCGAAGCTAAACGAATACAACATCGAAACCCGCCCCATCTGGAAACCGATGCACATGCAGCCGCTCTACAAAGACCGGGATTTCATTTCCGCCGGGGTCGGCGAAGACATTTTCCAGAGAGGAATCTGCCTGCCCAGCGATATCAAGATGACGGAAGAGGAACAGAATATAGTAATAGAAGCGATTGTTGAGTGCTTCAATGATTGAAATAGTGAAAAAGCTTGCAGTATTACAGAGGATATGCCATTTGGATTGGAGGCCGTATTGTGGATTGGTATAGATTGAGGCACACAATCGGAATGTGTTTACAGGGAGGGGCGTTTGAAAGAGCAAACTACCTGAGAAAGCATCACATATTTTTCCATGTCGGAGATAATTGCTTAATTATGGGACGGAAAATCCCGTTATATCCCAGATTGATCTCCTTAGGAGACAATGTTTGTGTAGCGTCAAATGTTCTGTTTGTTACGCATGATGCAATACACGTTATCTTAAACAGGCTTGAAGATGCTGATCAATACAATGAACATATCGGTTGTATTGACGTGAAAGATAATGTTTTTATTGGAGCAAATACAACGATCCTGCCAAATGTAGTAATTGGTCCGAACGTTATTATCGGCGCTTGCTCTCTGGTAAATAAAAGTGTAGCAGATGGAGTATATGGGGGCGTTCCTGCGCGTTATATATGTTCAATAGAAGAATATAAAGAAAAAAGAAAAAAAACTTGTACAGTTAAACCTTCTTTTGACAAAAATGGTTTGACCGAAGAAACAATGAAAGAATACTGGAACATACTTCGCCAGGAAAAAGTTAGATTGTAGGTAAGTATCCTTATGAAGATTGTTGAGTATACGATTGAAAACGTAGATAAATGGAATGACGTAGTTCGCTCCTTCCCTGATTATGAGGTTTTCTATCTGGCGGAATACTCGAAAGCCTTTATGAAAGAAAATCCGAAGAATGGCATTCCTGTTCTGCTGTATTATGAAAATGGAGAAGAACGCGCTATTAATGTTGTATTTCGACGTGATATCGGGCTGGATGAAAAGTTCCACGGCAAGGTAGAATCGGGCCAGTATTATGATTTGATCAGTCCCTATGGCTATGGGGGATTCTGGGGGAATATTACTGATTGGGATGAACTGAACCGGGCGTATACAGCGTATTGTCAGGAACATCTTTATATCTGCGAGTTTGTTCGTTTTGAATTATTCTCGGACTATAGCCATCATTATGATGGAAAAGTTGAAACTCGTACGCACAACGTGGTACGCTCCCTTGATCTATCCATAGAAGAAATGTGGATGGAGTTTAAGTCGAAGGTCAGGCGAAATGTAAAGAAAGCTGAAACATATCAATTAGAGATGATCATGGAACCGAACGATGCGCATCTGGATGATTTTTTGCGTATCTATTATTCCACGATGGATCGTACCAGCGCTGTGAAGGAGTACTATTTTTCAAAAAACTTTTTTGAAACGCTGTGTGAGATGCCGGACAATGTCATGTTTTTTTATGCATTGTTTGAAGGAAAGATTGTGTCGGCTGAAGTGGTTTTGTATGGGGCTAAGAACGGTTATTTCTATTTGGGAGGGACCGACGCGGATTACTATTATGTTCGTCCAAATGATTTTTTGAAATATGAGGTTATCAAATGGGCGAAGGAAAAGGGCCTGAAGAACTATGTTTTGGGCGGAGGTTATGGTTCCGATGACGGTATTTTCCAGTATAAATATGCTTTGGCGCCTCATGGTGTAACGGATTTTTATATCGGGCATAAAATATTTGCCGAAGATATTTACCGTGATTTGGTCCATCTTCGAACTGATCCTCTTAACGAGAACTATTTTCCGCTTTATAGAAGCTGAGTCATTGTTTTACGGATCTGTCTTTTGGGAGAAACCTATATGAAGCATAAACCAAATGGACCATATGAAAAATATCTGAAACGTCCAATTGATTTGTTTTGCGGTTTGGCCGCCATTGCTGTTTTCTGGTGGCTTTACGTTATCGTTGCTGTCCTTGTCAGATTGAAGCTGGGCAGTCCGGTTTTCTTTGTTCAGAAAAGGCCGGGAAAAGACGAAAAGCTCTTTTCATTATACAAATTCAGGACGATGCGGAATGCGGTTGATGCAAACGGTGTTTTACTTCCGGATGAAGACAGATTGACCAGATTCGGAAAGCTATTGAGGGCTACTTCATTGGATGAACTGCCGGAGGCGTTTAATATCATCAAAGGGGATATGAGCGTGATCGGTCCAAGACCGCTGTTAGTGGAATACCTTCCCTATTATACCGATGAGGAACGGCATCGTCACGATGTTAGGCCGGGCTTAACAGGATACGCACAGGTGCATGGACGAAATTATGTCAAATGGGAAGACAAATTTGCGATGGATTTGCATTACGTGAATCATATTTCGTTTCTTGGCGATCTGAAAATATTGTTTGAGACCATTATTACGACGGTGAAAAGAGAAAACATCGAGACTGCAAGCAGTATCATCCATGACGGCGTTCTGTATCAGCCGCTGAATGTCGAAAGAGAAAAGAATAGGAAGAGTGAAGAATGTGGCCAATAAAGAAAATGTACTTGTTTTTTCCAGCTCCACCTATCCTGCTATCCAGATCATTGAATGCTTAAAGAACAATCCACTGTTTCATGTGATTGCGGCTGCCAGTTATCCCAACCACGCTGAATTCATCTGTGATGATACGATCGTTGATTTGCCGTATATTATCCATCCTGATTTTTTTACGTCACTGAAGTCTTTGATCCGGGAACGCAATATCAGATATATCATTCCTACCGATGATACGATCGCTTATGTTTTAAAAGAGCATGAAGAAGAACTGCAGACAACCGTGGTCTGTTCACCGTATGAAACAACGAAGCTGTGCAGATATAAGAAACAGCTGTATTCGGTATTAAATGGTGAAAGCTTTGTTCCCGAAGTTTATGATGCGGATCATCTGATGGATCCAATAGCATATCCCGTTTTCGTCAAGCCGGACAAGAGTGAAGGCTCAAGAGGAGCGCACATTGTAAACTCTGAGGAAGAGCTGGACAAAATCGATCATCTGGATGATATGGTCGTTTGCGAATATTTACCCGGCGATGAGTATACGGTGGATTGCTTTACGAATAAGGACCGTCAGCTCGTTTTCTGCAATCCGCGGATCAGGACCAGACTGATGAACGGAATCACCGCAAGAGGACATGATATCCCATGCGATGAGGAGTTTTTATCTGTTATCAACCGGCTGAATCAAATCATCGTATTTCGCGGTTACTGGTATGTTCAGTTAAAAAGAGACAAAAATGGAATGCTGAAGCTTCTTGAAATCTGTACGCGTTTTGCAGGTTCATTTGCGATCAGCAAAGGGAAAGGCATCAATTTACCGTTATTGGCATTGTGTGATTTTTCTGGGAGGCAGGCAGACGTGATCGTGAATAACTATCATGTCGAATGCGATAAAACATATATTGACCGATATCGGCTCGGCTTTGAATATGACTGTGTATACGTCGATTATGATGATACTGTAACTTCAAAAAATGGGCAGGCTGTCAATCCATATGTGATCGCTTTTCTTTATCAGTGCCGGAATCAGCGGAAGAAAATCATCCTCGTTACGAGACATCAGGATACATTCCATGAAGAACTGCATACCAGTTTTCAACGGCTGGGCATCTCAGAGGCATTGTTTGATGAGATTGTGGAATTGACATGGGCACAGGAAAAGGCAGAATATATCAAAAATACAAATACTGCTATTTTCCTTGATAACAGCTTTGCCGAACGCAAGAAAGTACATGATCAATGCAGTATTCCGGTGTTTGATATTTCAAATATTGACTGCTTATTCGACTGGAGACAATAAAACCATCCCGAAAAACTTCTTTTTTCCAGTTTGACCCATCATTTCTGATAGTGAGGAAGTACGAGATGATCAGTGTGATAGTTCCGGTTTATAATGTGAAAGATTATCTGAGACGATGTGTTGAAAGTCTTCTTCATCAGGATACGGATCAAGAATATGAGATCATTCTTGTAGATGACGGATCAACCGACGGCTCGGACGTTATATGCGACGAATATCAATCCACTGATGATCGTGTGAGAGTAATTCATAAAACAAATGGCGGGTTATCAAGCGCGAGAAATGAGGGAATACGCAGTTCAAAAGGTGAGTGGATCTGTTTTGTTGACTCAGATGATTACGTCTCATCGAGATATTTAGCGGTTTTAGACAATCTGAGGAAAAAGTTCGATGCTGATATGTCTGTGATCAGCCTCAAAAAAACGCTGGAAAACGAAGAAATCAAGGAACATATAAACCGTTTTGAGGATTTTGTTCTTGATAAAAAAGCGGCATTTTATGAAATATATGCGAACATACGTTTTTCATGGTATGCCTATGGAAAACTATATCCAAAAAAGATTTTTTCCAAGCATCAGTTCCCGGATGGATATTATGAGGATTCTGCATCCCAGTATTGGTTCATAGAAGAATGTGATAAAATCGCATTTGGCGATTATATGGCCGAATATCACTATCTGGACCGACAGGGAAGCATTACAACGACCAGGTTGTCTGAAAAGCATTTCCGGATATTTGATGTATGTGATGAAATCGGACAATATATTGATGAGCACTATCCGGAATGGGATTATGTAAAGGTGTTGCTATATCAAAATGCTGTACTTCAGTTGATCAACCGTGTCCGGATGACTAAGGAACAGTTTAAAGAAATATTTTATAAATATCGTCCATTATTCAGAAAGAATGTCTGGAAGATATTAAAAAAACGTGATGTTCAACCTGCACTGAAGTATTATGCAGTTATTCTTTGTCTTACTCCGCGTTTCTATAAAATACAGAGACTTTTTATGCTTTCCATTTTCGGTGACAGACGTTGATACACTTTGAATGATCACAGTTTTATTTGCAATGAAGTGGAAAAAGAGATAATGAAAGAAATCATTGTATTTGGATTATCAGATACTATAGGCGGCGTGGAGAACTATCTGCTCATTTTGCAAAATCAGCTTGAGCGGCAGGTCAAATTTCTGTTCTTCGCAGAGAGCGGAAAAAACATGTATGCCGAACAAATCGTTTCTCATCACGGGGAAATGATTTATATCCCCAGGGAAGAAGGGATCCGGGTATACATCAGAACCCTTCACGAAAAGCTGAAAGAGTATCGGAAAAGAACGGATACGATTTATCTGAATGTCAGCAACTATTCTCATGAACGGCTCATCATATTACGATTCGCGAAGCGATTGAACTATAAAGTGATTATTCACTCACATGCCGCTAAGCTGAATAGAATCGAACGTGTGATTCACAGGATGACGCATCAAATGATTAAACAGCTTAGTCTCAGATATGTCGATGACTGTGTTCGCTTGGCTGTTTCACAGCGGGCTGGTAGGTTCCTGTATGGGAACAGATCATTTCAAGTATTATCACCCGGAATTGATTTGAATCGTTTTATCTTTGATCCACAGGTCAGAGAAAACCATCGGGCTCAGCACCACTGTGGCAATCGATTTGTTGTTGGATTTGTTGGACGCATGGTGGAGATAAAAAATCCAGAATTCGCTATTGACGTGTTTCATGAACTGTGCCAAATCGTTGGGAAAGAAAAAGCTCTGCTGATGATGATTGGCGACGGGACTCTGTTAGAGGTGATGAAGCAAAAAGCAGCGGCATTGGAACTGAAAGAACAGGTTTTGTTTCTTGGAGCATCCGATCAGGTAAACAGGGATTTACAGGCAATGGATTGTCTGATAGGGACTTCCCTTAGTGAAGGAATGCCACTGAACATCATGGAAGCGCAGGCCGCCGGGCTCCCTGTGATCTGTGCCAGGGATCGTTATCCTCAGGAAATCGCTGTATCTTCCTTAGTGAAGATGATCCCTTTGGAAGTAGGAGCGAAAGCCTGGGCAGAAGAAATCGTATCCATCATGAATCAGGGACAAAACATCGATAGAGCAAAGAGGCTGCAAGATCTGATGCCAAGCTTAACCTGTTTTGATCAGAAAAAAGTCGCTCAATCTTTATATAAGCATTTGACATCCGATTAAGATGGCGTAAACCCCAATCTTCATACTCTTTGGATTCAAGGATTTGAAATGATGAGTATTGAAAGCAGCCGGAAATTTCGCGTTTTTTCTTTTATTGCTACATTGCTGGTTGTGGTCTATCATGCAAGATTCCCCTCTTTATCACAAACCAGACTGGTGATGCAGGTTGAGCCGTTTTTTGCACGATTATATGAGTTTCTTTGCGGTATCAGCATGGCATATTTTTTCACGACTTCGGGATATATGCTGTGCAACGGTTTAAGAAAGTCGAACGCCGGACAGAAATTCAGGAGGAGAATCAATGCACTTCTTATTCCTTTTTTTACTTGGAATTGTATCTATTTTGCAGCGGATTTTTTGTTTCGCAAGGATACGATGGATCTGCGGCTATCCATTATCCTGTACAAGTTTTCATTTGATCCTTATGATGGACCTCTTTGGTATGTGTTTGCGCTTTTTATATTGTCGACACTGGTCATATTGACAGTGTATTTCATTAAGAGCAGGACCCTTCTGACAGTAATTGGTTCGTTCATCATTGTCGTGTCCGTATGTATTGAAAGTTTTGGTCTGTTTTTACAGTTTGGTTTATCAGGAGAAGAACATATAATTGTTTGGCTTACTCGGCTGTTTCGTTATTTGCCGAGCTATGTCATAGGCTGTTATCTGGGCTTGTTTCATAAAGACTGCGTAGAATATGAGCCAGCAAAAAATGCCAGAATAGCGGCCGGAATGCTGACTGTCTGTTTGTCTTTGCATATGGTTTTCATTCCTAAGCACCACAAAATAGAAAATCAAATTACTTTAACCGTTATGCCCTTATGTATATGGGCTTTTGTGAATTCGAGGCGAATGAAAGACGAAATCAGTCCTCATATTCAGGGAGCATTTCTCATTTACGCAATGCATTTCATGGTCATCATGCTATTTCGCTTCTCTTTGGAAAAGATACTTCCTCATAGCATCAGCGATGTTTCCGCTTTGATAATCTGGCTTCTTTTTCCTTATGGTGCTGTTCTTCTGACGTATTTAGCAAGCCGTTTATTGTCTTTCATTCTGCATAAATTACATTTATCTAAAGTTGAATCCATACTGACCGGAGACCGGAAATAGTTTTTTTGGGAAAAAGTCTGTTGGAACGACTGAGAAAAGGAAAGAACCCATGATTTCAATTATTGTGCCAATGTACAATGCCTTCAAAACGATAGAACGCTGTCTGCGTTCCATCATGAATCAGTCCTTTCCTGATTTGGAGATCATTGTGATTGATGATGGATCTGTTGATGAAAGTCAGACGATTGTGAAAGAGTTAGCCAAAAAAGATGATCGCATCAGATATTTTCGGCAGGAAAATGGTGGCGTAAGCAGCGCAAGAAACCATGGCATAGAGGTAAGCACGGGGGAATATATCTGTTTTATAGACAGTGATGACGCCGTAACGGATAACTATATTGCTTTGTTATATAACAGCATTCATGAAAAGCATAGTGATGTTGCCATGTGCGGATACTGCGACGTATCATCAGATGGTAAAAAGACGGATCATCTGATTACAGCCGAAGAAGAAAGATCACTTCAAGGTCTTCTGAAAACCGATCTTTATGTGCTGAGAACTTTTATGTGCTCTCCATGGATGAAAATCTATCGAGCCGATATGATCAAACAGTCTCATTTGAGATTTCGGGAAGACATGGTGCTGGCAGAAGATCAGTACTTTAACTACCATTATTACGGACTTTGCAAAAACGTTGCGTTTGTGAACCAGCCTAACTATATTTATTATCATAATGATTCTGGGCTTTCAAGAACAGTCAATCTGCGCTGCTTTAGAAACGAGCTGGAAAACCTGTCGTTCGAAATTGATTATATGGAAAAATATCAAATAGAGCGGCGAGAGTACATTTTGGCTGAATATGTCTGCTATATGGTTGACAGATATATTTTTATCCCCAATGAGAGTAATACAAGGTCTGCTGCGGTTAATCGATTAAAAAAAATAAAGATTATCAATAAGCGAGCTGAATTGCCTGACTGGAGAAGCAATTTGATATATCAGTTCATGTACAGAAAAGTATATGATCTTGTTTACATATACAAGAAAAGCAAATTGCTGATTCATTCTTTGTAGCTTATATTTAGTATAATTGCGTCAGATTACTTATTCTGGGGAAATCAATTATATGATAGTTTTTTCTACTCTGATGATATTTGGCTGCTTTGGTTTTTTTATCCCAAAGGAGTACCTGAAAAGATACATGCTAATTTCTGCCATATGCATTTCATCGCTATATTTCTTTTTTATTCCGCCTGTATATTATGATTTATCAAGGCACTATGAATTGTTACACATTCTTAGAAAACTTGATTTGAAATCAGTACTATTTGGTACGGAGGAATTGTCAAATCAGTTGTTGAATGAATACAAAGACCTTTCAAAGGTATATTTAGTATATGCTTATGTCATTAGTCAATTTGGAATTGACTCTTTACTTCCTGCTATCACTGGTGTTATTATTTATTCCGTGGTATCCAAGATTATTGTGATGACTGCGGAAGATTCTGGACAAACCATCGAAGACTGGAAGATCTCTTTTTGCTTTTTTTTCTTGCTAATGATGACAGATTTCAGAACTATTTCTGGTATTAGAAATATGCTTTCTTATGCACTGTTTTCTTATGTTCTATACATGGATTTAGTAAAAAATGCTAGTAAGATCTGGTGCTTTATAGCTTATTTTCTTATTGCGAATATTCATTCCAGTGTTTATGTATTGATAGTTATTAGATTGTTATCAAGCACAAATATAATTTTTTCAAAATGGATTAACATGGTTGTACTTTTCTTATCATATTCATTTTTGGATACTATCACACAGTTATTAAGTAAAATGACTGCTATTCCCATGGTGCAATCGTTGCTCGCAAAAATTCTTTTATATGGAGATGGCGGTGGTTCGCAATATATATATAGAAGAGCTGCTATCAGATTATTTCAAATGATAGTGTATTTGTCAGTATCTCTCTATGTAAAGAAAAATATGTATTTGCAAAAAAAATATTCTCAATATTATGTTTTTTATATCTATGTCATTTTATTTACTTTCGGAGCCATACGACAATATGATTTTTTTGTACGTAATAATGTACTGCTCTATTTTATGTTTTTTCCGTTTCTATTATCTTTTCTTAAAAATGCTGTTGGTTCCTATCCACATGAATTGATTGCCTCAGATCATGCCACGATGGGAATCGGAGTTGTTTGTAATTACATGCTGATTTGCATAGCAGTATTTCTATCAATGATCTTCTATTATCTTGAGTATTATACTTCAATGGATAGTTGTTTTGTTTTTTTCTAATGAATTGTTTTAACTTATTATTAAAATGGGAGACAAAGATGAAAAAAATTGGCATTATTACTCTCTACGACAAAGCAAACTATGGAAATAGATTACAAAATTTTGCAGTTCATCAAATTCTAGAAAAAAAAGGATTAAATGCAGAAACAATCGTTTGGGAGAGAAGCCGGTTGAGGCACTTTCTGCATCCGATCGCAAATTTAATCATGAGATATATAAAGAAGGATCCTTTGGCTTACCGTATTCATTCTTTTCAAGTTTTTAATCAAAAATATATACCCAAACGTTTTATCTACAGTAGAAACTTTACTGTTCCTTCAGGATTTAAGAAAGAATATGATTATTTCCTGACAGGTAGTGATCAGGTTTGGAATATATATTTTTATATCCCAAATTATTTTTATAAAGAATTGAATTATTATTTCTTACAGTTTGCTGACGATAATCAAAAAATATGCTTAAGTCCAGGCATTGGAGTAAGTCACTACAAAAATGAACATAAAAAGATCATTGAAGAAGCACTTAAGGGATATAAATACCTTTGCTGCAGAGAAAACCAGGGAGTTTATGAGATAGAACAGATTACTGGAAGAGAATGTGAATGGCTTATTGATCCAACTTTGTTCCTTACAAGTGAGGAATGGGAAGCAGCTTTACCCATCAAGCATGAAAAAGCAGATCCCTATGTATTTGTTTTCTTTATTGATGGTATGAGTGAAGAACTAAATCATTTTGTTAAAGAATACGCAGCTAATCAATATTGTATTATTGATCCGTCAGATAAAACAAGTAAATTGTATGGTATTAATCCAGCTGAATTTATTTCACTTTTGTCAAATGCTCATATGGTTTTTACAGATTCATTTCACGTTATGGCTTTTTGTGTCAATTTTCACATTCCTTTTTATGTGTTTAACCGAAATAAAGTAAAAAATATGAGTGCAAGAATTGAATCAATTTGCGAGATCTTTAGTTTGCACTCTCGATACATTCTAGAACAAAAGCCATTTTCTATTGAGGAAAAATGTGATTTTGACACTGCTGACAAGAAATTAATCACAGAAAGAAAGAAATTCTCAGAATATTTGGATAAATGTTTTCAATTATAACTCATAGGAGGAGTGCTTTTGCAAATTAATCAATTAAAGTTGGGAACACTGTTATCCTATTTGCTGATGATTCTGAGCGTTTTGATTGGTCTGTTATATACACCGGCCATGATACGACTGCTTGGTCAAAACGAATATGGCTTGTATAACACGGTTGCATCGACCATTTCAATGCTGTCCATACTAAGTTTAGGGTTTAACAGTGGTTATATCAAATTTTTTGCTAAATATAAAGAAGAAAAAGATACAGCAGCAAGATATAGATTGAATGGATTATTTCTGCTGATTTTTTGTATAATGGGGCTGATAGCGGTTTTATGCGGATTATATTTGACGAATCACTTAAATCTTGTCTTTCATGACGGTTTGACAGCGGAAGAATATGATATTGCACGGGTGTTAATGGGTCTGCTGACGCTTAATCTTGCAGTGTCTTTCCCAATGAGCGTTTTTCAGAATATCATTTCTGCTCATGAAAGGTTTGTTTTTTTAAAATCATTAGGCATTTTAAAAACTGTCATTAGTCCGTTGATTACTTACCCACTGCTGCTGATGGGCTACCGGTCTATTGTTATGGCATCGGTAACTTTTTTGGTTTCATTGATTGCAGATATATTTTATCTTGTCTATGTCCTGGGAAAACTGAAAGAACGTTTTTATTTTTCCGGCTTTGAAAAAGGTTTATTTAAAAGTCTATTTGCATTTTCCAGTTTTATCGCTTTGAATACACTCATTGATCAAATCAATTGGAATATAGATAAAATATTGTTGGGTCGCTTTAAAGGAACTGCAACGGTTGCGATTTACGCAGTTGGATATACTCTTTATAATTATTATATGATGATATCCTCTGCGATTTCCGGCGTGTTTACTCCTAAAATCCATAGACTCTTTAATGAAAATCAGGACAGACCGGATGTGTTGAATCAGGTTTTTACTGATCTGTTTATCAAAGTTGGGCGTGTTCAGTTTCTGATTCTTGGCTTAATTGCCAGTGGAATATTCTTTTTCGGTAGTTCATTTATCAGGTTATGGGTAGGTAAAGGCTATGAAGATTCATATATAGTGGCGCTCTTGCTGATCTTGCCTGGAACGATTACTTTAATTCAGAATATAGGAATTGAAATACAACGTGCAGAAAACAAACATCAATTCAGAAGTATAGTTTATTCTGTAATGGCAGCGATTAATTTGATACTGTCGATCTATTTATGTCAGCGCTATGGGGCTATAGGTTCTGCAATTGGTACTGCTATTTCTTTAATTATCGCTAATGGTTTTATTATGAACTTTTATTATCATAAGTATTGCGGGATCAATATTCGTTTGTTTTGGAAAAACATATTTAGGATGTCATGTGGTTTGATCCTCCCGATTGCTTTAGGCATTATTCTGACATATTTTATCAATATAGCGACCCTTTTGCAGTTATTAGTATGTATCATTGTATATTCTTTAGTTTATGGTTGTTCTGTCTGGTTAGTTAGTATGAATAAAGAGGAAAAGGAATTGGTATTATTGCCTGTAAAGAGAATAATACAAAGTATAAAACGAAACTAATGAGGGAATGTTCATGATAGAAAAAGTCGATACCCTTTGCTATGGATGTTCAGCTTGCATGAACAAATGCCCAAGACATTGCATCTCTATGAAAGAAACTGCAGAGGGATTTCTGTATCCGGTGGTTCAAAAGGAACTTTGCGCACAATGTGGACTTTGCGAAAAAGTATGTCCTGTTTTGTCATTGGAAAAACAGGAGGAAGAATACAGGCGCGCTTGGGGTGTAACAACAAAAGATCATCAGGTTTTGTTGGAAAGCTCTTCCGGAGGGTTGTTTACTGCTTTGTCTAAAAAGGTTCTTGACGAAGAAGGATGTGTTTTCGGAGCAACCTTTACGCAAGACTTTCAACGTGTAAACCATATTATGATAGAAAAGCCTGAAGATTTAGCTCTTCTGCGTGGAGCAAAGTATTTTCAGTCCCAAATGAACGAAACATTTTTACAGGTACAGAAACAACTGCATCGGCAAAGGAAAGTTTTGTTTTCTGGGACTCCTTGCCAGATTGCAGGTCTGAAAAGTTTTTTGGGATACGAGGACGACCACTTATTTCTGATAGATGTAATCTGCCATGGGGTTCCGTCCGCTCTGTTGTGGCAGCATTATCTGCTTCATATGAGGAAAACAGCCGCAGGACAGATAAAATCAGTCAATTTCCGAGATAAAAGAGAAGGATGGAAAAGATACGGTATGGAAATTGTGACTGAAAAAGAGAAGAGTCTTTACCTGCCATTTTCAGAAAATCCATATATGACAATGTTTTTGAAAGATATTTGCCTCCGGGAGTCATGCTACCAGTGCAAGATCAAGAAAAGTGGTGTTATGTCAGATCTCACGATAGGTGATTTTTGGGGCGTGGAAAAAATTGCGCCGGATGTCGAGAACTTTTCAGGAGTTTCTCTGGCTCTGATTCATACTAAAAAGGGCATGTGCTTGTTTGATCAAGTGCGTAAAGACATGACCGCTTTGCAAGTTGATTATGATCAAGCTATCAATTGTAATCCTGCTTTTAAGTATTCTGCTCACAGGCCCGCGGAAAGAGATGCTTTCTATCCAGACTTGCGAACACTTTCATGGAAAAAAGTAGAAGAAAAATATGCACACGTTAAATTACGAGTTAAAGCTAAGCGAAAACTGTCTGCTTCTGTTGTAGGCAAAGTCAGAAGATACATCTTAAACAAATTGTCTGGATCTAAATAAGGCAATATGATACCCTGTAGGATATCGATGGTGCGATCAGAATTTATTCAGAAAATGGTTTTTAAACACAGGAGAAAGCATCTTTCCTTTGAAACATGGAAGGTATAGCATCATTTCCGGTACTTTGAAGGGATTGAATGTGGAGGAGAAGACGAATGGCGGTTGCAGTTTCGGTTGTAGTTCCTGTCTATAATACATCCCGTTATTTGAAGCAATGCGTAGATTCTTTGATCAGCCAATCTCTAAAGGACGTCGAGTTTATTTTTGTGGATGACGGATCGACTGATCAGTCAGTTGATATTTTGGAACAGTACCAGAAAAAAGACAGCAGAGTCAAAATACTGAAGCAAAAAAACCAATATGCCGGAGTTGCAAGAAATCATGGTATGGAGATAGCAACAGGGAAGTATATTATCTTTTTGGATTCAGATGATTATTTTGAGCCCGATATGTTGCGTGATTCATTTCGCTGTGCAGAAAAGAATCATGCTGAGATCATTTTGTTCGGGCACAGAGGATTTGATGATAAAGACCATACTATCAGATATCAATCTTTACTTTGGCGTTACCAATTTCCCAAAGGCGTTTTTTCTGCAAATGACTGCAGGGAAGATTTCTTTCTGCACAGCGGTCCAGTACCTTGGAACAAGCTTTTTTTGAGAGAGTTTGTTGAAAAGTATCAGCTGCGTTTCCAAGCTGTAAAGAAATGTAATGATGCTTATTTCGTGTTCCTGGCATTGGCACAGGCGAAAAGGATTGTTTTTATCAACAAGACATATGTCAATTATCGGTTTGGAAATACGGACAGCTTGCAGGGTTCGCGGAATGTAAACCGAGAATCCTTTATCGACTTGGCGATATCTTTAAAAAAAGGTTTTTTGGAAGCTGGAGTTTTCAGTGGAGTCATCAGGGATTCTGAAATTATGTATGCAAAAGAATTGGTGCATTATGGTTTTCAGACACCCTATACGAAAGAGTCTCTAGAAACGATTTATCAATATACAAAAAAAAGTTTGATTCCAGACATCTTTGAGTCATCATCGGATTTTGAAAAAGACTATACCGTTAGCAACGTTTTTGAGAGCACGGGGTTCGATGATTTTTTGTGCAGACAGCTGGAAGCTGAAAAAGTGGATAAGGAGAATAACTTTGTTCCAGCATCCAGCTTGTATGTTCGCGTCGGCAGGAGGCTTTTGGCCTTGCCCATTTCCCTTCTGAGATTTTTGAAAGGGTAATAATGCGTTTGGAATTTCAAAAGACCAGTTTATTATTTTGTGGTTAAAAATTGACATCCTTCCCCTGTTTGGATATAATAAACCATGCGGGAAACCAATCTGTTTGGAAAGGAATGTGACCGGATGCCGTCGCAACCTGTTCACGATCAGAGCCGTCATGCAGTGTCTAGAATCGGGTACATTGATTTTCTCAAAGTCATTGGCCTGGCGGGCATCGTTGCCGCACATACCGGCCCCCCCGGTTGGGTTATCATGCTTCGATGCTTTGATGTGCCCCTGATGGTGATTCTTTCGGCTATGCTGGGGGAGAAGGCTTATAGCCGGCGACTGGAAGCCGGAAAGCCACTTCAGGGTTATTATCTGTCCCGGGCGAAGCGTCTGGTTTTGCCGACATGGGTTTTCCTTGCTTTCTATTTTCTGATTCGGTTTCTGCTGGGAGGAGAAGCGCATTCGTTTCAGTATTATGCCGCCTCCTTTCTTTTGACGCAGTATGGCATCAAATACGTGTGGATCATTCTGATCTATCTGTACAGCGCCCTGATGATTCCTTTTTTCTGCCGCTTTGAGCAGAAGCGGTGGATCTGGGCCGGCGTCGCCGCTGCCTATGCGCTGTACGAGCTGGCCTATCATCTGGGAATCGGAACCGGCAGTAAGCTGATCATGAGCACGTTTTATTATTTCGTTCCCTATGCCATAGGACTGACGTATCTCGGGGTTTCGGCCAACCGCCTGTCCCGGCAGAAGCATTTATGGGTGGCTGCGGGGGCGCTGGTGGTTTTTGCAGGGATGGCGGTTTATTACCGCCTGACGCAGGGGGCGTTTCAGTCCGTGCAGAACGCGAAATATCCTGCGCGCCTCTATTATCTTTCTTATGGGGTCGGCTGCTCATTCACTTTGCTGGCCTTCTGTGAGACGGTCCGTCTCCGGCTGTATGAATCCAGGCTGGTTCGCTTTATTTCTTCCCACAGTCTTTGGTTGTACCTTTGGCATATTCTGATGCTGGATGTATACGGGCTGCTCCGTTTCCCGGAGAACTGGGTGATCAAGTGGCTGACGGTGTTCTCGGCTTCCGTATTGATTGTCTATCTGATCAATCTGGGACTGGACGCCGTTGAAAAAAGAAAGCGGCTCAAATGGCTGTGGCTGCTCAGGGGATAAACAACAGGTTCTGTTTAAAAGATCCATTGATTTTATATTTCAGGAGGTTTGCTATGAACAACGCTCAAAAGACCGTTCCGCTTCGCATGCTGATGCTTCTGACCGTTTGCGTGCTGGTTTTCACAGCGATTCCAGCGGCGTCTTTTGCTACGGAAGTTTCGGACGAAAACCTGTTTGACAAAGATGATCCTTTTTTTGCGGAAGGATATAACTTTGTTGAATCCACCGGCGAAATCGTAAAAGAAGAGCACAGCTTTATGACGGGCTATATTCCTGTTTCCCCGGGAGACATCATGCAGCTGAATCTGCACAGCACGCAGGATGCCTATCATATCAAGTATGCCCTTTACGATGAAAATAAGGTCTGGAAGTCCACCTTCAAAAATGAATATCTGTCTGAACTGACGGTGCGTATTTTTGATGCTGGCCTGATTCGCTTCAGTGTGTTTGGCTTGGACTATGAGAAAACCATCACCATCTATCGGACAAAGGGAAGAGTAGAAGCGGAAGCTGACAATAATGATACGATCGTGGTTTCTCAGCAGAACGAGAACGTGATGGTTCAGACCACGAAGGAAGACCGGTCTGAAGACTGGGTGGATGTGCTGGACCGTCAGGATCCCGATTTTATGGACAGGAAAAACTATAATTATGAAACCAGTGAAATCGTGGATGAGTACAACAGCTTCATCAGCGGTTTTATCCCGGTAGAGAAAGGCGATTCGATTGTCCTGGACCTCAACAGCAGCAAAACCTCTCCGTTTGTCAAATATGCCTTATATAATGAAAAAAAGGTTTGGCAGAAGACGGTCAAGCTGTATGATGTGTCTGATTTGGTGGTTTCCATTACTGAACCTGGTTTTATCAGGATTTCCGTCAACAACCGTATGTTCATCAACATGGCTTCCATCTACCGGCGCGCCGCGACTACCCTGTATGCGGATCAGCAGATCAGCAACGTGATTCTGCCGGCCATCGCTGTGGTGAACGGCAACCGCGTGGCGTTCAACAAGAACTATATGTCTTCTGAAACCATCGACCTGTTTGACAAGAATGACCCGGACTTTGTGATGAACAAGGGCTACCGTCAGCTGACGGGAGAAATTGTAGACGACGAAGGCTCTTTCATGAGCGGATTCATTCCGGTGGTCAGCGGCCAGGTCGTGGTGGTGAGCATCACAAAGTCTTCCCAGTTTGCCAAATATGTGCTGTTTGATCAGAACATGAACTGGATCAGCACGTCCCGTGTGGATCATCCGACCATGCTGGTCATTCCGATCACGGAAACCGGTTATTTCCGATTCCACGGCCATGATGATGCAATCAACGGGACCAGCATCATGATTCCCACGGTGACCAAGCTGGATATCAACGCGATTTCCGACAACCTGGCCGACAGGCTCCAGCGTCTGGAAGTGGCTGTTCCTTCCAGTAAGCAGGTGGATGTGATGCTGTTCATGGGACAGTCCAACATGGCCGGCAGGGGAGAGACGACGGAAGACCATCCTGAAGACGCCCCGGCGGTGATCGACGGTGCCGGCTGGGAATTCCGGGCCATCACAGATCCTTCGAAGCTGTACCCGATCGACAAAACCTTCGGCGCAGGTGAAAATGTGACCGGCGCGATTGATGACAAGACACAGAAGACGGGCGGTCTGGTGCCCTCCTTCGTCAACGCTTATTACACGCATAACGGTCAGGTACCGGTGGTTTGTGTTTCCGCCAGTGAAGGCGCTACCTCCCTGGCCGACTGGCAGCCGGGAACCCCCCGCCTGGAGGACGCGATCTCCCGTCTGAACGCCTGCGTGAGCTGGCTGGAGAGCAATGGATACACGATCCGTCATCGCTACATGGTCTGGTGCCACGGTGAAACAGATGTAAAGCAGACGGAAGAATGGTTTAATGAGCAGTTCGGCCAGATGCTTGACGAGTTGCTTTCCTCCGGAATCGAGAAGTGCTTCCTGATCCGCATCGGCAATGCCAATCCTGTTTCAGAGGACTTTGTGAACATGATGAAGTACCAGACCCGCCTCTGCAAAGAAAACCGGGATGTGGTCATGGTATCCATGACGCTGTCTGGTCTCCTGAATAAAGGCATGATGAAGGATGATCTGCATTATTATCAGGAAGGCTACAATTACTGTGGCGAGGACGCCGGCGTCAATGCGGCCTACTATGTGACGACCGGGAAAGAGCCGATGATCTATGACCCGCAGTTCCAGGAACTGTATATCTCGGAAGTAAACTGACTGACCGATCAAAGTGGTGATAGAAAAATTTTTTTGAAAAAAGTTTTATTCTGAACTGCCACCCTGTCATTCCATGCGTATCAACCAACGGAAGGCGAAAGATCTTGAATGGTTTTGATATGCCTTCGGAATAAAAAGCAAAAAAATAAGGAGGAACAACAACATGGCGAAACGGATGCAATTGAACGATAACCAGGCGGAAATGGTAACCGGCGGCGCTTTCAACTTCTACTCCGACGACAAAGGCCAGAAGCTGCTCTATGTCGACGGGATCGGAACCTTCAACTGCAGCGACAGTGCTTCTGCCTGGATCATTTCCCAGATCACAGGGGCGAACAGCTCTGAAGAGACCATCGTGAAGGAAGCCCTGTCCAAGGGTCTGCTCTGGAAGTAATCCTACTGAACTCCTGGCCCTGACAGAGGCGGTTTTCTCCGCCGGAGATCAGGGCGCTCCGAATCAAAATCTCCATTCGAATTCATACCCTATGATTTCCCTTTTTTCCTCGGAATATGTGTTATGACATATTCCGAGGAAATCATTTTGCCGCTCGACATCAATTCTTGACATTCGTATTGTTGAAAGACATTCGGATTTCTGCATATTGATCAGAAACCATGTAATGCCCCGATCAAAGAACTGAAGCAGTACGTATGGTTTTCGCACCTGAATTTTGTAGATCGTATACCTGTTTACTGGGGCATTCTTCGCAGATTCAGAGTGTCTTAAATCTGTTAAAAGCGGCAGTCGACCATGCTCACTATGATGATTATCATCTTCTCGTGGACGTTGAATTCCCTTTGGTGAGTCATGAGAAGATTCTCCGGTTTTTCCTGAGAAACCATGGTAAGGAGTTTATCGGCTTTGATAAAAACCAGGGTCGTGAAAACGAATCAAATATTACTATTTCTGGGAAAAGAAGCTCCTCAAATGGGTCCTGCAGAAATAAGTCCTATGGTTAACGATCATGAGTGGAAACGTAGAAGTATTGAATCAGCAACTCTTTGACGTTATAAAAAAATCTCTTTGGAATTCCGGCGATGCTAAAGCGGATGAAGCAATATTCCGGGAAATGACGACGCATACTATTGTGCCGCTGGCTGCTCCCATACTGCCGGAGCTTTCTCTGACGCCGGAATTGTTTTCGGCGTGGGACGATGCTGTCGTAAAGACAGTGGTTAAATATAGAAAATATTTACGCCAGCAGTCTTCCCTGCCCGTTTCTGTGCCCTATGTAATCCTGAAAGGAACCGCCGCGGCGCAGTATTACCCCTACCCGGAATACAGGGTGATGGGGGATATTGACATCATGACCCGGCGGGAAGATCATGAAAAAGCCTGCGCTATGATGCTGGCGGATGGTTATACTGAAATATCTGAAGAGAACTATAAGTGGCACAGGGAGTTTATTAAAAACGGTATAATGGTAGAGGTGCATGCGTATTTTGCGTTCTTGAACAACGCAGAATATGCAAAGTATCTGGATGATCTCATCGTTGAGCATATTAGTCCCTCTCATCTTTTGCCGGATTTGGTGAATGGGCTGGTGGTACTGGAGCATATCAGCCATCATCTGGAAGATGGGCTGGGGCTTCGTCAGATCATTGACTGGATGATGTTCGTTCACCGGTGTCTGCCGGATGAAAAATGGCTGGAGTTCCGGAAAATGGCGCAGCACATCGGGCTGGAAAAACTGGCCGTTGTTTTAACGCGGATGTGTGAAATCTATTTGGGCCTTCCGGAAAGAGGATGGTGCGCGGACGCAGATTTGGCGCTGTGCGAGAAGCTGATGGTCTATATTCTTTCCTGCGGAAACTTTGGAAGAAAAGAAACCATCGACGGAGCCGTTTATCATGGCAATACTCTGACGAAGTTTAAAACGGCAAAAGTAACCTTCGGGATTCTGCAGCAGCGTGGTCTTCTAAATTGGGCGGCAGCCCAGCGTCATCCGATCCTGAGGCCACTTGCCTGGCTGTATCAGGTTGGCCGCTATCTCAAAAGAGGAGTTTTTCGTCCGCATCCCATCGGACAATTGAAGGCGGAACTTGCCATTTCCAGACAGTTGGATGCTCTGTTTGATTCTTTGGGCGTCAAACGTCTGACAAAGGGCATTGCGGAATACGACGAGTACAAAAAGAGCTGAATTCGTATGCGTGCAGAAAACCAAACTGAGGAAACAATGGTCCAGCGGCTGGGAGAGACCTATCAGAGTGTGCTGAGTGTTCTCAAATGCGCCCTGTGGAATACCGGGAAAGCGTCTGTGGACCCGGAGGCTTTTCGGGAGCTGAAGCATCATGCCGTCAGCACTCTGCCCGCAGGCGTGCTTTCGTCCCTGACAATGCCGGAAAAGATGCGTGCAGTGTGGCAGCAGGAGATTTATCAGCAGATTTCCTATAACGTCAACTACCGGCATGAACAGGCGGCCCTGCCCGTTTCGGTGCCCTATGTGATTCTGAAGGGTACATCAGCAGCAAAATATTATCCCCATCCGGAATACCGCTCGATGGGGGATATCGACATCATGCCGCAGCGGAAGGATTACGCCGCCGCCTGCGAAGAACTGCTTCAAAACGGATACCTTGAAAGTACCGGCGAAGTAGCGAGGGACTTCGGCCGGCACAGGCAGTTCAGGAAAAACGACATCGAGATCGAAGTGCACTCTTTTTTTGCGATACAGAACAATCAGGAGCAGGCAGCGCTGCTGGATCAGCTGATTCTGGATCATATCAGCTCTTCCCATGAACTGCCGGATGATATCAACGGTCTGGTGCTTTTGGACCATATCAGTTATCATATGGAAGAAGGCCTGGGGCTGAAGCAGATCATCGACTGGATGATGTATGTGAACCGCTGCCTGCCGGACGAAATGTGGTCTTCCTTTCAGGAACTGGCCCGGCGGACAGGTCACGAGCAGCTGGCTGTCATCACGACGAGAATGTGTGAAATCTACCTGGGACTTTCTGAGCATCACTTCTGCGCTCATGCGGATCCGGCTGTCTGTGAGCAGTTTATGGAATATATTCTCCAATGCGGTAATTTTGGCAGAAAACAGAAAGCAGACGAGGACAGCATGGTCAGCAAAAACTTTTTGACCAGTGCGCGCACTGTCAAAGGAACGTTTCTCTTTCTCCAGAAACGCGGTCTGATCAATTGGAAGGCAGCGAAGAAATATCCCTTTCTGCGTCCGTTTGCCTGGCTTCATCAGGCTTTTCGATATTTGAGGAAAGGCCTGCGCAGGAAAGGAAACATGGAAAAATTAAAAGCGGAGCATGAAGTCGCTCTAAGAAGAGACCGACTGTTTGAAGCGCTTGGCGTTACCCGGGAAGGAAAAGGAATTGTCCGCTACCAGGACGGGAAATATGTGAAGTAATATCAGTCTGCCGGACACGAAGCGAAACGATCCAATGATTACTTTTTAGGAGAGATGATCTATGGCAAACAAGAAAATCATAGAGCCGTGGAGAATCACAGCAGTATTATTGGTTTTATGGGATCTGGTGACCGTGGCGGCCGCATATTTCCTGGCGCTCTGGTTCCGCTTTGACTGCACCTATTCCAAGATTCCGCATGTCTATCTGGATCCTTATATACGCTTCGCTCCGTTTTATTCAGTAATCTGTGTGGTGGTATACAGCCTGTTCCATCAGTACAGGAGCATCTGGCGTTTCGCGAGCTACATGGAACTGATGAAAAGCATCGAGTCGGTCGCCGTTACCACGCTGATTCATATTGTCGGCATCACGATCCTCTTCAGGAGCATGTCCAACCAGGGCAGAATGCCTGTCAGCTATTACCTGATCGGCGCCAGCTTTCAGTTTCTGTTTACGATCTCTGTCCGCTTTGCATACCGGGTCATCAATATGGCCTTTGGCACCGCGAATAAATACAGCAGCCGAAAAGTGATGCTGATCGGCGCCGGCTACGCGGGGCAAGCGATCCTCCGTGACATCAATCATACCCACAAAAATACGGAACAGGTCGTCTGCATCATCGACGATGATTCCAACAAATGGCATCGTTATATCGACGGGATCCCGATCGTTGGGGGACGAAACGAGATCATGAAAGCCGTCGGGGACTACCATATCGAGAAGATTTACCTGGCGATTCCCTCCGCGACGGCTGCAGAGCGCCGGGACATCCTGCAGATCTGCAATGAAACCGGCTGTAAGCTGATGCAGCTGCCAGGTATTTATCAGTTGGCCTCAGGCGAGGTCAACGTCAGCCGGATGCGGAACGTGTCCGTAGAGGACCTTTTGGGCAGAGAACCGATCCGGGCGGATATGACCGGGGTTTTCAATATGATTCAGGGAAAAACCGTTCTGGTGACCGGCGGAGGAGGAAGCATCGGCTCGGAGCTGTGCAGGCAGATCGCCGGCCATGACCCGGCTCAGCTGATCATTTTCGATATCTATGAGAATAACGCTTATGACATTCAGCTGGAGCTGAAGGAAAAATATCCTGACCTGAAGCTGACGGTGCTGATCGGTTCCGTCCGGGACAGCCGGAAGATGTTCGATGTGTTCGAGCAGTATCATCCGCAGATCGTCTATCACGCGGCCGCGCACAAGCACGTGCCGCTGATGGAAAACAGTCCCTGCGAGAGCATCAAGAACAACGTCTTTGGCACCTACAAGACGGCGTACGCAGCGATGGTGCATCAATGCGAGCGGTTTGTGCTGATCAGTACGGATAAGGCGGTCAACCCCACCAACATCATGGGTGCTTCCAAACGCCTGTGCGAAATGATTATCCAATCCTTTGACAAAAAGGTGAAGATGGGCGCCGCCAGCGATATTCCCCAGCTGTTCACCCACGAGGGCGTGGAATGCGCCGACAAGGACGGAAGCGGCCGGGTTTACAAAAATGCACGCACGGAGTTTGTCGCCGTGCGCTTTGGCAATGTTCTGGGCAGCAACGGCTCCGTCATCCCGATTTTCAAAAAACAGATCGAAAAGGGAGGCCCGGTGACCGTTACCCATCCGGACATCATCCGCTACTTCATGACCATCCCCGAGGCGGTCAGCCTGGTGATGCTGGCCGGCGCCTACGCCAAGGGCGGGGAGATCTTCGTGCTCGACATGGGCAGCCCGGTGAAGATCGATCAGCTGGCGCGGAACATCATCCGCTTAAGCGGCTTTGTCCCCGATGAGGACATCAAAATCGAATACACCGGCCTTCGGGAAGGCGAGAAGCTGTTTGAAGAAAAGCTGATGGCGGAAGAAGGCCTCAAGAAGACGGAGAATAATCTGATTTTTATCGGCAACCCGCTGCCTTTTGACACCGATCTGTTCTTTAAGCAGCTGAAAGACCTGATGAACAGCGCCTATAAAAACAAGAAGAACATCAAGGAGCAGGTTCAGAAGATGGTATCCACCTATCACCCGGCTGAAACAATCCATCAGGCGGACTCCCTTTGCGATGGTCTGGATAAAAAAGCGGACGTGAAAGAAACGGACAAAGCCGTCTCCTGATGCGGATCCATTGGGAAGCGGCGGAAAAGGATTTATTTGGAAAGAGGAAACAGTATGAAGCTCAAAGATCATTATGAAACCATGGCGATGCGGGACAAGATTGTGGCGGTGCCGATGGGGGACGAGGTGTCGTTCAACGGAGCGCTGAAGCTGAATAAAACCGGAGCGGCGATATTGGAACTGCTGAAGGAAGAAACCACAGAGGAAGCGCTGGTGGAGAAGCTGAGCGAACGCTTTGATGTCCCGGAGAACATCCTCCGGGAGGACGTGCGTCAGTGCGTCGCGATGCTGCGGGAAAAGAATCTGATCACCGGCTGAATTCAGTCAAAAGGCTCGAGATGGAGAATTTAAAGAAAGTCAGAACCATATTTAAAAGCCATGCTCTGGGGGACATCGTCCGCTGGTCCGGATGCATCCGCAGACAGCTGACGCTCATCTGCCTGCTGTGTGCCGCCACATCGCTGTTTTCCCTCGGCATTCCCCTGGCCACCAAAGGGATGATCGACGGAGCAACGGCGGGGGATTCATCTGCTCTGCTGCGAAACGGGATTCTCCTGACGGCGATGATCCTGCTGTATCAGGGCTGCTCGATGCTGGAGGCGCTGATTCGGAACAAGGCCTCCGCACGGATGCAGCTGTCGCTGCAGTCCAGGGTGACCGAGGCGATTTTGGGCAAGGAATACGCTTCCGTCAAGCCCTTTCACAGCGGAGAGCTGGTCAACCGCATTTTCTCCGACGTCGGCGTGGTGAAAGAGGGTGTGATCGGCTTCCTGCCTTCCCTGCTGGGCATTTCGATCAGCTTTATCGGTGCGTCCGCGATCCTGATTTCGATGGACTGGCGCTTTGTGCCGGTGATGATCATAGCGGGCCTGGCGGGAGGCGGCATGATGATCCTGCTTCGGAACCCGATGAAGCGCCGGCACAAGCGGATGCAGGCGGCGGAGGACTCGCTGCACGCGGTCACCCAGGAAACGCTGGAAAACCTGCGGGTCGTAAAGGCCAGCGTCTCCGAAGAGCGGGCCATCGGGCAGATGGACGAAAGCAGAGAGCGGCTCAGCCGCGAGCAGGTGAGCAGGGGAAAGCTGTCCGTCCTGATGAATCACGGGATGAGCGGTATGTTCGACCTCTCCTGGCTGATCTGCAACCTCTGGGGCTGCTATAAGATCTACCAGGGGTCGTTTACCTACGGCTCCCTGGCCGCCCTGATCCAGTTGGTGGGCCGCGTACAGGCTCCGCTGGCCAATGCTGTGGGCCTGGTCGGACAGGCGTATAATGTGATCGCCTCCGCCGAGCGCCTGCAGGAGGTGCTGGACCTGCCTCAGGAGGAAGAAGGCCAGAAACTGGAGAGTTTCGACGCCATCCGCCTGGAGAACCTCTGCTTTCATTATGAGGACGGTCCGGACGGCGTGCTGACAGACGTGAACGGCACCATCCGCCGGGGCGACTTTGCAGCGCTGACGGGCATTTCCGGCGGGGGAAAGACCAGCCTGTTCCAGCTGCTGCTGGGCATTTACCGGCCTACTTCCGGCCGCGTCTTCTTTGAACAGGGGGACAGGCAGGTTCCTGTCAGCAAGGCCACCCGCTCGCTGTTTGCCTATGTGCCGCAGGGGAATACCCTTCGCTCCGGCACTGTCTATGAGAACCTGACCATGTTTACCGACCACGCCTCCCCGGAGGAGGTGCAGAACGCCGTCCGGGCAGCCTGCCTGGAGGACGTCGTCCGGGAAGTCGGCATGAATGCCGTATTGGGCGAACGCGGCGTCGGCCTGTCGGAAGGGCAGGCCCAGCGCGTGGCCGTCGCCCGGGCCTTGCTTTCCAAGGCGCCGATCCTGCTGCTGGACGAGGCGACCAGCGCCCTGGACGAGGAAACGGAAGCCAGAATGCTGAAAAATATTTCCGCCATGAGGGAAAAGACCTGCATCATCGTCACTCACCGCCGGGCGGCGCTGTCGATCTGCGATTATACTTTCCATATTGAGAACGGGCGGATGACGCGGACGGAAGGGGCGGTGCAGATATGAGAAACATCATCATCGGGGATATTCACGGCTGCAGCCAGGCGTTTCACGCCCTGCTCAAAAAAGTCAAGCTCGTCGGGGACGACCGGCTGATCCTCCTGGGCGACCTGTTTGACCGGGGGCCGGATTCCTTCGAGGTGTTCCGCACGGTGCGCCAGCTGGCCGGCACGATGGAGGAAGACTTCGTCCTGCTCCGGGGAAACCACGAGGATTATCTGCTGAACCCGAAGCTGACGCTGATGCAGCGCTTCGTCTGGGAACGGGTGGGACGGGGGACGACCGTCGCTTCCTTCAAGGCTCATGGGGACCGGATGGAAAACGCGATCCCCTGGCTGGACCAGCGCTGCCAGATGTATTATCAGGGCGACGGCTTTCAGTGCGTGCACGCCGGTCTCCTGGTGGACCCCATCGAGGCCAACGACCCCCAGACCATGATCCACGATCATAATGTGGTGAAGAAAAACCGTTATGCGGGCCCTCTGACGATCACCGGCCATATCGCCCTGCAGGAGCCCACCTATTTCGCCGGGGATGAAAAAACGACGGAGACCCTGGCCTACGGTGAGACGCTCCCGCTGCCCGAAACCGGAGTCATCTGCATTGATACCGGCTGCGGAAAGGGCGGCAGACTGACCGCCATGATCATTAAGGACAGGGAATACCATCTGGAAAGCGTGCCGGAATGACCGCAGGCATAGAGAATCCCATTCAGTTTCCTTTTACACAACTCCATCAAAAATCTCCCGAACCGTCTTCCTGATTGGTCCGGGAGATTTTTTTTCGGTTATAGATTTTTTTGCTTTCCACCCGCCGGGTGACCGGGGAGAAAGTCCAGGTGGTGCGCTTTTCGGCGTTGAGCTTCTTTCTGGCCTTCTTGCTCAGCTTCGCCTTGGAAATCATTTTCTTCACAGGATCACTTCCTTTCCGGAATCAGCATACCACATCTTCCGGAAAGATACAAGCGATTTTATTGAACGGGATTGATCCGGACGTCGCCGGAGGTGGTCTGGAGGGTGACCGAGCCACTGCCGTCGCCGCAAATATAGTCGGAGCCGCTGCGGGACAGGGCAAGGCCGTATTCAAACCGTCCGCTGGTGGTTTTCACGTTGGCCGTGAAGCCCGGTTCGGCAGGCAGCCAGGCGGCGATGCTGCCGGAGGTGGCATGAACATTCAGCCTGTTAAGCTTCCGAGCCTTTACTGAGATATTGCCGGAGGTGGAGGTAAGCTGGCCGTTTTCCATTTTGGTCACGTCCGCCTGCACCGAGCCGGAGGTAGAGGTGGTTTTGAGCTCGCCGACATTTTCCGCGGTGATTGCGATGCTTCCGGAGGTCGATACGGCTTCCAGGAGATCGGCATTCTTTCCCTCAATCCGGATCCCGCCGGAGGTGGAGGTACACCGGATGCTCCGGGCGTCCGAAGAAAGCGTTAAGTCCAGATCGCCGGAGGTGGAGGCGGAGGAGATCGTTCCCGCGCTGACTTGGGCCTTGATATCCCCGGAGGTGGTGGTCAGCTTCAGGCTGTCCGCCTGCAGGGACGGGATCGCCAGGTCGGCGGAGGTGGCGGTCATGTTCACATCGTTTAACGATATTCCTTCCGGCAGGGTCAGCAGCAGCTCCTTTTGCAGGTTGTTCCAGGCCGCCTGACGGAAGCCGTCTTTCGCGAAGCGGATGCGCAGGGTATCCCCGTCCAGGAACCAGCGCAGCTGGAAATCCCCGGTGATGGGCTTGTCGGAAGTTTCGCTGACCAAGACCGTGTTTCCGCTGTGACTGGCAACCTTTACCTTGCCGTTGATCCAGTGAATGTCCAGGCTGCGCACGGTTCCGTTGATTTCGGAGCCTCCGGCCGTGTATTTGTCCGCGTTGTCATAATAATAGCCCGTAAAGGCAAACACATCCTTCAGGCTGATCAGGACGGCGGCGACGAGGACGATAAAGCAGATAATCAGAAGAATTCGGGTTACAGAACGGTTCATTTACGGATACCTCTTTTCCTCAGAATGATCAGAGCAATCATGACGGCTCCGGCGATGACGCCTGCGGTAAGCAGGATGTTTTTAAAGATCAGTCCGGCGCGCCCGGTGATGCAGTTCATCATATGGATGAAGAGCACGGCGTCCACGCCCAGAATGAGCAGGGGCTTATTGACGCCCCGGATCAGCCTCTGCACGGGCTTGGCCCGGACCACGAAGGGGAGGAAGATCACGCTCAGGCCGAACAGGGAGGCGCTGGAGGCGATCCAGAACCAGTTTCCGCCGGTGACCAGGCAGACCACGGCCAGGAGAACCATGAGACTGACGCAGAAGGCGCAGAAGGTCCAGAACAGTTTGTCTTCCGGCACGGTCAGCGGCACCACGATCAGGGAGGCCGCTACGCCCAGGGCGGCGAGCACGATGAAGAACCAGCTGAGCCCCGATCCCGTCAGAATGTTGATGATCAGGCAGACCAGGATCGGGATCATGAACATCCCGGATGTCACCGATCCCACGGTGGCGGTGCGGCGCTTGAAGCGCTTTTCCCCGTATTCAAGCACGTCTACTTTTTCCATGTGCAGCTTTTCTTCGATCCGGCCGTCCAGCAGCCTGGCCATGATGTTCCGGCACTCCGGGCACCCTTTGACGTGGCTTTCCACCAGTTCCCGGCTGCCGGGGCTGCATACGTTGTCCGCGTAAAGCGGCAGAAGATCGCGGACCACTTCACAATCTTTATTCACTGTATTTCCATCCTTTCCTGAAGCTTCAGCCTGGCGCGGTGATAGGTGACGCGGGCCCAGTTTTCCGTTTTGCCGAAAATCTGGCCGACCTCGCGGAAACTCAGCTCTCCGAAGATCCGAAGCTCGAATACTTCCCGGAACGGCTCTTCCAGGGCGTGGAGAGCCAGGTGGATACGGAAAGAAGAATCCTTGTCGGCTATCAGCTTCTCGATGCTGCCCGCTGCGTCCGGCAGGTCTTCCGGCACGGCGGTATGACGGGCCTGCCTTCGCCTTTCGTCCAGGAACAGGTTCCTGGCGATGGCGCATACCCAGGTAAGTTCGTCCGAACCGCCCCGAAAGCTGTCCTGCTTGGCGCAGGCCCGGAAGAAGGCTTCCTGCGTGACCTCTTCCGCCAGTGACCGGTCGCCGGCCAGGGTCATCACATAGGAGAAGACCTTCATGTAACAGGCTTCGTACAGCTTCTCAAATTTTTCCCGCGCCACATTCTCACCTCCTTCCTGTCAGACTCATCATTTAGACGGAGATGTTCCGGATTCGTTACAGCGAATCAAAAAAAATATTTTTGTTTTTTAAAGCCGGATTTGCGCCGCTGTCCCTGCGGGGCATAGCGGACGCCCGTCTGGCGGCGGAAGCACAGGTCGCACAGCTTATAAGGCCAGTTCCACGGCAGCCTCTTTTTGCAGGAAATGCAGGTTTTGGCGTTCAGCTTCTGGGTGGACAGGATGTGGATGATGCCCTGGGAAATCAGGTCCTTCCGGCGCTGGATTTCGTCCAGCAGCTGGTCCGGCTCCGGGAGGAAGAGTCGGGTATAGTTGTAATAAAGGTCGCAGCGGCGGTAATCCGCCTCCAGACCGTCCAGCATCGGCACCGTGCAGTCCTCCGGCACCAGGGATTCGGGGATTTCGCTCAGCACGGGCGCGTGCTCATGGCGGGCCTCGGCGTGGTACATGGTCTTCCAGCGCGCCAGCAGGTCCGGGTCAGTCTCATCAAAGGGAATGCACAAAAAGCGGTAGAGCAGGTTTTTGTCCGTCCGCGGGGTTTCCAGCATCGCGGCCAGGGACGCCATGCGCTCCGTGGAGGCTTTGGAAAAGCAGCCCTTGTCCTGCATCATGATCCATTGGCTGAGGATCTGCGTGAGGGGCAGGGGAATGCCCAGCAGGGACTCCGGGAAGCGGATGACGGCTTCGGTGATGGGCAGCAGCGGGTTTCGGAGGGCCTGGGCCACCAGGGCCTTAAAGCCGTAGGCGTTCACATAGCCGATGTTGTAGATGCCGTAGCGCCCCGCCCGGCCGGCGATCTGCTTGAACTCCGCGTCGGTCAGGGTGCGGGTGATGTCCCCGTCGTATTTTTCGGACTCCAGGAAAACGACCCGCTTGATCGGCAGGGTCATGCCCATGGCGATGGCGTCCGTCGAGACGACCACC